>Ga0209322_10000328_pt1 | contig 27397 bp, 27 predicted proteins | sample Rifsed19ft1_FD_184013 | JGI IMG/M metagenome (GOLD analysis project Ga0209322, IMG submission 184013) | Soil microbial communities from Rifle, Colorado, USA - sediment 19ft 1 (version 2) | ecosystem: Environmental > Terrestrial > Deep subsurface > Rock core/Sediment | place: Rifle, Colorado... | reverse complement strand
CTCTCCCCCTCACCCTGCCCTCTCCCCCTCGGGGGGGGAGAGGATGAAGGTGAGGGGATTATGAGTGGGGTGAGGGGGGAGAGGATAAAGGTGAGGGGGGAGGGTCGACGGGGCTAGTCGGGCAGGCCTTTCCCCGACAGCAGCCCGCGGATGAGGCGATCCAGGCTCGACTGAAGGCCTGAGGCCGCCGCCTCGAAGGTCGCCTCGGCCAGTTCCAGCGCCGCCCGCTGTCCCGCCTCGGGCAGCGCCGCCAGCGCGGCCTGGGCCTTTCGCCGCACTGCCGGCCCGAGAAGCCTCGCCACCTCCGTCGCGAAGCCCAGCGCGGTGCGGACCTGCTCCCCCTTATCCGGCTGCGCAGGGAGCCTCTGACGGAACAGGCGAGGCAGGCGCAGACTCACCGCCAGGCGGTCGCCGGCCGCCTCCACCAGATCCCCGGTGACCGGCCCCCACTCCAGGCGGAGCCGCTCCACGACCCCCAGGATGGACGGTCGAAGGAGCGGTGTACTGCCGTGGGCGATGAGCTCGCCCATCGCGTGGCGCCACCCGGGGGAGAACGGGACGGCCGTCCCCTCGGCGGGCGCCGGGGGGAGGACGGCCAGGATCTCTCCCGCCGGATCGAGGATCAGATGGTCCTCGACGGCCTCGCCTAGGGCGCAGAGCGAGCAGAAGACGCGTGGGCCCTCCGTCCTGACGACCCGGGGCTCGGCGCGCACCACGTCCTGCCAGCGCTGCCGGTAGTATGGGCGTCCCTGAAAGACGACCTTCTCGATTCCGTCCCGCAGCTGGACGTACGCGCCCGCCGGGGCAAAGAGCCTCTCGTGGGGGGCCGGCGTCCAGGCGAGATCGGACGCCATGAACCGATCGAGCGGCGACGTCGCGGCCGGATCGTAGCGGAATGACTCCAGGAGGGCGGTGAAGAGCTGCTCCGTCGCGTAGGGGCCCCGGTAGCCGACGCGCGGCGTTCCCTGATCCACGAGGAGGGTCGCCAGGAAGTTCAGCACGGCGGTTCCGGCCCCGGGCGGCAGCCGCTCGGGCTCGGCGAGGGGGGGGATGAAGCCGACCGCCCCGTAGTCCACCGACTGGAAGTGCGTGATCGGTTCCACGGGCTGAAACGGCTCGACCGGCTCCAGGAGCCAGAGGCGGTCGGAGCGCCCCCAGGCGGGCGACTCCACCGCTCCGGGCTCGATCCCGATCCAACTCCCGTCGGGGAGGCGCGCCCTGGCGTGGCGGAGGCGTCCCGCGTCGTCCCACTCGGCGACCGTGAGCGGCGTGCCGTGCCGGTCGGCTTCGGAGACCAGCAGCGGCCGCCCGGACGGACCCGGCCGGTGGATCACGACGGTGCCGTGCCGCTTCACGGTCCTGAGCGGATCGGTCATGGGGGGTTGATGATACAATACCGGGTGTTCATGCTCGACCGCCGCTGCCAGGTCCTCCTTCCGCTCGCGCTGGCTCTGGCGCTGACCGCGTGCGCCGGCCGGGGCGGGATCCCGCGCGAGCCGTTCCCCGACGTGCCGGTCCCGGCCTCGTTTATCCCGTACTCCGACCAGTGGGTCAGGATCCGGTCGGCTCAGGCCGATGTGGCCCGGCTGATCTACATGAGCGAGCTCGACGTGGAGGGCGCCGCTGCCGCGGCGAGGGATCTCCTCCTCGCCAAGGACTGGGCCCTGCTCCTCACGAACCGGACCAAGACCCCCGACGGCTACAAGGTCACCATCATGGACTTCGGGAAGGAAGCGGACACGATCCGGCTCACCGCGCGTGAGGGCGTCAACGCCACCCACGTGGAGCTCTCCGTGGCCCGCATGACGCGCCGATGAGCCTCCACAATCTCTGCTGGCTTCCGGCGATGGAGCTGGCCGCCCTCATCCGGGCCAGGAAGCTCTCGCCGGTCGAGCTCACCGAGGCGCTGCTGGCCCGCATCGAGCGGCTGAACCCCACGCTCAACGCCTTCTGCGCGGTTACCGCCGACGTGGCGCGCCAGGGAGCGAAGATCGCCGAGGCCGCCATCATGCACGGCGAGCCGCTCGGCGCGGTGCACGGCGTGCCCGTGTCCATCAAGGACGTCCTCTTCACCCGGGGGATCGTCACCACCGGCGGCTCGCGGATCTTCGCCGACTTCGTGCCGGAGGAAGACGCGATCGCTGTCGAGCGGCTCAAGGCCGCGGGCGCGGTGATCCTCGGGAAGACCACCACGCCGGAGTTCGGTCACAAGTCCCTGGCCGACAGCCCGCTCCTGGGCGTCACCCGGAACCCGTGGCGCTCGGATCGGACGCCGGGAGGCTCCAGCTCGGGCGCCGGCGCGGCGGTGGCGGCGGGGCTCGGTCCGCTCGCCCTCGGGACCGATGGCGGCGGCTCCATCCGGATCCCAGCCTCCTTCTGTGGAGTGTACGGCTTCAAGCCCTCCTTCGGGCGCATCCCGAGCGGCCCGGGATTTCCGGGATGGGAGACCTTCACCGTCCCTGCCCCCATGACCCGCACCGTACGCGACGCCGCGCTCATGCTGGACGTCCTCGCGGGCCCGGACGACCGGGACCGCCATTCGCTTCCGGCCATGGCCGGCTCGTACCTCGCGGCGTGCGACGAGCCGATCCAGGGGTGGAGCGTGGCGTGGAGCCCCGATCTCGGCTACGCGCAGGTGGAGCCCGAGGTCATCCGCCTGACGGAGGAGGCGGCGGGCGTGTTCGAAGCCCTGGGCTGCCGCGTCGAGACGGTGGCGACGGGCTGGGAGAATCCGGAGGAAACTTTCGCCACCATGGCCGCCGCCGAGATGTACGCGAACTGGGGAGACCGCCTGCCCGAGTGGAGAGACCGGATGGATCGCACGCTGGTGCGCTTCCTCGAGCGGGGCGGTGGCGTGACGATCGGGGAATACCTCCGGGCGGCCCGCCGGCGCCGCGAGTTCTGGCTGGAGGCGCAGGGCTTTCTGGCGCGCTTCGATCTGCTCCTCACGCCGACCGTGCCCGTCCCGCCCTTCGCCGGCGACGGCTCGTGGCCGCGCGAGATCGCGGGGCAGAAGGTGTCGCCCCTCGGCTGGATGGCCTTCACCTATCCGTTCAACCTGACCGGTCAGCCCGCCGCCTCGATTCCCGTGGGCTTCACCCACGACGGCCTGCCCGTGGGGCTTCAGATCGTGGGGCGCCGTCACGCCGATCGCGCGGTGCTCGCGGCGTCGGCCGTCTTGGAGGCGGCGCGTCCCTGGGCCTCCAAGAGGCCGCCGGTGGACTGATGCTGAAGGGGTTCCTCTACCGCCTGTACGAGCGCCAGCTCCTGGGCGAGGTTTTTCACCGGCCGCTCCCGCGGCATGTGGGCCTGATCCAGGACGGCCACCGGCGCTACGCGCGGGAAACCGGCCTGGCGAGCCTCGCCGAAGGGTACCGCATGGGGGCGGAGAAGACCGAGGAGGTGCTCGCCTGGTGCGCCGAGCTGGGCATCCCCACGGTGACGCTCTGGTGGCTCTCGACCGAGAATCTCACCCGCGAGCCCGGCGAGGTCGCCGACGTCCTCCAGGTGATCGAGACGAAGATGGCCGAGTGGATCGAGGGCGGCCTGGCCGAGCGGCTCGGGATGCGCGTGCGGCCGATCGGCCGGCTGGACCTGCTCCCCGCCGGGGCGCTCAAGGCGCTCAGGGCGGCGGAGTCGGCGACGCGCCGGCACGAGCGGATGCTCCTCAACGTGGGGGTGGGGTACGGCGGCAGGCAGGAGATCGTGGATGCCGTCAAAGGGTACCTCCGGGAGTGCTTCACCCGCGGGGAACGTTCCGACGAGATCCTCGGCGCCCTCACCCCCGACGCCGTGGACAAGTATCTCTACACCTACGACTGCCCCGATCCCGACCTGATCATCCGCACCTCGGGAGAGGTGCGCCTCTCCGGCTTCATGCTCTGGCAGAGCGCGTACAGCGAGTTCTACTTCTGCGACGTCCACTGGCCGGCCTTCCGCAAGATCGACTTTCTCCGTGCCATTCGGAGCTACCAGCACCGGCAGCGGCGCTTCGGCCGGTAGCAGCGGCTCCCCCCTTCCCCGGACCGTCTGGGCCTTAGGCTGGGTCAGCTTCTGCTCCGACGTGGCGTCGGAGATGATCTACCCGCTGCTCCCGCTCTTCCTGACGCGCACGCTCGGGGCGCCGATGAAGGCGGTGGGGCTCATCGAGGGGACCGCCGAGGCCACGTCGAGCGGCCTGCGCCTGGCGGCGGGTTGGCTCTCGGACCGGATCGGCCGGCGAAAGCCGTTCGTCGTCGCCGGCTACGCGTGCGCGGCGGCGGCCAAGCCGCTCCTCGCGCTGGCCGGCACGTGGGGGCACGTCCTCGGCATCCGGTTCCTGGATCGCTTCGGCAAGGGGCTGCGCACGCCGCCGCGCGATGCGCTGCTGGCCGACGCGGCGCCCGGGCCCATCCGCGGGCGGGCCTTCGGCCTTCACGGGAGCATGGACACCGCCGGCGCCGTGGTGGGACCGCTCCTGGCCTGGGTGCTCCTGCCGGCCTTCGGCGGGGATTTCCGCGCGCTCTTCCTCCTGTCGTTCGTCCCCGCGTTGATCGGGATCGTCGTCCTTCTCGTCGGCGTGCGGGAGATCCCGGTGAGGCCAGAGGCCCCCCTCACCCTGCCCTACTCGATGCCCCTCACCTCTTCTCCTCTCCCCCTCACCCTGCCCTCTCCCCCTCGGGGGGGAGAGGATGAAGGTGAGGGGATTATGAGTGGGGAGGGGATGAAGGTGAGGGGGGCGCCGCCCGGCGAGCTCGGCGGGAGATTCTGGCGCTTCGTGCCGATCCTCGTCTGCTTCGGGATCGGCAACTCCTCCGACGCGTTCCTGATCCTCCGCTCCCGCCACCTGGGGATCGGCGAGGGATCGATCCCGCTCCTCTACCTCACGTTCAACGTCGTGTACGCGGCCGTGTCCTTTCCGGTGGGCGTCCTCTCCGACGCGTTCGGGCGGCGGCGCGTGATTCCTCTCGGGTACGCAGTCTTCGCCCTCGTCTACCTCGGATTTGCGCGGGCGGACCGGGCATGGGAGGCGTGGCCGCTTTTCGCGCTCTACGGGATCTACTACGCGCTCACGGAGCGGATCCAGCGCGCGTTCGTCGCCGACCTGGTGCCGGCGGCGGACCGCGGCCGGGCGTTCGGCATCTACCACGCGGTCGTGGGCGCGCTGGCGCTCCCCGCGAGCCTGCTGGCGGGCTGGCTCTGGGACGCGGCCGGCCCCGCCGCGCCCTTCTGGCTCGGGGGCGCGTCCGCCGCGCTCGCGCTGCTTCTCTTCTTGCTCCTGCGTCCGTAAGGCCGCTGTGGCGCGTGGTATCATGAGGCGGTCGAGCAGGGTTTGACGATGAGCGAGATCAACTGGCTTCGGCAGCTCTCCCGAAGGATCGGCGGCCCGCGGTTCCTGGCGCTGCCATTCCTCAGAGGGCTCGCCGTCATCGCGGGCTTCGTCTGGCTGGCGCTCACCCCCACGGACTTCGTGGGCTGGATCCTCCTGGCCTTCGCGCTCGCGGCGTTCACTTGCTACAGCCTCGTCCTCTACCTGCTCATCTGGCTCCGCCCCGGACTGGTCTTCCGCCTCCAGCTCCCGGTCCTGCTGCTCGACCTGGCCTTCGCGCTCCTGCTGATCCGCCTCTCGGGCGGGGCCGAGAGCACACTCTTCCTCGCGCTCCTCCTGATCGCGGGGCTCCAGTCCTACTACTACGGGATCCGGCGCGGCGTGGCGGTGGCCGTCGGGGCCTCCGTCGCCTACGTCTGGGTCATCTGGCCGACGCTCGTCCACCACGAGTGGGCGAACGCCGCCATCCGGATCGCCGTGCTGATCGGGACGGCCGTGGGCGTCGGCGTGCTCGCCGACATCGAGGAGCGCGAGCGCCTGGCGGTCGCGGCCCTGAACCGGGAGATCGAGGCGCGCGAGCGCTTCATCACGAACGTCGTGGAGAGCCTCCGGGACGGCCTCGTCGTGCTCGACGCGGACGGGCGGGTGCGGGCCTGGAACCGCGCGATGGAAGAGCGGTATGAGGTCAAGGCCCAGGAGGTGCTCGGCAGGCCGTTCCTGGACATCAATCCGACCTGGAAGCGCGAGGGGCTGGCGGAGCCGATCGAGCGGCTCCTCCGGGGGGAGATCGAGGAATTCGCGGTTGAGGGGCTGGAGCACGAGACTCTCAAGAAGGGCCGGGTCATCCTGGACGTGAAGGGAAGCCTCCTCAGGGAGAACCTGGCGCCCACCGGCGCCGTGCTCCTCCTCGAGGACACCACCGAAAAGGTGGGGCTGGAGCGCTCCGCCCGCCAGGCGGAAAAACTCGCCGCCCTCGGCACGCTCTCCGCGGGGCTCGCCCACGAGCTGAACAATCCCGTCGGCATCATCTCCTCCCGGATTGATCTGATGCTCCAGGAGGCCGAGGAGCTGGGGCTGCCGCCCCAGGTCCGGCAGGACCTGGAGGTCCTTCACCGCCACTCGCAGCGCGTGTCGCGGATCGCCCGGGGGCTCCTGTCCTTCGCGCGCCAGTCCCCGGGGGACCGCGGCCTCCTGGACCTGAATCGCGTCGTCGAGGACACCATGCTCCTCCTGGAGAAACAGGTGAGCAAGGAGGGGATCACGGTGCGGCGGTCGCTGGCGCGGGATCTGCCCCCGATGCAGGGGGATCCCAACGCGCTCCAGCAGGTCGTCCTGAACCTCCTGACCAATGCCCGGGACGCGATGAGGGACGGGGGCGAGATCCGGATCGAGACCGGCACCGTCGCCGGCCGGCCGGGCTGGCTGCGCCTCGTCGTGGCCGACAACGGCCCGGGGATCCCGCTCGACCGGCTGCCGAGGATCTTCGATCCGTTCTACACGACGAAGGCGCAGGGGACGGGGCTCGGGCTGTCCGTGAGCTACGGGATCGTCCGCGAGCTCCAGGGCACGATCGACGTCCAGTCCCAGCCCGGGAAGGGGACCACCTTCACGCTCACGTTTCCGGTCGTCGCGACGGAAGACCACGCATGAGACAACAAGGCCGCCTCCTCATCGTGGACGACGAGCCCGACATGCTCGAGAACGTGAGCCGCATCCTCGGCAAGGCCGGCTACGAGTGCCTGACCGCGGGAGAGCCCCGCAAGGCGCTGGCCCTCATGGAGTCCGAGCGCCCCGACGTCCTCCTGACCGACCTCAAGATGCCCGGCATGGACGGCCTCACCCTGCTCCGCCGCGCCCGCGAGGTGGATTCCCAGGTGCCGGTCATCATCGTGACCGGCTTCGCCACCATCGAGTCGGCCGTGGAGGCGGTGAAGGAAGGCGCCTTCGACTATCTGCCCAAGCCGTTCAGCGCGGACCAGCTCAAGCTGGCCGTGGACCGGGCCCTCGCCCAGCGCCGCCTGGCCGTGGAGAACCTCCGGCTCCGCGAGCAGCTGCGCGGGACCTACGGCTTCGAGAACATCATCGGCCGGAGCCCGGCCATGGCTCAGGTCTTCGAGCTGGTGCGGAAGGCGGCCCGGTCCGAGGCGAACATCCTGATCATCGGGGAATCGGGGACCGGCAAGGAGCTGGTGGCGAACGCCATCCACTTGAGCAGCACGCGGGCGACGGAGGCGTTCGTCCCCGTGGACTGCGCGTCGCTGCCGGAGCAGCTCCTGGAGTCGGAACTCTTTGGTCACGAGAAGGGCGCGTTCACGGGGGCGGTGAGGACCAAGCCGGGCCTCATCGAGGTGGCCCACCGCGGCACGCTGTTCCTCGACGAGATCGGGGAGCTCCCGGTCGGGCTCCAGGTGAAACTCCTCCGCGCGCTCCAGGAGCGGCAGATCCGCCGGGTGGGGGGCACGCGGCAGATCGATGTGGACGTGCGCCTGGTGTCGGCGACGAACCGCGATCTGCGCGACCAGGTGGTGAAAGGGCAGTTCCGCGAGGAGCTCTACTACCGCATCAACGTGATCCCGATCTCGCTGCCGCCCCTCCAGGAACGCAAGGGGGACGTGACGCTCCTGGCCCACACATTCTTGAAAAAGTACGGCCAGGGGCGGGAGGTTCCCCTCAGGGGGTTCGAACCCGAGGCGATCCAGATTCTGGAACACTACGCCTGGCCCGGCAACGTCCGGGAGCTCCAGAACGTCATCGAGCGGGCCTGCGTTCTCGCCGAGGGGGAGACCATCAGTGCCCGCGATCTGCCCGCGCACCTGAGCGTTCCGCCCGCGGCCGTCGGAGGCGCGCAGATCCCTTCCCTGGCCGGCAAGAACCTCCCCCTCAAAGAAGCCAAGGCCCAGTGGATGATCCAGCTCGAGGCGACGTACCTCACCGAGCTGCTCCGCCGCCACGACGGCAACGTCTCGCAGGCCGCCAAGGCGGCCGGGATCGACCGAAAGACCTTCCACCGCCTGATCAATAAGTACGGGATCCGCGAGGCCGGCCCGGCCGAAGCAGGCTAGGCCGTCCCTGAGGAGCCTGCCCCACCTGGGGTGACCGCGCCTCAGATGGTGCCCGCTGCCCGCGCCCCGTCTCAGCAGTAACTCCTCGATTTTCAATCCTTCTCCTTCTCCCTCCCCGTGGCACCTCCGTTGCAGTTTGCCTGGATGGGCGGAACCGACCGCCAGCGAAAGGAGAGATCCATGAAACTCCAGAAAATTCTGGTTCCACTTGACGGCTCGGCGCTCGCGGAAGCCGCGCTGCCGAAGGCAGTCGAGATGGCCGAGAGCTCCGGGGCAAAGCTGCTGTTGATCCGCGCTGCCGAGGCCCACACGCTTCCCGGTGTCGATCCCACCGAGGCCCAGATCAAGGTGGTGCAGGAGGCCGAGGACTACCTCGCCCAGGTCGGCGACCGTCTCGCGGCTCTCGGGCTGAAGAACGTGGAGACGTCCGTCTGGTACGGCCCGGCGGCGTACGCGATCGTGGAGGCCGCGCGCCTCAACAAGGTGGACCTCATCGCGATGACGACCCACGGCCGGAGCGGGCTGGGGCGCCTCATCGTGGGGAGCGTGGCCGAATCGGTGCTGCGCGGAACCACGACGCCGATCCTCCTGATCCGCGCGGCCGAGGCGCCGGTCCAGGCGCCGGTGGAAAAGGGCGAGGCCAGGCCCTGGCAGGGCCCTGTGGCCGGGAGGGTGTAGGCCGTGTATCAGCGTGTCCTCGTTCCCCTGGACGGCTCGCGGGTGGCGGAGGCGATTCTCCCCTTCATCGAGCAGATCGCCGGTCCGCTGGACATGGAGGTCCTGCTGGTCCGCGTGGTGCCGCTGACCTCTATGGACGTGGCGGCGATGGCCAAAGAGGCGCAGCGGGGGGAGCCGATCCTCAAGGAGCTGGACGCCCAGGGCTACCTCGAGCCGCTGGTGGCGTCGCTCAAGGCGAAGGCAGTGCGCGCGGGCGCCCGGGTGAGGATCGGCGACCCTGCGACGGAGATCGTCGCGGCGGCGAAGGAGATCAACGCCGACCTGATCGCCATGACCACCCACGGGCGCAGCGGCCTCGGGCGGCTCCTGTTCGGCTCCGTGGCCGAGGCGGTCCTGCGCGGCTCGCCGATCCCGGTGTTTCTCCTGCGCACCTCGGAGGCCGCCCTCGAGAGCGCCGCATGATCGCGCGGATCCTGTACGCCACGGATTTCTCGGCAGCCTCGCTCGCGGCCTGGCCGTGCGCGACGGAGCTCGCGAGGGTGTGCCGCGCCGAGCTGGTCATCCTCCACGTCGTGCCGCCGCTCACGGCGCCGCCGGAGGGGTTCTTCTCGGCGGACGTCTTCACGCGCTACTGGGAAACGGCCCGGGACGAAGCGGAAGCCGAGATCTCCAAGCTGGTGGCCCAGGCGGAGCTCGAGACCCTGAAGGTGCGCTCCCGCGTGGACAAGGGCCGCGCCGCCGAGCAGATCCTGCTGGCCGCCGCCGAGGAGCAGGCGGGGCTGGTCGTCGTGGGGACCGTCGGACGCACCGGGTTCAAGCAGATGTTCCTCGGGAGCGTCGCCGACGAGGTCCTGCGCCAGGCGCCGTGCTCCGTCGTGACCGTGGGCCCGCTGTGGGCCCGCAGAGCGCCCCTGGCCACGCTGATCTATCCCACGGACTTCTCCCCGACGGCGCAGGAGGCGTGGCCGGTGGCGGAGGAGCTGGCGATCGCCCGCGGGGCGCAGCTCATCCTCCTCCACGTGATGCCGGAGGTTCCGGAGGATCCCCGGGTCTCGCCGTCGGAGCGGGCGAAGCTGGAAGCCGGCTACCGCCGGCGCGCCGAGCAGTCGGTGAAGGATCTGCTGGCGAAGAGCCGGATTCCCAGCCCCCAGGTCCAGACGGTGCTCGCCCACGGAGTCGCCGAGGAACAGATCGTCAACCAGGCGGTCGCGTCGGGGGCGGGCCTGATCGTGATGGGCACCCACGGCTGGTCGGGGCTCATCCGGTGGACGCTCGGTTCCATCGCTCACCGCGTCATTCGAACGGCTCCCTGCCCCGTCCTGACGGTCGGCCCGCAGAGCCACAGAGAGGAGGCCCGCCGTGTCTCCTGAAGTTTCGATCCTGCAGGATGCGCTCAGCATCGAGTTGATCCGCCGGCAGCTCTCGGCCAAGACCGTGGCGCGCCAGATCTACCTGTTCGGCGAGGTGTCGTCCACCAACGACGCCCTCCGCCACCTGGCCAAGGCCGGGGCGCGGGAGGGAACGACCGTGCTGGCCGAGAGCCAGAGCGCCGGTCGGGGCCGGCTCGGCAAGGGCTGGTTCTCGCCGTTCGGCGTGAACCTCTACGCCTCGGTCCTCTTCCGGCCCGCCATCGGTCCGAAGGACGCGCCGGTCTTCTCCTTCATCGCCGGCCTGGCGGTGGCCGATGCCGTCCGGTCGGTCGGAGTCCCGGCGGCCATCAAGTGGCCCAACGACATCCTGGTGAACCGGAAGAAGGTGGCGGGGGTGTTCGCCTCGCTGGCCACCACCGGGGATCGGCTGGACTACGTGATCCTCGGGGTGGGGGTGAATCTCAACGTCGAGCGCGCCGCCCTCGTGGAGGCGCTGGGGGACGCCGGCCGCGCGGCCGCCTCGCTCCGGGAGCTGGCGGGGCGGAACATCGACCGGAACGCCTTCACGGCCAGCTTCCTCATGTCCCTCGACGAGTGGTTCTACGTCTATCGGGACCGGCACGCGGAGGCCCTGCTTGAGGCCTGGCGCGATCGTGACATCCTGACCGGGCGGCGGGTGGAGGTGCGGGAGGAAGGGAGCGTCTTCCAGGGCAGGGCCCTGGGCGTTGACGCCGAGGGCCACCTCCTTGTGGAAGAAGCGAAGGGACGGGCCCGGCAGGTCGTGGCGGGGCAGGTCCGCCTCCTGGATTGAGGGCGCCTCCATGAAAATCGAACTTCGCGGCGTGTCGATGGCGCCGGCGCTCGGCGCCCGGATCGAGAAGCGGCTCAACCGGGAGCTCGGGCGCATCCAGGCGAGCCCGGTCACGGCCGTGGTGACCTTCATCGACGACAACGGTCCCAAGGGAGGCCGGGCCCTGCGCTGCGCGCTGACCGTCCGCATCCCGCGGCGGCCCGCGATCCGGGTGGAAGACGTGGCCGAGAACGCGTGGCTCGCCTTCGACCGGAGCTTCGGCGGCCTGAAGCGGGAGCTGGCGGAGTACCGGGAGCGGCGCCTGGAGCGGGCCCGCTACCCCAAGAAGTACTTCGCCGCGAAGCGGCTGGTGTCAGAGTAAGCCCATGAAAGGAGTCCGGGTATGAAGGGGGTTCGTCGGATTCTTCATCCCACCGATTTCTCCCGCGCCTCGGGCGCGGCGTTCCTGAAGGCCGTGGCCCTGGCCAAGGAGAGCCGGGCCGAGCTCCTGCTGGTCCACGTGCTGCTCCCGACGACGCCGTTCATCGGGGACGGATACATCTCCCCCAAAACCTACGAGGAGCTGGAGGCTTCGGCTCGCCGGGGCGCGCAGCGGGAGCTGGCCAAGGTGGTGGCCAAGGCCCAGAAGGCCAAGGCGCGGGTCAAGGCGGTGCTGCTGGAGGGCGTGCCCTACGACCGGATCGCGCGGGTCGCCCGCTCCAAGCGCGCCGACCTGATCGTGATGGGGACTCACGGGCGTAGCGGCCTGTCCAAATTCTTCCTCGGGAGCGTGGCCGAGCGGGTGATCGCGCTGGCCCCGTGCCCGGTGCTCACGGTCCGCGGGAAATAAGGCGGGACGCATGATCGAGTCGAGGGAGCTGCAGGCGTACCTTGCCCGGGTCTTCCGGCGGCCGGTCGAGCTGCTGGGCGTGCGGCCCCTCAAGGACAATCTCGGCGAGGGGGCCAATCCCAAGGCCTTCGGCTACGGGGTGCCGCTCGAGGTGGAGTGCCTCATCGGGGGCGAGCCCCGGCAGTTCGTCCTGGCCCGGACCCGGCCCGAGGAGGGCTTCGGCCACGAGTACCCGGCGGACCGCGCCTGGGCCGCGCTGTGGGGGCACGCCGCATTCAACGCGCTGCCGCGCCACGTCAGGAGCTTGGACGTCGGGTTCGTGCGCGCGGGCGGCGAGCTGGTCTCGGCCGGCGACTCGGCGGAATTCTTCCAGCTCGTCGAGAAGGCCGAGGGAACGCCGTACTGGCTCGATCTGGATCGCCTCCTCACCGAAGAGGCGCGCTCGCTGGACCTCGGGCGGGTAGACGCCCTGGCGGGCTACCTGGCCGAGATCCACGCGGAGAAGAAGCGGGCGCCCTGGCTCTACCAGCGGCGGGTCCGCGAGCTCGTCGGGCACGGCGAGTGCCTCATGGGGATCCTCGACAGCTACCCGCATCCATACCCGCTGTTGCCGCCCGAGGCGTGCGCGGCCCTGGAGCATGCAGCGGTCGAGTGGCGCTGGCGGCTGCGCGGGTTCACCCACCGGCTGGCGCGGGTCCACGGGGACTTCCATCCGTGGAACCTCCTCTTCCGCGAGGGGACCGATTTCTCCGTGCTGGACCGGAGCCGGGGCGAGTGGGGGGAGCCGGCCGACGACGTGGCCGCCCTCAGCATCAACTACCTGTTCTTCGGCCTCCTGAAGGGCCCGGGCCTGGCGGAGCCCTTCAAAGGGTTCTTCCACCGGTTCCTCGAGGGGTACCGCGCTCAGAGCGGCGATGCGGAGCTGTTCGAGGTGCTCCCGCCGTTCTACGCCGGCCGGGCGCTCGTGATCGCCCATCCGCGCTGGTACCCGCGCATCCCCGAGGGCGTGCGGATCGCGCTCCTCAACTTCGCCGCCTCCATGGGGGATCTGGGGCCGTTCGATCTAGAGGCTGTCGAGCAGAGCTTCGGTGGCGCGTCGCCGGGCGCGGCAGCAGGGGAGGGATAGACCATGGCGAAGCGAATTCTGGTGCCGCTGGATGTCTCACCGCTGGCGGAGTCGATCGTGCCGATGGTGGCGGATGCCGCCCGCGGGGCGGGGGCGACCGTGCGCCTGCTCCACGTGGCCCCGCTGCCGCAGGCCCTCGTGAGCGAGACGGGGCAGGTCATCGCCTATCTGGACCAGGAGATGGAGCGCCTGGAGGCGGAGGGGATGGATTACCTGCGGGCCGTCGAGGTCCAGCTCGAAGGGATCCCGGTGGAGTGCGTCGTGAGGTTCGGGGACCCGGTGCAGGAGATCCTCCTGGAGTCCGAGGCCTTCGGCGCCGACGTCATCGCGGTGGCGACGGCGGGACGGAGCGGGGTCGGCCGCACGGTGCTCGGGAGCGTGGCCGAGCAGGTCTTCCGGAAGTCCCGGCTGCCGGTCGTGCTGTATCACCCCGGCCTCTGGGGATCCGTCTGAGGGGCCCCCCAAAATGCCGCAGTACGAGTTCGAGTGCCGGAAGTGCAAGAAGGTCTTCACGCTGCTGCTGCGGATCAGCGAGCGCGCGACGGCCAAGATCCGGTGTTCCGGTTGCGGGAGCGAAGACGTCGAGGCGGTCATGCAGACGTTCGTCGCGCGAACCGCGAGGAAAAGTTAGGAGACAGCGATGCTGGCGATGGATCGGATCAGGGGGCGGCTTGTGGACATCGAGCTCGAAAAGGTGGAGCCGTTCGGCTGGGTCGCCGTCGGCGTGGTGATGGAAGGTTTCAGCCACGAAAAGGGGATGCTCTTCGAGGTCAAGGCCTCGGATCCCTTCGAGGCCGAGACCAAGCTCCGGGCAGAGATCGAGGCGTTCTTCGCCTGAGGGAGCCATGGACGTCAGCGCGCGGTTGACAGAGCTGGCCAAGCTGCGGGGGACGCGCGAGACCCCCGTGGTGAGCGTGTACCTGAACACCCGCTGGGGGGACGAGCATCAGCGCGACCGGGTCCGGGTCTTCCTCAAGAACGAGATCCGAAAGGCGCGCAAGGCCTCAACCGCTGAGGGGATGGAGGCCGACCTGGACTGGATCCAGGCCGAAGGCGACGCGCTCATCACGCAGTCCCGGTTCCCCGAGGCCCACGGCGTCGCGCTCTTCGCCTGTCGGGCGCTGGGCCTTCGGGACATCATCCCGGTCCGGGTTCCGTTCGAGAGCGCCTTCGTCGTGGCCGACGCGCCGCACCTCTCCCCCCTGGCGGCGTTGCTGGAGAAGACCCCGTCGGCGCTGGTGGTCTTCGTCGACGGCGAGAGCGCCCGCCTCGTGCCGTTGACGACCGAGGGCGTGGGGGAGGAGGTGGCCCTCGAGAGTGAGGTTCCCGGCCATCACCGCCGGGGCGGCTGGGCGCAGCTGGCCCAGTCCCGCTACCAGCGCCACATCCAGGATCATCGGGGGCGCCACTTCGAGGCGGTGGTGGAGGCGCTCATCGGCCTGACCGAGGGGAACGGGGTGCGGCGGATCCTCATGGCGGGGGAGCCGAGGACGATCGCGGTCTTCCAGAAGCGGCTGCCCAACCGAATCGCCGAGCGGGTTGTCGGCAGCATCGCCGGCGCGCGCCACGAGTCGGCGGCGGTCCTGGTCGGGCGCGCCGCCGAGTTTCTGGCGCACCTCCGGGGCGGAGAAGGGGCGGACGCGGTGGAGGCGGTCCTCACCGAGGCGGCGAAAGGGGGGCGGGCCGTCGCGGGGCTCGAAGAGACGCTCGAGGCCGTCGCCCGCGGCGCGGTGCAGCGCCTCTACCTGCTGGGGAGGTTCAGTCAGCCCGGCCGTCTCTGCGTCGAGTGCGGGGCGCTCCAGAGCGGCGACGCCGCCAGCTGCCGCCTGTGCGGCAAGCCCACCGAGGCGGCGGAGCTGGGGGGGGCGATCGTGGATCGGGTCATCGCCGCGGGCGGCAAGGTGGAGACAGTCGAGATCCATCAGGCGCTGGCGCGCGTGGGCGGCGTGGCGGCGCTCCTGCGCTATCCGCTCTGACCCCGGCGAGGAGACCGCCCGGTGCCCCCGACCGCCACCGCTCCCCTGGCCACCGCGTTCGAGGCGCTTCTCTGGGAGCGGCGGCCGGACGGGAGCGTGGTGTGCAACCTCTGCGCCCACCGCTGCCGGATCCGTCCGGGGCTCCGCGGGATCTGCGGGGTGCGGGAGAACCTCGAGGGGACACTGGTCACGCTGGTCGCGGATCGCGTGATCAGCGTTGAGGTCGACCCCATCGAGAAGAAGCCGTTCTTCCACTTCCTGCCCGGCACCCTCGCCTACTCCATCGCGACGGTCGGTTGCAATTTCCACTGCCTCTTCTGCCAGAATTACGTCATCTCCCAGTGGCCGCGCGAGCGCCCCGGCCCGTTTCCGGGGGACGCGATCGCCCCGGAGGAGATCGTGGCGGCGGCGCGCGCCACGGGCTGCCGCTCGATCGCGTACACCTACACCGAGCCCACCATCTTCTTCGAGCTGGCGCTCGAGACGAGCCGCCTCGCCGCCGCGGCGGGGATCCGGAACCTCTTCGTCACAAACGGCTACATGACCCGGGAGGCGCTCGCCCTCGTCGCGCCCATCCTCCACGGCGCCAACGTGGATCTCAAGAGCTTCTCCGACCGCTACTACCGGAAGGTCTGCGGCGCGACGCTCGCCCCGGTGCTCGAGACCATCCGCGCCATGCGGGAGCTCGGCATCTGGGTCGAGGTGACGACGCTCGTGATCCCCGGCCTGAACGACGGGGACGAGGAGCTGGCGGCCCTCGCGGGATGGCTCGCCTCGGTGGACCGCGACATGCCGTGGCACGTCTCCGCGTTCTTCCCGACCTACCGGCTGACCGACGTCCCGCCGACTCCGCCGCAGACGCTGCACCGGGCGGCCGTGATCGGGCGGAAGGCGGGGCTCCGCTACGTCTATACCGGGAACGTCCCCGGCGACCCGTGGGAGAACACGGCATGCCCGGAGTGCGGCCGGCGGCTCCTGGAGCGCCGGGGGTTCCGGGTCCTCGACAACTGCCTGGCGGCCGGCCGCTGTCCGGTCTGCCACGCCGCCATCCCAGGCGTATGGAACTAAACGGAAGAAGCTAGGGGAACGTGATGGCCGGGGCGCGCCAGCGAGAGCGGAGATCGGGCACCGGGTCTGAAGCATCGCGAGATTCCGGCGGGGGCGGGCGTGGCGACAGCCCGGGTGCCCGCCCCAGGTGAAGATATGAACTACATCCGCTGGTTCCGGGAGATTCGGCTGGCCGACGTGCCGCTGGTCGGCGGGAAGAACGCCTCGCTGGGGGAGCTCTACAGCGAGCTGACGGGGGCCGGGGTGCGGGTGCCCAACGGCTTCGCGATCACGGCGGAGGCGTACACGGCGCTCCTCGACGGGAACGGCCTCCACGACGCGATGGCGCGCATTCTGAAGGGGGTCACCGGAGAGGATCTCCAGGCGCTGGCCGAGGCGGGGAGGGCCCTCCGGCGGCTCATCGTCGAGGCGCCGCCGCCGCCCGGTCTCGAGGACGATGTGATCGCGGCCTACCGGACGCTGTGCCGGGAGTACGGCGCCGGGCTCGCCGTCGCCGTCCGGTCGAGCGCCACCGCTGAGGATCTCCCCGAGGCGAGCTTCGCCGGCCAGCACGAGACCTACCTCGGCGTGCGGGGAGACCAGGCGCTCCTGGCGGCCTGCCGCCGCTGCTTCGCCTCGCTCTTCACCGACCGGGCCATCGCCTACCGGATCCACCAGGGGTTCGATCACATGGCCGTCCGCCTGTCCGTGGGCGTCCAGAAGATGGTGAGGGCCGACCGCGGAGCGGCGGGGGTCATGTTCACGCTGGATCCGGAGAGCGGCTTCCGCGACGTCGTGCTCATCAACTCGGCGTACGGGCTCGGCGAGGCGGTCGTGAGCGGGCAGATCACCCCGGACGAGTTCTGGATCTTCAAGCCGACTCTCCGGGCGGGGTATCAGGCGATTCTCAGGCGGACCCTCGGCCGGAAGGATTGGAAGCTGGTGGCCGGCGGCGGCGGCTCGCGGCGGGTAGAGGTCCCTCCCGAGGAGCGCGCCAGGCTGAGCCTCACCGACGACGAGGCCCTGGAGCTGGCGCGCTATGGAGTCGCGATCGAGGTCCACTACTCCGCGAAGTACGGCCGGCCGACGCCCATGGACATCGAGTGGGCGAAGGACGGCGAGGATGGGCGCCTGTACATCCTGCAGGCGCGTCCCGAGACGGTTCATCGTGCGGAGCGACCGTCGGTCCTCGAGGTTTTCACGATCCAGGAGACGACCCCTCGCGAGCGGCTGGCCGCGGGCCAGGCGATCGGCCAGAAGATCGGCGTCGGGCGGGTCCGGCGCCTCCTCGACCCCAGGTTCCTGGATCGGTTTCAGCCGGGCGAGGTGCTCGTCACCCCGATGACAGACCCGGACTGGGAGCCGATCATGAAGCGCGCGGCCGCCATCGTCACCGACCGGGGGGGGCGAACGTGTCACGCCGCGATAGTAAGCCGGGAGCTCGGCGTGCCGTGCGTGGTGGGCACCGAGCGCGGCAGCCAGGCCATCCCCGAGGGGGAGACGGTGACGGTGTCCTGCTGCGAGGGGGAAACGGGGTTCGTCTATCGGGGCGTCGTTCCGTTCGACCGCCGGCAGGTGGACCTGGCGGCCCTCCCCAAGCCGTCCACCGCCATCATGCTCAACGTGGGGAATCCCGGCGAGGCGCTGCGCGCGGCGGCCCTGCCCAACGACGGGGTGGGGCTGGCGCGGATCGAGTTCATCATCGCGAGCGCGGTCAAGGTCCACCCGCTGGCGCTGCTCCACCCGGAGGGCGTCAAGGATCCCGAGGCGCGGGCCGCGATCGCCGCGCTCACGCGGGGCTACGCCGATCGCGCCCTATACTTCGTGGACCGGCTGGCCGAGGGGGTCGCCATGATCGCCGCGGCCTTCTACCCGAAGGACGTCATCGTGCGGCTCTCCGACTTCAAGTCCAACGAGTACGCGGGACTCATCGGGGGGCGGGACTTCGAGCCCGAAGAGGAGAACCCGATGCTCGGCTTCCGCGGGGCCTTCCGCTACTGCCATCCGCGGTACCGGGAGGGATTCGCCCTCGAGTGCCGGGCCATGCGCCGGGTGCGCGACGCGATGGGACTCACCAACGTCAAGCTCATGATCCCGTTCTGCCGGACGCCCGAGGAGGGACAGCGGGTGCTGGAGCTGCTGGCGGCCCACGGCCTCGTCCGCGGCGAGCGCGGGCTCGAGGTGTACGTCATGTGCGAGGTCCCGTCCAACGTGATCCTGGCGCGAGAGTTCGCGGAAATCTTCGACGGCTTTTCCATCGGCTCCAACGACCTTACCCAGCTCGTGCTGGGGCTCGACCGGGACTCCGAGCTCGTGGCGCCCCTCTTCGACGAGCGGAACCCCGCGGTCCTCGCGATGGTCGGGGCCGTGATCGACGCCGCCCGCCGGGCGGGGCGGAAGATCGGCATCTGCGGCCAGGCGCCCAGCGACTATCCGGAGTTCACCCGCTTCCTGGTCCGCCGCGGCATCACGAGCATCTCGTTCAACCCCGACGCGCTGGTGCAGGGGATCCAGACCGTCCTGGACGCCGAGCGCCAGGCCGAGCGGGCCCAGGCGAGGGCCACAGGGCTATGGCCCGCCGACTGAAGGTCGAGGAGGTGCGGGCCGTCTGCGAGCCCACCACCCTGCCGTTCAGGTCCACGGCAGAGCTTCCCCCCCTCGACGGCATGATCGGCCAGGACCGTGCCGTGAGCGCGACCAGCTTCGGCATCGGCATGCGCCGGGCCGGGTACAACCTGTTCGTCCTGGGTCCCGCCGCCACCGGGAAGACGACGACGATGCGCCGCGTCCTGACCCGGACCGCCCAGGAGGAGCCGACCCCGCCGGATTACTGCTACGTTCACAACTTCGCTGATCCCTACCGACCGACGGCGCTCGAGCTTCCGGCGGGGCGGGGGCGCGAGCTCCGGGAGGAAATGGCGCGGCTCGTCGACGACGTGAGGGCGCGGCTGCCCCGGGTCTTCGAGGGGGAGGAGTTCGAGCGCCACAAGGCCCAGATCATGGAGGACATCGCCCGCCGACAGCAGACGGAGATGGAGCGCTTCGAGGAAGCGGCCCGCGCCGACGGGTTCGCGGTCATCCGGACTCCGAGGGGGATGGCGGTCGCCCCAGCGCCGCAGGGCGAGCCGCTCACCCCGGAAGTGTTCGCCGCGCTGCCGAAGGCCGCGCGGGAGGCGATCCAGGCCCGCGAGAGCGCCCTCGAGGAGCGGCTCGAAGCGAGCCTCCGCCAGATCCGTCAGCTCGAGCGGGAGGCCCACCTGGCCCACGAGAAGCTCCTCGCCGAGGCGGCCGCGGCGGCGATCCGGCCGCTCATCCGCGAGCTTCGCGAGCGGTTCGCGGGGCAGGTACCGGTCGGCCGGTACCTGGACCAGGTCGAGGAGGACCTGATCGCGCACGCGGAGGAGTTCAGGCGGCTCGAGGACGGCAAGGGCGGGCTGCCGTTCCTGCCCCCGCCCGGCGCGTTCCTGGAGGCCTACCGGGTGAACGTCCTCGTGGACCGGAGCGGCGAGCGCGGCGCCCCCGTGGCGCTGGAGCAGAACCCGACCCACGGCAACCTGCTCGGGCGGATCGAGCACCGGGTGCACTTCGGCACCCTCGTGACGGACTTCACCCTCATCAAGGCCGGGGCGCTCCACCGGGCCAACGGCGGCTACCTGATCCTCGAGGCCAAGGACGTGCTCCGCACCTTCATGGCCTGGGAGGCGCTCAAGAAGGCGCTGAAGAGCGGGTCCATCCGGATCGAGGAGCCGCTGGAGGAGTATCGGCTGATCAGCGCGGTGAGCCTGGCGCCCGAGCCGATTCCCCTCTCCGTCAAGGTGGTCCTCATCGGGAGCCCGCTGCTCTACTACCTGCTGTACACGCTCGACGAGGACTTCCGCGAGCTGTTCAAGGTCAAGGTGGACTTCGACGAGTCGCTGCCGCGGACGCCGGAGTTCGAGCTGCTCTACGCCCGGTTCATCGGCAGCGCGTGCCGGGAAGATGCGCTGCCCCCGTTCTCCGCCGACGGGGTCGCCAAGCTCGTCGAGCACGGCTCGCGGCTGGTCGCCCACCAGGGCCGGCTGACCTCTAGGCTGGGCGAGCTGCTCGACCTCATCCGGGAGTCGGCCTTCTGGGCGGGAGAGCGCCGGCATCCGCTGGTGCAGGGCGAGGACGTGAGCCACGCCGTCGAGCAGAAGACCTACCGGGCGAACCTGATCGAGGAGCGGATCGGGCGGATGTTCGCCGAGGGGACACTTCTCATCGCCACGGAGGGCGAGGCCGTGGGGCAGGTCAACGGCATCTCGGTCCTCGCCTCGGGCGACCACGCCTTCGGCCGGCCGTCGCGGATCACCGCGCGGACCTTCGCGGGGGAGCCGGGCGTCCTGGACATCGAGCGCGAGGCGAAGCTCGGCGGCCCGGTTCACTCCAAGGGCGTCCTGATCCTCACCGGGTTCCTGGCGGGGCGCTACGCGCGCGAGCACCCTCTCGCGCTCTCGGCATCCATCACCTTCGAGCAGCAGTACGAGGAGATCGAGGGCGACAGCGCCTCCTCGGCCGAGCTGTACGCGCTCCTCTCGAGCCTCAGCGGAATTGCCCTGGCCCAGGGCCTCGCCGTCACCGGGTCGGTCAACCAGCGGGGCGAGATCCAGGCGGTGGGTGGGATCAACGAGAAGATCGAGGGCTTCTTCGACGTCTGCCGCGCGCGGGGGCTCCCGGGCCGCCAGGGGGTGCTGATCCCCGAGGCGAACGTCCGCCACCTGATGCTCCGGGAGGACGTAGTCCAGGCCATCCGCGAGGAGCGCTTCCACATCCACGCCGTCTCGACGGTGGACGAGGGGATCGCGCTCCTCTCGGGGCGGGAGGCGGGGGAGCGGGGGCCCGACGGGCAGTTCCCCGAGGCGAGCTTCAACCGGGCGGTCGAGGAGGCGCTGGCCGCCAACCTCGGCCGGCTCAAGGAATTACAACGCAGCTAGGAACTCATGCCGAAGCGCGCCCAACGGTTCGTCGTCCACGAGCATCAGGCCACGCGGCTCCACTACGACTTCCGCCTCGAAATCGGGGGCGTTCTTAAATCTTGGGCCGTTCCCAAGGGGCCGTCAATGAACCCCGCCGATAAGCGCCTGGCCGTGATGGTCCCCGACCACCCCGTCGAGTACATCGACTTCGAGGGGATCATCCCGGCGGGGCAGTACGGCGCCGGGCCGGTGGTGGTCTGGGACCACGGGACCTATGAACTGCCCGAGGGAGGCTCGCCCGAGGCCGGGGTCAAGGCCGGGAAGCTCGCCTTCGTCCTCCACGGGAAGAAGCTCAAGGGCGGCTTCGCGTTGGCCCGCTTCGCCGCCGGGAAGACGGGGAAGGAGTGGCTCCTCATGAAGAAGAAGGACGAGCACGCCGACCCGTCCTGGGCGCTCAAGACCGAGCTGACCCCCCGGCGGCTCAAGGCGCTGGCCGAGCGGACCCCTCCCTGCGACACCTCCTAGCGCGATTGCGCCGTAGCTAGAAGGCGATGAGCCGGTGGGCGATGCCGCCGGCAGCCAGCGCCAGGAGGATCGTGAAGCCCGAGATCCCGAGGGCCCGCCGCCAGCCCAGCTCCTTCGCCAGGACGGCCACGGTGGCGATGCAGGGGATGTAGAGGGTGTTGACCAGGGTGTAGGTGAAGATCTGGCTCCGGTCCATGAACTGGAGGAGATCCGTCACCCCGGCCCCGTACTTCGCGATGGCGAGCGTCACCAGGAGCTGGAGGGCCAGCTCCTTCCTGAGGACGGCGAAGACCAGGGTCAGGCCCGCCACTGCCGGTAGCCCGAGCCACCCCTCGACCACGGGCGCGAGCGGCGCCGTGAAGGCCCAGAGGAAGCCTGTCTCGTAGATCAGCCCCAGGACGAGGCTCCCGGCGAGGACCACCGGAGTGGCCACGAAGAGGAAATCCCTGAAGCGGTACCAGGTGCACCGGAGCATCTTCGAGAGCGACGGGGGGCGGAACGGGAACATCTCCATGACGAGCCCCGCCGAGTGGCCCGGGAGCACGCGGTTCAATCCCCAGCCGGCGGAGAAGGCGATGCCCGCCACGATCAGGTAGATCCCGACCGCGGGCCCCCACCCGACGTATTTCGAAACGGCGCCGGCGATCACAGCCGTCCGGGCGCTGCAGGGCATCAAGCAGACAAGCGTGCTGGCCAGGATGCGCTCCCGCATGGTGGTCAGCACGCGGATCCCCATGATCGCGGGGACGTTGCACCCGGCTCCCGCGACGAGCGGGATGGCCGCCCGGCCGTGGAGCCCCAGCTTGTGCATGAACGGGTCGGTGAGGAAGGCGATGGAGTTCAGATAGCCCGTGTCCTCCAGGATCGACAGGAGGAAGTAAAAGGTGAGGACGTAGGGAATGCCCACCGACAGCGCGGCGTTGATCCCCGCGTCGAGGCCCCAGAGGAGCGTCCTGGAGAGAATGCCCTCACCGGCGGCGAGCTGGACGACGGACCGGATGAGCGGGGACGCGTAGGCCTGCCAGACGCCGCCCAGGAGATCCGACAGGAAGTTCCCCACGAAGAAGAGGAACGCGAAGAGGCCGGCCAGGGTCAGGACCAGGAGCGGGTAGCCGGTGCCGGGCGCGGTCGTCAGGCGCCAGAGGCGGTCCTGGGCTTTCGAGGGGGCGCGCACCCTCCGCTGGACCTGGGCCGCGATGGCGCCGGCCAGCCCGTGGCGCTCCCGGGCGATCCAGAGGGGCGCGGGCTCTCCGTGGCGCTCGGCGATGGATGAGGCGACTTCAGCGACCTTGGCCAGGACTCGCTCCCCCTCGGGAAGGGCGCGGGCCCAGGTGAGGAACTCTTCGTCCTCCTCCAGCAGGAGAACGGCGACGCCCCGGGGAGGAAGCCCATGGGGAAGGGCGATCCCCTCCTTGGCCAGCAGATCGCTCAGCGCCCCGATGGCGTCCTCCACATCCATGCCGTACCGGGGCGTCACGCGCGGGAGGCCGTTCGGTTGGGCCGCCTTGCACCCCATCTCCACCAACTGGTCGAGCCCCTGTCCCCTGATGGCGACCGTCGGGACGACGGGGACACCCAGGAGTCTCGACAGGCGGTGATGATCGATCCGGAGCCCGTTCCGCCAGGCCTCGTCAATCAGGTTCAGCGCCACGACCACCGGCAGCCCCAGGTCCAGGAGCTGAAGCGGCAGATAGAGATTTCGTTCCAGGCGCGTTGCGTCCACGATCACGAGGACGGCGTCCGGGTCGGCATCCAGAAGGGCCTGGCGGGCGACCCACTGATCCTCCGAGACAGAGCCCAGGGCATAGGTCCCAGGCAAATCCATGATCCCGATCTCGCGGTCTTTGAAGTGCGTGGTGGCCAGGTTGACCTCGACGGTCTTTCCCGGGTAGTTAGCCGTCGTGACCCCCATGCCCGTGAGCCAGTTGAAGACGCTGGATTTCCCCACGTTGGGATTCCCGGCCAGGGCGAAGGTGATCGGAAGCCGCTCCTTCCACCGGGCGATTCCACTATGACAGCCGAGCGCCACTTACGTCTCCTTGACGAGGATCTTCGCCGCCACCTTGCGTCCGAGGGCGTAGCGCGAGGCTCCGACGCGCACCAGGATCGGCCCGCCGAAGGGCGCGACCTCTTCGACCTCGACCTTCGTCTGGGGAAGCAAGCCCAGGGTGGCGAGGTACTTCAGCAACTCCGGCTCCTCCTTTTCGATCCTCGCGATGATCCCGCTCTTGCCTGGTTTCAGGCGGTGGAGCGGGATGGCGGCTTCGGCGCGAGGCGCGCCGTCGGGGAACCGCTCCAGGGGACGGTGCTTCCTGTGGGCCATTGCCGTCATTAACCTCGCTTAACATCACCGGCAAGGGTCGTGCCAGGGGGACGGTCCGTCGAGATATCCGAAACCCCAGTGATTGTGAGCGGTTAGAGACGCGGTGGTTCTGCTGACCAGGCACCCGAGCGCTGGCCGGTGGGGCAACCGTTTCCGCCGGTGGGGCGCGGGTGCCTCAGCGCGTCGGGCCCGCGAAGCGCGAGGCTTCGGCCAGCCGGTCGAGGGTGAGGACGCCCTCGTAGCGCTCGCTGCCGACGATCCACGTCGGATAGGCCCTCACGCCGATGCGCCCGCAGAGGTCCGGCCGGGCCCCGATCCCTTTCGGGTCGCACTCGACGTACGGGAGGAGCTCGGCTGAAGGCCCGAACCGGGCCTTTTGCTCCTTGCATGCGGGTCACCAGTAGGCGCCGTACATGACGGCGCCGCTCGCCTTGAGGTGGCGGGCGAGGGCTTCCTGATAGGTGGCCGCCTCCTTCGGCTCGAGTGTGGCGAACACTGCGGCTCCGAGGATGACCGTGACCAGCGCCGTGGCGCTTCCCAGGGCCACGACGCGCGTCGCCCTCACGGGGGACCTGCGGCCGGTGGCGGGGGGACGCCGGAGGAGCAGGAGGCCGAAGAGCCCGAGGGCGATCCCTGCCGAGGCGAGGCAGTACGCGCACGTGGCGCCGACGGCGAAGATCGAGAGGTAGGTGAGATAGAGGGAGAACGACGTCCCCGCGACGGCCAGAAGGAAGGCGGCGAGCCAGCGCCGCGGGGGGAGCCCCAGGAGCGCCAGCGCCCCGACCGCCGCGTAGAGCCCGGCGCCCCAGGCCGCCGTGGGAAGACCGAGAACGACGGCGTAGCGGCTCGCCTGGACGATGTCGCAGCCGCTGCCCGCGGTACAGAGGAGCGCGGTGCCGCCGCTCCACTTGTTGACCGCCAGGTAGCCCGCGACGAGGACGCCGATGGCCGCGAGGGCGGCGACCCACCAGTCGCGCCGGGGAATCTCGGGCTCTGCCGCTCGGCGGGATCGCGCCATGGGCTCAGCGACGGCCGGCCTGGGCGAGCGCCTCATCCGCTTTGAGGCGGGCGGCTTCGAGGAGCGCCTCGGCGGCGGGGGGATTATGAACGCCCCGCGCGGTCCTGACCAGCGCCAGCGCGTCGCGCGCCTCCCTGACCAGGAGGTCGGCCCCCGGCGCCGCGCGGCCGGCGCGCCGCGCGGCCGAGAGCGCGGCCTCCGCCCGCTTGAGGGTGGCGGCCGCCCGTGTCGCCTGATCGTCGAGCCCCGCCGTCCACTCGGTCGCGAAGGAGAGATACGCGGCATCGTGGCAGCCGACGCACTTCTGGCCGACGGCCCGGCGGGAATGCTTCTGCGTCCAGTCGTGGCACCCCGTGCAGCCCACCGCATTCACCATGACGTTGGGCTCGACCTTCGCCGAGTCCGTCTTCACCCCTCCACGGTAAAAGGCGCTCTGAACGCGGTGGCACGACTCACACCGGTCGTTCATGGGGTTGTGATGGCAGGCGGCGCAGGTGGCGGGAGTGGCCGTGACGGCTTTGTGAACCTCGGCCGAGTGGCACGCGGTGCACACGGCGCCGAACTCGCTCACGTGGCGGACGTGCGGGATCTTCCGCTTCGCGAACGTGACCGTCTCGAACTGCTTCACGCCGGCCTGCTCGTGGCAGAGGACGCCGCAGTACCCCCCCCGCACCAGGGCGTCGTCGATCTTGAGGGGTGGCTTGGAGAGGAGGGCCAGCGCCTCGTCGAGCCAGCCGTTGGCGAGCTTGAGCAGATCCGCGGCGTAGAAGACATTGTGCACCCCCTTCCCGAGCGTAACGAACTGGGCGTTGAAGTCGGCGTCCTCCACGAGCTCGCGGGCGCGCGCGTGCTTGGGATTCTTCGGGTCGGCGCCCGCGAGGACCGCGCGCCCGGCCGCCAGCTTCAGGGCCACCGTCTCGCCTATCTGGTTCAGCGTCGTCGCCCAGCGCGCCAGCATACCGCGGTACTTCTCGCCGTGACAGCCGAGGCACGCCTGCTCGCTGGGCCTGAACGTCTGGCCCACGATGGCCGCCGCCCCTTCAGCTTCCTTCGGCACAATGTGGCAGGCGACGCACTCCACGCGCACCTGGAACATGTGGCTCGGGATCATGGCCGTCCCGCGCCCCCCCATGCCGAGGTACATCCGGAGGACGCCCTGGTGCTTCGCCTGGTGGCAGTTCCGGCACTCGAGCTCTCCCATCCGGTGGGGCTTCGCCGGCTCCTGCGGCAGCTCGGGCCTGAGGGGAGCGGGGGCGTGCGGCGCGGGTGGGCGCTGGGCGAGAGCGGGGGCGGCCGCGCCGAGGCCGATCGCGAGGATGGCGAGGAGCCGGAGCAGAGGGGTCATGTGCGCGGCGGGGCCCCGGGCTCCCCCGCCGTCGGCACCCCGATCGGCGGCGGCAGCCGGTGCCTGATCTCCGTGTGGCATCGCGCGCACTCGATGTTGTGCCCGGCCACGTGGAAATCGTGGATGAACGGGGTGTCCGGGTAGCGCTGGAGCTTCTCCGGCTGATTGTGGCAGGTGAAGCAGCGCTCGCGCGGCGCCTCGCCCTCACCCTGGATGACGTTGAGGTGGCACTTCTGGCAGGCGACGCCGCGGCGCATCACGTCCGCGTGGTTGAACCGGATCGACCCCACCAGGATGTCGCCCTTGGGCGGCTGGTGGCACCCGGTGCAGCCGGCGATGGGCGTGAGCTCCCGCCCGGTCTTCATGCCCTTGAAGTGGCAGAGGAAGCAGGTGGATTCCGTGACCTCGATGTGGGTGCCCACGACGATCTGCGAGTGGCAGCTCGTGCAGCGCAGCTGGCGCCCCCGCCGCACCTCCTCCAGATGCGGGCGGTGGTCGAAGACGATCCCGCGCTTGAAGACGGCCTTGCCGTCGAGCAAGCGCCGGTCGTGGCAGCCGGAGCGGAGGCAGCTGGCGTCCTCCACCTCGGCGAAGGGCTTGGAGCTATATGTTTGCGTGGCCCATTTCACCACCTGGGCGAGCGCCTGGTACTTGACCCAGATGGTGTCCCTGAACCCGGGGGGGTAATGGCACTGCACGCACGTCACGTTGTTGTGCTTCGAGGTCTTCCACGCCTCGACGTAGGGCTTCATGATGTGGCAGGAGTTGCAGAGCAGCGGGCTCGTGCTCATCTCCCAGAGGCCGACCAGCGCGGCGCCGCCCACCACGAGGGCGATGCCGAGCGGAACCAGGAGGCCGCGCCTCCGCCACCAGCGGCGTTTCGGCCCCTCGGTCATCGGGTGGTCTGGGCTCATCGGAGCGCCGTGGCCACGATCAGCCAGATGAGGATGATCCCGATGGCCAGGGCGGTGAAGCCGGCCACCCGCGAGAAGTTCCTCATCCAGCGGGGGGGCGGATCGGCCCGGAGGGGCTCGAGCCGCCCCTC
>Ga0209322_10000326_pt1 | contig 27425 bp, 29 predicted proteins | sample Rifsed19ft1_FD_184013 | JGI IMG/M metagenome (GOLD analysis project Ga0209322, IMG submission 184013) | Soil microbial communities from Rifle, Colorado, USA - sediment 19ft 1 (version 2) | ecosystem: Environmental > Terrestrial > Deep subsurface > Rock core/Sediment | place: Rifle, Colorado... | reverse complement strand
GACGCCTGGAGGAGGGAGAGGATGATGTTCTCCACGTCCTCCCCGACGTACCCCGCCTCGGTCAGCGTCGTCGCGTCGGCGATGGTGAACGACACGTTCAGGATGCGGGCGAGGGTCTGCGCGAGCAGCGTCTTGCCGCTGCCGGTCGGCCCGAGGAGCAGGATGTTGGACTTCTGCAGCTCGATGCCGTCGGTGGTGCGGGACTCGATCCGCTTGTAGTGGTTGTAGACCGCCACGGAGAGGATCTTCTTGGCGCGCTCCTGCCCGATGACGTACTCGTCGAGGGTCTTCTTGATCTCGGTGGGCTTGGGGAGCCTTCGCCGCTTCTCGTCTAAAGAGTGCTCGACCTCGGTCTCTTCCGAGATGATGTCGTTGCACAGCTCGACGCACTCGTCGCAGATGTACACCGTCGGCCCCGCGATCAGCTTCCGCACCTCGTTCTGCGCCTTGCCGCAGAAGGAGCAGACCAGAAGGTTCGCCTTATCGTTGAATTTCCGGGTCAATGGGGGGCCTCCGTCAATCCACGAGCGGCCTTGCGACCGCCAGCCGTTTTTCGACAACCTGATCGATTATACCATAGCTCCTCGCCTGCTCCGCCGACATGAAGTAGTCCCGCTCGGTGTCCAACGCGATCCGCTCCAGGGACTGCCCCGTATGCTTGGAAAGGATCTTGTTCAGCTCCTCCCGCATCCGGAGGATTTCCTCGGCCTGGATCTTGATGTCGGTGGCCTGGCCCCGGGTCCCCCCCATCGGCTGGTGGATGAGGATCCGCACGTTGGGCAGGGCCGTCCGCTTCCCCTTGGCCCCGCCGGCCAGGAGCACCGCGGCCATCGAGGCGGCCTGGCCGATGCACACGGTGGCCACCTTGGGCTTGATGAACTGCATGGTGTCGTAGATCGCCATGCCGGCCGTCACCAGCCCGCCGGGGCAGTTGATGTAGAGGTTGACGTCCTTGTCCGGGTCTTCGGCCTCGAGGAACAGAAGCTGCGCGATGACCAGGTTGGCGATGTCGTCGTCGATCGGATTCCCGATGAAGACGATCCGGTCCTTGAGCAGCCGGGAGTAGATGTCGTAGGAACGTTCGCCGCGGGCGGTCTGCTCCACCACGATGGGCACGAGGGTCATTCGGCTGCAACCTCCTCTTTGACGTGCGCGTTCTCGAGCAGGAACGCCATCACCTTCCGCTCCAGGAGCCGGTTCCGAAGGGCGTCCAGCCGGTTTTCGTCCCCGTAGTGCTCCCTCACCTTTTCATGGCTCATCCGGGCGACCGCCGCCATCTCTTTCATCTCGGACTCGATCTCGGAATACGGGACGTCGATGGCTTCCTGTTTCGCGATCGCTTCGAGCAGCAGGGAAACCCGGACGGCCCGTTCCGCGCTCGGGGCGAACCGCTCCTTCATCTTTTCGAAATCCATGTTCACTTTCTTTAGGTCGATTCCCTGGGAGGCCATCCGGTTCGCCGTTTCCTCGATCATGCCGAAGATCTGCCGGTCGACCAGCGACCGGGGAACTTCGAAGGCGTTCTTCTCGAGCAGCCCCTTCCGGATCTCTTCCTCCGAGCGGAAACGGGACCGCTCCTCCCCTTCCGCCCGCAGCCGTTCCGCCAACCTGGAACGAAGCTCCTCCAGGCTCTTTATATCGCCGAGATTCTTGACGAAATCCTCGTCTACCTCCGGAAGACGTTTCCCGCGGACGGCGCTCACGACGACGTCGAAGCTCACTTTTTTCCCCGCGTATTTCTTGTCGGGAGCGTCCTCCTGGTATTCCACCTCTACGGCCTTCCGGTCCCCCTGCCTGGCCCCCGAAAGGGCCGCCTCGAACTCCTTCCCGAACGGGACCCCGACGCCGAGGACCAGGCTCGCGGGCTGGCCGGTTTCGATCGCCTCGCCGGCGGCTGAAGAGGAAACGCTCAATTCGAGAAGGTCGCCCTCGGCCGCCCCCCGCTCCTCCACGACATGGTAACTGGCGAAGGACTCCCGAAGGCTCGCGAGCGCGGCGTCCACCTGCTCGTCCTTGACCTCCACCTTCTCCTTCACAACGGGCAGCCCCTTGTACCCGGAGGGCGTCACCTCGGGGAACACCTCGAAGGTCGCGGTGAAGGCGAACTCCTGCCCCTCGGCGATCTTCGCGCCGTCGATTTTCGGCATGGAGAGCACGCGGAGGTTGTTCTCCTTGACGGCTTCGGCGATCGATTCCTTCACCAGGTGCTCGACCACCTCCCCCTCCACGTGATCCTTGAAAAGCCGCTTCACCATGGACATCGGGGCCTTTCCCTTACGGAATCCCCGGAGCGGGACCATCTTCCGGACCTCGGCGTACCCCTCCTCGATCCGCTTGACCACCTCGTCCGGAGGGACCTCCACCCGGATCCGCTTCTCCACGCCGCTGACCGTTTCCACGCTCGTTTTCATCGTCCTCTTCTCTTCCCTCTATTTAGATAACGGCACGCTGCTCGGTGGTGCGAGAGGAGGGATTTGAACCCTCACGGTTGCCCACCGGATCCTAAGTCCGGCGCGTCTGCCATTCCGCCACTCTCGCACGCAAGGAAGCTTGCCTGAACGGAAAACCACAGTATATCCGGAAGGTTCCCCAAGGCAAGCGCAAAATCAGGGGAGGCGCAGGATCCTTCGGGCGTTGGACAGGAAGAACTTGTCGAGGACGGCGGCGGGGTAGTTCTCCGCGTCCCAGTCGCGGAACAGGCGCTCGTAGGTGAGGACGGGGTAGTCCGAGCCGAACATCACCTTGTCCTGGAGCCGGCCCGCGATCTCCTTCTTGAGCTCCGGCGTGAAGTACTTCGGCGACCAGCCCGAGGTCTCCATGTAGACGTTGGCCTTGTGGAGGAGGATCGCGATCATCTCGCTCTGCCATGGCCACGACGGGTGGCAGGCGATGATGGTGAGCCCGGGAAAATCCGCCGCGACGTCGTCCAGGTGGATCGGCTGGGTATACTTGAGCTTCAACCCCATCCCCCCGGGTGTCCCCGCCCCCAGGCCCGTCGTGCCGGTGTGGAACTGAACGGGGACGGAGAGCTCCACGCACTTCTCGTAAAGAGGGTAGAACCGCCGGTCGTTGGGGAAAAACGCCTGCGCAACCCCCTGGAACTTCACGCCGACCATGTTCAGTCCCCGAACGGCGCGCTCGAGCTCCCGGACCGCCTCTTCCCCCTTCCAGGGGTCGACCGAGGCCCACGCGCCGAGGATCGTTTCCGGGAACCGGTCGCGGAGCGATGCCGTGTAATCGTTGGTCGTTGCGGGGAGCTTCGTCGTCGACTCGGCGTCCCAGGCGATGATCATCGCGCCGACCCCCGCGCGGCGGAACTCCTCCACCATCTCCTCGTCGGTACGGACGCGGAAGGGCGTCTTGTAGTACGCCTCGAGGGCCTCGAAATACGGCCGCATCGATTCGTACCACGGGCGGGTGCTCGGGTGCGCGTGGATGTCGATGGCTTTCAAGGTGCTACCGGAGGTCCAACCCCTCCTCGAACTCCGCGGTGGGTTGGTCGAATTGCATGCCGAAGATGTACGATCCCTTCGGTTCCTCCGCCCCGCGGAACCACACGACCTTTCCCGAAACCCGGACGGGGGGATCGCCTTCGACGAATACGGTCGCGTCCACCCGGTTGCGCGTGGTCATCAGGGTGTCGTACATGATGTGAATGCCGTTGGGTGCGATCTTCGGGGTGACGACCGACATGCCGAGCGCGGACAGGTCCCTCACGGTCCCGGTCACCGGGGAGGAAACCCTTACCGGATCCCGGCCGCTCTGGACGGTAAAAACAACGGTGGCCATTCTCTGACGTCTCTCCTTTCTCCTTCGTTCCCTGGAAAACAGGGTCACTCGGGAACTCCTTCTTTCTTCTCCTCGTCCATGCGCCGCAGGCCTTCCATCATCAGCTGCATCTCGTCCATCGCGATGGTCCGCAGCTGCGTCGTCTGGCCGTGGGAGATGACGAACGGCCCCTCCTGCCGGTACAGCAGTTTGTAGAAGGCCTCCTCGCCGGAGAGCTTCCCCGCCTCGCAGTGGCGGATCCGCCCGTTCTCGAAATAGATGCGCCCCTCTTCCCCCCCCACGCCCTTCAGAGTAACACATGCGGTCTTCAATCCGAGGTGCAATGTCTGGACGATGTCGGGGATGCCGAGGTTCTTGAGGTCCCCCACCACTCCCTGGCTTCCGCCCACCGCCCCTTTCCGGAGGCGGGAATCCCTCCGGATGATGTTCCGGATCCGCGCCGCGAGTTCCTTGAGGTCGACCGGCTTGACGAGGTAATCCTCGGCCCCCAGGTGCAGCGCCTCCACCTTCACCTGCGTATCGTCCTTGGCGGTCAGGAAGATGACCGGGGTGTCTGCGAGATCGCCCCCGCCGCCCCGCATCTTCCGGAACAGGGCGAGGCCGTCCATCCCCGGCATGATCACGTCGACCACGGCCAGGTCGGGCTTTTCCTGGGCCATGAGCTTCAGGGCCTCCTCGGCGTTGTCCGTGGCGACGACGTCGAACCCCTCGTTCACCAGCTTGAGCTTGAGGAGGGTGAGATAGTCGACCTCGTCGTCCACCATCAGGACCTTGGGCTTGGCTCCCACTCCCCGGAAGTAGTATTTCTTCTCGACCACGCTGGTGAAAATCTCCACGACCTCGGGGTCGAACTGGGTCCCCACGTTCTTGTGGAGCTCCCGGATCGCCTCCTCCTTGTCGAGGCTGCGCCGGTAGGGGCGGTTCGCGGTCATCGCCGCGAAGGCATCGACGACGGACAGGATCCGCGCCCCGATCGGGATCTCCCGTCCCTTCAGCCCGCTCGGGTAGCCCTTCCCGTCGTACCGCTCGTGGTGATGGATGACGATCGGCCGGATCTTCCACGGGAAATCGATCGAATCGAGGATCTTCGCTCCGTTCTCGCAGTGGGACTTGATCGTCTTGAAGTCCGACTCGCTGATCTCCTTCTTCGACGTGAGGATCTCGCTCTTGATCCCGATCTTGCCGATGTCATGGAGCAGGGAGGCCACCACGATCTCGTCGACCATCTCCTGGCTGAGCTTCATTTCCTCGGCGACGGAGCGGGCATACTCCATCGTGATGTGGGAGTTCCCCCCGAAGAACGGGTCGTTCACCTCCAGAAGCCCCACAAGGACGTCGATCGTCTCGACGAGGCAGTGCTTCAGCCGGTCGTCGGTCACGGGGAGCGCCACCGGGAAGCGTTCCTCCCCCGCGGCCTGGATCAGGTCCAGAAGCTCCTTCTGGTCGAGGATGAAATCGGAGGAGCCGAACCGGAGGACGTCGTCCGAGCCCTTGATGATCGTGAAGGAGGAGGCGACGATCACCCGGGTTTTCGGGGTCAAGCGGTGGAGCCGCCGCTTGATCTCGACGCCGGAGTAGTCCGGGAGGAACAGCTCGGCCAGGGCATAGTCCAGGGCCGTGCTGGAGGCGATCTTGAGCGCCTCCGCCCCGGTGCCGGCCAGCGACACGTGGAACCCCGAATCCGACAGGAGGCTCGCCAGCATGTCGCGGACGCTGGCGTCGTTGCTGATGACGAGGATCGACTGTTTCCGCATCGCCTCTCGATTCCCTCCGCTCACCGCTTCCGGAGGTCCTCCCCGGTCATCTCCGGGGGAAGGGGGATCTTCAGCAGATGGAGGAGGGTGGGCGCAAGGTCCTCCAGGGCCCGGTCCTCCTTGAGGACGAGGCCCTTGCCCGAGGGATCCGCGTAGATCAGGGGGACCGGGTTCGTCGTGTGCGCCGTGTGCGGCTCCCCCGTCTCCGGGTCCACCATCAGCTCGGCGTTGCCGTGGTCGGAGGTGACCAGGGCGACTCCCCCGAGCTCCCAGACCTTCTCCACGACGCGCCGGAGGTTTTCGTCGACGGCCTCCACCGCCCGTATGGCGGCGGACAGGATCCCCGTGTGCCCGACCATGTCCCCGTTGGCGAAGTTCAGGATCATCGCGTCGTATTTACGGGAGCCGATCTCCGCCTCCGCGCGCTCCCCCACCTCGTAGGCGCTCATCTCCGGCTGAAGGTCGTACGTGGGCACGGAGGGGGACGGGATGAGGATGCGCGACTCGCCGGGGAACACCTTCTCCTCGCCCCCGTTGAAGAAGTAGGTCACGTGCGCGTACTTCTCGGTTTCGGCGATGCGGAGGTTCCGGATGCCGTGAGCGGCGAAGACGGTCGCCAGGACGTTTTCCATCGTCTGCGGGGGGAATCCCGCCGGCAGGCCGAACGTTTCGTCGTAGGCGGTCATGCACGCGACCGCAAGGTCCAGGCGCTCCGGGCGAGGGAACTTGTCGAACCCTTCCATGGCAAGGGCGCGAGTGAGCTCGCGGGCGCGGTCCGCGCGGAAGTTGGTGAAAATCACGGAGTCGCCGGGGGAGATGCGTCCCACGGGGCGGCCGTCCCGCGTGATCACCACGGGCTCCATGAACTCGTCGGTCTTCCCCGCCGCGTAGGAATCCGAAACCGCGGCAACGGGTTCCGTGCCCGCCTTCCCTTCCCCCCGCACCATGGCCCGGTAGGCCCGCTCGACCCGGTTCCAGCGGTTGTCGCGGTCCATCGCGTAATACCTTCCTCCGACCGTGGCGGTCTCCCCGATTCCGATCTCCTTCATTTTCGCCAGCAGGTTCTCCACGTGATGGATGCCGCTGGTCGGCGGCGTGTCCCTGCCGTCGAGGATCGCATGGACGTACACGCGGGAGAGGCCCCGAAGCTTCGCCATCTCGAGGAAAGCGTACAGGTGCGTGTGGAGGGAATGGACGCCCCCGTCGGACAGGAGGCCGATGAGGTGGAGGGCCTTCCCCCGCGCCGAAGCTGCGTCCATCACCTTATGAAAGGCGGGGATCCTGAAGAATTCCCCCGTGAGGATCGCCTTCGAAATCCGCACGAGGTCCTGGTAGACGACCCGGCCCGCCCCGAGGTTCAAGTGTCCCACCTCCGAGTTGCCCATCTGCCCCGCGGGCAGTCCCACCCGTTCCTCGGAAGCGTGGATCAGCGTGTGGGGAAACTCCGCCCACAGGCGGTCGAAGAACGGGGTGCTGGCAAGGACGATCGCGTTGGCCTCCGCCTCCCTGCGGAAGCCCCACCCGTCCAGCACGATGAGCGCGACGAACCGGCGTTCCATGTCAGATATTATAGAACACTCCCCTCCCCTCGAATCGGGCGATGGGGCCAAGCTCCTCCTCGATCCGCAGCAGCTGGTTGTACTTCGCGATCCGGTCGGTTCGGGAGGCCGAGCCGGTCTTGATCTGACCGACGTTCAATCCCACCACGAAGTCGGCGATGGTGGTGTCTTCCGTTTCCCCCGAGCGGTGGGACACCACGGCCGTCCACCCGGCGCGCCTGGCCATCTCCACGGCGTCGATCGTCTCGGTCACCGTCCCGATCTGGTTCAGCTTGATGAGGACGGAGTTCGCCGCCTTCTCCTCGATCCCCTTGCGCAGGATCTTCGGGTTGGTCACGAAGACGTCGTCGCCCACGATCTGGATCTTCTTCCCCATCGTCCGGGTGAACAGCTTCCAGCCGTCCCAGTCGTCCTCGGAGAAGCCGTCTTCGATGGACAGGATGGGATATTGCCGGCACAGGTTCTCATAGAACTTCACCATCCCCTCCGCGTCCTTCCTCGATCCGTCCGATTTCTTGAAGACGTACTTCCCCTTCTCGCCGAACTCGGAGGCCGCCGAGTCGAGCGCGATCCCGATCTCCTTGCCCGGCTTGTAGCCGGCTTTCGCGATCGCCTCGAGGATCACCTCGATCGCCTCGGCGTTCGACGAAAGGAGAGGGGCGAATCCTCCCTCGTCGCCCACGTTGGTGTTGAGGCCCTTTCCTTTCAGGACCTTCTTCAGGTGGTGGAACGTCTCCACGCCCATCCGGAGCGCTTCGGCGAAGGACGATGCCCCCACCGGCATGACCATGAACTCCTGGATGTCCACGTTGTTGTCCGCGTGGGAGCCGCCGTTCAGGATATTCATCATCGGCACGGGCAGGGTGCGCCCCCCGATGCCGCCGATGTACTGGTACAGCGGCAACCCGCAGGCCTCCGCCGCCGCTCTCGCCGCGGCCATGGAGACGCCCAGGATGGCGTTGGCCCCGAGCTTCCCCTTGTTCTCGGTGCCGTCCAGCTCGATGAGGACGCCGTCGAGGTAGGACTGCTCGGTTGCGTCGAGGCCGATCATCTTCGGGGCGATCACCTTGTTCACGTTGCGGACCGCTTTCAGGACCCCCTTCCCCAGGTACCGCTTCGGGTCGCCGTCCCGAAGCTCCACCGCCTCCCGCGTGCCCGTCGACGCTCCGGAGGGGACGATCGCGCGCCCCTCCGCCCCCGATTCCAGGCGCACTTCAACCTCCACGGTAGGGTTCCCCCGCGAGTCCAGCACCTGTCTCCCGTGCACATCGATGATCATCGTCATCTCTGCTTTATCCTCCTCTGGATGGTTTCCGCTCCCGACCACCATGCCCCTGCGGAACGCTGCGCTTCCATCCCTGGCAGCGAAGATTACGGGTGAACGAATTTCTTCCCCGCCAGGCGGACGCTGAGCACGGGGCAGGGGGCAACGCGGACCACCTTCTCGGCCGTGCTGCCGAAGACGACATGCTCCACGCCCGTGCGGCCGTGCGTCCCGATCACGATCAGGCCCGCCCCGCACTCCCTCGCTTTCTGGATGATTTCGCGGTAAGGGATCCCGGCGGCAAGCATCGTATCCAGGTTCTCGAACCCGGAGAAGTGCGCCGCGAGGAACGCGCCCATGCTTTCCCGGGCGTACTGCTCCATGCGGCTGCGGAGCAGCTCCAGCGGAACGTCCCCGCGGAACATCGGGTCCAGCGCGGCGGGCTCGTCGAGGACGTGGAGCACGACGACCCGCGAGCCGAACCGATCCGCCAGAAGCCTTGCGACCCGCGCCGCCTCTGCGGAACAGTCGGAAAAATCGGTGGGGAGCAGGATGGTCGGGAACATGATCCCTCCGGCAAAAAAAATCCCCGGCCACCTGCGGTGCGCGGCCGGGGGAGCGGATTCTTTCGCCTAGCGTTGAACCTGGGGCTATTTCTTCTTTCCGCCGACCGCTTCCTTGAGGCCCTTGCCTGCCGAGAACTTGGGAACCCTTGCCGCCTTGATCTTGATCTGTTCGCCGGTCTGGGGGTTGCGTCCCATGCGGGCCTTCCGGTTACTCACGCTGAAGGTGCCGAATCCCGTCAGGGCAAGCTTGTCGCCCTTCTTCAAAGCTTTTCCGACCGCGGTGATAAAGCCGTTGAGCGTCTTCTCCGCCAAGGCCTTGCTGATGCCCGCCGAGTCCGCCATGGAAGCAACCAGATCCGCCTTCGTCATTTCCCGCCCTCCTTGAGAGTTTTTTCAGGTTCCCGATTGCCTCCAAGCCCGGCAGCCGGTAGATCTGTCGGCGAAACTGTTTTTTTAATTAAGTCTGAAAGGAACTTTAGTGTCAAGGGAATTGTCAGACTACAACGGGCCTGCGCGCAGGCCCCCGGGGGGCCATCAGCTTGATGAGAAGCATGCCGACGAGGAACCCGCCGACATGAGCCCACCAGGCCACCCCGCCCGACAGCGCCTCGGTGCGCCCGAGCGTCAGTGCACCGCTTGCGAACTGGATCAGGAACCAGATGCCGATGAAGATGAACGCGGGAATCTCGACGACCGTGAAGAAGATGAAGATCGGCAGCAGCGTGACGATCCGGGCGCGGGGAAACAGGAGGAGGTAGGCTCCGAGCACGCCCGCGATCGCGCCCGAGGCGCCGACGTTGGGGACCATCGAGTTCGACTGGAACAGGATCTGCACCAGGAAAGACGCCACTCCGCACAAAAGGTAGAAGATCAGGTACCTTCCGTGGCCGAGGATGTCCTCCACGTTGTCGCCGAAGATGTAGAGGAAGAGCATGTTGCCGATCACGTGGAGCCATCCGCCGTGGAGGAACATCGCGAAGAGCGGGGTCAGGAGTTCCATCGGGTGGGAGGTGAACAGGTGCAGGAACCGGTACGGGATGAGTCCGTAGGTGTAGGCGAAATCGGACGCCGCCTCCCCGAGCGTGAACTGGTAGAGGAAGACCGCCGAGTTGAGCAGGATCAGCGCGAAGTTGACGAACGGCGTCCGGGAAGAGGGGACCGTATCTCGTATCGGTATGATGGGGACACGCTCCTTGGCCGAAAAGTGATTTTCTCATGGTACAGGCCCCTCCGGGAATTGGAAAGAGGGGAGCGGCTGTTATAATACTGGGTTATGCCGAATCATCGAATCCTCGCGTCATGCGTCGCCCTTTCCTTCCTCATGCACCTGGTGATGGTGGCCGTGGCTTCCCTGATCCCTTGGACCTCGCGCGTCGCCGAGAGTGTGATGGTCGTGGATCTCGCCGATCTTCCGCGGGCGCCGGACTTCCTGCCGCCCAAGGCCGGCATCCTCAAAGGGGGGCGGCCGAAACCGCCGCCGCCCAAACCTCCCCGCGTGATGGAGGGGCGCGTGCCGGACCTGCCGGTCAATCCCGCACTGCCGCCGGAAGAGAGTTTCCCCCTGCCCAGGCCCGGAGAAGCCCCCGCGGAACGACCGGCGTCCTCCGCCACCGTCGCACCCGGAAGATCCGGGAAGACCATCCAGGACCTGAACCCGACCCTAGGGAGGATGGTCCTTGCAATGGAGAAGACGGCCAGCCGCGGATCGGGAAGCACCGCGGGGAAAACGGTGGGGACCGGCGGGAAGGCCGGCGAAAAGGACGGGATCGTGGAGGAAGGCGGAGAGGGAGCCCACCTCACGGCTCTCAACGCTCCCGAGATCCAGTACATCTCCTACTTCGCGGGGATCAAACGGAAGATCGAGCTCGTTTGGGGCTACCCGTCGGCCGCCGGCGGCGTCGAGGGGGAGGTCATCGTCGATTTCGTCGTCGGCCGCCTCGGGAGGCTGGAATCGGTCATCCTCATCCACGGATCCGGGAACCGGTTCCTGGACGACGAGGCGCTGGGCTCCATCCGGAAGGCGTCGCCTTACGACCCGATTCCTTCCGAGTACAAGATCGCGAACCTCCAGATCCGCGCCCACTTCATCTACACGGTCACGCACACCCGGATTCTTCGCTAGCCTGCCAGGCGTTCGTATTCTTCGCAGGTGAGGAGGGAGTCCAGCTCGGCGGGCGCCGCCGGCCGAACCATCAGCAGCCACCCCTCGCCGTACGGATCGGCCGTGATCGTCTCGGGAGAGTGCTCGGCCGCCGGGTTGATCTCCACGATGATCCCGGAGACCGGAGCCACCACTTCGCACACCGCGGAAGACGATTCGATCAGCCCGACCGGCTCGCCGATCGCGACTTCGGCGTCCAGGGGGGGGAGCTCCACGTAGACGGCCTCGCCGAGGTACGTGCCGGGCACGTGGGTCAACCCCACCTGGACATCCCCGTTGTCGCCGCGCCGCGCCCAGACGTGGGTCCGCGTATACCGCCGATCGGAAGGGGCCGCCAGGGGCTACTCCGCTGCCGCCCTGAGCGCCGCGGCTTCCAGCGTGTTGTGGAGCAGCATCGTGATGGTCATCGGGCCGACCCCGCCGGGGACCGGGGTGATCTTCCCGGCGACGGCACTGGCCTCCTCGAAGGCCACGTCGCCGACCAGCCTGCCGTCGGGCAGCCGGTTGATCCCCACGTCGATGACGACCGCCCCCGGGCGGATCCAGGAGCCCCGGATCATCTCGGCCTTCCCCACCGCCGCGATCACCACGTCGGCCGACCGTACCACGCCCGGCAGGTCCTGCGTCCTCGAGTGGCAGATGGTCACCGTGGCGTGGCGGGACAAAAGGAGGATGGCCACGGGCTTGCCGACGATGTTGCTCCGGCCGACGACGACGGCGTGTTTCCCCTTGAGCTCCACCTTTTCGTAATCCAGGATCTTGAGGATCCCGTAGGGGGTGCAGGGGATGAACCCGGGCTCGCCGATGAAGAGCCTTCCAGCGTTCACCGGGTGGAACCCGTCGACATCCTTGCCCGGCGCGATCGCCTCGATCACCTTCGATTCGTCGATCTGGTCGGGGAGGGGAAGCTGGACAAGAATCCCGTGGACCGCATCGTCCGCGTTGAGCCGCCCAACGAGATCCAGGAGCTCTTTCTCCGACGTGGTTGCGGGGAGGTTGATCTGCCGGGAGAGCATCCCCGCCTCGATGCACGCTTTCCCCTTGTTGCGGACGTAGACGCTGGAGGCCGGGTCCTCCCCCACGAGCACGGCGGCCAGGCACGCCCGGATGCCGGTGCGGGCGTTGAACTCCGCCGCCCTTTCCTTGATTTCCGCCCGGATTGCAGCCGCGATCGCTTTCCCGTCGATCCGTTGCGCGGACATTCACGCCCCCCTGCACGAAAGGATCTACCTATCTACCTCGAATCGCGCTGCGGGGGCAAGAGGAAGAACGAGGGATGGCGGCTATTCGGCCTTCGGGCAGCCGGCGCAGGAAGGGGGTGCCTCTCCGCCGGAGGCGGGGCAAGACGGGGTCTTTTCCCCTTTCCCGTTCTTTCCGTTCCCCTTGGCGTAGTCGGTGGCGTACCACCCCGTCCCCTTGAGCACGAACGCCCCGGAGGACATCTTCTTCCGCACCCTGCCGCCGCAGGAAGGGCATTTCCTGAGCGGAGAGTCGTGGATCCCCTGGAGCCGCTCGGTCACTTCGTTGCATTTGCTGCACTGGTACTCGTAGATCGGCACGGCTTTCCTCACCTCGAAAAACGGGGGGCGGGTGACCCCGCCCCCCGGATGGACTTCAGGATATCACGGTTTCTTAATACATCCCGCCGCCGCCGCCCCCCATAGGCATCGGAGGCATCTTCTCCTTCTCTTCCGGCTTCTCGGAGATCGCGCACTCGGTGGTGATCAAGAGCCCCGCCACCGACGCGGCGTTCAGGAGCGCGACGCGCGCCACCTTCGTGGGGTCCAGGATCCCGGCCTTGATCAGGTCCTCGAACTCCTCGGTGGCCGCGTTGAAGCCGAAGGCACCTTTCCCGTTCTTGATCTTCTCCACGATGACGCCGCCGTCCTGGCCCGCGTTGATCGCGATCTGTTTGGACGGCTCGAACAGCGCCTTCCTCACGATGTCGATGCCCGCAGCCTGGTCGTGTTCCAGCTTGATCCCGTCGAGCACCATCGCCGCGCGGATGTAGGCCACGCCGCCGCCGGGGATGATCCCCTCCTCCACCGCGGCCCGCGTGGCGTTGAGCGCATCCTCCACCCGCGCCTTCTTTTCCTTCATCTCGGTTTCGGTCGCCGCGCCGACGTTGATGACGGCGACGCCGCCGACCAGCTTGGCCAGCCTTTCCTGGAGCTTCTCCTTGTCGTAGTCCGAGGTGGTCTCCTCGACCTGCGCGCGGATCTGCTTCACCCGGCCCTCGATGTCGGCCTTCTTGCCGGCGCCGTCGATGATCGTGGTGTTGTCCTTGTCGATCACCACCCGCTTGGCCCGGCCCAGGTCGGTCAACTGGACCGCCTCGAGCTTGATCCCCATCTCTTCCGCGATCGCCTTGCCGCCGGTGAGAACCCCGATGTCCTCGAGCATCGCCTTCCGCCGGTCCCCGAAGCCGGGAGCCTTCACCGCGCAGGCGTGCAGCGTGCCGCGCAGCTTGTTGACCACCAGGGTGGCCAGCGCCTCGCCCTCGACCTCTTCCGCCACGATGAGGAGCGGCTTGCCCGAGCGGGCGATCTGCTCGAGCAGGGGAAGGAGGTCCTTCATGTTGGAGATCTTCTTCTCGTGGATGAGGATGTACGGGTCCTCGAGGATGACTTCCATCCTCTCGGGATCGGTGACGAAGTACGGGGAGAGGTAGCCGCGGTCGAACTGCATCCCCTCCACGATCTCGAGCGTCGTCTCCATCCCCTTGGCTTCCTCGACGGTGATGACCCCTTCCTTGCCGACCTTGGACATCGCCTCGGCGATGATGTTCCCGATCGTCTCGTCGTTGTTCGCGGAAATCGTTCCGACCTGGGCGATCTCCTTGGGGTCCTTGGTCGGCTTGGACATCCTCTTCAACTCGGCCGCCACCGCCTCGACCGCCTTGTCGATCCCGCGCTTGAGGTCCATGGGGTTGTACCCGGCGGCCACGAGCTTCGCGCCCTCCTGGTAAATCTTCTGCGCCAGGACGGTTGCCGTGGTGGTGCCGTCGCCCGCCACGTCGCTCGTCTTGGAGGCCACCTCCTTCACCATCTGGGCGCCCATGTTTTCGTACTTGTCGGGCAGCTCCACTTCCTTGGCCACGGTGACGCCGTCCTTGGTGACGAGCGGGGAACCGAACGACTTCTCGATGATCACGTTGCGGCCCCGGGGGCCCAGGGTCACCTTGACCGCGTCCGTCAGAAGGTCCACGCCCACCTTGATCGCGGCACGGGCCTCCTCACTGAATTTCAGCTGTTTCGCCATCTTTGTATTTCCTCCTTTTGTCGTCTCGTAATGGGTTCGCTATTTCTCGAGGATGGCGAGGATGTCGTCCTCGCGGAGGATCAGGTGCTCCTCGCCGTCGACCTTGATCTCGGTCCCGGAATACTTCCCGAAGAGGATGCGGTCGCCCTTCTTGACCTCGGGGGGCACGCGGGTCCCCTTTTCGGTCACCTTGCCGGAGCCCACCGCGACCACCAGCCCCTCCTGGGGCTTCTCCTTTGCGGTGTCGGGGATGATGATCCCGCCCTTGGTCTTCGTCTCCTCCTCCACGCGCTTGATCAGAATCCTGTCCTGCAGCGGCTTTACCTTCATGTCGTCTCCTCCTGCGGTTGTATATGGGATAGCGGCCATCCGGCTGTTAGCACTCGACAGAGGCGAGTGCTAACAGCGAATATACCGACCTTCCGGAGGGCTGTCAAGGGGGCAGAAGGAAAAACCCCCAGGCATGCGGGCGGCAGGCAGGCGAGGCGGCCCGTCGACCTACGGCTTTCGCCTCGCCATCTCCTCCTCGAAATACTTCCGGTAGAGGATGTCCCACTCCCTGCCCCCTTCGGGGGGGCGCCGGGAGAGCCGTGCGATCTTCCCCCGGACGAAGCTGTCCACCTCGTCCTCGGCCCGGACAACCGCCTGGAAGGCGGCCTTGGCCTCGCGCAGCGCCATCCCCTCGTCGGGGAAATCGGCCAGGTCGTCCTTGTACAGGCGGTCGATCACCAGGCGGGACAGGTGCGAGATGCGGTCCTCGGTCAGGCGCAAGGCCTTTCTCCTTAAAGGGTTACAGAACGATTCCCCGCTCTTTGGCGAGACGATCCTTGATCTTCTGGAACAGGACGTGGGAGCTGGCCTGCGACTGCGACATCTCCCGGGAATGCTTCTCCATCAGCGCCTCGACCTCCCGGTCGAGCGCCACTTCCCGCTGGAAATCCTTCCTGACCTCGCCGATCATTTTCGCCAGCAGGACGTCTTCGGCGGCCTTCGGCCGGATCATCCCCTTCTCCTTCCAGCGGGAGAGGATCGTCTTGCAGACCCGCTGGAGATCTTCTTCGCGAATCTTCAACCGCTCCTCCTGACCGGGGCGGCCACCCAGGTCCGGAAATCTTCGCCGACGACTCCCTTGCGGCGATATCTTTCCATCGAAACGGCGCAGGGGCAATCCCTTTCCTTCACGGAAAGCGACCGGGCGGCGGCGATCGCCAGGAGGGGGATGGCGTTCTTCGCCCGCTCTACGCGGCCCGCGCTCTTCGCGGGCAGCATCCCCTCGAAAAGCGTCGCTCGCCGGTACGGCAGGGGTCTCACCCCTTCCGCGTAGTTCGTGAGGTACCCCACGGGCGCGTAGCAGATCTCCAGCTCGCGGGCGAGAAACGCCTCGGGGCACAGGGTCATCCCCACCATGTCCGCACCCGCGCCCGCCAGGAAGCGGATCTCGGCGGGCGTCTCCAGCCGGGGCCCCTCGGTGCAGGCGTACGTTCCCTTCGCGTGCAGGCGGATTCCGTCCGAGCCCCTTCCCCACGCTGCGCACAGCGCCGCGCGCAGCGTCTCGCAGAAGACCGGCGACTGGCGGATGAAGCCGATCCCCTTCCCCTCGTAGAACGTGGACGGGCGGTTCCGCGTGAAATCCAGCAGGTCGTCCGGAAGGACGAGGTCGCCGGGACGGTATTTCCCGGAGAGGATCCCCGGGCCCGTCCAGGCGACGATCCGCGGGACGCCCAGGACCTTTGCCGCGTAGATGTTGGCCCGGTAGTTCACGAAAGGCGCGGTCTTCTCGTAGCCGCGCTCCCCGTGGCGGGAAAGGAACAGGTAGCGGAATCCGTCCTTGTCGTACAGGTGGACCGGATTGGAGAGGCCGAAAGGCGTGCGCACGCGGCGTGTGGAGAGGCGCCGGCCCAGCGTTCCCCCCGGCAGCGCGTACGCCCCGGATCCTCCCAGGATCAGAACGATATCCGGACCCCCAGGTTGACCGTCCAGCCCCCGACCTTTACGTCGAACGGGGTGCCGGCCGCCGACGTGAAGGTGGGCTCGGCCCAATGGTATCTCCCCTCGAAATTCAGCGCCATCCGGGGGTTGAGCCAGGCATCCACCCCGATCGACCCATAGCCGCCGAACACCGTGTCGCTATCGTTGATCCCGCTGAATCCCGGCCTTGCCGCCTCCTTCAATTCGGAGAAATACAGCCCCAGGCCCGCGCCGATATACGGCTCCATGAAGGGATGGGGAACGACGATCCTCACCCCGAAGGTCAGCGGAACCACCGACACATCGTCCGAGCCCCTCTCCGCCGAGTAGCCGCCCAACGAGCCCTCGACCGCGAGAAACGGGGAGACGCGGGACCCGATTCCGATGTTGAAGTTCCCGCCCGTGTCGTACCCGGAAAGCCCGGCGGCGCTGTCGTTCGGCTCGAACAGGCCCAGGTGGGCGAAGAAGTAGGGCTGCCCGTGCACGGCGTGCTGGGGAGGCGGGGCGCCCGCCGCTCGCGGCGGGGGAGGACCTCCGCCCGGATACCGTTCGTACCGGTCATACCGGTCCTGCGCCGGCGCCGTGGCCGATAGCGTTGCGACGAAAAGCCCCGAGAGCAACAATACCGCGATTTTTTTCATCTTCCTCCTCCTGTCGAAGGTCCGGGCGTGAGACCAGAATACCCCCCATCCCGATGGAAATAAAGGGGACGATTCGCCTATAATGGTATCCTTCCCCGGAACTATACGCCCTGTGAAAGGGAGATATTCATGATCATCGTCATGGAGGCCCGGGCCTCCAAAGCGGAAATCCGCACCGTCATCGAGAAGATCAGGGAACTGGGGTACACGCCCCACACGATCCACGGGAAAACCCGGAAGGTCATCGGCGCGATCGGGGACGAGCGGGGGAAGTTCATCCTGCAGTCCCTCGAGTCCCTGCCCGGCGTGGAGCGGGTGGTCCCGATCCTGAAGCCGTACAAGCTCGCCAGCCGGGAGGTGAAGCCCGAGCGTACCGTCATCCGGATCGCGCCGGGAGTGACCGTCGGGGACCGGCAGCTTCTCATCATCGCGGGCCCCTGCTCCGTGGAGAACGAGCAGCTGATGGTCGCCACGGCCCGGGCAGTGAAGGCGGCGGGGGCGCACGTGCTGCGCGGCGGGGCCTTCAAGCCGCGCACCTCGCCGTACGCGTTCCAGGGACTCGCCGAGAAGGGGCTGAAGATCCTGCGCAGCGCGGGCGACAAGGCCGGGATGCCCGTGGTGACCGAGGTGTTGAACCCGATCGACGTCGAGCTGGTCGCCGACTACTCCGACATCCTGCAGGTCGGCGCGCGCAACGTGCAGAACTTCGCGCTGCTCAAGCGGATCGGGAAGTCGAAGCGGCCCATCCTTCTCAAGCGCGGCATGATGACGACGATCACGGAGTACCTGATGAGCGCGGAGTACTGCCTGTCGGAGGGAAGCCGCCAGGTGATCCTCTGCGAGCGGGGGATCCGCACCTTCGAGGATGCGACGCGCAACACGCTCGACCTCTCCGCGATCCCGGTCCTCCGGGAGCGCACGCACCTCCCGGTCATCGTCGACCCGTCGCACGGGACGGGGCACGCGGCGTACGTCCCGGCGATGGCGTACGCGGCCGTGGCCGCCGGCGCGGACGGGCTGATGATCGAAGTGCACCCCACCCCGGAGAAGGCGGTTTCCGACGGGCCGCAGTCGCTCACCTTCGAAAAGTTCCGAGAGACCATGAAAACGCTTTCCGCCTTTATCGCCGCCGCGGGACGCACGATCTGAAGAAGCTTCTCCTCGCGCTCGCCGCGCTTTTTCTCCTCCACGCCGCCTACCTGTACTACAAGGTCGGGGCGGGCGTGACGCGTGATGCCTGGGAGGTCCCGTCGGTCCTGTACGGGCGCCCCACACGGATCCACCCCGGGGATTCCCTCGGCAACCTGCGGCTCGCGGAGAGGCTCAACCGCCTCTCCTATCGGAAGGTGACGGGCGCGCCGCTCGCGGAAGGAAGCTGGTCCGAGGAGGGGGACAGGATCCGCATCCATACCCGGGATTTCCGCTACGGAGAGCGGGAAGAGCGCAGCTTCACGGTGGAGATCGGATCCAGGGAAGGCCGCATCGCTTCGCTCTCGACAACGGCCGGCGCCCCGCTCGAGGAGGTCCTCCTCGATCCGGAGGAGGTGGGCCGGATCTTCGGGCCCGGCAGGGAGTCGCGGCGCATGGTGCCCCTCCCGGCCATCCCGAAACGGCTCCAGGACGCCGTGCTGGCCGCGGAGGATGCCCGCTTCCATTCCCACATCGGCATCGACTTCCCGGGCGTCGCGCGGGCGGCGATCGCCAACCTGCGCCACTTCCGGTTCGTACAGGGGGGATCCACCATCACCCAGCAGCTCGCCAAGAACTTCTTCCTGACCCCCGAAAAAAGCCTGTGGCGGAAGGTTCGCGAGGCGGAATTGGCGCTCCTCATGGAGATCCGGTTCTCCAAGAAGCAGATCCTCGAGGCCTATCTGAACAAGATCTACTTCGGGCAGGAGGGGGCAAGGGGGATCTACGGCGTGGAAGAGGCGGCGAGGTTTTACTTCTCCCGGAGCGTGGGCGAGCTCTCCCTGGAGGAGGAGGCCCTGCTGGCGGGGATCATCCACTCGCCCAACCGGTACTCGCCCATGCGCCAGCCGAAGGCGGCCAGGGAGCGCCGGGACTGGGTCCTCTCCCGGATGGCGCAGCTCGGGATGATCGACGCCCGGGAATACGAGAGGGCGGTGCGGTCCCCCGTTCGGACAAACCCCCGGCCCCTGCCGGCGCGCGGCGGAGAGTACTTCGCGGACTACGTCCAGCGGTTCGCCGAGGACGGCATCGGGGACGGGAAGCTGTACCGGGAGGGCTACCGGATCTACACCTCGCTCGACCCGTTCCACCAGGCGGCGGCGGAGGCCGCCGTCGCCCAGGGGCTCGCCGAGATCGAGCAGGCGGGCAGGAAAACCGGGGAGCCGCTCCAGGCCGCCCTCGTCGCGGTCGACCCGGCCACGGGCGAGCTGACCGCGATGGTCGGCGGCCGCGGCTACGGAGAGACGCAGTTCAACCGGGCCGCCGACGCGCGGCGCCAGCCCGGCAGCGCGTTCAAGCCCTTCGTCCTGCTGGCCGCAATGGAGCAGGCCGTCCGGGGGAAGGGGAAGATCACGCTGGCCAGCCCGCTCTCGGGGGAGCCGCTCTCGGTGAACACGCCGGAGGGGAGCTGGACGCCGGGAAACTTCGAGGGGAAAGAGTACGGGACGATCAGCGTCCGCCGGATGATCGAGGATTCGGTCAACACCGCCGCCGTCCGCCTGGCCATGCAGGTGGGCCTCCCGGAGGTCGTCTCGGCCGCGCGGGACGCAGGGGTGGCGAGCCGCCTCTCCCCCGTCCCCTCCCTGGCGCTGGGGTCCTTCGAAGTCACGCCGGTCGAGCTTGCGTACGCCTACGCGACCTTCGCGTCGGGCGGCAGGCGGCACAAGCCGTTCCCGCTGGAGGCGATCGTCGGACCCGGAGGGGAAACGGTCTACGCGGAGAAGGCCGGAGTGGAGCAGGCCGTCGACCCCCGCGCCGCCTGGCTGGTCACCTCCGCGCTGGAAGGAGCGGTCGAGCGAGGGACCGGGCGGGCGGCGCGCGCCTCGGGGATCGGCTTCCCGGTAGCGGGCAAGACCGGAACGACCGACAACTACCGCGATTCCTGGTTCGCGGGGTACACGCCGGAGGTGGCATGCGTCGTCTGGGTGGGAAAGGACTCGGGAAAGGAGACCGGCCTGTCCGGCGCGGCGGGGGCGCTCCGGATCTGGACCCGGTTCATGAAGGCGCTGTACCCCGCCTCCGGGCCGCGCGCCCTGGCGGTTCCGCAGGGGGTGGTCTCCGCCGTCATCGACCCCGCCTCCGGCTACCTGGCCACGACGGCCTGCCCCGAGCCGTTCACGGAGGCCTTCATCGAGGGGACGGCCCCCAAGGAGACTTGCCCTCTTCATCCCGTTCATCCCCTGGTCGACACGTTCCGGAAGGGCCTTCGCGGCATCGGCGACTTCTTCCGCAACCTCTTCAAATAGTGGTATAAATAACGCTTTAAAAGGCTCGACGGAACGAAGGAATCCGATGGAGTACAAGAACACCCTGAACCTGCCGCGGACCGGATTCCCGATGCGGGCGAATCTCGCCCAGCGGGAGCCCGAGATCCTTGCCGGGTGGGAGAAGGCCGGCCTTTACCGCGCGATGGCCACTCGCAACCGGGGGAAAGAGAAGTTCGTCCTCCACGACGGACCTCCGTACGCCAACGGCCACATCCACATCGGGCACGCCCTGAACAAGATCCTCAAGGACGTGATCGTGAAATACCGGAGCCTGTCGGGCCGCTGGGCGGAGTACGTCCCCGGCTGGGACTGCCACGGGCTGCCGATCGAGCACCAGGTGGACAAGAACCTGGGGGCGAAAAAGGAAGCGATCCCCACGGGGGAGAAGCGGAAGCTTTGCCGCGAGTACGCGGCGAAGTTCATCGACATCCAGCGGCAGGAGTTCAAGCGCCTGGGGGTCCTCGGGGACTGGGAGAACCCCTACCGGACGATGTCGTTCGACTACGAGGCGGGGATCCTGCGGGAGTTCGCCCGGTTCGTCGAGTCCGGTGCGGTCTACAAGGGGACCAAGCCCGTCTACTGGTGCCTGACGTGCAAGACCGCCCTGGCCGAAGCGGAAGTCGAGTACGCGGACCACACCTCCCCTTCCATCCATGTGAAATTTCCCTTCGTCGATCCTCCTGAAAAGATCCATCCGGCCCTCGCGGGGAAGAAGGTGTTCTTCGTCATCTGGACGACCACCCCGTGGACGATCCCGTCGAACCTCGGCGTAGCGCTGCACCCGGACTTCACCTATGTCGCGCTCGAGGCCGGAGGCGAGGTGTACGTCGTGGCGGAAGGGCTGGCGGAGCGGTTCGCGGGCGAGGCGGGTCTCAAGGATCCGGTGCGGCTGGCGACCTTCGGCTCCACCGGCCTGGAGCGTCTGCGGTGCCGCCACCCCTTCGTCGACCGCGATTCCATCCTGGTCCTCGGCAATTACGTGACGCTCGAGGCAGGCACCGGCTGCGTCCACACGGCACCGGGCCACGGGCGGGAGGACTATGAGACGGGGCTCAAATACGGGCTGGAGATCTACGCCCCGCTGGACGACGCCGGCCGGTTCACCAGGGACGTCCCCTTCTTCGCGGGGATGCAGGTCTTCGAGGCGAACCCGCGCGTCAACGCCAAGCTGACCGAGGTCGGCGCGATGCTCCGGGAAGGACAGGTCACCCACTCCTACCCGCACTGCTGGCGGTGCAAGCATCCCGTCATCTTCCGGGCGACCAAGCAATGGTTCATCTCGATGGACAAGACGGGGCTGCGGGCGAAGGCCCTTTCGGAAATCCGGAAGGTCCGGTGGATCCCGGCGTGGGGACAGGAGCGGATCGAGGGGATGATCGCCAACCGGCCGGACTGGTGCATCTCCCGCCAGCGGGCGTGGGGAGTGCCGATCGCCATCTTCCAGTGCGGGGAGTGCGGGCACTATCTGCTCGACCGGAAGCTCATCGACCACGTCGCGGGGATCTTCGAGAAGGAAGGGGCCGACGCCTGGTTCCACCGGGACGTGAAGGAGCTGCTGCCGCCCGGCGCTTCCTGCCCCGCCTGCAAGGGAACGGAGTTCCGGAAAGAGACCGACATCCTCGACGTGTGGTTCGACTCCGGCGTCTCGTACGCCTGCGTGTGCGAGGGGAAGGAGAACCTGGGGGTCCCGGTCGACCTGTACCTCGAAGGGTCCGACCAGCACCGCGGCTGGTTCCACTCCACGCTCCTCGCGGCGGTGGGGACGCGGCAGGCCGCCCCCTACAAGGCCGTGCTGACCCACGGATTCGTCGTGGACGGCAAAGGCGAGGCGATGCACAAATCCAGGGGGAACGTCATCGCCCCGGAGGAGATCATCCGGAAGAACGGCGCGGAACTGTTGCGGCTGTGGGCCTCCGCCGAGGACTACCGCGACGACATCCGGCTCTCCAAGGACATCCTGGACCGGCTGACCGAGGCCTACCGCAAGATCCGGAATACGATCCGGTTCCTGCTGGGCAACCTGGACGGCTTCTCCCCGGAGCGGGACGCCGTCCCGTACGACCGGATGCCGGAGATGGACCGGTACGCGCTCGTCCTCTTCCGCCGGCTGGCGGAGAAGGTCCTCCGGGCGTACGAGAACTACGAGTTCCACCTCATCTTCCACGCGGTGAACAACTTCTGCGCGGTGGACCTGTCCAGCTTTTATCTCAACGTCCTCAAGGACCGCCTCTACTGCTCGAAAGCGGACGACCCGGCCAGGCGATCCGCGCAGACGGCCCTCTTCGAGATCACCCGCGGCCTGCTCTCCCTGCTTGCGCCGGTGCTGTCGTTCACCGCGGAGGAGGCCTGGGGAACGCTGCCCGCCTTCCCGGGGAAGCCGGAGAGCGTTTTCCTGTCCGACCTTCCGAAGCCGGCGGAGATCGCCGGGGAGGAGGAGATCGCCGCACGCTGGGAGCGGATCCTTGCCTTGCGGGCAGAGATCGCCCAGCCGCTGGAGGCCGCGCGCAAGGAGAAAACGATCGGCAGCGACCAGGACGCCCTGGTGACCGTGTCGCCCGGCCCCTTCGCCGACCTGTTCGAAAGCCGGCGGCAGGAGATCCAGGATGCCCTCATCGTGTCGGGGCTCGCCATCGGCGACGTCTCCGGGCCCGGCGCATACGAAAGCGCGGCGTTCCCCGGCCTCAAGGCGAAGGTCGAAAAAGCCGCCTGGGGGAAGTGCGAGCGTTGCTGGAACCACACCCCCGCCGTCGGGACGATCCCCGGCACTCCGGAGCTGTGCAGCCGGTGCGCCGCGGCGGTCGCCGGATAAGGCGCCTTCTTGCCGCGGCTTCGCAAATTCGCCGCCCCCCTCCTGGCGGCCGCCGTCCTTATGGTCGCCGACCAGTGGAGCAAGGTCTGGATCGTTCGCCACTTCGGGCTCTACGAGGCCCGGGCCATATGGAAGAATTACTTTCACGTCGTCCACGTCCGCAACCGGGGGGCCGCCTTCGGATTTCTTTCCAGCCTGGATCACGCATGGGTCAATCCCCTCCTGATCGTGGCGACGGTGCTCGCGGTGGCAGCCGTGCTCGCGTACCTCCATTACCTTCCGGGAAAGGGTCCGGCGCCTTGCGGCCTGGGGCTCATCCTGGGCGGGGCGGGGGGGAACCTGATCGACCGGGCGCGGCTGGGCTACGTGGTCGACTTCCTCGACGTCCACTGGCACCACTACCACTGGCCCGCCTTCAACCTGGCCGACATCGGGATTACCGTCGGGGTCTTCCTGCTCATCCTCGACATGCTATTCTGGTCGAAGGAGGGAGAAGTTGCACCCCGTCCTTCTTAAGATCGGCAGCCTGAAGATCTACTCCTACGGCGTCTTCGTGGCAATCGGGTTCCTCGCCGCCCTGTGGATCGCGGGACGGGAGATCGCCCGCAAGGGGCTCGACCGGGAAACCTTTTACGACATGGGCTTCTGGGTGGTGATCGCGTCCATCGCCGGGTCGCGCATCTTCCACGTCCTGGTCTACTGGGACCACTACCGGGCCGCCCCCTTCGAGATCTTCAAGCTGTGGAACGGGGGGCTCGTCTTCTACGGCGGGTTCCTGGCCGCCGTCGCGGTGTGCGTCTATTTCCTGCGAAGGCACCGGATGCCGTTCCTTCCCGTCGCCGACGCCTCCTCCATCGGCATCCCGCTGGGGCTGGCGTTCGGGCGCATCGGCTGCACGGCCGCCGGCTGCTGCTACGGGAAGCTCACCACCGTGCCCTGGGCGATCGTCTTCACCGACCCGGCCTCCCTGGCCCCGCTCGGCTTGCACCTGCACCCGACGCAGATCTACGAGTCGCTCGCGGCGTTCGCCATCTTCGGGACGCTGTACGCGACGCGGGAACGGTTCAAGACGCCCGGCATGCTGTTCTGGACCATGATCCTCCTCTACGGCGTCATCCGCTCCTTCCTCGAGATCTTCCGGGACGACCCGCGGGGATTCCTGGGCCCCTTCTCGGAGTCGCAGATCGTCTCGGCGATCCTGATTGTCTACGCGGTCATTTCCATCGTTCTCGCCCGTTCCCGCTCCGTTAATTCCCTGAAATAACGCACTCGTTCCCGCCACCCTGTCGCCGGTGAAACTTTCCTCCGGGTTCCGGGGTTCAACGAAGCGTACGGCAGATCGTCATTTACAATAGGAGGAGAGAAACAATGAAGAACGCGTATCGAATTCCGGTCGTGCTGCTTTCCGTACTGGGTCTTCTGTTTGCCCTTGCGGCGTACGCCGCGGAAGAAACTCCCGCAGGGCCGGGGCCGCGCGCTCATTACAAGCGGATGTACGACCCCAAGACCGTCGAGACGGTCGTCGGCGAAGTGGTGAAGGTCAACAAGATCCAGCACCGGAGAGGGCCCGGCAACGGCATCCACCTGGTCCTGAAAACGGACAAGGGAGAAATCCCCGTCCACCTGGGGCCGTCCTTCTACCTGGACAAGCAGGACGTGAAGATCGTTGAGAACGACAAGGTCGAAGTGAAGGGATCGCGGGTCACCACAAAGGGGGGGAAACCGATCCTCCTTGCCGCCGAGGTGAAGAAGGGCACCGCGCTCCTCAAGCTCCGGGACGAGAACGGCATTCCCGCCTGGAGCCGGGGGAAGGCACGGTAGCGTCGATCCGGCGGGGCGTCCCTCTTCCTCCGCACCGGGGGCGGAGGGACGCCCATTGGACATTGGGCCAGTTCAGCTCCTTAAAACAGATCCATTTGAATCTTGATGATCTGAGCGACTCCTTTCATGTCCTCTGCCGAAAGAACCCCGATCCGTTTGGACAGGCGAAGCTTGCTCACCGTGGCTAATTGATCGGCCATTGCCTTTCCTTTTTTCCCCCCGACCGTCACAAAAGCTTCGCTGGGATAAAGGTCTTCCATCTTGCTTGTGAGCGGAACAACTTGAACGCGGTTGAGATATTTGTTTGCGGCGTCGTTGCTGACGATGATGACGGGACGTCTCTTGCGGATTTCCCCTCCAATGGAGGGGTCGAAATCAACCCACCAGACCTCACCTCTTTTCATGGGCGCTGTCCCGGAAGGTTGCCTCGGCCCATTCCAACGCCTCTTTCTCCCGGGCCTTGTCCTGCGCCATTCGGGCGTATTCCGATTCCAGGTGAGGTCTCACGACATGTGGACGCACCAGCTCTTCGACAAATTTGCTGATCTTACGGGGCCCGATCACATGATGAAGACCCTCATAAACTTCCTCGTTGACGGTGATGGTCAACTTCTTCTGCATGAAACCACCTCCCAAACCGTTATACGTATAATATACGTATACGTGTCGGGCCTGTCAACTTTTGAAAAGTGAACACTTTTGAAAAGTGAACATACTCCCGGAACCCACACCATTCCCTGATGGTGGGGTTCGCCGCCGAATACGCCGAAGGCGCCTGGCTTCATCCATACCGTGTTGTGGGGCTGGTAAAATTCGGGAGGGTTACGACAGGGAACCCGGAGGGGTTCTAACGGAGGAGTCAGGGGTCGAGATATTTTCTTTTTAAAAAAAGGCGGCCCCGGACGAACCGGCTCCGCCTTCTTCGGCGCTGACTTTTTTTACTTTCCCAGAACGTCCCTGGGTTTGCAGAGTGATCTTGATATTTTTAAATTAGTACTTTATAATTCTCACCATGAAATACGTTCCGCGCGCCATCTCGCCCCAATTGGCCAAGGCTTCGAAGGCTTTTCCGGCGCTCATCCTGACCGGGCCACGTCGGGCCGGCAAGACGACCCTCCTCCGGAACCTGTTCCCCGGGGCCTCCTACCACCTGATGGAGGACCCGGACCTCGTGGCGCGGTTCCGAGAGGATCCCCGGACGTTCCTCGACGAAATCCGTTCCCCCGCGATCCTCGACGAGATCCAGAACGTCCCCGAGCTCCTCAACTTCCTGCGGAGCCGGATCGACCGCCACCCGCGCAGAACGGGGCAGTGGTTCCTCACCGGGTCCCAGGAGGCTCCGTTGATGCGAGGGGTCACGGAGTCCATGGCGGGCCGCGCCGCCGTATTCCAGCTCCTCCCCTTCTCCGTCCAGGAGACGGGGAAGGTCACGCTGCTCAAGGGCGGTTTTCCGGAAGTGATCGCCCGCCCGGCCGCTTTCAGTACCTGGTACAGCTCCTATCTTCAGACCTACCTGGAGCGTGACGTCCGCTCGATCGCAACGATCCGGAATCTTTCCACCTTCCGGAGGTTCCTGTCTCTTCTCGCCAGCCGGTGCGGCGGGATCCTCAACCGGACCGACCTTGCGGGCCCGCTGGGCGTTTCCGTCCCCACCGTTTCCGGGTGGCTTAACATCCTTGAAATCACGGCCGAGATTCTCCTGGTCCCACCGTACTTCGAAAACTTCGGAAAACGGCTCGTCAAGTCTCCGAAGGTCTATTTCGTCGACTCGGGTCTGGCATGTCATCTCCTCGGCATAGAAAGCGACAGGGCGCTGACCCGTTCCCCGTTCCTGGGGCCGATTTTTGAAGGGCACATCGCCTCGGAAATCGTCAAACTGCAGGTGAACTCCGGGCGGCGCAGAGAACTTTACCACTTCCGCGACCAGCAGGGGCTGGAAGTCGATTTCGTGGTCCCCGGAGGGAACCGCCGCCTGACCCTCATCGAGGCGAAGGCATCGAGGACGATCGCCCCGAATGCCGCGGAGCCGCTCCTGCGGCTGGCCCGCGCGACAGACCGTCATCAGGCGAAATGCGTCGTCGTCCATCGACGGGCCTCAACGGATGCTACGGTTTCCGCGCTCCGACCCGGCGTCAGGGCGATATCACCTGAAGAGCTACCGGCGGTACTGAAATAAACACGGGTCCGTACCCGGCGGTCCGGTCGATTAAGAGGACCTCCACCTCCAAGGGGGTGCGTCCTGCCGGGCGCACCAAGCAAAAAAGGCGGGGCCGGATCGACCAGCTCCGCCCTCTTCGGCGCTGACTTCTTTTACTTTCTAAGAACGTCCCTGGGTTTGCGGTTGCTGCTTCCTGGGGTAGGTGGGGACAGGGGCCGT
>Ga0209322_10000325_pt1 | contig 27466 bp, 42 predicted proteins | sample Rifsed19ft1_FD_184013 | JGI IMG/M metagenome (GOLD analysis project Ga0209322, IMG submission 184013) | Soil microbial communities from Rifle, Colorado, USA - sediment 19ft 1 (version 2) | ecosystem: Environmental > Terrestrial > Deep subsurface > Rock core/Sediment | place: Rifle, Colorado... | reverse complement strand
CCCCTGGTAATCATTTGCGGGTTGTAGGTAGTGTAACCTGCAGGCGAAAATATCACTATATTTTCGTGAACACGCATCAATCGGCGGTTAGCATCAAGAAAACCAACGGGCAATACTTTATTCCAAGCCGCCTCTTGTCTAAACCACTCCAAATTACTCATCACCAATGCGCCGGTAAACGGCTGGCTTGCGGTGGTTATGAATGCGCCGCGCGGTTTCAGTATGCGCTTGACCGCCGCCCACATCGGCACAAATGGGATCACCACATCCCAGCTACATGCGGTAATACCATAAGGCAAATCTGTCGCTATCAAGTCCACCGACTGCGCGGGCAACGTTGGCAGCCAAGCTAGGCAGTCCCCGCAATGCAAAGTAACCTCAGGCATGTACCGCCTCCCTCGCCTTCGCCACGATTTCCCGAGGCCCGATATCGAACACGGCGTAGGGGCTGTAAACGTTGGGCCGTCTCAGGTATAGGGTGCAATCCATTAGATACCATTTCACGATCAAGCCGTGGCCGTCCTTCCCTATTTCCTCAGGCTTGCGCTTCGTTTTTCTATCCGTTTTCAGGATGGTAAACAGCGCTTTGTCCTGGTTCGTGCCAACATGAAAAGGGAAGCCGTCGGGAATAGTTTTGACATAAATTGAGTGCAGCTCAAAGCCCGAAGCGTCCCAGGTGAAGGGCTGCCACCCCGCCCACTTGGGCTTGACGCTGCCCACTGAGCCTACATACAACCAGCCTCCGGGCTTGAGCAAGCGCCAGGCCAGCGCTGACCACGATTCCACATCATCAATGCCGAAGTCCCGCATCAATGCCAGATCATATTCGTGATAACTGGCGGGATTGACTTCAAATAATTCAAAGGCAGTAAGGTCAACACCGGGGGGAGCACCAACCAGCTCCGCGCCCGTTCTAAGCAAGTCAGCGGCCTTCTTGCCCTTGAAGTCATAACGGAATCGGTGCTCGATTTCGAGGAAGGGATCAATGTTCATAGCTATCCCCACACTTGCAGTCATCACCGCAGCACGGCTCAACGCCGGTGCCGTGACAGCGCGGGCACTCCACAGGCTCGACCAGACCCAACGTTACTGCTATATTGGAGGGCGGCGTCAATTCCGCCCATGCTTTCCAGGTATCGCCGCTCACACTGTCTACCCTTTTCCAACCCTCGCATTTGGTACATTTGTCTTCGTCATCGTAAATTGTAACGATGTCCATTATTTTGTCCTTTCCCTGAATACGACATTGATCGGGCCGGTATAGCCGCGGCGGAAATGCAAAGCTGCAACAGAGAAGCCAATCGGAAAGCCAAGGCTGCTCCCTGTTCCATACTCAACTAAATCTTGTATACCACCCCAGGCATAGATAATCTTTAACATAGCATGACTATTAAATGTTTTACTGGTTGGCGCTAAATATAAGGCGTGATCGCATATCTCGAAACTATGATAAAGCCATAAATCGAATAGACTAAACGGCGGGTTTCCCACAATCCAATCATAATGCTCATGACAGGCAAAGAAGTCCCGTCCCTTCGTAATCTCGCACCAATCCGCACCCGGCAGGTACTTGAGAAACGCACCATCACCCGCGCAAGGCTCCAGGATGCGGCCCGATGGTTTGAAATACTCCACCATGTCGCGGGCTACCCAATCTGGTGTGTATACGACATCTGATGGATTTAACGGAATCTGCAATAACTGGGGTTGTGTGCTATGCATTATTCAACCTGGCGTACTCTCCAAATAATTTACAGGCTTCGCAATCGTATGCCTGAGCGGCTTCCTTGGACGTTGTAAATCTTCCTATGTGTTTCTTGTTTCCATTGATGTTTATATAGGCCTCCCATTTTTTGCGGGCCTTGTCAAAACTCACGCCTTTATATCCACTTGTGTTATCACTCTTTATAATGGCATTCTGCATGTTTTGAGCGTGAGTACAAAAGCGTAAATTTCCACGCCGGTTATCAAGTCGATTCCTATTAATATGATCTATCTCGTCATCCTGGCCCGCGCCCATAATTAATCGATGCATTAATATTTTACCGCTATCCATCGCCGCATAACCAGTTTTCATAAATTGCCACTTATGCCTATTTATCAATTCGTAATCCTCGTCGTCTATAATAGCAAACCGACCTTGCGTTAACATTATTTTTTTCATTTTGACCTCAAATAAATAGCCGCCTTCTACAGATTGATATCTTGCTGAGGGATACCAGTAGAGAGCGGCTATTTATTATCAATCATAGGTATGCCCTCAGCGTGGTCATTATATCACAATCACCTTGGGCAAGCGGTATCTGTAGCAGTTGCGGTTGGGTTGCGTTCAAATCGTTTCCCCTTCTGTAATCGGCTCATTGTCCAGAAGCTGCCCGAACTCAGCCCCCGTCCTCTTTATGCCCTGGTTGATAGCTTGCGTGACCATATCAGCCGTGATCTTGACCTCGCCCTTCTCATACAATACCGCCGACTCGTCCTGTCTCCGTATGCGCGCGGCGGGTTGGTACACACGCTTTATCAGGCTCGAACCCGAACTCCACAACACCTGTACCCGATCTTTAGGCCATTGGTAACGAACTAAAGCGTCATCGGGGAAAGCGCGAACAGCGCGCCAGATGTGGGGCTGGGCCAGCAGCATGTCACGCCTGATACGTAGCTGCCGCGCCTCCGTCACCGCTTCCTCATCCGTACCGGCTTCGTCTTCATCGCTGGAAGTAGAGGGGATTTCAGTATCCACCCACTCCGGCGCAATCATGCCCTTCTCGGCGTAGAGCTGGCGCGTTTCCTGGTCGGTAATGGCCCCGCCTACGCCCAACTGCATACCGGTTTCACGCATGGTCTTGAACACATTCGCCCACGCCTGCATCACATTGGCGGCTTCGATCTCGGCAGCTTCGTCGCGCTCGTCGTATTCGAAGTGCAGGGCTTCCGGCAACACGTCAGGGCGTTGTAACTGTTCCTGGACAGCCAGAATGAAATTACGCCCGCCCTTGCCCGTTGCTTTTTCGTGCTGAACTTCCATCTCTGTCCCACGCCCCAACGACCCGAACTGAACGGGGTAGAACTCGCTGGGGTCATATCCGGCGATCAATGCCAGGCCATACATGAACATAGCGATAAAGTCCCGCAAATTGAAATTGGCGGGGAGCTGGGACAGCGCGATCAACTTGGCATCCACGTTTGGGCCGTTGCCGCACAGAACTTGAATGGCGTCATAGTACCTGACATTCGCGCCCTCACGGTCGGCTTTTCTGCCGACCATCGCATCCCGCCACTGTTTCTCGCTGATACCCAGGATAAGCAGGATACCGCGCGGAGCCGCCGCGCCCAACGCTTCCAGGTCGTGCTGCCACACCGCAATCATGAGACGGATTAAGATTTCGGCACGGCTCAAGAAACACCAGCCCGCGCCCCTGTACTCCTCGCGAATCTCGGGCATGGATGCGACTCTAATCATGTCCATTTCGCGGTAGGGTATAATCTTGTGACTGCGCCCCACTTTAGGCACGTAGGAGATCGGGAATTCTTCCTTGCTGGTCAAGTAACAACGCGTGGGGTCGAGGTGGAAGAACTGGCGCGTTGGGCCTGACTTGCCGTCCCTGCCTATCTCGGCAATGCCGCCGAAGTCCGAGGTATGATAAGCGGTGGACAGCGCCGCCGTGCCCGGTCGCCAGCCCTTGAGGCCCCAGGCCACCGTCCAGTCGTGCAAGACCCCGGTATATCTCAACACTTGGTTGCGCCCGCCCGTCAGTGTCCAGCCCCGGTTGGCGTCGATGCTGACCATCGAATGTATAACGCCTTGCAGGTGCGGCTCCTTGCGCCAGAACTCGGCCAGCCAGGTATCACGGTATCGCGTGTCGGGCCTGTATGGGGGCGCGTCTTCAAGGTCTTGCGCCCACGACAGCAAATCGACCATAATGCCGTCAACTTCTTTTTCAGTAAATCGGGGTTGTTTCGAGGTTGTCTTTGCCATTGCTAACTCCCGCTCCCGCAACTATTCGACTCGATCGGTATAATATAACTCAAAAGGGCATTTCAGTTTACTTAGATATTCCATGAGTTTGACATCTTCCACTTTAACGCCTCGCCAGGTTTTACCCCCATCATCAGAAACATTAACGGGTCCAACAGCGCTTTCCCAAATATTCTCGTCTTCGGCGGGCCAACGAGATAATGGTACTGCGATCTCGGTCATCGATTCGCCTTCGGGCAGCACGTTTTCTTTCCAATCCACCACAATTGAATCATAGACTCCGGTGCTAATACTATCTTTCAGCCCACTAAAAACACCCTTTGTTGTCTGTTCCCCCATATGCTGATACCGGAAACGAGCATCATCTGCCAATTGCTGCAAAGCTTTGATAATATCTGGATTGGTTTCGTCTGATACAGCTTTAGACCAATCCAACACACCATCCACAACCGGATCAATGTCATCCAGGAAGAACGCGTCTGTTCCTTCGGCATTCTCTGGCAACACCAATTTGCCTGCGACTAGCGCAACCAATCCAGCACCTATTACTTTAAAGAAGCTTCTGCGAGTAATCATGTGTCCTCCATTTCACCACGTCCAGCCGCCACCATCGCTAATGTAGTTGCAAAGCATAATGGCTTCGCCTACATCGGGGCTACGGCCTATGCGCGCCTTGATTTCTTCTTTCTTCTCAATTATAACCCCGGCTGAGGTTATGCGGTAGCGCGGCGCGCATAAATCCGCCAACACTTCGGGGTCATTCGGTAATGCCATCGTGCTGCCCTGAGATGGGTCTAAGGCCTCCCGCATCCGCCAATGAATCTCGGCGCGGATATTGGTCATCTTGAGCTTACCCGATTTATCGTGGTATTCTGATTTCTCAGATACGTTGACTGGATTTACTTTATCGTACAGAGGCACAATGTGATCAAAAGTAGATGACCCAATCCCAATCACGTCCACATTGATATAACCGGGCTTTTCATTGCCTAATTCCGAATGTACCAGCGTTGCAGCCGTGGGACCATCGGGGACCTGAACACCGGGCCATTTCTTGACCTCGGCAAACCAATCATCGTAACGCCGCGCTAGCGCCATGTAGTCATCACCGCCCCTGGCTGCATCAAGCCCCGCGCCAGTACAGGGTATAGCCGGCCTATTGCGCTCCATCCCTCGCTTTTGCGCAAGCCTGACCCACTCTGTGGGGATAACCTGAAACGGATCGGGCTTGGTTGTGGCCGTGAAATCGCCGTAAAGAAGCATTGACCGCAACGGCTCAGGCATGGACTGAATAACAGAGCGATACCTGGAGTCATGGGTAAGAAATGGGTTATCGTTAAGCCTGGCCGGTATAAATGTGCGTGAGCGTGGATATATGATCTCGGCCTCGATCTCAACCGGGCTACCATTGGGAAACTCCCGCTCTTTGCCCTGCACCGTGGCGTACCAGCGCAATTCACCGGGCTTGGCGGGTCTTGGATGTTTGGGGGCAAGCCATGCCTCCCAATGCCTGACCACCCAAGAACCCGATTCGTCAAACGGGGGGTTACCGCCAACAATGACGCGCACACGCTGATTAGCGTCGGTAGTGCGATTCCATCCGCATATGAACACATACTGAGTCTCGGTAAATTCGGTGATTTCATCGAAGAATAAAAAGTCATGGGGGCGACCCTGCCAGTTCTTTTTATCATCCTCGTACTGCACCGCCCCGAATTCGAGTGTACGAGCGTCACTCCAAGTCCATATCTTGTCGGCTTTATTTTCATGCGCCGTCTCTCCAATAATCTCACGCGCCCGCTGCATGATCCCGGACAAGTTGGGATAGACGCGGCGGAAGATAGCAGAATGTTTATGGCATTCAATCGCAAGCCCGATTCCGAGGTCAGTTTTACCCCCGCCAGCGCTTCCGCCATAAAATACTTCATCGGCTCTCGATAAAAATGCCAGCCATTGTGGCTTACTTTGGGGAACCCAAAGTACTATCCTTTCCTGAATCCGCGCCAGGTACCGCTTCTCGGAGGGCATCAGCAAGAGTAAATATTGCTCGATCAAGTCTGTCATTGGTCACCGCTATTGGGATAGGCCCGCCGCCAGCCCCAGTATGCTCCACGCGCTCATTGAATAATTTATGATGCTTGCCAATTAAAGCCGCTGCATCTTTGGCGTCATATAACTCGACCTCTACCCATTCATCCTCCCATTCTTCCGCGTTCTCGCCCCTGCCCTCGAGCCGGCGCGTGCGTTTCGTCTTTATTTTCTTGATGAGGTCAATATGCTTCAATGCTTCAGGGTTAGAAAAATCAAAATAGATAAAACCATTATCGCTTATCTTTATGAAAGGTTGGTGACTACCCCGCGCCCATCTCCCCAATCGGTCAAGTACTTCGTCGGCCCCCATCGCCCGCTCAGTCAAGCGACGCGAAATTTCATCTTTGATGTCAACATTTGTCAACAACAACGAGCCTTTACGGCGCGCACTTTCCTGTGAACACTTCGGATACGCCAAACGATAAGCATCCGTGGCGTTCCATAACCGCAGATATTCCTCGACAAAGACTCTATGCTTTGGTCTCAGAGGCTTTGGCGTAGGTTGGATATTTGGTAATGCGTTTTCGTGGGATGGGTCGCTCATCGTTTTCCGGTAATTCGATCACCGTCACTAAAAGCCGCTTCTGTGTGAACAAAGCCAGTTTCAGGCCATCGGGGCTAATTCGGATCGGGATATCGAGCTGTACCCTTAAATTGTCGCCGTCGCCGCTGATTTTGAGCGCGGACTGAATTGGTGGCAAGCTGGCATAGAATTGGATTTGGGCAATGGCTTTCCCTTTCTCCGCTTTGGCCTTCTGGCTCATATTGACGCCTCTCTATATGAAATTATATCACAATAACCGCAAATACAACGCCCCCGCCGCGATTGAACGGCGAGGGCGCGCCCGTGGAGGGGGCTAGGATTGCGTAAATTGTACATTACCTTGGATCGACTGTCAAGCATTCCCGCAGCGCGTCCGCCAATTCCGAAATGGCCCTACATACCCGCGGCGGCAGCGACGCCGTATTCATAAGTTTTTCAAGCGCGGCTGCCATTTTAGCGATTAGCCTCAGCGCATACCGCTCCTTCGGATCTATCTCAACTGCCGTGGGGAAATCAGGGGATAGGACATCATTATCGTAAATTCTCGCGTCTTCAAGCTCATTCTGTGCATCTATGCGGTTTACATCAACACCGACTTGGCACGCTCCAGAAAAATTCGCTTGCAACCAATCCACGCTCGGCGGCCTGCCCCCGTTCCTGTCCATATGCAAAAGCGAGGCCTCGAGAACCGTGCGCCACTTCTCCCCAAACGTAAGCGCAAACTCGAAGTGGGAGAAGGGCAGGACTTCGAACTCAGTCCATGCCTGGGCGGGATAGAATTGCACTGCCTGGGCGTACTCACGAACACGACGCCCTGACTTGCCGAACAGCTCGCCGACCACGCGATACACATCCATATACCCGGTTTCTTTCAGGGTATCGGCCTGGCCGGGGGGCAAGTAGAGTTTACCTGTGATGCTGTCACGCTTGATTTCATCCAGCCTGTTGCAGATGCGCAGGGCGATTGTGCCCACCTCCATATAGGCATCTGACGCAACACGGCCCAGGAATATCAAGCGATCTTGAATGTCGGAATCGATAACGGTGAGTAAGAAAGCTTTAGCGCCCATTAACATCTGCCCTTTCGCGGTTTATATTGCGCCATAATTTTTATGGCTTCATCCTGGCTTGACACCACATGCCTGGGCGCGCCCGCCGTCTCTGCGAAAAACTCGATCTGCTTGCCGCGCAGACCCTCGCCGGGCATCTTGACTTCCAGCAACACCCAGATTAACGCGGTTGGTTCCAGCACCAATAAATCGGGGATGCCATCGCCGGCTTTATGGAGTGAATACGTCCGGTATCCATTGCGGATAAGATGCTGCTTAATGCTGGTATGGTTCGCGTCGGTCTTGGCAATTTGGATCATAAAGCGGGTCTCCATTCTGGTCTATCCACACAAACGGCTCATACTCGTATCGTGGGTTCAGGTTAGCGCGGTCGATTCTGCGCCATCCCTGGGGCGGATCCAGGGCGGGGGCGGCGTCCTCGGTGTAAGATCCGCGGCTATTATTGACAATTACAGTAGCCTTAGAATCCCAGGTCATAGGCCTCCTCCGGTTCCGGGCCAATTAAGGCCCCCGCCAATGTCTGTGCCGGCGCTACCTGCCCGTCATATACCGCCGTTACGGCCCCGCCCTGTTTGAGCGCCTCCGCCACGACATCCGATAATTTATCGGGCTGGCGATCACTCTCACCGTTGATGTCGATGGGGCCGGTAGTGGTTTGATACCGTCCCAATAAATCGCCAAAGGTCAACTGCCCCGCCGCAACCTGCTGCCCAGCCATGACCATACGCGCCTTCGTCAATGCCCACGCCAGCTCTTGCGGGAATTGTTCCCGCATCTGGTATCCGTTTCCGCCCCTCTCCGTAGCCCACAAGCCCAGGGCGTTGAACTGCTGGGGCGTCAAGTCGCGACTGTGCAGGGGGTGAAACGGCTCGTCTTCAGGACACAGGACGTAGCCCCACACCAGGGTTCGGGCTTCGTCTACATCAAGCATACCCGGTAGTTTTGACAATTCGGCGTTGTAGACCACGCGCACCGCGCCTTTCGCCTTCTGGCTGAACTCGGTTGGGCGTTGAAGCGCGGCGTTGCGCAGGCACGATTTGCGAATGGTGTCGGGGTCGTAGACTTTCATAAAGCCTCCAATCTAACTACTTTTGCTACCGCTTGGGCTATGGCGCGCCCCAACGGGAGAGGCACTCCGTTTCCCACAACTTTATGCTTGCCCTCCAAAGTAAAGGGCGCATCCCTCAAAAAATCCTCAGGCAGCCCTTGTAAACGAATACTCTCTTTTAGTGCCGTCGCCGTTTTCCATCCCATATATTTAAGGCGTGTTTTTCTGTCGCCTGTAACTCCGGGCTTTATACCGCCACTGGCGCAAACCGCAGGCGACCAATTCATATCCTCAAATACATTTACATCAAGATACCGACTCAGATCAATGGCAGAATGAAATGCAACTTGTGTCCCAAATGAAAATCTGCGCTTGCGCTCCTGCTCAGCTCCAAACCAGCGCGCATTGAGTAAAATAGAACGCACGTGATAATATGGCTCAAGGCCTGGCTCCGGGGCATTGGCTACATTTTCCATAAGGAACCATTTCGGAAACGCCTCTAATACTACCCGCTCAAACTCCGGTATCAAGTTTTCGGCAAGCTCAACACCGGCCGCCAGATTTACATATCGCAATTGTGAGAAACACTGACAGGGTGGGCCACCTATAATCCCGTCAAATTTGGCGACCGGTGGATGAAAGTTTTTGATATTGCCTCCCCACAACTTATCAGGCCCACGTACAACACAGAATTCCTGCTCCTCAAAAGCCATATCCAGCAAGCCTATACCTGGAAATAATGATAAAACTAATTCATTCATAGCAATTCCTGACTACGTAAACTCTACCGTTGGATGCTCGCGTAAATAATCAATCTCTTTTTCAAGTGAGATTATTTTATCGTTCTGATCCACAAACAATCTCAAACTGTCATTGCTGGCCTGTAGTTGTTGCCGTAACTGCCCGATCTCGGCGTCCTTATACGCTATCGCTTGATTAAGCAGCACGAAGCAAGTATTGACATGGAATGGGCGAACTCCGCTTTCCCCTTCAGGTAAAAGCGCTGGGATTTGGGGGGAACAATCGGGAGGCCGCAGTATTTGCAAATAGGCGAATCAGACAGGTTGTGTTCTGGCATTGATTTCCTCCACAAATAAGGGATCGGGAACAAAGTTTTTCAGGAATGGAAATTCATGGTATTGAATACCGTCCAATTTATCGCCGCCCCACACACCGTCAATCTTGCGCGTGCCGCCCCACTGTTTGAAGAAGAAGGGAATCTTATTGGCCGCACATTCATCTCGCATCCATTGAAACCATAGCGCCTTGGGCTGAACGAATCCAGCCCCACTCTCACCGCCAGCGATCCACCACCGAATCGTACTGGCCCATTCCGTAGGCACATTGATCGTTGGGCCTAGGGCAGGCTCATAACTGGCAAAACGCAACACCGCGGGAATCTTGGACACCTCATCGAGCCGCCATATATATTTGGCAGTCTCGACCGTAACACCCAACCACACATTCGGCCATCCCTGGCCCCAATCCTTGGGGAGGCAGGCCCGGATATTTTCAGGCCGCTTGGTCAAGATCTGGTAAGTCAAGTGCGGGGTCTGGCGTATAATTTGCCACGCCGCCTCTCGCCATTCCGGCTTGATATCGTTATGGAAAAAATCGCTCCAGGAGCAAGTGAATACCGGCGCCGGTTCCTTCCACTTCAAAGGTTGGCGCATAGTTTTGCTTAAATGCACCACTCTGGGATCGAACCCATAACGCTCGGCATCTCTGTAAAAATAACAAATACGGCAACCGGCGCTAACGCGAGTACAACCAATAAATGGATTCCACGTATGATCGGTCCAAGATATTCCAGTTTTATCGCCCATTTGCATTTATACCTTTCTACTGTTCGACTTCCCTCTCACAGCGAATATATATCACATTCCCGGCCAATGTGTTCAAAACAAACGGCCTGCCGTAAGTTTCTTTTGAGTGCCGCAAATAAGCGGCGGCGGTGACGCCGGTCATCCACGTCCTGACGCAGCCCAGGCCGTCACGCCAGTAATCGCCGTCTGTGGCGTCATAAAGCGCAACCTGCTGAAAGCTGAAGCCGCCGTGATCGATGAGGCGCATCTGGATGTGGTGAGGCTCGAGCATTAGCTATCCTTTCTAGCGATCGCTGGCGTAATGATTCAATTCAATCGTTTTGACACAAGTGATATCGTTGGTCTCGGGATAAACAGTCAATTCCATGACACGCGGGGACGGGCCGAATTTTTGTTTCATCACACCCAGGATCAACAAATTGTCGGTCACGCGGTAAGTCTTATTGGCGTATTCAAGCACAGTTCCGGTTGGGTTGTCGTTTTTAGGCATCCATACCGAGATCAATTTATCTGCGCTTTGCTCAAGATTTGATGTGTTATGCACAACAAACCCATTAGCAATAAAATTATGTTCAGGCGGAATAGAAATATCATATGTTTGTTCGCGTCCATCTAATATCACTTCTTCTACCCTAACCCAAACAATATCTCCATTCAATCTTTCCGGCCAATGATTTTCCCCCATTTCTTGAGCAGCGCAAATAGCCTTAGAGTAACTTATGCCTCTCCCCTTTACCATCGCGTACCGAGCTCTCATGTGATATTTTTTTACCATCTCAATAAATTCTAATGAAATTTCTGGAGGGAGTGTCTCAGAAGATCGAAGTTTTATTTTGGATTTGCTTCTCAATGAAACAGCAATATCAAACCGTTCTCTTGCTTTTTTTTGCTTTGTACCTAAAAATCCTACGATATTCATGAATCTCCCCACATTTTCCATTCCCGTTATATTAATTATATTCATTGGTAGAACTGTTCTTTTTCCAGGAAGTTGAATTCTACTACTTGAATGAATACCCAATCTTAATAATAAATCAACTACTTGTCGAGCCATCAAAATACTGGCCGAACAAAACGAAATAACCGGTGAAGTTATTTTTTTGGAGGGCCGAGAATAACAACCGTCAGCAGTGTACAAACCACACAAAAAAGACGCTATAGATTCATTAGACGACTGAAATACTAATTGGGGTATTTCAGCATTATTATGTCGCTGCCCATATAGCCCAATTTTTCGTAACCAATCGATTAAAGTATTTTTCCCAGGTCCAACATTCTGCGGTCCGGTAAAATAAACTTCTATGTTCCCATCCTTAGCCACATTATATGTAGTAGATAAATTGAATTCTTCACGAACAATCCGTGCTGCAATATCACCAATTTCCTTTCTATGCCCACACGATAAAGTTGGGGTAGAACCATTAGTATACGATCCATCGCCAAGTAATAAACCCAGAATTAGAGCTCGGCTCTTATTTAATTGTTTCGCATCAATCACATCTAAACAACGAGCATAAGCTACATAATCCCCAGATTTTAGCCGATCAGCTTTTTTCCATCCCTGAGGCGTATAAAAAGGATGATTCCCGGATACACGAATAAACTTATTATCCTTTGTCAAAATCTTATAAATATCTTGAATTGCCGCTAATCTTATAGGCCAAGATTTCTGAACACAAAAATGCCAATTTTCCTGCATAGTATGTAAGTAAAGATCGCTCCCTTTTTCGTGCCATTCTCGGACAGATTTAGTATCTCCCGTTTTGGCATTAACCAAAACAACATCTCCGGCTAAACATTCCTGCCCTTCATCCACGTGCGGAAGCCGCCACGTCCGCGACGGCGTATTGACCACCGTTCGCCCCGCCTGGCTGCCCAAAATAACGGGGCAGTGAAACGCTAACGCCAGGTCTTTAGCCTGATCGACAATCGCTATGAACTGCTCGCGCAAGGTATCACCACGCTCACGCTTGATGCGCTGCAAATAGTCAAGCACCACCAGCACAGGCTCGATCTCCTGGTAATCCACGATCCAGGCCAGCACTTCCGCGACCTCCGACATATTCAGGCGAGGCCGTCTCTCGTTGATGCAGGCGCTATGCCCCACCAGCCACCACGGCAGAGTACCACGCCGCATCGCGCCTAAAAGTAAAAGATTCCATTCGTCCTCGCTGAGCTGACCCCGCATCATCCTGTTGGAGTCAAGGCTGGTGAGCTGGGCAATATCGATGATCCCCTGCTCCTCGATAGACTGCTCCCAGGTGAAGGTAATCACGGCCTGATTCATGGCCCCCGCATCGCGCAGACGCATCGCGTGATAGCGACTGATAAAATTCATGAGTCCGCTCTTGTAGTTGCGGGTATAGCCTAACACCACAATAAGCTCACCTGGGCGCAACGGGTTTAGGACTTCGTCCAGGTCGGCGATCCCGGTCTTGATGCTCTCGCCCAGCCTGAGCTTGCGATCCTGTAAAAGCTGAACCGTGGCCTGGCTGACCATGCCGGGGTCAAAAACATTTTTCATCGTATCCATTTAGTCCCTCGCTCTGATTAGACACGGCTGCCCGTTGTCAAGCGTGGGCTGCGTCCAGGTTCGGTTGGGGTTCCACTTCACGATGTAATTGACTATACGCGCCCTCTGCGTGATCCCAGTCTCTAAAGCCTTTTGCAGCGCCTTCTCGAATTCAGCCTGCCCTAGCCTGGCCTCAGCCGCCTCCAGGGTTTGCTTTTGCGCCAGCGACTCGAAGTATTTGACCGCCCCCCGCCCCTTCGCGTTCTGCTCTTGTGTGAGCTTAAGCATAATTAACTTTCCTCCCTCCGTAGAGGGGAGAAGATCAGCCTTAACATCTCGTTTGCCGTTTGCCTTCTCAGAAGGCTTTTCAATGGCGAGTTCTTTTTCGCCATAAGAGGATGATTCAAGGATGGTTAAAGGATGATTTAAGTCAAGTGGCTTGACCGGTACTGGTAAAGTGGCTTGACTAGTACTAGTCAAGTGGCTTGACCGGTCAAGGGGCTTGACTAGAGCTTCTAGCATTTTGATATTGAATTCATATATCCCGGTATGGCGCTTGCTTTTCCCTTTATGAACCATAAAACCATGTTGGCGAATGGCTTCTAGTGTATCGGATATTCCTTGCCGGCTTAATGCTGTTTTTAGTTCGAGGCGAGTATAGCCTGGATAGGCAGCCTCCCCCTCGTCGTTGGCGTGATCTGCATAGGCCAAAAGCAAAAGTTTTATTGTAGATGCTTTTGCTATCCTTTTTTTATCTTTTTTTGTATACTTTAGATCAGGTATAGAGGCTTCAAAAACCAGGGTCATAATTTTTACGCTCATGATGCTCCTAAACAGAAGCCCCTCATCCTGCCTTGCCAGTTCTTGTCACAGAAACAGACGCTTGCAGGATAAGGGGCCTCTATTGGCAAATAAAAAGCGCTGTTTTCTGTGACGCTTTTATTATACCACCGCATTAAGGAAACCACGACACGGTAAATCATCCCGCCCGCCCCGCCGCCTTCAATGCCGATTTCCATTCGTCGCAGCTCATGCCGTACTGCAAAAACATATCGTCTGACTTGGCAGGCAACCGCACCACCCGCGCCGCCTTCCCGATCTGTTGCGCCAACTTAACTGGGGCAGGCAGCCAATCCGAGCTTGCGTTGGCGGGCCTATCCCAGGCATCGGGGTCCAACGCAATCCAGACATGCCGGCAGTCTTTTACAGCCTCGGCCACGCCCCCGCTGTCGGTTTTGGATGGCACTCCCAACACCGAAACTTTGTCGCCGGTATCGCCCATGATATTAGCAACCATCGCCTTCTTAGCGCCCTCGCAAATAACGGCGCAGTCCTGCATGGATTGGCTGGGCTCGGTCATGTAATACGTGGTTCTGAGTCCGGGCTGGAATCGGTAACGGTCTTTAGGATTGGCGGGATCGACGAGGCGGTACTGCATGTTCTGAAACTGCCAGCCCGCATGGAAGTATGGAATCGTAAAAGCGGGGCTATGGCATAAGTTCCCGCCTTTATCGTAATAGGCTTTATCGTTGGTGTATCCCAATCTGAGGTAATTTTGCCAGTCATCGGGCACGCCCTGGTTACGCCACCACTGCCTCGAATCTTCGTCGAGGCGGCGCTGATACGCCATCCAGATCTCGTCCGCTGTAAACTCGGACAGCATTATATCGAGTTGGGCCAGGCGTTGCCCCTCGGCCAGTTCTTGGCCGATAATGCGCTCCGCCTTTATTTTCTCGATATCGGCATCATCGCCGGGGCGTCCGTCCCAACCCAGGTATTTGCAGGCTTCAATAAATGAAAGGTGATGCAAAGCCTGAATCAGGTCAATTGCGTCACCCTTGGCCCCGCACCCAAAACAAAAATAATAATCGTCTCTAATCGAGAGGGCGGGGATCGTGCGCTTGCCAACCTGACATATGGGGCAGTAAAGCCGCTTTGTATTACCCCCCGCTGCTCCGCTTATCTTCTCGATGGTCTGGCGGAGGTCGATATTTTTGCGCAGGGCTTCGGTGTCAATCATAGAATAATGCCTTTCTCAATCGATTTCGCTCCCGCTGTAATCGCTTGATTTGCCAGGCCAGAACAATCAATCTTAATTTAGAAAATATGCCGTCCACCTTAAACCCCCACATACTCTACAATGGCGTGGAGAATGACCTGGTACTGCTCCGGTGTCACGCCATCGCTTAACAATAACTGCTTGCACTTTTCGTAATCAATCCAGGACTTAGACCCAAGCCTGATACCGGCATTTCTCAAGGCCTCGTAAACATCGTGTTTTGTCATAACGCACCCGTAATGCGGCACATCGCCAGCATTATCCCCAATATCACGCCCATCTTCAAAAGCCATTTTACAATAGCGTGTTCCACACCCGGTGACAGATCGCGGTGCCGGGGTATCACCATCGGACGCCCTGAGCCGGGGGCATAAATCTTGGTGTGGCTGCCGCCCTCGCGGATGCTGAAGCCGCTCTTGCGGGCAACGCCGATGTAATAACTACTGGTTTTCTTGGACATCGCCGGCCTCCTCGCTTTCGGATTCTTCGCTCGGAATAATAGCGACGGTCAGATCGTGGGCCTCGACCCAGGCCAGTATTACATCCACCAATTCATTTTCGAGCTCGGTTGTGATGGGGTCGTTGAAGACAATCTTTAGGCTTTTAGTCATGGCGCTCCTTATTGTTTCTCAGATAAAACAAACCGCTTCTTTTGGACCTGCGGCCTGTGGCGATTACCTAGACAGATAGGTTAAGACCACAAGCCCAAAAGAAGCGGCTTATTATTCTGTCTGATTGGGCTTGCCACGGCCCTTGCTGGTATTTTGTTCTGCCAGCGATTTATGATGTAACTACCATTATCTTATATTATTTTTCATCACTTGTCAACTCCCAATCTCAATATTGCTTATTGACATTGTACTATAGCTGTGCTATACTATGTACAATAATTCAGAAAGGAAATTGACATGGAAACCAAAACCTACACCGCGGATATGCATATCAAAGAAACCGAAGACAGCCAGCCCAATAACCGCGTTTTTGAGTGTTGGCTTGAGGGCGGACACAATATTTTCTCTGTACCCACCCATCAAAATATGCTCACGTCTTCACAGGCCATAGCCTGGATCGCCGAGGTTGAGCGCCAGGCCTACGTTTACGGGATCGCGGAACATTTCAACGAAAACGGCGACCCCGTTCAATGCAATGTCGTAGTCAACCGCATTCAGGAATTGAGGTTCTAATGACTATACAGCAGGCCCGCCGCCTCAAGCCCGGCCAGGAATTGATGTACGATAACGACCCCAGTGACTACGGCGTTGTGCTGGGCATACTGCGCTCGGGCGTAAGCATTCACTTTGACGGCGACATCCCCGTAACCGCCATCATACTCTGGAAAGACGTGGAGCACATCCAGGTATGGCAACCATCATAGAGAACGGCAAGATCGTTGACCCCGAAGCCAGAACCGCCGCTCAAGCCCTACTGCGCTGTTTCAAAGAGGGCGGGATCGAGGACGAAAAACAATTGCTGCGGTGGTCGCTGCGGCAGACGCCTGAAACCAGAAAGGCTGTTTACATCATTGTGATGCGGCATTTCTTGAAAGAACAGCGATTGGCGAAAATCGCCAATACCAAACCAATATTATCCGAATAGAAAGGAAATAACATGGAACTCTCAGAACTATCCCTATCCGAATTGCAGACCCAAAAAGTTGAATGGGCGTTGGCCGGTCTAGTTCAGAACCGCTATTTACAGGCCTCGCTTGTCGCTATCCATCTCGGCGAAGCATTCAGGCTCAGGCGTCGTGAGTCCTGGGAATGCTGGTGCTATGCGGCCCCTCACCCTGCAGCCCTGGGGGCATTCGTCAAGATTGCTTACTATCGCTATATCGATGTCTATGACACCAAAGCCAATGAATGGCGCATCAAGGAGCGTCTCATCATCAGCGCTAGCAACGACCGCCGGCCGTTTATGGGGGACCGTCTTTTGAATTGGGCCAATGACCGGGCTGCCGAAGAAAATCTGTTTATCCCCGGTGTCTGGACGCAAGTCCTGGACGAGGCCTGGCCCCGGGCGCGCGCAGACATCGAATTGGTCAAGCACAGCGCCGTGCAAGCTCAGAAAAATAAGCTGCTGCTGGAGCTGGCCGCTTATGGGAAGTACTGAAATGACCAATGATCCATTGTCTCACAATAAGCCCCGCCGCCTCAGCGACCGCATGGGATTCGGGAAATACAAGGACGAAACCGTGCGGTGGGTGATCGCCCACGACATCGAGTACATGAGCTGGGTGCTGGATAATGTGACCTGGTTCAGCCTTGATTCTGAAGCTTACGGCGAGTACGAAAATTATGCCGACGATGACGCGTTTGGAGATATGGCATAATTGCCTATTGACATTGTACTATGATTGTGCTACAATTTAGATAGAAAGGAAATGCACAATGTTGACCCGCCTCACCCCCGAAACCGTACATCCGACCAAGCCCGAAATCTGGCGCTGGTTCAATAAGGCCATCGCCAGCGCACACCAGGGCAAACTCAATGAGCAGCGGGTTCGCAACAGCCTGGGTTGGCTGCAACGCCTGGAGCGCAACGACTACGCCACGACCCTGAAATCATGTTCCTGCCCCGACCACAACCGGCATCCTGAATTTCAGTGTAAACACATGATCGCCCTCATGATTTTGGTCAGAATCGTGGAGGAGCGTAAGGGGCGGGAACTACAAGCAAAGGCCAATACCGAACGACTCGGCGGCAAGTACTGGACTCAACACACGTCGGACGAAATCAACCTGGCCGAGCAGTATACGCGCTCGAAATGGATTGAGCACATCTTCGCCATCCCAGGCCAGATCGAGGCCTACAAGCGCGATTACCCTGAGGCTAACTTGGTAGTGGCGGCTAAGGCTCGGGGTCGCAAGTTCAGAATCTGCGACCACCGGGCAGAGATAGTTTAGAAAGGACTCAATATGTGGGTTTACATTCAAACTGAATCAGAACTTTGGACGGTGGGATTTTATGCCCCCGATGGCTCCTGGCATGGCGAAAGTGATCACAGTCATCGCGAAGACGCAGCCGCCAGAATTCATTATCTCAATGGGGGCGAGAAAGAACAACTCCTGCTTTCTTTTGATAGCCGTATTAATGCGCTTGAACATGCTCACGAATATTATATGCCAGAAAGCAAACTCGATCCCGCCTCGCAAGATATTATTGAAAAGACTGATTCGCTATTAGAATTGCGCAAGCCCGACCCAGAATTGGGATGGTAGCATGACCTACGAAGCCCGCAACCTCGCAATTTATGACGCCGCCAACGCTTGCAGCCGCTCTTATGGCGTATTGACTGAGATCGCCTACCAATACGGCCTGAGCCGGGCGCGTGTGTCTGCCATCATCCTGCGCCTGGACATCAAGCTGCAAAAGCAGGCCCGCCCTAAATATGAGTGCCGCCACGGCAGCTTCTTCACCAATGATACCCAGTACACCAGCTTTGACGAATACTGCATTGGCAGACGCTGGAATCTGACGCAGGGCCTGCGCGCAGCCGTTGCCCTGCTATTGGAAAGCCCCGACTACGAAGGAAAGGAGGAACTGCCCTACAGTTGTTCTTTAGGCCCCTGGCGCACAACTCGGGCCCAACACGACGCTTTCAAGGCATTGCGAGAAGCACGAAGCCTGACTTACGCCGAGGCCATGAGAACGGCGATATCGATATTGCTCAACACCGACACCCAATAATCCTATCCTATTACTAACTTTCACAAAAAAGGAATTTCAAATGTCTACCAATAACTTATCCAACAAGTACGATCCCTTCTCCACCACCGGCACGGTCGAGCTCGACTTCCCTGTATTCCGTGTGTACTGGAAGAATGGCAGCTCCGCCCACGCTCCTGAGCAGGGCGTGGCTTACTACGGCGGCTGGTGCGCTGATAAGGTAAAGGCCGAGGAAGCGCTGGCCGCAATGGGCAATGACATACCCGCGGGCTTCAAGGCATTGACCATGAAGAACCGCCAAGGCAAAGCCTATGAGGTGTTAGCTTCACGCCAGGTCACGGTTGCGCCATTTCTCAAGCGGGTGGGCTGGTTCACCAACGACCAGGGGCGCAAGTACAGCGCACACCAAATCCTGGCTTACGCTGCCGCGCCCGATCCCAAGACCAAGACCTTCACGCCCTGGGGCTTGGTCCTGCTCACCGGCTCCTCGTTCTCGGGTCTGGCCGTGATCATCGCCCTGTCGCAGTGGAAGCGCAAGATCGCCCCGGTCATCACCGATCACGACAAGTTCCCGATCTGGGCGCATTGGGTCACGCTTGGAACCATGCGTGCCGACATCTACACCGAACAACGCGGCAAGGGCGCAAACACCAGCCCGATCACGCCCTGCGAATTCTACTTGCTCGATGACAAGATTCCTCTGCCTGAGTTTGTGGCGAAGCGCTTTATCGGGTCCGACTTAATGGCGCAGTGTGCGGAGTACCGCCAGCTCTCCCTGGCCTGGGCCGAGTACTGGAACGAGCGCGAGGACGCACAGGCAGAAGGCAAAGAGACGGGGCCAATGCAGCCCCCCGACAACTATCCGCCCGAAGATACAGTGCCTTTCTAGGCGGTGACCCATGACCAAGAAAACAACCACCGCTCTGGAATCAGAAGTGGAAGCCGCCCCGCTGCCCGAACTCAATACGGCTCAAGTCAAACTAGTCTGTATCGAGTACGAGCGCAAGATCAATCTCGAAACCATCTCTAAACACCGGCCTTACGAAAGCGCATCCAAAAAGGTGTCGATGTGGGCCGATATCGCTCCCGAGGAGCGGGGAGATATCAAGGCCCTCAAAGCCCGCCTGGACGAGCTGGACAAGCTGGTCAAGGACAGGGTAACAACCAGCCTGCAAGAGACCGTTGCCGCTGTGCGCGCCGCTGATGTCTCAACCAAATTTTCACGCTTCGCCGTAGACGCGGCGTTTGATCATATCCTTGAAAACTTCGTGCCAGAACTTGAAGGCGAGAAAGCACGTGCTGCCTTCGAAGATGTGCTGAAAAGCACCCAAGAATTTCAGCAATCGCAATGACCGACACCAAACTAACGGAGGCGGGTCTTCCCGCCTCCACACCCCTTATTATACAGACCACCATAGGCCCGGCGCGGGTCATGACCGAGCGCGCAAGCCTGGCGGGGGAGGCGGCGCTATTCGTGATCTACAAGCGCGAGGACTTTGCCGCCGCCACGCCCTGGCCCTTCCAGGGTAACTATGCTTTCAAAATTGTGCCTAAAAACGGAAAGGAAATATCATGGACGAACACGAAATAAAATCAAAGCTTGACGAACTTGTAAACTTACGCGCTGCCTGCGATGCCCTGACTCTCCAGAAACAGGAACTTATTGATCTCGTTATCCCATTTGATATTAAGGCCAAAATAGCGGATATTGAAGCTGAGTTTGTTGAGAAAGTTGCGACGGCAAGCGAGAAATCCTCCAACTTTGAGGGCGAGATCAAACAGGCAATAATCAGTCACGGCCAGTCCGTCAAAGGCGCGTATCTACACGCCATTTTCATGAAAGGGCGCGTGTCTTGGGACAACAAGGGCCTGGATGGCTTCATGATAGCCCATCCCGAAATCGTTGCCTTCCGCAAAGAGGGCGAGCCCAGCTGTAGCCTCCGTAATATTTGAACCTGAACCCTACTCAAACCTAGAAAGGAATAACCATGCTCCCCGAAATCAAATCTTGCAAATACGCTGCCTTCGATCTCGAAATCTATAAATCCGTCACGAACATGAACAACTGGCTGGCAGAGACCCCATTGGGCATCTCCTGCGCGGCGGTAGCCTGTGACGATTACACCCAGTTCTGGTCAACACCGCGCCCATGCCTTGACCGCCACGCCGCCCGGGCTATGGTCAAGGATTTACAGGATATCGCCAAGCACCAAACCCTGCTGACATGGAACGGGGCGCAATTCGATTTTCAGGTCTTAGCCATCGAAAGCGAGATGGCTAAGGAATGCGCCGAGCTGGCCTTAAATCACGTCGATATGATGTTTTTGGTTTATGCGCAGCGCGGCCACTTCCTGGGGCTTGATAAAGCATTGGCGGGATCGGGTGTGGCAGGCAAGGTTCACGAAGTTACGCTCACAACCGGCGAGAAATTGACGGATATGCACGGATCCAAAGCGCCTGTTTTATGGCAACAGGGCGAGTATGACGCGGTTCTCGCCTATCTCAAAGGTGACGTTTCGCAGCCCCTGGAACTGGCGCGGGTTATCGCGAACACCGGCGTCATGAGTTTTGTAGGCTTTAGTGGCAATACGGCAATGCCGTGCCAGTTATTGACCGTCGCCGAAATCTGCGAATATGACGACCGGGGGCGGTGGGCCAAAAATCGGAGCCAGCGCAAGGGTTTTTTGCGTTGGATTTACGAATAAGGAGAAACATGAAACTATCCAGCGTTCCCGCTTTCGAAACCGAATTTGACGGCAAAACCTATTACATCGCCTTCGCCGTCGATACCTTGCAAGTCCTACGAGATCAGGGCTTGCGCGAGGTCATAACTTGCCGCATTACCCAATCGCAACCGCTGGCATTCTACGCCGGCATGACGGTGCGGCATCCCCAAGACCCCATTTCCGATGATTATTATCCACACGCGAAACAGGCCATGAAACGGGCGCTGCGGGCGTTATGGAACGATTACGATGGAATGGCATGTTTTTCCTGCATGTATTCCAGATTCCGTTATGATCTGCTTCACCACAGACAAGAGCTTGAAAAAGCGGCAAATACCATTACCAAACCGGATCACCTGCCTGAATGGGAAGATGAAGTTATCCTGAAAATTGTAAGGCGTGAAGACGGCCAGCAGAAACCTATATTGAATGAAATTGACGAAACCCGCCTTCGCCGCATTATTCGCAATGAGATCGCGGACGCATTCAAAGCAGACTGAAAACAAAACCACGCCGAAACGAAAGCCCCTCATCACGAGGGGCTTTTTATACTCCTGTCGTATCCACCAATCCCCATTGCGATCCGTCCCAAAATTTCAAAACTGCATCTGCCCAAACCGCGCCCGTCCAACGCCGCAACTTTGCCTTTACCCAGCTTGCCCCGTTCCAGCGCCGTAATACTCCATCATATGTCGGGCCTGTTCCAGTCTCGAAGAAATCGTCAGCCACCAGTTGACTGACGCCCCCTTTATCGATCATATCCGAGAGCGTCAATCGTGGCGTATGCCGAAATAAACTACTAGCCATCGCACACCTGAATATAAAGTTGCGGCAGGGCAGTTGCGGTTGAATCAGGCTGTACTATCACCCGCAATGCCGATGTGTCATAAATCTGCTTAAGTCCGGTGCTTAGATAATCGCGAGTATCACCGCCGTTTGCCACGATGACGCGACCAGTCCAGAGCGGGCGCATGATATGCACATTGAAAGTGCCAACTGTAGAGACTGAGCTGCGCACCCGTACCAGTTGCGAGATACCGCTATCGCCTGCCGCGAGGGGCATACGGAACTTGCGACCGATGATAGGCGCAACCGCGGTCGCAATAGCGCCGGTATCGCCAGCCGCCCCACCCTGATCGAGATAGTTGATCTGGCAAGTCTGGCTGCCAGTAAAGGCCGTCACCGCCTCGAGCCACAACTCCAAGCCATTATAGTTGCCGCCTGGTACGCGTCCGGCAAATGACGGTTGACTCGTCAGGGTTACGTCCGCATTGAATGTATACGCGCCCGCGCTAAACAGGCAATCGTATAGATGCAAGCGCCCCACAACCGTCCAGCCGAAATCGATCTTACCCAGATAGCCGGTTCCGCTGATAGTGTTGATCAGTGGGTATCCGGCCAATGTATCGGTAGGTACAATCCCATTGGCGGTATTGCCCACGGCTAATGTGCCCGCCCCAGGAACACCGGCCTGATCGAAATTTGTAAACGGGATTGCCGCTACCGCAGTGCGGGAGGCAGTTTTGAACCAGGTAATGTATTGCTTTACCGATGCGATATAGTTGTCATTGGATGCGATTGCCATAATAACTCCTAGCTGATGTCACACCATAAGTCATTTGTAGACGGTGATCCCGGTGCGCTACTGGCGACCGTTATTTTACTCAGCCCGACAAATGCCGTAGTCGCAAGCGCTCCCACTTGTGCGGCGGTGGTCGAGTGCGGGTTGGCCGTGCTGGCGATGTGCGTCTGAATATTGCTGTTAGCGGGTTCTTTCCCAGCCAGATCCGTTACTAGATTCGTTATTTCCGATTCAGGATGTCCATGAGCCGTAGGCGTGCGGGCGTTGGTGTTGCGGCTGTCGGCATCGGTAACATATTTATTTCCACTCCCCGGCGTCCCGCTTGTGCCCGCAAGCGCTGCCTTTTCACCTGCCACAGGGTCATTGGCGTTGGTGTGGTGCTGAGTCGCTGTAACTCCGGTTAAGTCCGCGTGGTCAATGGTAGGGAGAGGGGGAGTACCGTGGGTATGGTCTCCGCGTTGGAAAGTTGCGGCTATTCCCGCGGTTGGCGATTGGCCGTAGCTTATCTCGGAGACAACTGTGCCTGAAGGCGTACCGCCCCCGCCCCCGCTGGGTCCAATCAATACCCAACCCGCGTCCCAGATATAGAGACTGTCAGTATCCTCAGTATAAAAGCGCGTGCCGATAAGGGTAGGTTCAAAGGCCGATCTCTCGGCCTCCGAGCCTATCCAAAACGAGCGCCCGAAAATGTTATGCATATCAACCGCCCAGATTGGTAACTCGGATTTCTAAATCCCGTACTCGCTCCTCAAGTGTAAGGGGAACAGGCGGGGGAGGGGAAATAACGCCCCATTGAAACGCGGCAATTGCGTCGGAGCGGGCCTTGCCATTCGCATGTAGATACAGAAAATCATACGCCCAAAAACTGAAACCAGGTAATTCTAAATCCTTGCATCGTTGCATGAATTCGTTCATTTCGGCGGGAGTGGGATCAGGATGTCCGTCCCCGATATAGGTGCGGCCAGCGGGTATAATCGGCAAGTCCTTGACCGCGCGTAATTCCATTACGGACCGGTTCAGCTCAGGCGCAGGCCCATAATTGGGGGGGTAGGGTGGATTCCAGTAAATCTGTGGCATGTGGTAATCTGCATACTGGCAAAACGCTTGCCACGGAAATTCAGGATGCAGTGTGGGATAGCGGTAGCTGGTTAGACCGATATGGAACCCGGAGGGTACGTTATCTTTGAGTATGCTCATGTAGATGCGCGCCGACTTGGGTTTGCCCTTATACGTGCCCTCCGCGTCTACCTCAAGCCCGTCCAAACCCATTTGCTGGATGCGGTCAAGAATACATAGGGCCTCGCCGGTAGGATCGTCTCCGTCTACCCACTGCCAACCGTGCACCCTCAAGCCCACTTGGTGCAGAGCATTCACCGCTGGCCTGAGAATGTCATCTATCCAACGCTTGCCGTCCCAACGCAAATTATATTTGCCCCGCCCTTGCGCGACCTTGATAGAAACTCCCGCAAGGCCAAGGGCGACGGCGGTATCGGCGATCTTGATTGGGTTTCCGCCCTCAACGTTTCGTAATTGCCACAAAAACATAAATTTGCCTTGCGGGATCATCTTATGTGCCTCCTAGCCGCGCCCCCAGGTTCGGCAGTATAGTTTTGAGTAGTTGGTGCAACCACGACGCACCGCGTCCAATTCCAAGACCGGTCAAAATATAACCGATAGAGGATGCTGAAATCGCGGGTAACGCCATCTGTAACTGTTCGGCCAGTAGCTGCCAGGTCAGGGATACCAGGTCAAGCGTGTAGTGAAAGGACAATCCCACGCCAACCGCCATAGCGATATAACGGAGGATGTAGGGCTTCCACTTGAGCAGGGTCTGGTTGCCGATGGTCGAGAGGGGCTCGCCAAAAAGTGCCTCCGTCAGCGATTCAACCACGGTGGCGAGAAACAAAATCAATAAAATATAAGCAACTGCAATCATAGTAGACTCCTTTCAAATATCAATGTTGCTCCCCAGTATTATAAAGATTATATCACCAAAAATATATTTATATGATATAATCAAATTGTCAGAGACAGCGGCGGTTTTATTTTGCCAGCAAAGGCCCGCTATTTTGCGAACCGCCCGGTGTCTCTGACAGGAAATCGGCAAAACGCAAGATGGCGGGCTTTTGTTTGCAAAATGGATTATTCAACATACATTGCGTCAAATGAGTGGAGCAAGAAACGTCTAGCCCGTTTAGAATTAGATGGGTATAAATGCCGCTTATGTGACGAGAATGGTACACAGTTTCAATTGGAGGTGCATCATCGCCCATCGAGTTATACAAAAATACCTAACGAGTCTGTTGAGTACGATCTTGTGACGCTATGTTCACGGTGTCATGAGTTAATTACTTCCGCTATCCGTGAAGATAGGTATGGACGGCGTGAATACGAAATTGAGCCTATCATAAATGTTTCTCAAGAACGAAAGGATGTGTGTCATGGCATGGCAAAAGGTTCAGTACAAGTTGAGTGCATCAGCCCCGGTCTTAATGCACAACGGGCAGACAGCCGATCCTCTAAACAAATGGTCGAAGTCGATCAAGGAGATTTCATCGAAGCGCAACAAGGTCGAATCCGATTATGAGGAAATGGCGCGGCTTGAATTCATGGCGGGTCTGTATCTGGATGCGAATGGCCCGATTCTCCCGTCTTATATGTCGATGCGGTGGTGATCAATGGGGCCAAGAAGTCAAAAGAGGGGATGCAAGCCAAGTCGGGGTGTTTCTGCTTGGAACATTCAAGGCTGGACTACGAAGGCCCGCGCACGGCTAAAGAATTATGGGATGATGAGGAATTTCACTTTAGCGCCAAGGTGCGAATCGGTCAATCCAGCGTTCAGCGTATGCGCCCAATCTTCAAGGACTGGAGTACAATCATCACGCTTCAATACGAGGATACTCTGGTAAATGCGGCGCGGGTAACAGCATGGCTGGAAGCTGCCGGAACTCAGGTCGGGATCGGTGACTGGCGTCCGCAATATGGAAGGTTTGTGGTTACAAAGTTGGAGACGTAACTTCAACGACAGGGCGAGATTGGGTCGTGTCCGGTCAGGTTAGCCGGGGTCGGGCTTGGTACAATGTGGCGAGGCAATGTCTGGTAAGGCAGGGTTCGGTCGGGTACGATGCGGTTCGGTGCGGTGGGGTATTGTAGGGTGTGTTCTGGTGGTGCCGTGTATGGTAAGGCATGGATGAATTATGCCTGATTTGTAAATAGGGTCGGGCGATGTGAGGTCTGACGCGGTGGTGTTTGTTAAGGTCTGCTGCGGTGAGGCTAGGCGAGGTCCGGCGAGGTAAGGCATGGATGAATTTATGCCTGATTTGTAAATAGGATATGGTTAGGCAGGGCAGGGTGAGGTGCGGAAAGGCTAGGTGGAGTGGGGTTTGTTTTGGCAAGGCGGGGCAAGGATGAATTATGCCTTGTTTATAAAATAGGGTGGGGTTTGGTACGGTATGGTGGGGCTAGGCTCGGCCCGGTGGGGCATGCCTATGTCCGGTAGGGTCTGGTGCGGTATGGCATGGATGAATTATGCCTATTTTGTAAAATAGGGCGGGGTATGTCATGGTGGGGTCGAGTACGGTTCGGCGGAGTAAGGCCTGGTCTGGTGGAGCGTGGCGAGGATGGGCGAGGCATGGATGAATTATGCCTTATTTATAAAACAGGGCGAGGTTCGGCCCGGTATGTCACGGTGCGGCTCGGCACGGCAGTTTGAGGTTCGGCACGGCACGGCAGTTTGAGGTTCGGCACAGATTGAAATAAGATATCCTCGATAATTTCGAGGATATCTTAATTATGGTAGTAATTCCGAATACGCCCCTTGCGGGGGTTATCAAAGCCTCAATTCCGATAATATCTTGAGGTTGTTGACAAGCCAGGGCAAGATGTCATGCACAAAAATAAACCAGAACGTGGCGCTGATAAAGAAAGCCCAGCATATCGAGGACGTCATTTTGGGGTGTTTTTTGATCCAGGCGACAATACTTGTGGCCTCCAGCTTCTCCACACGTTGTATTAACTCCATCACCTTTTTAATATCTTCACGCATGTCCAGGATCAGATAGGTGGTCAATTGATTGCGTTGCGTTTCCGGCATTGTACCATTAGTCTCCAACAAACGCGATATCTTTTCCTGTAAGATATCTTTATCTATTTTTTGGGGTGTGTTGGTCATTGACGTTATCCTTTTGCTATGGTTTAACCCCCACCAGGGGACAGGAATGCCAGAACAGGGCCTTGATAAAATAGTCTTCGAGATCATCGGCGCACAAAAAGCAATGACTGGCGCGGCCATCCATCGGATTAGTCGCAATATTATAAGACCCAACCTCGAGATCGGCGCTGCTATTGAATAGAGCTGCGGGTATGG
>Ga0209322_10000321_pt1 | contig 27611 bp, 26 predicted proteins | sample Rifsed19ft1_FD_184013 | JGI IMG/M metagenome (GOLD analysis project Ga0209322, IMG submission 184013) | Soil microbial communities from Rifle, Colorado, USA - sediment 19ft 1 (version 2) | ecosystem: Environmental > Terrestrial > Deep subsurface > Rock core/Sediment | place: Rifle, Colorado... | reverse complement strand
CGATCCTCTCATAGTACCGTGGCTCCTCATCTCGCCGCTTCCCACGGACTGATATCTCTAACCTGTCCAAGTGCTGTCTCTGTTTGTTCATTATCCACTGAAAGTCCATCGCCGTACATCCGCTCAAGGCCACTAGAAAGAGTTCCATGGGCGTGAAGGCACGTCCCATATCGTCCGCTGAGTTCAATTCTATTTTGCGGCCTCCAGCTTCTGCGTTGAATTTCATGCCTTCAACCCATTCCAGTTTAGCTGAAACTTCCAAACCAGTCTCACCTTCTATGGCTTCACGATTTCGTGTGTCTTGCCGAAGTATGCATTGAGAAGCCAATCCCAGCTTCCTGAAAGTGTTCTCCAGTAGAAGCGAGCGAATGCTTTCTTCATGGCATAGCGGGTTCGCGAGGGCTGTATCTCTTTCACGGGCATATCGTAGGAGCCCACAACGAAAGACGCTTGGCCAGAACCCATCTCGAATGGACAGTTGATTCGACCGTTATACTTGTACAGCTCTCCTCTTCGACGAATCGAGGAAACAATGTTGTTTGTGGCTACAATAGCTTCGAGATGTGCAGTAACACCAGTCTTGGAGATTGGGATGTTAGTAGCGTCCCCTATGGCGTATGCATTTTCATGCCCCTGAATCCTCATCGTATTCTTGTCAGTGGGTATCCAGCCATCAGCATCGCCAATGCCCGATTTGATAACCACATCTGCACCTCTATGGGGAGGTACCATGATCAACAGATCGTACGTGAGAGATTCTCCTTCGAGCGAATAGATTTCGCGCTTAGCCGGATCGACCGATTCGACGTTGAAGAATGTAACAACTTCAATACCTCTCTTTTCGAAGCGCGGTTCCACAACTTTCGACATTGGCTCAGCAGGATAAGGACGAGGGTAAGGCGTTAAGAAACTCACTTTCACCTTGTCGCGGACTCCGCGCTTTCTAAAGTAATCGTCCGCTAGGAAGGCGGCTTCGTTTGGTGAAGGAGGACATTTGTGTGGGACGCCGGCAATTCCGATGACTACGTGCCCTCCGTCGAATTGTTCGATTGCATTCCAGATCTTCTGCGACTCCTCTGGACTCGTGTGAAAGTTTAGACCCGCATCTTTGAGCCCCGGAATTGCCTCAGGATTGGGAACACTGCCGGTAGCAATGATCAGATAATCATAACCGAGTTTCTGTCCCGAGGCAAACGCGACTTCCTGTGTAGTTAGATCGAGTTTCACAGCATCATTCTCGATCAAATCAACCTCTTGTCGAAGTAGCGTTCTTTCGTCGTGGACGATGTCCTTTGGATTCTGATTCTTGAATGCGACGTGCAGGTATGCCGGCTGGAATATGTGCGCCCGGGCACCTGAGACAAGATGAATCCTGATGCTGCCCGAACGAATCTCGTCTCCAAGGTGCTTCGCAAGTAGGTTGGCGGCTAGCGTTCCGCCTGTCCCGCCGCCAACCACGATGATGTTTCTTGTTGATTCGGTCATCTCAAGGAGCGCCGGCTATCTGCCCTTCTTGACAATGCGAACCTGAATTCTGACGTGGTCAGGTTCGTCGATGATGGCTAAGATTTCGTTTCCGCTTCGCTTCGCCCAGGCTTGTGTGTCGCTCTTCGCTGCTGGGTCCGTTGCTAGTAGCTCGATCACATCGCCGACATTCGCGTGACGGTAGGCTTTGAAAAGGTCGGTGATCGGTCCTGGACACATTGTTCCGCGTGAATCAACCACGGTTGTTGGTTTTGCGGTAGCTTCAGAAGTTGTCATGTTACGTTACCCCGGCTATACGAAGAGCGTTATCGCGTCCTCTGAAGCCAAGTCAAGGTACGTTGTGGCGCCAATGATGTCATCAACTTCTGGTATCAGATCTTCCTTCCTCAGGCCCATCATGTTCATTGAAGGCGAGCACGCGTGGAACTTCACGCCGCCCTCTTTTGCAGTCGCGATCATTTCTCTGATGCTGGGCATCTTCATTTTCGTCATCTTCTTTTGCATCATGGACGTGACCATGCTGCTCATTCCCGGAATCATTCCGAGTATGTTTGGCATTGGTAGAGCTGGGTTGCCCACCGGTGAGATCTTCAGCGAGTCAATGGTCTTTTTCGTGATCATGTTCATGCCCCAGAAGGTGAAGTACAGGTGTACCTCCATGCCCATCGCCGCGGCCGTGGTGGCCAACATCAACGGCGGATAGGCCATGTCCAAGCTGCCTTTCGAACAAACAATGACAAGCTTGTTTCGTTTCAACTGCTCAACAGTTTTCCCTTGTAGAGTTTGCATCTTTCTTTTATCTCCATTTAACGACTGGTCGCTGTTACCATCCGTACCAACTTGGAGTCTGCGTTGGCCTGATCGAGCAGAACGGTTTGCATAATATCGCAAGCATTGTTGATGCGCCTATCCGAGATTCGGTAGAACACAGTGTTCCCTACCCGCCTTTCGGTTACTATCTTACGAAGGCGCATCAGTGCCAAGTGCTGCGATACGTTCGCCTGCCTCATTGCGGTGGATTGCGCTAGTTCATTGACCGTCATCTCCCCAGACCGTAGCTCATGCAGGATCTGTAGCCGTTTCGGATTGGAAAGGACCTTGCAGATGCCTGCCTGTAGCTGTAAGACCCGTTGGGTAGTCGGTGACAACATGCCATTCGCCGAATATTCGAAGATTCGAATATTGCGTATAGGATTGCCGTGCTTAGTCTCTATACTGAAATGTAGAATATCGAACAGCCGAGTTTTCATATCAGAGCCTACATTTTCGTGCGGTCTAAATTGAAGTCGCTAAAGGACGAAGTCATTCTGATCACGGGGGCGAGTAGCGGTATCGGCGCGGCGTGCGCAAGGGTCTTCGCCGCTAATGGTGCAAGACTCATTCTGAATGCTCGGCGAAAAGACCGTTTGGAAGCTCTTGCTGGGGAACTCAACAAACAGTTCCACACGACATTTCTAATCCGGCCATTTGATGTCCGCAACCGAACTGAAGTCAAGGTTGGGATTGAGCAGCTGCCTAGGGATTGGGAAGCGGTAGATGTGCTTATCAACAATGCTGGTCTGGCGCGTGGTTTTGACAAGCTTCACGAAGGATACATAGAAGACTGGGAAGAGATGATTGACAGCAACATCAAGGGGCTTCTCTACGTCACACGTTTGGTGGTTCCCGGGATGGTGACTCGTGGAAAGGGACATGTAGTGAACATCGCATCGATCGCCGGGTTGCAGACTTATCCTCGCGGCAATGTCTATTGCGCGTCCAAGGCCGCGGTGAGAGTAATCTCCGACGGACTGAAGCAGGATTTGCATGGCTCCCCGATTCGCGTAACAACGATAAGCCCAGGTTTGGTTGAAACCGAGTTCTCCCAAGTACGTTTTCGGGGTGACGTGGAACGAGCGGCGCAAGTGTATCGGGGTCTGACTCCTTTGACCCCTGATGACATCGCTGATTCAGTATTCTACGCTGTCACAAGGCCTCCTCATGTCAATATCAACGAAATCGTCCTTATGCCAACGGACCAATCGAGTGCGACTCTCTTACACCGCCGTGAGTAGCGTTCGCATCTAGTCGAGTGGAGTCGGTTCCTCAAAGATAATATAGCCATAAACACATAGGATTGGACGGATCGAAACTTCGAGATTCGAAATTCGACCATTCAGCCGTCGGATTGATTTAGCGGAGCGCTTTTTCCGGCCCAAACTTTATTAGCGTGGGTCAGGGTGCTTGTTGGGAAAGTTTCGGGAAGGCTCTAACTAAGGGCTGAAAGAATCTTTTCTTGGCGGAGAGAACACCTAGATTGAAAGATGACGATAAGGAGAGGTCATACAATATTTTCGACCATCAACTCGTCCCCAAGCATGAGCTGCTGTCGAAGAAGGAGGCCGAGGAACTGATGAAAGAGTTCCACATCAGGCCTTATCAACTTCCATACATCAGAACGAGCGATCCAACGGCTGAAGTGCTGGGAGCAAAGATGGGAGATATTTTGCGAGTAACTAGAAAAAGTCCCACCGCGGGCGAAGTTGTCGTTTATCGTTATGTTGTTGATGGTTAGTGTGATTCTATGGCTTTAACTGCGACCACAACGGTAAGTCCGCAAATCTGGGATTTGATCAAGCACTTCCTAGAAGAGAAAGGATTAGTTAGACAGCATGTTGACTCTTACAATGAATTCATAGAGACTGGGCTGCAGGCAATAGTCGACGAGACCGGTGAGGTCCCAATTGAGATCGAAGACTACCCGCTAAAGATCAAGCTGGGCAAGATCGAAATTGGGACGCCTCGAGTGACAGAAGTTGACGGTTCCGAACGGCAGATATTCCCGACCGAGGCAAGAATCCGTAATCTCACATATGCCGCGCCTCTTCATCTGGAGATGACTCCGGTCATAGGGGAGCGTGAGGGACAAACCGAGATTGTTTACATCGGCGACTTCCCGGTCATGTTACGCTCCAAGATCTGCCCTCTCTCTCGCATGACTCAAGACGAGCTAATTAGCATCGGCGAGGATCCACTCGATCCAGGTGGCTACTTCATTGTCAACGGAGCCGAGAGAGTTGTAGTCGCACTAGAGGATCTGGCGGCAAACAAGATCCTCGCTGATAAAGAGCAGACTGGAGTGCATCCGACTTACAAGGCGAAAATTTTCTCCACAACCGTAGGTTTCAGGGCACGAACCGAAGTCACTCTGAAAACCGACGGTGCGATCTACATTACTATGCCCGGTGTCCCGTCTGATGTGCCGATCGTAGTGATGATGAAGGCACTTGGTTACGAGGAAGACTCCAAAATAGCCGAAATGATCTCGACTGATGATAGCGTGCAAAATTACTTGGCCCCTACTTTTGAGAAGTCCGTTGGTGTGGTCACCCAGAGGGATGCATTGCTTTATATCGGCAATAGGCTGGCGCCCGGGCAGGTTGAAGATTACCGTCTGAAGAAAGCGGAGGCTTCAGTTGACAGGAACTTTCTACCGCACATCGGTCGCAATCCGGAAGAAAGAAAAGAGAAGGCTGCCTGTCTCGCTGAGGTTGGATGTCGTGTAATAGAACTGAAGCTCGCCCGTAGGCAGCCAGACGATAAGGATCATTATGCGAACAAACGTCTCAAACTCGCTGGTTCATTGCTAGCCGAACTTTTCAGAATATCATTCAGGAACCTCATCCGCGACCTCAAGTATCAATTAGAACGAATAACGATCCGCAGACACGCCGAACTCTCAATCAGCAACGCCATCCGCCCCGGAATAATTACCGAACGAATCCAGCACGCAATAGCTACGGGCAATTGGGTTCGCGGCCGTGTTGGCGTTACTCAACTGCTTGACCGAACTAACTTCGCGTCAACGCTGAGTCATCTGCGCAGACTCCAATCTCCACTAAGCAGAAGCCAACCTAACCTCGAAGCCAGAGACCTTCACCCAACCCATTGGGGAAGACTCTGCCCAAGTGAAACGCCTGAAGGATCAAACTGTGGACTTGTGAAGAACCTTTCCCTGAGCGCCGTCATCTCCATCGGAGTCGATTCTAGAGAATTCGTATCCAAACTACGACGGATGGGAGTCATTGGGGTTGACGAAGCGGACAGGAAGTTGCGTGAAACTGGGGCCAAAGCCTTCGTTGATGGACTAATCGCCGGATATGTCCGCGACGCAGACAAGTTGACCGCGGAACTCATTCGCATGCGTCGGAATGGGGAAATCAGCTCCGAGGTGAACGTAGCATACTCGCCTCCTCAAGTTGAGGGCGGAAGGCCTGAGCTCTACCTTAACTGCGATCAAGGACGAGTAAGAAGGCCGTTGATCATAGTTGAGAATGGTAAGCCAAAGCTCACGCGAGAGCATGTTGAGGCCGTTCAACGTGGAGAGATGCGTTGGGAAGACTTGGTAGAGCGCGGCATTATTGAATACTTGGATGCAGATGAGGAAGAGAATGCGCTCATCGCAGTCTCACCCAGCCGGATCAATGAAAGAACCTCTCACCTAGAGATTGCACCGTACACTATCCTAGGAATCGCAGCCTCGCTCATACCATACCCCGAACATAACCAGTCCCCGCGAAACGCGTACGAATCGGCTATGGCAAAGCAAGCCCTGGGCGTGTTCTGCGTAAACTACGCGAACCGCGTCGATTCGCGGGCTCACCTCCTTCACTACCCGCAGGTCCCGGTGGTCAGAACCAAACCGATGGACATCATAAGCTTCGACAGCCGACCAGCCGGACAAAACTGTGTTGTGGCGCTGTTGTGCTACCAGGGCTACAATATGGAAGATGCTATCATAATCAACAAATCCTCGGTTGATAGAGGTCTCTTCCGATCAACCTTCTACCGCGTCTACGAAGGCGAATGTAGACAATATTTGGGAGGTCTCCGCGATAAGTTCGAAGTACCTGAAGCCGGCATACGCGGGTACAGGGGCGACAGATACTACCGCCTCCTTGAAGAAGACGGCGTAATATCGGTTGAATCAGATGTCACCGGCAACACTGTACTGATCGGAAGAACTAGTCCCCCAAGATTTCTTGAGGAATATCGAGAATTCGAAGTAAAAGGCCCGACCAAGCGAGACTCATCCGTTGGCATGCGTCCCTCGGAGGAGGGCGTCGTTGACGCGATCTTTCTGAGTGAATCAATTGAAGGAAATCGCTTGGTCAAAGCTCGAGTGCGTGACACACGAATTCCCGAGCTGGGAGACAAGTTTGCTTCGAGACATGGCCAGAAAGGGGTCATCGGAACACTCATCCCGCACGAGAACATGCCTTTCACAGAGCAAGGTATCATCCCCGATGTTATCATAAACCCACATGCGATACCGTCACGAATGACCATCGGCCAGTTTGTTGAGGCAGTTGCGGGTAAGGTTGGCAGTCTGAGAGGGGAACCAGTCGACGGAACCGCATTCAGCAATGAGAGACCAGACGTTTTGCGTGAAATGCTCCTCGAACTAGGCTTCCAGCACAGCGGCCGTGAAGTGCTCTATAATGGCGTTGACGGCCGAAAACTTGTCGCGGACATCTTCATGGGCGTCGTCTACTATCAGAAATTGCACCACATGGTCTCAGACAAGATGCACGCGCGCGCTCGCGGGCAAGTGCAAATGCTTACCCGCCAGCCCACAGAGGGCCGCGCGAGAGGAGGCGGTCTCAGATTCGGTGAAATGGAACGAGACTGCCTGATCGGCCATGGAGCATCAGCTTTGCTGAGAGACCGACTGCTGGAGGAGTCAGACAAATACACGGTTATGGTCTGCGAGACATGCGGACTGCTAGCCTACCATGACGTGAAACAGAACAAGTACATCTGTCGCATCGATGGGGACAAAGCGGTGATTTCTGCTGTTCAGTTGTCTTACGCCTTCAAGCTTCTTCTACAAGAGCTAATGGCGCTCGGTGTGGCCCCGCGCCTAGAAGTGTCGGAGCGTGCTTAGAATGTCAATGCCAGAAGAAGCAACCAAAATAATCGGCAGCATCCATTTCACCCTCATATCACCTAGCGAAATCAGAAAACTATCCGCTGTTGAAGTTCAAACTGCCGACACGTACGATGAAGACGGGGTCCCAATCGTTTCCGGATTGATGGACGGCCGCCTTGGCACACTTGAACCTCGCCAAAAATGCAAAACCTGCGGAAACACCGCCTCCGCATGCCCAGGCCATTTTGGTGCTATCGAGCTCGCGGAACCAGTCGTTCACGTGGCTTTCGCCAAATTGATTCACAAGCTCCTTCAAGTCACTTGCCGCAACTGTGGACGTATTCTACTCTCAGGCGACAAAATCAAAGCATACAATGAGCTCATGCAGAAGGAGCAGAAGCAGCTCAACGAAGTACCTTCCACTTTCTATGAGGCAGTAATGAAAGACGCCAAGAAGAGCCAGGAATGCCCTCACTGTGGAGCTCGTCAATACCCGATCGAGCATGGAAAGCCAACGACGTTCCACGAGATGATAGATGGAGGTGCCTCCAGGTTAAACCCGAGCCAGATCCGAGAGCGCCTCGAACGCATCCCCGACGACGACCTCAGACTTCTCGGAATGGAACCCACAACGGCCCGTCCCGAGTGGATGATCCTTCAAGTCCTGCCAGTCCCCGCTGTCACTGTTCGACCATCAATTACTCTCGAGTCGGGCATCCGCTCTGAAGATGATCTAACCCACAAACTCGTTGACATCATAAGAATCAACCAGAAACTGAAGGAATCGCTGGAATCCGGAGTCCCAGTCAACATAATACAAGAACTTCACGAGCTACTCCAATACCACGTAACCACATATTTCGACAACGAGGTATCAGGTTTGCCTCCTGCCCGACATAGGTCAGGCCGAGCGCTCAAAACTCTCAGTCAACGCCTCAAAGGCAAGGAAGGAAGATTCAGAGGCAATCTCTCTGGAAAGCGCGTAGATTTCTCGGCTAGGACCGTCATTTCGCCTGACCCGAACATCGATATTAACGAAGTTGGAGTCCCGATGGACGTTGCTCAAAGGCTCACAATTCCGGAGAGAGTCACACCGTGGAACGTTGAGGAACTTCGAAACCTCATTCGCAACGGACCCGATCAATATCCGGGCGCCCTGTACATAGTGAGACCAGACGGAAGGAGAGTTAGACTCGAATTCGTTACTGAACGCGAGAGCTTGGCCGAAGCGATTCAGCCCGGCTTCATCGTTGAACGACATATTCGAGATGGAGATATTGTCCTCTTCAACCGGCAGCCCTCTCTACACCGAATGTCGATAATGGCACATAGAGTGAAGGTCCTGCCCTACAAGACCTTCCGGCTCAACCCGTGCGTCTGTCCGCCTTACAACGCCGACTTTGACGGAGACGAAATGAACCTTCACGTCCCGCAGGGCGAAGAGGCGAGGACCGAAGCAAAATTGCTGATGCAGGTGCAAGACCAGATCCTTTCCCCGCGTTACGGAGGTCCAATCATAGGTGCCAAGACCGACCTGCTCACAGCCGCTTATCTGCTAACGAGAAAGTCCACTTACCTCACCAAAGAGGAAGTTGGGAAGTTGCTCACTGCAGCTGGATTCAGTGGCGAGATTCCTGTTCCTGAAATTAAGAGACCAGTCGAGTTGTGGAGCGGAAAGCAAATCTTCAGCATTTTCCTCCCGCCGGGATTCAATTTCGTGGCCAAATCCAGCATGACCACAAAAGAAGACGGTAGCACAGTTGTCGTCAAAGATGGAAGACTCCTGCAAGGTGTCATAGACAAGAATACTATCGGCGCTGAGAGGTCTGAAAGTCTCTTCCATCGAATCGTCAAGGACTACGGATCTGAAACCGGACGCAGCTTTCTGAACAGCTTGAATAAGCTTCTAGATCGTTTCATAACCTTGAGAGGCTTCTCTTACGGCATAAACGAACTCGACATTTCAGATTCTGTTCGAGACAAAATATCGAAGGCCATCAAGAAAGCCGAAGAACGTGTTAGAGATCTGATCGAGCAATACAAGACCGGCACACTGGAGAGGTTACCCGGCAGGTCACTACAAGAATCCCTTGAGCTACGCATAATGGATGAATTGTCCAAAGCACGTGATCAAGCTGGTGAACTTGCAGAACAGTATTTGATGACCGAGACTGATAATGCAGGAGTGATCATGACTAAGACTGGTGCCCGTGGTTCGATGCTGAACATCGCTCAAATGGTCGCCAGTGTAGGACAGCAGTCGATTCGAGGTCAACGAATCAGACGCGGATACAGGGATAGAGCGCTCTCCTTCTTCGATAGGGGGGATGCGGGTGCAGAAGCTAGAGGCTTCGTCTATGCGTCATACCAGGAAGGGCTGAGTCCGATTGAATTCTTCTTCCACTCCATGGGTGGCAGAGAAGGGCTCGTTGACACAGCGGTTAGAACGCAGCAGAGCGGTTACATGCAGCGCAGGCTCATTAACGCTCTTGAGCACATCAGAGTTGAGTACGACGGCACCGTTCGTGACTCAAGAGGCGACATCATACAATTCAGGTATGGTGAAGATGGTGTTGACACCGCAAAGAGCGATCATGGAAAAGCTGTAAACACCGTACGGCTAGTTGAACGAGTTCAACTCACCATCGAGAAGGGTGCCAAGGCAACTAAGTCATACGTTGAGAAGAAGATCGAAGAGGTTAGAGAGGATCTTACTCCAAGTCTCGCCGAGCAACTCAAGGTGAGCCTACTGGAGGCTAAGCTCACGAGGAAAGGAGTAGATGAGGCCGTGAAGGAGGCGGTCAAGAACTATCGCAGATCTATGATAGAGCCGGGCGAAGCTGCAGGAATCGTTTCAGCCCAGTCAATAGGTGAACCTGGAACTCAGATGACGCTCAGGACGTTCCACTTTGCAGGTGTGCGAGAACAGAACGTCACTCTCGGCCTTCCGAGATTGATTGAGATCGTTGATGCACGTAAGATTCCTTCGACTCCGATGATGGTCGTCTTCCTCGACAAGAAACATCGAGCCAGTCGTGAGAAGGCACAGCAAGTTGCGACGAGCATTACGCACACGGCCCTGGGTGATATTGCTTCAAAGCTGGAATCAGACATCACAAAAATGCGCATACTCGTTACCCTCAACGCCGAACCTATGAAAGAGCGTGATGTCACTCTCAAAAACGTGAAAGCAGCTGTAACTCCAGGCGGCTGCAAAGTCGAAGTTGAAGGGAAAATCGTTCACATTACGCCGCAAGAAATGGACATCCCACAATTCAACAGACTCGTCCTACGCCTACCATTAATGCACGTCAAGGGTATCCCACAAGTTAAGCGGGCTCTCGTCATGGAGGAGAAGACAGGCGACAAGAGCGAATGGGTCATCAGGACTGAAGGCTCCAATCTGGAGCTAACTCTTGAAACAGAAGGCGTTGATACCGCTAGGACTACGTCAAACAACATGCACGAAGTGGCTGAAGTGCTTGGGATCGAGGCCGCCCGAAACGTGATAATCAAAGAGGCCACGGCTGTGCTAGAAGAGCAAGGGTTAGACGTCGACGTCCGTCACGTCATGCTGGTCGCCGATGCAATGACGGCCTCGGGAGAGGTGTTGCAAGTGGGAAGGCATGGGGTTAGCGGTGAAAAAGCTAGCACATTGGCAAAGGCTGCCTTCGAGATCACCATCCCAACAATCGTCGATGCAGCCATCAAAGGCACCCGAGACACTCTGAGGGGTGTTGCAGAAAACGTAATCGTGGGACAACAGGTGCCCATGGGAACAGGTCTCATCGAAGTCTACATGTCTATGCCAGAGAAGGGTAAGAAATAATGCAAACCACAAAGGTCGACGTGAATAAGCAGATCCAGATTGCTGTGAAGACGGGCAAAGTTTCGTTCGGCATTAAAGAGGCTGTGGACGCGGCAAGATTCGCGAAGGCGAAGCTTCTGATAATGGCCTCCAACTGCCCTGAACCCCATAAATCGGACATAATACAATACGCCAAGCAGTCCGATCTACCACTCTACAACTACCAGGGATCAAGTGTGGATTTGGGATCTGCATGTCTGAAACCTTTCGTGGTGTCAGTTCTAACGATACGAGAACCGGGTGATTCCGAAATACTGAGACTGGCAGCGCGCTAAAACATGAGTACATCTCGAATTAGACTCGGCGGAGACGAGATGCGCTACATAGCGCTATTCGAAAACATAACCGGCGCGACAGCAAACGATTGTGTAATCGATGGCGAAGGAGATCGTATAATCTTCGTCGCTAAGCCAGGGGAAATGGGGCTCGCAATAGGCAAAGGCGGCAAGAACATCAATATGCTGCGTAAGATGACAGGAAAACCAATCGAGGTTGTAGAGTTCGGCGATACGGTGGAAGGTCTCGTACGCAATTGTCTCGCTCCGGCTAAGGTGAAGGAGATCCGAATAACGGAACGTCCCGATCGAAAAATCGTCGTAGTTGAAGTGGATCCCAAGGACAAGGCTCTAGCAATCGGAAAGAACGGAAGAACAATCGATAAGACTAGGATGTTGGCCAAGCGATATTACCAGATTGACCACGTGCAGATAGCGTAGATTTTTTCCTGCGTTCGTTAACTGTAACTTGCATTTGCTGGAAAAGGACTGTATATACGACCTCGTACTTTGGGTGCGAAGGCAAGTTATACGGCAAAGCTCACCGAGAGCGTTGAGCATAGCAAGCGAGGTCTGCAGTTTCAGGTCGCCTTGTCATGAGGATAGTCGTCTGCGTTAAGCAAGTCCCGGACGTAGCTGAGATCAGAATCGACGAAGTTACTCACACGCTCGTTCGGGCTGGCGTGCCAAGTATACTGAACCCGTTTGATGAGTTCGCTGTCGAGGAGGCTCTGAGAATACGTGAGAAACACGGTGGAACAATTACAGCGGTCAGCATGGGACCGCTCCAAGCAAAAGAGGCATTGTTCAAATGCCTCGCGATGGGGGTGGACCGCGCTGTCTTGCTCACGGATGTGTTCTTTGCCGGGGCTGACACATGGGCCACTGCAAAGACACTCGCCATGGCCATTCAGAAGCTCGGCTATGATCTGATCATATGTGGAATGAAAGCTGTCGACGGGGAGACTTCACAGGTCGGTCCGGAGATCGCGGAACTTTTGGGAATGCCGCACATCTCATACGTGAAACGAGTTGAAGTCGAGATGGAATCAAAATCAATTACAGCGGAAAGAATGACCGAGCAGGGCTACCAGTTAATTAGAGCCACAATGCCGTGCCTACTCACAGCAACTAAGGCTCTAAATGTTCCAAGGATTCCCACTCTGCTTCATCAGATGGCCGCCAAGAAGAAGAACGTCGAAATCATGAAGGCTGTGGACATCGGTGCGCAGCGAGAGGAGGTAGGGCTTCCGGGTTCGCGCACACAAGTCACCAAGGTTTACACTCCTCAATATCGAACCGGCGGAGGTACCATTCTGACCTCAGAGAATCTGCCGAATGCAGTGGCGACTCTAAAAGAGCTGTTGAAGAAGGAGAGGATCGTTTGATGGTCGATGAGAACAGCACTGGAATATGGGTTATAGGAGAAGAAAAGGAAGGAAAACTTGCTCCTGTTACGCTTGAGCTTCTCACTATTGGGAGACAGCTCGCTGATTCGCTCCGACAAGAATTGGTCGTCGTTATAATAGGTCATCAACTAGAGCATATGTCACGGCTTCTAGTCGACTACGGGCCTGACAAGATTCTCCTTGTTGCTGGGGAGGAAACAAGATACTTCATTCCAGAGACTTATTCCGAAGTACTAAGTGCGCTTGTAGAGCAGCGCAAACCCTTCGCCATCTTGTTTCCCGCAACCTACGACGGAAGGGATGTCGCGGCAAGGCTGGCAGCCAAGCTAGGTGTAGGTTTGGCTGCAGATTGCACTGACCTAAAGATCGATGAGGCAGGGCGTTTTGTGCAGGTCCGGCCTGCTTTTGGTGGCAATCTGATGGCAGTAATCCATCAACCCACTGCGCGCCCACAGCTAGCCACGCTGAGACCTCGAATGGTCAAACCAAACAAGTCCGGAAGGAAAGTCTCGCCTTCAGTTGAATACATCAAGCCTAGGATTTCAGCGAAACCGTTCACCAAGTCGCTGTTGAGGACAGTGCGAGAGGTCGCCGAAGAGAGCGGGAATCTGGACGAGGCAGAGGTGGTGATTGGAGTTGGGAGAGGCATAGGTAGCAGCGAGAACATGCGGATAGTCAATCACCTCGCAACTCTGCTCAAGGCGGCAATCGGCGGTTCGAGAGGAGTGGTGGACGCAGGCTGGCTCCCACATACCCAACAGATCGGTCTGACGGGCCGGGTCATTTCCCCAAAGATGTACATGGCTCTGGGGATATCGGGCGCAGTACAGCATCTTGTGGGTGTCAGGACTGCGAAAGAAATCATCGCCATAAACAAGGATCCCGAGGCCCCGATATTCAAGGTGGCCACCTTCGGCATCGTCGCTGATATGTTCTCGGTTATTCCGTTGCTTGCAAAAGAGCTGGAACCTCCAGCTCCACAGACTACTTAGTGACCTCCAGACAGGCCTCAGCTAAGTAGACGAAAGTGAGACCAATCGCGCGACTCCCGCCAAATGACATACAGCAGTTGTCTTGGCAAATTCAGGCGCGTTTTCTTCATCCTTGTTGCAGAATCGGTTCATGATTCTGACGTTGCCTCAGACCCTCTCAAGAAGAACCTACCCTGAGGCTCGGCTCTGCTGATCTTACACGCTTTAATGCTCGACTCCGCTGCTTAGGGAGGAGGGAATGCTGGTTGGAAAAGGCAAACAAAATTTGGATTAATGGTCAGCTACTCGACTGGAATGATGCGAAGATACATTTCGCATGCACTTCACTACGGGACAGCTGTTTTCGAGGGGCTGCGTTGTTACAGGACAGATCGCGGCCCTGCGATTTTCCGACTATATGATCACGTTTGGAGGCTTGTTAACAGCGCAAAGATCTATCTGATGGATCTTCGTTGTGGCCCAGACGAGATCGGCGAAGCAATTAAGGCTACGGTAAAGGCCAACCGACTGGAGCAATGCTACATTCGATCCATTGCATTCTATGGTTATGGGGAAATGGGCGTGAACCCTCTGCCAAACAAGGTCGATTTGGGCATTGACGCCTGGCGATGGGAAGCCTACCTCGGAAAAGATGAAGCGAAAAATGGCGTCCGTTGCATGGTCTCATCGTGGCGTCTTATCGATCGGTTGAGCCTCCCGCCTCAGGCGAAAGCTTCAGCTAACTGTGGCATGGTATCGGAGGCTACTGGCGAGAACGTCTTTCGAGTGAAGCGTGGAATTCTTTCGACGCCGCCTGCATCGGCCGGTATACTAAGAGGGATCACCCGAGATAGTGTGATTCAGCTAGCCGGGGATGTTGGCGTCGAATGCAAACGAATAGAGATCTCGCGAGAAGAGCTCTATACCTCAGATGAACTTTTTCTATGTGGGACTGCCGCCGAACTCACACCAGTGAGGGAAGTTGACGGATGAAAGGTCGGGGAATGGGGAATATTCAGTAACACGCAAATTTCAAGCCGCATACGAGGATGTCGTGCGCGGTAGGAACCAGAAGTATGAACACTGGTTGGAATATGTAGTGTAGAAACATAGCCGCAGTTGGAAGCCTGACCACAAAGCCAGCAAACAGGGATCGAAGTAATTCGGCTTTTGTGCTATTGTTCCCCGAATTTGATCCCTTGAGCTAGAGGCAGCTGATCGCTCCAGTTTATCGTGGTTGTTTGGCGTCGCATGTATTGTTTCCAAGCGTCTGATCCTGCTTCCCTGCCGCCTCCTGTTTCCTTCTCTCCTCCGAAGGCTCCGCCGATCTCGGCTCCGGAAGTGCCGATGTTCACGTTGGCGATTCCGCAGTCACTGCCTATCGCAGACAGGAACTTCTCCGCCTTCTTCAGTGATTCCGTGAAGATCGCTGATGAAAGCCCCTGTGGCACCTCGTTGTGTAGTCTAATTGCATCGTCAATCGTTTCATAGGACATGATGTACAAGATCGGGGCGAATGTCTCCTCGCACACGAGTTGAGTATTTCCTGGGACGCGTACGATGGCCGGTGTTACGTAGCAGCCGGGTCTGTCGATTTTCCTGCCGCCCGCTGTAATCTTGGCGCCTTGACCAGGCAGGGCTTCAAGTGCTTTCATCATCGTGTCGACCGCGTCCTGATCCACCAAAGGTCCCATCACGCTGTTTGGATCGAGCGGGTCACCAATGCGCACCTGAGCATAAGCCTTCACGAGCCGCGTGGTCAGCTCTTCGATGATCTTCTTCTGGGCGATGATTCTTCGGGTTGTTGTGCAACGTTGTCCGGCTGTTCCAACAGCCGCGAAGAGTATGGCTCTAACTGCCAGGTCGAGATTCGCATCTTCCGCAACAATGATTGCGTTATTGCCGCCGAGCTCCAAGATCGTCCTTGCCAATCGTTTTGCAGCCGCCTCAGCGACGCGCATGCCCATGGCTGTTGAACCGGTCGCTGAAATCAGGGAGATCCGTTTATCGTTGATCAGCCGTTCGCCGACTACCGATCCCTTTCCCACGACGAGGCTGAAGATACCTGTGAGTCCGTTTGCTTTCATTACGCGGTTAACGGTATGTTGAAGGGCGATTGCGCAGAGAGGTGTCTTCGAAGAGGGCTTCCAAACCATGGTGTCTCCGCAAACAGCAGCTATCATCGAATTCCAAGACCAAACCGCCATCGGGAAATTGAAGGCGGTCACGATGCCGATTACTCCCAGCGGGTGCCATTGCTCGTACATTCGATGGGAAGGCCTCTCAGATTGCATCGTCAAACCGTAAAGTTGTCGTGATAGTCCCACGGCGAAGTCCGCAATATCAATGGCCTCCTGTACCTCGCCCGTGCCTTCCGGAATGATCTTTCCCATTTCCAGCGTAACGAGCTTGCCAAGAGGCTCTTTCATTTTGCGGATCTCGTCTGCAATCTCGCGGACAATCTGACCCCGCTTCGGCGCGGGGATCATTCGCCATGTCTGGAAGCTCTCTTGTGCAGTATTGATCACGTGTTCATAGTCCTGTTCGGATGCAAGTGCTATCTTCGCGATCACCGAACTATCGATTGGTGTGATGACGTTCAGTATGTCTCTAGCCTTGATGTCGCTCCAGTCGTCAGGCCCGGCACATGCGCCCGGGTTCATCTCTTGGATCCCCAGCTCTTTCAGGAACGGGTGTTTTTGGTAGCCTAGCGCTAAGCTTACAGTCATGGGTCACAAATTCCTTTACATTTACGAAGAACGAAGCCAGTTTTATTGTTGCCGACCTGAGTCAAGGTACGGAAAGGATTTTCTCAGGACGACTTGTGTGTCACTTCTTTGTATTCTTGCTTGGTGCTGGTTCGTCATCAATTAACGGGCCTGAATCTCCCTCGGTGCTACCGGACCCTTCGCAAGCATCGCAGACAAGTTTTCCACCGCCGAAGCACTCCTGGCATTTGCTCTCGACAATGCCTCGACCATCGCATATGTCGCATTCAACGGATCCGGTACCAGAAGGAGCCAGCAGCTTACCCGTGCCTTTACATTCATCGCACTTAGCTGGGAGTAAGCCACTACCCGTACACTTGGCACAATTGACTTCGCCGGCTCCGCCACACGTAGCACATTTCAAGGTGGAAGATACCTCCTTCATAGAGTCGTGATCAATCAGAAGCGGTTAAGATTAGACGATGCCTGAAGTTAGGATCAGGAATAGAAGAAAGGTGGCCTACTATTTAGCCTATGTTCTTCCATTGAGATTTCTTAGGGTAAAAAAGCAGGGTCTGAATTGACTCAGACCCCTTGATTATCTGTCGATGTGCCTTACACTTGTTTGTACTTGTCGTCTAGTGTTTTGCCTTGTCGAAGCGCTTTTCCACATCAGCCCAATTCACGACTTCCCACCATTTGTCGACATAAGCGCCCCTGTCAATCTTGTACTGCAAATAGTAAGCGAAATCTCGCCGCTTCAATCCATCTTCCCCTAACTCCCGCTATTAGCTATAAGTGGCAAACATGAACAAACCTCGGATTCGAATCAGCGTTGAGTTCAGGCTGCAACCGGATCACTGTTACTCCTTTGGAGAAACGACTCGAGGCGTATGAGCGATTTCAGGAGTTACTTGCGCGAGGAAAATCAACAAATCAAATAGTGCGCACAATTTCAAGACGCTTCGAAGTTAGCCGCGGCGCGATTTATGCTTGGACGAAGGGCGCGTCGCCCTTGGGAAATAGAGCTGGAAGAATCACCCACACCGAGGAGCTGTTTTACGTCATCGGGGCCTTGTTAGGTGATGGAAGCATCTACTTTTGGAAAAATAGTTACCAGATTTGGTTGCTCGGAGAAAGGGAATTTTGCACGAAATATGCTGAAAAGGTTTCTGCTTGCACGAGCAACGGGAAAGCGAAGACGTATCCCTACCGAGGTAGAAATGTCTGGTTTGTGAAGTTTCAGAATGCGGAACTTTACTTCTTGATGCGAAGAATTCGCGAGAATATCAACATTCTGACGGATCTGCTCATTCGGGGGGATCATTCCATGAACTCGTTGCAGCTGATCGAGGGATTTTTCGACGCCGAGGGATGCGTGAAGGTGATCAAAGAGAAGGTCAGAAGGACTCCTAAGATAAATCTGGACTTCAGTAACACCAGCCTTACCCTCCTAGAGTTCATTAGAAGAGAGCTCAAACATACGCTCGGTATGGAAGGGCGGTTAACTTCTCAAAAAGATACGAGGCCAAATCGCCAGATAATGTATCACTTACGAATATACCGCAAGGATGCTATTAGGAAATTCCTGCTAAACGTGAGCACGATAAAGCTGAAGCCCGAAAAAGTGAAGTATGTGGAAAACTGGTTAAGAAAGTAAGAAAAAAGAGGTAGGAAGGAAACGATTCACTTTTTGGCTTTCTCGAATCTGGTTGCCACATCGTCCCAGTTTGCGACCTTCCACCATTCGTCGACGTATTTTGCCCTGTCGTTCTTGTACTGGAGGTAATACGAGTGTTCCCATACGTCTATGCCGAGGAGTATGGGGAGTTGTGCTAGGTGCATGAAGTTCTGTTTCTCGATTTGCGTTAGGACGAGCTGGTCTGTGCTGTCGTCGTAGAGCAGGAGTGCCCATCCAGAGCCCTCCACGGTCTTTGCTGCGTCTGAGAATTGCTGTTTGAACTTGTCGAAGCCATCGAAGTCTTGTTTGATTTTGTCCCCGATGGATCCGCCGGGAGCTCCGCCTCCCTTCCCTGGTGATGCCATGTTCGGCCAGAAAATGCTGTGAAGCACGTGTCCGCCAAAGTGGAAGCTGAAGTCTCTTAGGACCGCCTTTATGTCGATCTGGGCCTCGCCCTTTCTGGCTTTTTCTAGCTTTTCAAGAGCGCCGTTGGCACCATTGACGTAGGCCAAGTGGTGTTTGTCGTGGTGGAGTTTCATGATCTCTTCTGAGATTACTGGTTCGAGCGCGTTGTATTTGTACGGCAATTCCGGAAGAACATACTTGTTTGACATGGGGCCCCACGTTTGCCCCTTGCAACATAAACTTTTCATTGAACAAAAATGGTCGGTTCAACGGTCGAAATACGTCTTTCTAGACCAGTTGCTTTACTTCTTCAGTAATCGCCTGGCCGAGGTACCCGTAGACAGCGAGTTTCACTACTTTGAGCCCTAGCAATGCGCACTTTATCCGAGTCGGGCCGGGGTCGATGCCCATGAGTTCAAGGACATTGGATTTGCCCATGGCCTTCACATCGTCGAGCGACTTACCCTTGATGACCTCTGTTAACATTGAGGCAGACGCTTGACTTATCGCGCAACCCTTACCCTTGAACCGGACATCGTCAATCTTGCCATCATTGATTTTGAGCTGCATCTCAATTATGTCGCCGCACAGTGGATTTGAGTCCTTAGCACGAACATCCGCATTAGCTAGGTCGCCGAAGTTTCGAGGGTTCCTGTAGTAGTCGAGGATTATGTCCTTGTAAATGTCTGAGCTCATGGGTTGAATAGCTTCCTGGCCTTTTCGAGTGCGTTGATGAAGACATCAACTTCCTCATTCGTGTTATAAATGTAGAAGCTGGCTCTAGACATAGCTGGGACGTTCAAGAACTCCATCAATGGCTGCGCACAATGGTGCCCAGATCTGATAGCGATACCTTCCTCATCCATGATCGAAGCAAGGTCATGCGCATGGATGTCCCCTAGATTGAAGGAGATGACTCCAACTCTCTTGGTGACCTCTTTGGGGCCATAGACGACAAGACCATCGATCTCCGTCATTCTGGTTAGCGCGTAACCTGTGATTTGTTTTTCATGATCGTGAACTGTTTCCATACTCACGTTGCGGAGATAGTCGACCGCGACGCCGAGCCCAATCGCTCCCGCGATGTTCGGGGTTCCCGCTTCGAACTTGTACGGGAGATCCTTCCATGATGCGCCGGTAGTGTGTACCTCTTTGATCATCTCTCCTCCACAAAGGAACGGAGGCATGTTTTCGAAGTGCTTGCTCTTTCCGTAGAGAACCCCAATGCCAGTCGGGCCCATCATCTTGTGCCCAGAGAACGCCATGAAGTCGCAATCCAAGTCTCTCGCATCAACACGCATGTGTGGAACGGACTGCGCAGCGTCCACAAGAACCAGTGCTCCAAATCGATGGGCGGCTCTTGTGATTTCTTTGATAGAGTTTATCGTGCCGAGCACGTTGGAGGCATGCGTTATGCATACGATCTTTGTTCTTTCATCAATCAATTCGTGAATTTCGTCTTGTCGGAGGTGCCCTTCCTCGTCTATCTTGATGAATTCGAGCTTCGCGCCTCTTTCGTTAGCCAATTGCTGCCATGGGACAATATTGCTGTGGTGCTCCATTATTGTTAGAACAATCTTGTCTCCCTGTTTGATGTTTGCTCTGCCCCAGGCGTAGGCGACTAGGTTGATTGCTTCCGTTGCATTGCGAACGAAGACTATCTCCTCAGTCCGATTTGCATTGATGAACTTCGCTATCTTTTCGCGCGCCTCTTCGTGAGCGATCGTGGCTTCTTCTGCGAGTTTATGGATTCCGCGATGGATGTTTGCATTGTATTCTCGATAATACTTGTCGAGTGTCTCGATCACTTGGATTGGTTTTTGGGATGTTGCTGCATTGTCAAAATAGATGAGCGGTTTTCCGTTGACTCGTCGCTTGAGTATTGGAAAGTCCTCTCGGATCCTGGGGACGTTTATGGTTGCTAGTTTCTCAACCAATTCTTAGACCTGCGGGCGCGGCTTGACTATGGGGAATATAACGTATGTCATGATATAAACTCTCCAGCCAATTCTCGAACGGGTCACAGCTGCACGTATACACTCGTTCCCTCGACCCTCAACTTATAGGTTCTCAGAGGCATGGTCGCGGGTGGGTTTTGAACAGTTCCGGTCCTGACATCGAAGCGCGATAGGTGAAGGGGGCATGTGACTTCTGAATCAATTAGGAATCCTGTTGAGAGATCTGCCGTTTCATGAGTGCAGATTCTATCTACCGCGCAAAGAGTCCCTTCAATATTCACAATCATCAGACGAATCCCCGCTACATCAACTGGATGCATGGTTCCAGGAGGAACATCAGAGAGCTCGCAAACTTTCACATATTCGCTCAAGGTTGGTTGCACGTTCATGAGCAATCGCGAAGCTTCAGTTCGGTTAGATGAGATGAGCACTAGTTACCCTTTTTGGTCTTGGCAATTGTAGGGGCCTCGGTTCTCATGTCGAAAAGGCAATCACATGGCGCCGTTGCCGTCTGATTCTTCATTTGAATCTCTCGGGGCACCGTAAATAGAGTCGCAACTGTAATTTGGGAACTCCTAAAGAACACAACCCTCGAACATCATCTGAGGATTTTCCACTTGGAGTTGGAGGCTGCGGAGAGAAAGGCGGTCGAGTTACTCAGGAGCCGGCTAGAGGCGGGTTCTATTACGGTCCTAAATGCGAAGCTCGAAACGGAACCAAACGACCACATAATAGTCAATGGAGTTTTCGAAGACAAGAAAGGTAATCAACGCAAGTTTGAAGTCAGATTCCAGATAAAACAGGATCAAGCGCAAGTAGTCAACTGGTACGTTTCGTCCTAGACGCTCCTCGCTTGGATCACCGCGTTCATTTCTGTCACCAGATGCAAGAGTTGAGTTGTGAGCGCAAGCTTTGCAGGCCCTGCCAGTTGCCTACTGACTAGGTTTGGGCAGTTAGAATCATTAGAGTCATTACCCAGCTTCCTCGTTCCAAGGAAACAGAAAGAGTGGAAGATGGATGAGCGAAATCAGCTTTGAAACAGATGCGTTTGGTTATGCCAGGGATGAGTACGCTGAGTACGTCATCTACAAGAGGCTCTCGGAGTCGGGGTTTGAGAAGAACCAGGATTTCAAGAATACACTCGCCCGACTGGCTGAAATGGAGTACAAGCATTACGAATTCTGGAGCAAGTATTGCCCCGAGAAGAAAGTCGGGGTAAGCAGGCTTAGGGTTTACTTCATAGTTTTGGTGCGATTGCTCCTTGGCGTAACCTTCGCAGTCAAATTCCTTGAAAGAAGCGAAACGAACGTTATCAAGAATTATCAGAATATGGCTCACAGGATTCCTGCTGAGGACAGGTTACCCTTTGAAGAGATGATTGCAGATGAGAAACAACATGAGCAAGAGTTCTCAGATCAGTTCAAAGAAGCTCACATAAAGTACATCTCGTTCATAGTCCTCGGCTTGGCCGATGCACTGGTCGAAATCGCAGGAATCCACGCCGGCTCACTCGGGATCTACAATTCCACTGAGCTTGCTGGGCTGGCGGGCATTATTGCTGGAGCTGCGGCATCAATAGCTATGGCATCAGCAGCATATGCTCAAGCAAAGGCTGGGTTCAAGGGTTCAGCAGCCATGTCAGCTGTGTACACAGGGATCTCATACTTCGTAACAGCCGTGATTCTTGCAACACCCTACTTTCTGACGAAGATCATGTTGAATGCTCTGTTCGCGTCGCTGGCCATGGCGATTGTCGTGATCGCCTTCATTAGTTTCTACGGCTCCGTAATCTCGGGAACCAGATTCAGCAAAGACTTCGTGGAGGTTACAAGCATAATGCTAGGGGCAACGGTCGCTCTCTACGTGATCGGCATTGCAATCCGACACTTCACAGGAATATCAATCTAGAGTTTGGAAGGAACATGAGCACTCCAAGAGAGGTGGCAACGCTAGCTGGCGGTTGCTTCTGGTGTTCTGAGGCGGTCTTCATTGAATTGAGAGGCGTTGAGAAAGTCGAATCGGGCTATTCTGGTGGGACGGTCGTGAGTCCAACCTATGAGCAGGTCTGTACGGGAACCACGGGCCACGCCGAGGCTGTGCAAGTAACATTTGACCCCAGCGCGATTTCTTTCAGGGAGATCCTGCAGATTTTTTTCACGATGCACGATCCGACCACGTTAAACCGCCAAGGCGCAGATGTTGGTACGCAATATCGTTCCGTGATCTTCTACCACAATGAAGAGCAGAAAACAACAGCCGAGCAAATCATCAAGGAGACTGAAGCTTCAGGAATCTGGGATGCGTCATTCGTCACAAAAGTCGAGCCATTTGCAGTCTTCTACAGAGCTGAGGGGTACCATCAAGAGTACTTCAAGAACAATCGATACCAACCCTATTGCCAAATGGTCATTGCGCCGAAGGTCGCCAAGCTACGCGAACATTATCGTGAAAAACTGAGAAAGCCCTAAGGGGTACCAGGGTGACGCCTATCTGTATTTGTAGTGGCCCTCGAACAAGTCGCGAGGTTTGTGGGCTTCTTCTTCGTAGTATTCGTCCTCAAGTGGTCGCGCCTTTAGATATGATTCGAAGTCGTACACGCCAGACCATTTGAGGTCGATGATTCTCCGGATTCTTTTTGCCACTTCGGGCACGGGGATCCGTTCGACTACTGGTTCGAAGAATCCGACTATGATGAGTTTCTTCGCGTCGTCTTCGGCGAGGCCTCTTGACATTAAATAGAAAATGTCTTCATCGTTGATTTGGGCGACTGAGGCTGAGTGGGTCGCCTTGACATCGTTGGTTTCTATTTCGAGTCCCGGTATAGCATCAGCGCGTGCGTCCTTTCCAAGAATCATTCCATGTTCTGCTAAGTAGGCTCGTGAGTTTTTGGCTTCCTTTTCGATTCGGATCATGCCTTTGAAGACTGCTCTAGCCTTCTCTTTGACTACCCCTTTCGACACGGCGTGCCCGCTGGTGTTTTGGCCGATATGTGTGATGTTGGATGCTGTGTCGAAGCGCTGTGTCCCGGCGCCAAAAACAACCTCCACATTCTCCGAGGACGCTCCTTCTTCCTTCATCACGCTCTCCAGACGTGAACGCGTGTAGGCGCCACCGAGCAACGCCGACGACCAGACAATCTTGCTGTCTCGTTTGCCGATGGATTTCTTGTTTGAGAATATGTTCACGTTGGAGGCTAGGTTGTTGATGCTGGCGTAGGTAACCTCTGCCCCTTCGTGAAGGTAGACTTCAGACAGGGCGCTGTACGTGGATCTCTTCGACTGCTGCGTTAGCTTTGTTGAGTAGAGTTCTTCGAGTACTGTGAATTTGCTTCTCGGCTCTGCCATGATCAAATTCTGCGTGAAGAGGCTGTTCCCCTCAGAAGATAGCACTGTGACCATTCTGAATGGAGTGGTGATCTCCATTCCCTTAGGGATGTGCAGGAAGAATCCTGACATGAAGAGGGCGTTGTTCAAAGCAGCGAACTTGTCATCTTCTGGAAGAATCGCTTTCTCGAGGAAGTAGCGCTTGAAGTATTCTGGATCGCGACTGATAGCGGTTCCAATGTCTGTAAAGACTACGCCCTCCTTGAGCAGAGCTTCCGGAATCTCGGGGGGCAAGGTCTTCGAATCTATTTGATAAATCGTGATCGCTCGGTCAGTCTTGAATTTGCTCACAACACTATCGATGTCTGCGCGTGGTGGTTCGGGTAATTCTAGAGATGTCGATTCGAAGTCGACGCCGGTGAGATCAGCATACTTAGTGTACAGGTTCGATAATTCCGCCGGTAGTTCTCGAAAGAGTTTGAGTGATTTTGTTCGAAATGTCCGTAGCCAGTCGGGTTCTTTTCTCGCTTGGGAGAGCTTTGCTATCACTTGCTCGCTTGCTTCTGCTAGGGTTAGCTCAGACATTGCGTAGTCACGATTGGTTGAATCTGAGCAACCATTTCAGGGACGGAGAGTAAAAGGTTAGAGTTTAGCCGACTGAACCGGCCATTTCCAGCTGGATGAGCCTGTTTAGTTCGATAGCGTATTCCATTGGTAGTTCTTTGATGAAGGGTTCCATGAAACCCATGACGATCATGCTGAGCGCGTCTTGTTCTGAGAGTCCTCGCGACATCAGATAGAACAGCTGATCTTCGCCGATCTTGCCTACGGTCGCTTCGTGACTTGTCGTAGCATCGTCTTCGTTGATCTCATTGTATGGGTAGGTGTCGGTTCTTGAATACTCGTCTAGGAGGAGCGCGTCGCATCGTACGCTCGACTTCACACCCTTCGCTCCTTTAGCCACATGGAGCAGTCCACGGTAGGTTGTTCTGCCTCCATCTTTCGAGACGGATTTCGAGGTGATTCTGGAAGTTGTGTACGGTGCGAGGTGTACTACTTTGCCGCCGGCGTCCTGGTGTTGGCCTTTGCCGGCGAAGGCGACTGATAGTATCTCACCCTTCGCACCTTGTCCCAGCAAGTATATTGACGGATATTTCATCGTCAGCTTGCTGCCCAGGTTTCCGTCAACCCATTCAACGGTTGCATTCGCGTAGGCGTAGGCGCGCTTCGTGACTAGATTGTACACGTCGTTGGACCAGTTCTGGATTGTTGTGTAGCGAACGTGTGCACCAGGTTTCGCGATGATCTCTACGACCGCTGAGTGCAAGGAATCGGTCGAGTAGATTGGGGCTGTGCAGCCTTCAATGTAGTGGATTCTACTGTTTTTGTCTGCGATTATCAGGGTTCTCTCAAATTGACCCATGTTCTGAATGTTGATCCTGAAATAGGCTTGGAGTGGGACGTCTACGCTGACTCCTTCGGGTATGTAGATGAAGCTCCCGCCACTCCACACCGCACTGTTCAGTGCGGCGAACTTGTTGTCCTCTGGTGGGATTACGGTGCTGAAATATTTCTTGAATAGTTCAGGATACTCGCGTAGGGCCGTGTCGGTGTCTGTGAATATGACGCCTTTCTTTGCAAGGTCTTCTCTTAGGCTGTGGTAGACCACTTCGGATTCGTACTGGGCGCCGACTCCGCCTAGGAACTTCTTTTCTGCCTCTGGAATCCCCAGCTTATCGAAGGTTTGCTTGATGTATTCTGGGACGTCGTCCCAGGATCGGCTCTTCTTTTCGGTGGGGCTAGCGTAGTAGAGCATGTCATCGAATTTGAGTGTGTTAAGGTTTCCACCCCAGGCGGGGAGCGGTCTCTTCGTGAAATGTTCGTAGGATCGTAGCCTGAACTGGAGCATCCAGTCAGGTTCTTTCTTGATCCGGGATATGTGCTCGACAACTTCTCGCGTGAGGCCCTTATCGAACTTGTATTCGTAGGAGGTGTCTGCGTCTCTGAAATTGTACTTGGTATAGTCGATGTCGAGCGTTTGCTTAGTCGCCACAGGGTATCAGCATGCCCTCATATGACATATGTAATAAATGTTCCCTTCAATTAGCAGTCGAAGTGGTCTGCTGCTCAGTCCACTCATACCCTTTCTCCTCAAGCACCCTAGCCAACTCCGGTCCACCCGACTGGAATATTCGCCCATCAACCATGATGTGAACGAACTGAGGTTTGATGTAGTCGAGAATCCGCTGGTAGTGTGTGATGATGAGCACTCCCATTTCAGGCCCAGCCATCCGAGAAACCACCTCGGCAACCCTCCTCACCGCATCAATATCCAAACCTGAATCCGTCTCGTCCATAATGGCTATGGCTGGCTGAAGAATTGCCATTTGAAGAATCTCGGCGCGCTTCTTTTCCCCACCGGAGAAGCCCTCATTGAGGTAACGTTTTGTGAAAGAAGGATCCAGATCAACTTCCTTCAACTTCTCCTCCAGCTTCTTCTTGAAGGCCAAAGCTGAGATCATCTCGCCACCTACGCCCTTGGTCTCAGTCTTTTGCTGACCTTCTCCTTTGACCGACCTGTAGGCGGATCTGAGGAACTGTGCAAGTGGAACGCCTGAGATCTCAAGCGGATATTGGAAGGCCAGGAAGAGTCCTTTCTTGGCACGTTGATCCGGGGGCAAGCCGACAATACTCTCTCCGTTGACCAGTATGTCGCCGCTGTCTACCTTGTATTTTGGATGGCCCATCAACGTGTTCGCAAGAGTGCTCTTACCAGAACCGTTCGGACCCATAACAGCATGAATCTCGCCCTGGGCAACTTTCAGGTTCACGCCTTTCAGAATCTGCTTGGACTCAATGCTCACATGCAGGTCTTTGATTTCGAGGGTTTTTGGCATTCTAATCCCATTTCGATTGTGATGGTGCGCGCAGACAATTGTGCGTATTTATTTAAGTATGACGTGTGTTATGAAAAACAAAAATCAGAAGTGAATCGGCGAAGATTTCCGATAGGGGCCGCGCTTACGCTTTCGCGCCTTGGTTCTCTTGTCTATCTTGTCAACTAGGTGATCCTGTATCTCAGACATGAGTTACCCGCAGCCGAATAGTGGGAAACTCTGATTTCAACTTTGACGAACGGTCACTTAGACTTCTGCTTGATCACTGGTTCGAAGGTTACGCCTTGATTTCCATCCTTGCCATGGAACACAGATTGATATTCGCCAATGTTGGTTGGCGGCCTTGAAAGTCGCTCGGGGCTCCAGAGGAGCAGCTCGCGATCGTATTCAGCCAACTCATAATCTGGAGTGTAATCTAGGGCACCCGTTGGACAGTATTCTGTACAAAAATGGCAAAAACAGCATCGAGCGTACCAGTATTGTGGGAATCGTTTTTCGGGGTTTTGCGGATACTCTTTGTTGTCGGTGACAGGGACCATTGAGATGCATCTTTCCGGGCAGATCCATGCGCAGATTCCGCAACCTGTGCACTTATCCATGTAGAGTAGATGTCGACCGCGGAACCCTTTCGGCAGCAAAACTTTCTGGTAGGGGTACTTCATGGTGAATGTGTGCTTGAAGATGTGTTTGATCCCTTCATACATTGCTCCGAGAACTGCT
>Ga0209322_10000318_pt1 | contig 27693 bp, 31 predicted proteins | sample Rifsed19ft1_FD_184013 | JGI IMG/M metagenome (GOLD analysis project Ga0209322, IMG submission 184013) | Soil microbial communities from Rifle, Colorado, USA - sediment 19ft 1 (version 2) | ecosystem: Environmental > Terrestrial > Deep subsurface > Rock core/Sediment | place: Rifle, Colorado... | reverse complement strand
TCGGGGAATCTCACGGCGCCCATGATCGCCACCGTTGACATCGCCGAGCGCGCCGCCCGCGTCATCACCGGCCCGGCGCCCTCCCGACCCAAAATCCTTTCCCTGCACGGCCCCAAGGACTACAGCCTGGACGAGTGCGCCAGGATCATCGGCCGAGCCATCGGCAAGGAGGTCCGGCACGTCCAGGTGCCGCCCGCCAAGGCGAAGGAGGCCATGATCGGCATGGGTGCCACCGAGAACGTGGCCGACACAATGCTCGAGATGTACGCGGCCTTCCAGGCCGGCACGCTCAAGGACGAGGCCAAGCGGTCGGCGGAGACGACAACGCCCACCACGTTCGAGACTTTCGTGAAGGACGTGCTCGCGCCCGCACTCAAGGGCTAGTACCTGGTGAGAAGTGAGAAGGAAGAGGTTAGGACCAGGGGGATGGGGGGCGAGGTTGACCGGCAGGAGGACACGGCGGAAGGATGCCGCCGCAGGCGGAGCCGCCGCTGGTCCAGCCTTTGCTGCGGCCGGTCCACTGCCCCACCTCGCGGACGCTGTACCCGCGCACCTTGCCAAAGTCCCTGGTCACCTTGAAGGTGACGGGCACGGTGTCGCGGCCGAGCGATTCGAGGTAGCGCGCCAGCTCCTCTGAATAGAACCGCTCGTAGTAGTACGGGAAATCCGTGTAGACCAGGAAGATCTCGCGCTGGCCCCGCGCATTTTTTTCCCTGCCATAGGTCCACCGCATGTCATGCGTCACCGTGCTTTCGACGCCGACAAAGAACCACGAGGCCACGACGGCGAGGGACGCGATGAACAGCAGAATCTCGACCGCCACCTTGACGCCCCGGCCTGCCGCTTCGGGAAAGAGCCAGCCCGGCACCCGATCCAGTTTCTCTCGCAGGGGACCGGCACCAATGGCGTAACAGGTCGTGACCAGCAGCAGGGCCGGAGGGAGGAAGATGAATAGGGGGAATCCCCGCGACGCGACGGCGATCCCCACGCTCTTGTATAGGGCCGGCCCGTAAAAGCTCCACATGCAGAGCGTCGCGATGAGGGCGGCCCAGGCCGCGGGGCGCGGCCGCCACAGGCTGACAAATGCCACGGTGATGAGCACCACCGAGCCAAGCAGGGACACGTGCTCGAGGGGATGAACGGCCTTCCCCCAGACAGCCCACATGACGAGCCGAAAGACCTGGACCCCGGTGGCCAACCCCGTGATCGCATACAGCAGAAACGGCAGCATTGTTTCCTCGCCGGATCAGCTTCGCTCATAGCCCCTTGCACGTCTCGGGCCAACTGAGCATTGAGGGCTGAGTGCTGAGGACTGAGGGGTTAGCAGGTCTTCTTGAGGGCGGTTTTCATCGTGTTGGATGATGCGCCGCGTTGCGACGTGCGATTTTTTTTCTTGACGCGGAAACGATGACGACTATATTCACAGTAGAGCCCCAAGAGGTTCGATTCGATCTCCATAACCGGGTCTCGTGATCCGGAGGGACCGGCGGACCCTGATGCTCGGGTGACCGAGATACTCTCCCCTGCTCTGGGAAGAGCGGAGGGGAGGAAAACAGGGACCGGCCGCCTGGGAGCAAAGATCAGAACGGGTCACTTGGGGCTCTTTGCTTGCCCCGACGCCTTCCCCCTTCTCGCGCCGCGCTCTTCTCGCTCTCCTCACTCCCGGAAACGATCCCTTCTGTGCGCACGCGGTCACGGCCCACCCCCTTACGCACGGTTGAGGTGGTCCATGGCCTCCTTGGTCAGCGTGGCGACAAAGGGGAGGTTCCGGTATCGCTGGGCAAAGTCGAGACCGTAGCCCACCACGAACTTGTCCGGGATCTCAAACCCCCGATAGGCGATGGGGAGGTCCGCGATGCGGCGGGCCCGCTTGTCGAGCAGGACGCAGACATTGAGACTCGCGGGGGCCCGGGGCTGGAGGTTGCGCAAGAGGTAGCTCAGGGTGAGCCCCGTATCGATGACATCCTCGACGACGAGGACCTCGCGACCCGTGATGCTTTCGTCGAGATCCTTGAGAATCTTGACGACGCCGAGCGGCCTCGCCCCGGGGCCGTAGCTCGACACCGCCATGACATCAATGGTCAGCGGCAAGGTGATGGCCCGGCACAAGTCGGCGAGAAAGATGAACCCCCCCTTGAGCACGGTGATCAGCAGCAGGTCCTTGCCGGCATAGTCGCTCGCAATTCGTGCCCCCAACTCGCGGACCTTCGCCTGCAGGTCGGCCTCCGAGACCAGGACCTCGGCGATCTCGTCGGCCATAAAGCCCCAGGCGTCGGGCAACGGCCCCCTTGACATGTGAGCGGTCATGGTGTATACTTCCCATTGAGTCCCGAGAGGTCAGTCCGATCGACCCGGCGGGACGGGATCCCGGGAGCAAGACATCCCCTCCAAGCCCAAAGGAAGCAAGAGAAAGAAAGAGGGGAAGAGCCCGGGGGAACCGGCCGCCGACGTCGAAAGATCGGAAGGGTCACTCGGGGCTCACTGTTTTTGGACGATCCCGAACCGTTCGAGCAGCTTTCGATAATCCCGCCCGTAAAAGACCTTCAGGTTCACCGCCGGATACAGCTCCCGGAGCCTGCGGATCTTTCGATTCTTTCTGGTCACCAGGTCCTGCTTCAGGGTGGTCAGCTCGATATAGACATCGAATTGGGGGAGGTAGAAATCCGGGGTGAAGCTTTCGGTCACCTCTCCCTGGCCGTTCTGCTCCAGCGGAAAGCTCCGGGGCTCGTACTGCCACTCGATCTGGTAAAAGTCGAGGATCCGGCCGAACTCCTCTTCACTCGCGTTGACAAAGGGCGCGCGCGGTGCGGCGGCTCGCGGGTCCAGGGCGGGCCGCTCTTCGGCCTCGTGCAGGATCTCGCGCAAGCGATCGAGGAGGGACGCCGGAATCTCGAGCCGCTCCTCCCCGGGGACCCACTCCCCCCCGGGCGTTCGCCGGAAGAGCTGAATGGCGATCCCCCCCTCGGTGGCAAAGATCCGAAACTCCTCGCCGGGCCCCCGCTCCAGCCGTTCGATCAGCTCCCTGCCATCCTCGATGTGCATACCCTATTCACCCGCCCCGCGCGCCCGGCGCGCCCCCCGACTCCGCTTGGGCGCTGCACCCGCCAGCGAACCGTACTGGGGGTTGAGGGGGACCCTTTTTCGACACAGGGGACACTCCTCGCGGAGATACGTGGGGAAGTTCTTGTTCACCAGGGCGAAGAAGGGGCAGTCGAACTTGATGCCCGCGCTCCGGTTCCACAGGGTGCCGATCCCCACCACGCGGCCATCCCGCTCTTCCACGAGCCGGATCAGGGATCGGATGGTCGATCCGGTGGTCAGGATGTCTTCCACGATCAACGCCGAGGATCCGGAAAAGAGGAAGGGGAAGAATTCCGGGGGAAGCACCACCTCCGTCTTCCCCTCCCTGCCCTTGCCCTTGACCGCGTACAAGAGCTTGGGCCGCGAGGGGTGCGCCCTGGCCACACAGTGCCCCAGAACGGTGGCGCCGATGCCTGACGTGAGGACCACATCCACCGGGGAGGCGCCATAGTGCGTGGCGATGATGTCTCCCAATCCCTCGGTGAAGCCCGGCTCGGTGGTGACCAGCCGCTTCTCCACGTATTCCCGCGCGTGCCGACCCGAGGAGATGACGAAATGATCGTTGGTCAGGTATGCTCCGGTCCGCAGGATGATCCCGCGGTTAATCCGCTCGAGAACCTCCGTGTCCATGAGCCTATCCTCCGTCCGCCGTCCCGTGAAGCCTCACTCTCCTCACACCCCACAGTCAGAGATCCGCAGGATCGATGAAGACGAACTCGTCTGTCTGCACCTCCTTTGGCGCGGGCCCCCGCACATACAGCGTCATCCCTACGCGAAAGGCGTCCTGGGGGATCACGGCGCTCACCGGATCCCCCGGAACGTAGGGAAGGAGCAGGGTCCCGCCACTCGCGATCACGGCCTGGGCTGCCCGCAGCCCGTCGAGAAGCCACTGCGGATCCTGCCACCCGAAGGGGTACAGAAAGAATGGCCGGGTGTGCATCTCCGCCCCGCGCCCGCGAAACGTCATCTGCATCACCGACGAGTAGTCCCAGAGGCCGAAGCAACAGCCCCAGCCTTTCTCCGCCCGCCTCCCATACATCCCTTCCCATCCAAGAGGGGTCAGGCGATCCAGCGTACCATGGAGGGTCTCAGGATCCCAGGGTGGCGTGAAATGGTACGAGCGGTAGGTCGCTTCCAAGAGGGAGGCCACCTCGCTGCTGACGTCCGGGATCCGCTCCAACCGGGAGGCCCCCGCCTCACCCGAGAGGAGCGCGAGGGCGCACCGCTTGAAGGGGAGACTGCCCCGCATCTCGACAAAGGATTCCGATGGCGCATTCCCCTCGATGACCAACGAATAGGCGCTTGTGATGCCCGCGTCCCGGATCCCATCCACCAGGGCATTCGCGATCAGACCCGCGATCCCTCGGCGACGGTGGGACGGATGCACGCGCAGATCATAGAAGTAGGCCCACCGGTGTCTGATCCCGTTGACGCGCAGGCTCTTCACGGTGACGCCCCCGACCCCGATGAGGGTCCCCTCCTGCTCGGCCACGCACATGCGGAAGGACTCGTAGGCTCGGGAGCGGGCAAAAAAATCGGGGGACCGATCGAAGACAAGCTGGATCGTTCCCCCCATGACGCACTGCCGATCGAGCTCGATGAGGGCCTCGTTATCCTGGGGTCGGGCATCCCGGATGACGATGTCAGAAGCCAACGGACCGCTGTACTCCCTCCTGTCCCGGCGCCTCGCACCCCGCCGAGAGCCCTATCGGCCTTTTTGTATCACAGGAGGTGGGGGGGGTCAAGGGCCTGCGCCGACCGGCCCCGGCCGAAAAGACCACGCGATCACGACGACCCCGAGCACCGGCAACAGTCCCGTGATCCCGAACATGGCCTGATAGCCGATCCGCTCCGCCACGACGCCCATGACGATCGGTCCGAAGCTGGTGCCGAGAACAATCGCGCCACTGAAAAGGCCCAGCACGCGCCCGCGTCCACCGGAGGGGACCTGATCCACGATCAGTGCGATGAGCGTCGGATAGAGCAGCCCGTGCGAGCCGCCGAAGAGAATCCCGATCCAGACGAGCGCGCTCGCCGGGCCCGGCCAGACGAGAAGAAAGATCCCCGCCGCGTTGACGAGGAGGGCCGGCATGACCACCTGCCACCGCCCCCAGAGGTCCGACCAGCGGCGTCCCAGGAGCCGAACCCCGACGGCGGCCACCGCGTACGCCACGTAGAGGTCCCCCACCCGCTCGACGCCGACGCCCCTGGCGAAGGGGGGAAAGAAGGCAAAAAGAGTCCCCACCCCCACGCCGAAGATTCCCGAGATGCCCAGGGGCAAGAGGACGCTTTTCCCGCTGATCCCGTCGCCCGGGTGGGAAGCGACAAGGAGGATCGGGGGTGGCTTGATGGCCCCGATCACGATCAGGCACCCGAGGGAGAAGAGAGAGGCGGAGAGGAAAAACCGCGGATACCCGTAGGCGTGAATCACCAGCTCTCCGAGGGCGGGCGCCAAGCCGATGCTGACCAGGCCTGAGATCCCGAAGATGCCGACCGCCTCGGCCCGATGGTCCGGGGGCGCGATCCCGGTGATGAGGGTCAGGTTGGCGATGAAAAAGGCGGAGTAGCCGAACCCTTGCAGAAGGCGCAGGAGGGAAAAGAGCGGGCTGAGCTCTGTGAGGAAGCTGAAGGCGACCGACGCGAGGAATCCCGCCACCGCCCCGAGAAAGAGAAAGGGTTTGATCCCGAACCGTTCGACCCATCGCCCCACGAGCGGCTGACAGACGATGGCGGCGAGACTGTAGACCCCCATGATCCAGCCGATCCGGGCCTCTGAGCCGCCGAGATCCGCAATGTAGAGGGGGAGGAGGTTGAAGGCGTTGATATTGCAGAAGAAGAGAAAATTGGCCGCCACCGCCTGCCAGAAGTCCCGGCGAGATATGCCGGGAGACAGGAGGGTCACCGGCCGCTCTCGACGGGGGTCATCTGGACCTCACGGTCAGCAGGTGTGGAATGAGCTCTTTGAGGCGGCGGGCCAGCCGAGGTGGACTGGCGTCCTGGCCCTTATTCAGATAGAGCGCGGGTCCACAGTGCTCGACGATCCGGCGAATGGAGTCGTCCGCCCGCATCCCGGAGACGAAGAGAATCGGCACCGGAGCGGGCCGATCGAGCCCCTTTTCCAGAGCCCGGAGCGCCAGGGCGGCGACGGCGCCATCCATGGGGGCCATCACAATATCCAGGATGACGAGCGAAATTGGGCGCTCGGCTTGGAAACGCCGGACGCACTCGGTGAGGAGCGCTGAACCGGTCTCACAGCCGACCACCTCCCTGGCGACCCTCTCCTCGACCAACAGGTCGCTCAAGAGCTGGCGAAAGAGGAGTTCGTCGTCTGCCAGCACGATGCACTCGAGGACCGAACCGAGGGGGGTCTGGACCGTCTCCAGGGTGAAGCCGCAGGGGGCACACCGGGTCTCTGCCCCTCCCGCCACCTCCACCGCGTACGTGGGGACCTCCTCCCCACAGCTCATACAGTAGAGGGACCTGGCCTGCTCGCCTTCTGTCATGAAAGTCGCACCCCCTCGAGGTCGATCGTGAGGACCTTCGCCTGCGCGCGGATGCCTCTTGCTGTCCAGGCCTCCACCATTTCCCGACCAACCGTCTCGGCCTCGCGTTCGACGAGGGCGACCACGGTCGAGCCGGCCCCACTCAGAAAGGTCGCCAAGGCGCCGGCGCGACGGCCCGCCTCGAAGACCTCTTCCATTCCCGGCAAGAGCTTGGCCCGGTAGGGCTGGTGCAGCCGATCCCGGGTCGCCTCATCGAGGAGACCGAGATCGCCCGCGACCAGCGCCCCGACCAACATGGCCGCCCGCCCCACGTTATAGACCGCATCGGTGAGCGGAACCTGTTGGGGGAGCGCCCGCCGGGCCTCCGCCGTGCTCAATTCCCTGTCCGGAACCACCGCGACGATCCGAATGGTATCGGGGACCGGGATCTTCACGTATCGGACCGCACCCTCTGACACACAGGTGGCGGTGAGACCCCCCACCAGGGACGGGGTGATGTTGTCCGGGTGTCCCTCGAAGGGGAGCGCGAGCTTCAAGACGTCGGCAACAGCGAGGGGCCGGCCGACGAGCTCCGCCGCGCCGACAACGCCGCCGAGGCATGCGGTCCCGCTCGAGCCCAACCCGCGCCTCAAGGGGATGGCGTTCTTGAGATGGATCCGGAGACCGGGTGCGGTAACCCCGAGATGCGCGAAGGCGGCCCGGGCCGCCCGCACCACCAGGGATCTCTCCACGTCCCGCTGCAGACGGTCCGCCCCCTCCCCTTCGACGGTCAGCTCGACCCCCCGGGCGATCTCCTCCATCTCGATGGTGTTATACAGGCCCAGGGCCAAGCCTAACACGTCGAAGCCAGAGCCCAAATTGGCGGTCGAGCCGGGCACCCGAATCCGTATGCGTCCTCCGGCGCTCATGACGCTTCTTCTAGCAGACTCGGCGGGCAAAATCAATGGATGAAGTCGCGAGACATAGCGCCATAACGCAGAAGGGGAGGGGTGGTGAACCACCCCTCCCCTTCCGGACACTGCGTGCCGACCAGGCCTAGAAGGTCGCCTTCAGGAGTACATCGAGTTCCTTGCTGAGATCGTCGAGCATCTTCATCAGTTTCTTCTCTTGGTCCGGGTTCATCTTCATCTTCTTGTCTTTCATCATCTTCATGGCCTTATCGAGCTTCTGTTGGGTCTCCTGCATCATCTTCATTGAATCGCCGGCCATGACGCCCTGTGCGGGCACGAGAAGGGCGACGACCAGGGCCATCATTCCAAGCACCTTCTTCACAGGATCACCCCCTTTCGCGTGGGATTGTGAGCATCGGCGGGGTATACAGCGCGACGCGGACTATATTCGGCCCCCCCCTTTTTGTCAAGTGCTTAATACCGGAGGTTCACGACTCGCTCAGGAGGCGGCGGATCATCGCCTCCATCTCGGGATACCCCCCCTCGCCGATTTGGGTCCGCCGAATGATTCCTCGCTTGTCGATCAGGTGCAGCGTCGGCCAGTACTCGGTGCCGTAACGGTTCCAGGTGGCAAAGTCGTTATCCAAAGCGACCGGATAGGGAATCCCGAGCACGTTACAGGCCGCTTTCACCCCGGCCACAGGCTTTTCCCAATCGAACTCCGGTGTGTGGATTCCGATGATGACGAGACCCTGGCCCCCGAACCGCTGATGCCAATCCACCAACTGGGGGATGGTGTTCCGGCTGTTGATTCAGCCGTGCGTCCAGAACTCCAGGAGGATCACCTTTCCCCGCAGATCGGCGAGGCGGAGCGGCCGGGAATTGATCCACACCTCGTTGGTAAGCTCCGGGGCCGGCGTGCCGATCATGGAGGCCCCTGCCCAGGCCGACAGGGCCAGGGCGACCACTCCCAAGAGGCTGAGGAATATCCAGCGAGAGAAGCTCCCCTGCTTTCCCATGTCTCCCTCCATCAACCCAGCGGCTCTGCCGTCTCTCCCCTGGGCCGATTCCGGCCTGTAGCACACCCGGTCTCTTAGATGCAGGAGAGGCCGGAAAGGATGCGTCCTACCGGGATAGACGATGCCCGGGGGCAAAATGTTCCCCCGTCCTCCAAGATCACAGGCGGCGGAAGAGCCACTCGGGCGTGAACCGGAGGGCGAAGGCGGAGAGGAGGGTGAAATAGTCCGTGAGGAGCAGGAGTCCCACCAGCACAAGGAAGACGCCGCTCACGCGACTCACCCACGGGAGGAGGCGCCTGAACCGGTTGAAGAATCGCAGGAAGCGACTGAAGAGGAGCGCACTCAGCAAGAAGGGGACCGCAAGTCCGGCCGAGTAGGCGGCGAGGAGAAAGATTCCCTGGCCCGCCGTCTGCGCAGTGCTCGCCATGAGCAGGATCGATCCCAGGATCGGACCGACACAGGGGATCCAGCCGGCGGCAAAGGTGACCCCCACCAGGAAGGCACCCAGGAAGCCGCCGGGGCGCCCTTTCAGCTCCAGGTGCCTCTCCCGCATGAGGAACGGGAGGGCGAGCCAGCCGGCGATGTGGAGTCCAAAGAGGATGACCAACACCCCGCCCACCCGGCGAATCACGAGCTGATAATCAAAGAGAAGCTGCCCCAGCGCGGTCGCCGAGGCCCCGAACGCAATAAAGATGGCCGAGAAGCCGGCGATGAACGCCAGGGAACGCAAGAGGAGGTGGCGTCGATGCCGTGCGTGCAACGCCGGCCCATGGATCTCGTCCAGCGACAGGCCCCCGACGAAGGCGAGGTAGGAGGGAATGAGAGGAAGGACACAGGGCGAAAGAAACGAGAGGAGACCCGCCCCCATGGCCACCAGGATCGATACCTGCGCCGCTTCCGTCAACGTCTATCCTCGCCCCGTGCTGTCCCGGCCCTGTCCCTCTGGCCTCTTCCTCTCCCCGATCATCATCTTCTATACTAACGGTCCGCGCAGGCTTTGGCAACCCCGGTCGCCGCACGGGAAATTCTCCGCATCCCTCCGTCCCTGGCGGCGTCTAACCGATAGGCGGCCGTTCCGGATCCCTCTTGCGGAAATAGCGCTTGACAACACTGTTGTGGGTTACTATAGACGGGATACCCATTCGTCTTTGCTCCCAGCGGATGACCTGTGCATTACACTCAATAATGCTCACGCCATCAGTCATGACTTTCGGAAAAGGTACCTCCGCCTACAAGGCGTACCTGGACAGTCCCCATGGACGACTCCGCCTCGACATCCTCTGGCATCAACTCGGGATCTTTATGGTCAAGGCGTGGGGGGCCGAGCCCCTCCGACTCGATGTTCTCGACGTCGGCTGCGGGACCGGAGAAGTGGCCCTCCGCCTTGCCGCATCCGGGCACGCGGTCACGCTCCTCGATCCGGTCGAGGAGATGCTGCAGCTCGCCCGGGAGAATGCACAGGCCCTCACCCCCGCGCCTGCGTTTCCACCCCGCTTCATCGCCGGGACGCTCGAGGAGGCGGCCGCACGTCTGCCACATGAGACTTTCGACCTCGTCCTGTGCCATACGCTGCTCGAGTATCTCCCGGCCCCGTTCAGTGCGCTGCCGCTCCTCAGCGCCTTCCTGAGATCAGGGGGATGTCTTTCCCTGGTCGCGCTGAACCGGTGGCAGGAACCGCTGCGCCTCGCCATCCGGGACGGCACATTCGATGAGGCGCGCACGGCCCTCGCGAACCCGGGGACCGCGGATTCCCTCTTTGGTCTCCCGCGGACGGCGATGACCTTCGAAGCACTCCGGAGCAAGCTGGAGGCCGCGGGAATCCAGGCCGTCGGGCACGCGGGTATCTTCGTCGCTGCCGACTATCTCGAGTCCCGCGATCTGGAGGAGCCCTCGCATTTCAACGCGCTCCTCCGGCTGGAGGTGGAGGCAGGTGCACGCGCCCCCTTCACGGACATTGCCCGCTACCTCCATCTGTGGGGGAGGCGGACAGGATAGCCAGGAGAAGCAACCCGTGCGCATCGCCGTGGTGATTCCGGCGCTCGACGAAGAGGCGGCCATCGGGGTGGTGGTGAGGGAGGTGTCGCGGGACCTCGTGGGGGAGATCATCGTCGTGGATAACGGCAGCACCGATCGGACGGCGGAGGTGGCCCGAGCCGGCGGCGCCAGGGTGATTCGCGAGCCGATCCGGGGCTACGGCGCGGCCTGTCTGGCCGGAGCGCTGGCGGCTCAGGACGCCGACATCCTGGTCTTCCTCGATGGCGACCGAAGCGACGACCCCGCCGAGATGCCGGTCGTCCTCCGACCGATCCTGGAAGGCCGCGCCGATCTGGTGGTCGGATCACGGGTGGACGGCCGGGCCGAAGAGGGGGCGCTCACGCCGCATCAGCGCTTCGGCAACCGGCTCGTCACGTGGATGCTTCGGCGGCTCTACGGCCTTGCCCTGACGGACATCGGGCCCTTCCGCGCCATCCGGGCGCCGGTCCTCCGGGATCTCGGGATGGAACACCAGACCTACGGATGGCCGGTGGAGATGATCGTCAAGGCGGCCAAGAAGGGTTATCGAGTCGTCAATGTCCCGGTGAGCTGTCGCAAGAGGATCGGGCGGTCAAAGGTGGCAGGGACGATGAAGGGAAGCCTCCTGGCCGGGTATCATCTGCTCTCCACCACCGTGCGGTATGCCTGGAGAAGGTAGGTGATGGGCTTTTCCGTCGGCATCGGCCTCACGAACGAATGCAATCTGCGTTGTCCCCATTGCTACCGGCCGGACATGATGATCGACCGCCTCACGCTGCAGGATGTGCGGCGGGTCTGCGACAGCATCCCGGTGAGGTCCATGAACCTCGGCGTGGGAGAAAACGGCCTCCACCCCCAGTATCACGCCATCCTGGAGTACCTCTGGGGCCGCGGGATCACAACCACGGTGACCTCCAATGGCCTGAGCATCGAGGCCCTCACGGACGAGGGGGTCAAGCGCTTCCACAGCGTGGAGTTCTCGCTGGACTTCCCCACGGAAAAGGAGCACGACGCCTTTCGGGGACGCGGCAACTGGCGGACGGTTATGAGGTCCATCGAGCGGTGTGCCGACCTCGGCCAGCCGGTCACGGTGACCGCAGTCATGATGCGCATCAACTACAACCGATTGGGTGAGCTCGCCGCGGTCGCCGCCGCGGTCGGCGCCAACCTCCGCGTCAACATCTATCAGCCCGCGAAGACCGATCGGTTCACCCTGACGTACGATCAGTTCTGGGAGGGGTTCAAGGGTCTGCTGGGCGCGGCGCGCCTGGTGACCACCACCGAGCCGGTCCTGGCCGCGGTGCTGGGACTCGAGGGGTTCGCCGGTCCGGGGTGCGGCCGCTCCACGGTCCGCGTGGCCCCGGACGGGCGAATCCTCCCCTGCACGTACTGGCCCAAGAGTCGCCTGACGCTCGCCGATCTCGCAACCCTCAAAGACGAGATCGTTCAGGCCCCGGAGTTTTGCGAGGCGAGGCAGGTGCCGCGGGTGTGCGCCGGGTGCCCCTGTCGAGGCGGCTGCGCGGGGAGGCGGGCGCTCGCCGGCGATCTTCACGCCCCCGATCCGTACTGCGCCTTTGCGCGGGGAGATCGCATCGTCATCGACTGGGAGCGGGCGACGGGACAGGATCTTCCGAAGGTCGGCAGCGCCTGCACAACCGTCGTCTCGGCACGCTAGGGCGTGTCACGAGTGATGAGGACTGAGTGATGAGCGACAATATGAGCGAGACCAAGCGCCCCGCGGAGGTGCCGACACTGCCCCGGACGCTGTATCTCGAGACGACCAATCGCTGTGACTCGAAATGCCAGACGTGCGTCCGGACCTTCCTGACGCTCGAGCCTCCGAAGGACCTCACCCTGGCGGAGCTCAAAGGGATCGTGGACCAGTTCCCCGTCCTCGAGCGCGTCGTCCTGCACGGCGTCGGGGAGCCGCTCTTGAACCGGGAGCTCTTCGCCATGGTCGCGTACGTGAAGGCCAGGGGCGCGACGGTCCTTTTCAATTCCGACGCCATCGCGCTCACCCCGACGCGGGCGCGCCAGCTCATTGAGAGCCGCCTGGACGAATTCCGGGTCTCGATGGACGCCGCGTCCCGGGAGATGTACGCGCGGATCCGGGGTGTTGATCAGTTCGACCGGGTCCTCGAGAACGTACGGCAGTTGCTCCAGCTCCAGCACGAACTCAACGAGCGGACGCCGCGGGTGTCCCTGTGGTTTACCGCCATGAAGGCAAACCTCGACGAGCTGCCGGCCTTCGTGCGGCTCGCTGTGAATCTCGGGGTGCCTGAGGTGTACGTGCAGCGGCTCGTCTATAACGGTCAGGGGCTCGCGGTGGCCGAGCAGTCGCTCCACCGGGCGCTCCACGAGCGGGAGCAGCGCCTGGTCGAGGAGGCGACGGCACTCGCCCGGGCCTTCGATATCGGCTTCAAGGCCTCGGGGCTCACGACCCCCCTCGAGAGCCTCAAGGGGACGGCGCTCGAGCAGCGACCCTGGTCCGGGTGCCAGCGCCCATGGACGCTGAGCTACGTCACGGCCAACGGCAATGTCCTCCCCTGCTGCATCTCGCCCTGGTCGGCGAAGGACTACCGGGGTGCGATGCTCGGCAATGCCTTCACCGAGGACTTTGCCGGCCTCTGGAACGGAGAGCGGTACCGGCAATTTCGAGAAGCGTTCGAGAGCGACAGCCCTCCCGATCCCTGCCGCGGGTGCGGATTACTCTGGAGCATCTGACGCATGAACGGAAAAGGGATCAAGGGCTTCGGCCGTGAGCTCAGCCGAACGGATGAAAGGAGAGGACGATGAACCTGAAAAGTGAAGCTACGGGTGGAGTCAGCCCCTCGTTTTCCCTCGCGCTCTTCCGCATGGGGTTCGGCATCCTGTACATACACGCGGCCTGGCAGAAGGCACCGTGGGTCATCCAGGATGGGCAGCGGTTCGGATGGTTGTACGGGTGGATCTGGCAGGAGATCAACCATCCGACCTTTGATTGGTACAAGGCTTTCCTGCAGAACGTTGTCCTTCCCAACTTCACCTTCTTCGGTACCATGAGCTTTTTCACGGAGGTCGCCCTCGGGCTCTCGCTGCTCGTCGGCCTCTTCACGGTCCTCGGGGGCCTTGGCGGGGCGTTCTGGCAGCTCAACATCGCCTTGGGAAGCTACTCCGTCCCCGGGGAATGGGGCTGGATCTGGTTTCTCCTCATCGCACCCCACCTGGTCTTTGCAGAGAGCCGGGCAGGGCGGTGCCTGGGGATCGACCGGCTCCTCTCGGACCGGACAGCCGCCACCCCAACGCGGCGGACAGGTGTCTTGGGCCTGCTCCTCCGGTTCGTCTGAGGGCGCGCGGATGGGCGGGAGGAAGGGTGCTCTTGTTCTTTTCTCCGGTCTTGGGACACTCTCTGGGCTCCTGTATGCCCTGAATTTCCGGCTGGCGCCGCTGGTCGACCGTCTCGGCCTCACCGCCCGCGAAGGCGACCCGCTCGGCGCGTACCCGTTCCTGTATCTCACCCTGTTCGCGCTCTACGGGGTCGCGGGCGCCGCCGTGTTCCGAAAACGGCCCGGGCCGTCGTGTCTCGCCCTCATCGTGGGATTCGCCGTGCTCTTCCGCGCGGCCCTGCTCTTCGCCCCCCTCGTTCTCTCCAGTGATCTCTACCGGTACGTCTGGGACGGTCGGGTCCAGCGGGCCGGAATCAATCCGTATCTCTACCCTCCGTCAGCCCCGGAGCTCAGTGCGCTCCGGGACGAAGACGTGTATCCGCGCATCAATCGACCGGAGGCGCCGACCATCTATCCGCCCGGCGCGCAGATGCTCTTTGCCGCCATCACCACTCTTTTCCCCGACAGCGTCACCGGGATGAAGGGGATCATGATCCTCTTCGATTGTGGCACCATGGTCTGCATCATCCGTCTCTTGAAGAGGAGGGGGATCGATCCGGACAGGGTGCTCCTGTACGCCTGGTCCCCGCTCGTCATTTTTGAATTAGCCGGAAGCGGTCACCTCGAGGCGCTGATGCTCCCCTTCGTCCTGCTCGCCCTGTTGTCCAGCATGGATGGAAAGTCGTTCCTCGCCGGCACCGCGCTCGGAACCGCCACCTTGATCAAGCTGTATCCGGCGGTCCTCTTCCCCGCCCTGGTCCGGCGGGGCAACCGCGTCTTCCCCCTCGTCGTTGCCGCGACGATCCTTGCGGGGTACCTGCCGTACCTCATCGGCGCGGGGGGGAAGGTGCTGGGATTCTTCCCGGGCTACTTCGCCGCCGAGGAGGACTTCAACGTCGGGCTCCGCGATGTTCTGGCCTTTGTCCTCGGCCCCTTCACCGCCTCAGCCCGCCCGGTGGCGATCCTCCTCGTCACCGCCCTCCTCGCGGGCGTGGCACTCACCCTCGCCCGCCGGTGGCAGGACGCAGATGTTCTGTGGCGCGGGTATCTCATGGTGAGCGCGTACCTCGTGCTGCTGCCGACGAGTCTTCACCCGTGGTACCTGATCTGGATCCTTCCATTCCTCTGTCTCTTCCCGACATGGGGATGGCTCTATCTCACCGGCGCCATCGCGCTCTCCTACGTGAAGTACCTCCAGGAGCCTGAGCTCCTCCCCTTGGGCATTCGGCTGGGTGAGTTCGTCCCCCTGGTCGCGCTCCTCGTCTTCCAGGCCCTCTGGCATCGCCGCGCCGCGACGGAAGCGGCCAGGGGCATGAGGCCGATGGCGGAGACATCCCGATGACTGCCGCCCCGCTCCTGATGGGGTGCTTGCTCGTCCTCTACTTCACGGCCCTCTTCCTCCTTTTCCTCTATGGGATCAACTGCTACATCATGATCCATCTGCACCGTCGCACCCGGGAGCGGATGCTGCAGGCCGACGACGAGGTCTGGCGGAGCTGGCAGCAGCCCGGTCAGGACCTGCCCGTCATCACGGTGCAGCTACCGATCTACAACGAGCGTTACGTCGTCCAGCGGCTGATCGACGCCGTGGTGCGACTCGAGTATCCGCGGGAGAAGCTCGAGATCCAGGTGTTGGACGACTCCACGGATGAAACGACGGCCATCGCCGGTGAGCTCATCGAAGCCTACCGCCGGGCGGGGACCGACATCACCCTGCTCCACCGGACCACCCGCACCGGGTACAAGGCGGGAGCACTCAGGGACGGCCTGGCGGGTGCCCGGGGCGAGTTCGTCGCCATCTTCGATGCCGACTTCGTGCCCACCCCGGACTTCCTGATGAAGACCCTGCCGTTCTTCCAGGATCCCGATATCGCCATGGTCCAGGTCCGGTGGGGCCATATCAACAGGGACTACTCGCTCCTCACCCTGGTGCAGAGCTTCGGGATCGACGGCCACTTCTGGGTCGAGCAGGCGGCCCGCTGCTGGTCGGGCCTCTTCATGAACTTCAACGGCACCGCCGGAATCTGGCGGCGGACGGCCATCGACGACGCGGGCGGATGGCAGGCGGACACCTTGACGGAGGACCTCGACCTGAGTTACCGGGCCCAGCTCAAGGGATGGCGGATGAAGTTTTTGCCGCAGGTCGTCTGCCCGGCCGAGGTCCCCGTGCAACTGACCGGCGCCCGGAGCCAGCAGCACCGTTGGGCCAAGGGCTCGATTCAGACCGCCAGGAAGCTCGTCCCCCGGATCCTGAGGGCAGATCTCCCTCTGTTCACGAAGTATCAGGCGGTTTTTCACCTGACGAACTACATGGTGCATCCCCTGATGCTCGTGGTCGTCCTCAGCGCACCCCTCCTCCTGCAATCCGAGCGCTTCCTGACGGTCCGGGAGCACCTCCTGGCGGTCGCGGCCTTCTTCTCGGTGGCGACGTTCGGGCCGTCCAGCATGTACCTGTACGCCCAAATGCAGCTGTACCCCGACTGGACGCGGAGGCTCTGGGCCTTTCCTGCTCTGCTCGTCTTCGGGACGGGCATTGCGCTGAACAACACGAAGGCCATCCTCGAGGCGCTGCTCAATGTCCGGGGGGCCTTCATCCGGACTCCGAAATTTCGGATCGAGAAACGCTCGGACACATGGGTGGGCAAGCGATATCGCGCCCCGGTGCCCTGGCTGAGCCTCCTTGAGGCGCTCCTGGCCCTGTACTGCCTCTATGGGGTATCCCTGTTCCTCCGGCGTGGCCGGTTCCTCATCGATCCCTTCCTTCTCCTCTACTCCATCGGCTTCGCCACGGTGGCCGGCATGAGCCTCTGGGAGTCGCTCCGGGCCCGCGCACCCCACCCCGAACCCAGCCGGGTTCCGCCTTCACCCGGGACCGCCGGCGAAGGCGAGTTGGTCGGGCGGACGGGCGACACCGGGGAGTTGACTCCTGTCGTCGCTCCGGTAGAAAGGACGGCGGGTCGATGAGCCGCCCATCCGGGCAGACCACCACCCTGCCGGACGATCTGACGTCCCAGCTCGCGGAGACACTCGACGACTGGCGAATCAACGGCAAGGTGGGGAGGCTGTGGGCATGGGACGCCTCACTCTGGACAGGGACCGACGAGGGGAAGTGGCTCGGCTGGTTGAGCATCACCGAGGATCAGTTGGCCCGGATCGGTCACCTGACCGCCATTGCGGAGGAGGTCAAGGGCGCAGGCTTTCAGCACGCGCTGCTGCTGGGGATGGGTGGCTCAAGCCTGTGTCCGGAAGTCTTGAAGATGACATTCGGCGAGATCCACGGGTATCCCGAACTCCACATCCTTGATTCGACTGATCCGGCTCAGATCAGGGCGGTCGAGAGGAAGGTAGACCTGGCCCGCACCGTGTTCATCGTGTCGAGCAAGTCGGGAACGACCTTGGAGTCCAACATCTTCACGCAGTACTTCTTCCAGCGGGCCAAGGAGGTCATCGGGGCCGAAAAGGTGGGCGATCGTTTCATCGCCATCACGGACCCGGGATCGAAATTACAGCAGGTCGCCGAGCGCGATGGGTTCCGGCACATCTTCTTCGGCATCCCGAGCATCGGCGGCCGGTACTCGGCCCTCTCGAATTTCGGCATGGTGCCGGCGGCCGTGATGGGCCTGGACGTCCGCCGATTCCTCGACCGCGCCGACGAGATGGTGCACAGGTGCGCGTCGGGTGTCCCGCCCAAGGATAATCCCGGCGTGGTCCTGGGCGCCATCCTCGGCGTCCTCGCCAGAAACGGCCGCGACAAGGTGACGCTCATCCCGTCGCCCGGCATTTGGGACCTCGGCGCGTGGCTCGAGCAGATGTTGGCGGAATCCACGGGCAAGGAGGGCACAGGGCTCATCCCGGTGGACCGCGAGCAGGCGGGCCCGCCCGAGGTGTACGGCGCGGACCGCGTGTTCGTCTACGTGCGCCTCGAATCGGCTCCTGACTCACAGCAGGACGCGGCGGTCGCCGCCCTGGAGAAGGCGGGGCATCCCGTGGTTCGGATCGCGGTCGCGGACCCCTATGACCTGGGCCGGGAGTTCTTTCGCTGGGAGATGGCCACGGCGGTGGCAGGATCGATCCTGGGGATCAATCCCTTCAACCAGCCGGATGTGGAGACGAGTAAAGTGGCGACGCGGAAGCTGACCGCCGAGTATGAACAGACCGGCTCACTCCCGCCTGAGGCCCCAGTCCTCACAGAGGCCGGGATCACATTGTTTGCAGACGAGAAGAACGCCGCAGCGCTGGCCACGGCGACCGGGCGCGATCGGTCGCTTGTCGGCACTCTCCGGGCGCACCTGCATCGACTCACGACTGCTGATTACTTTGCGCTCCTGGCCTATGTCGAGATGAACGCCGCCCACGAGGAGCGGCTTCAAGCGGTGCGTCACGCCGTCCGCGACACGAGGGGCGTGGCAACGTCTCTGGGGTTTGGTCCGCGCCTGCTGCACTCGACCGGCCAGGCGTACAAGGGCGGACCGAACACCGGAGTCTTTGTGCAGATCACCTGTGACGATGCGGCGGACCTGCCGGTGCCCGGCCAGCAATACACCTTCGGCGTGGTGAAGGCGGCGCAGGCCCGCGGCGACTTTCAGGTATTGGCGGAGCGGAATCGGCGGGTCCTGCGGGTTCACCTGGGTGCTGACGTGCTCGCAGGCGTGAGAACATTGGATACGGCCATCAGGCAGGCGCTGGCGTAGTGCGATCGATCAGGACCCGGGAGACCGTATTATAATAATGAAGGAGGGGCCCTGCGGGACATGGTGCCGAAGGATATCTTCCGGTGGGAGGATTGAGACATGATCCTGGCCGGCGACATCGGCGGGACCAACACGCGACTCGCATACGTCGGCGTCGATAGCGGCCACCTGACGCTGGTTGTAGAAGGCACCTTTTCCAGCCGGGAGCACCCCAGCCTCGAATCGGTCCTGGCACAGTTCGTGTCGGCCCACCGCCTGCCCGTTGCCCAGGCCTGCTTCGGCGTGGCCGGACCTGTCCGGAACGGTCGGTGTAAGGCGACCAACCTCCCGTGGGTGGTGGACGCACGCCAGGTCGCACCCCGGTTGGGTCTCGAGAAGGCGCTCGTCATCAATGACCTGGAGGCAAGCGCCTACGGCATCGCCGTCCTGGAGCCGAAGGACTTCGCGGTGTTGAGCGAGGGGGCACCAGACGCCACAGGCAACGCGGCCCTGATCTCTGCGGGGACCGGGCTCGGCGAGGCCGGCCTCTATTGGGACGGCACCCAGCACCGACCCTTTGCCTCCGAGGGGGGCCATGCCACTTTCGCCCCTCGCAATGACCTGGAAATGGAGCTGCTTCGCTACCTGCTCACAAAGTATAAGCATGTGAGTTACGAGCGCGTCCTCTCCGGACCGGGATTGCTCAACATCTATACGTTCCTTCGGGATACGGGGCGCGCCGAGGAGCCGGCCTGGCTCGCCGAACGGTTGCGCCGGGATGATCCCCCGGCCGTCATCGCTCAAGCCGCCTTGGAGGGAAAAAGCGCGCTCTGCACTGACGCCCTGGACCTCTTTGTGTCGCTCTACGGGGCGGAGGCCGGCAACCTGGCCTTGAAGGTCTTGGCCACGGGCGGCCTGTTTGTCGGAGGCGGGATCGCGCCACAGATCATCCAGAAGCTGAAGGAATCGACGTTCATGACGGCCTTCACAGCCAAGGGTCGGATGAAGCCGTTGCTTGACGCGATGCCGGTCCGGGTTATTCTGAACGACAAGACCACCCTGCTGGGAGCCGCCCGCCGCGCCACCCTGGAGGAAGCGGTCAACCCTGTTCATAACGAGGAGGAGGAGCGGTGACTAAGCGGCGGACCCGCGACGCACCCAGGGAACACATGCCATGCGATTGATCCGAGGCGCAATCAACATCTCGGACCGGGCCGCCGCAGGCCTTCTGGATCTTCATGGGGAGATCGCATCATCGTCCTGATCCGTGGGCGCTATGGTTCACGGCGGCCACGACTCACACGACGCGATGAGGTCAACGGGCTCACGGCATGGCAGCGAAGGAAACAGGCGGCACGCACGAGAACCGGCACGACTGGTGGCGGCCGGCGCTGCTCGTCGCCACCATCCTGCTGATTCTCGTCCTGGTGAGGATTTTCGGGATCGGTGAGCGGCTGGGCGCGCTACGGAGCTGGATCGAGGGACTGGGATCCTGGGGACCTCTTGTCTTTTTCTTTCTGTACGCCGCCGCCGTGGTTGCGGCCATCCCGGGGTCGGCCCTGACCGTTGTGGCGGGGACCCTCTTCGGATCCGTACTCGGGGTCGTGGTCGTGATCAATGCGGCCACGCTGGGGGCCAGCCTGGCGTTCCTCATCGCGCGCTACTTTGCCCGCGATGCGGTGGCCCGTCGCCTTGCCGCCAATGAAAAATTCCAAAGGCTGGATCGGCTCACCGAAGAACATGGAGCCATCATCGTGGCCCTCACTCGGCTGGTCCCCCTTTTCCCCTTTAACCTCCTCAATTATGGCTTCGGCCTCACGCGGATCCCCTTCTGGACCTACGTGATCTGGTCCTGGGTCTGCATGCTGCCCGCGACCATCCTTTTCGTCGTTGGAGCAGACGCATTCACCGAGGGCCTGACCCAAGGCCGGGTCCCCTGGGCCCTGATGGGTGTCCTGGTTGCCGTAGGGCTGGTCCTGGCGTTCCTGATCCGATACGCACGCCGAAAACTGACAGAGAGGGAAGTCAGAGCGAAGATGGAATAAGATCATCGATTACGTAGGAGCGTCCCCGTGAGGCACGTACCAGAGATCCTGCCGAAAGACGAACACAATAGGGTGTTGCTTTCCAATGTCCATCCCCCGGACTGGGAAGACCCGGAACCGGCACCGGGATACAACCTGGTCGTGATCGGAGCAGGCACTGCCGGCCTGGTGACGGCAGCGGGAGGGGCAGGCCTCGGCGCCCGTGTGGCCTTGATTGAGAAGCACCTGCTGGGGGGCGACTGCCTCAACGTCGGCTGCGTCCCCTCGAAGTGCGTGATCCGATCCTCCCGCGTCACCGGTGAGATCGACAGGGCCCCCGAGTTGGGGGTGCGCGTCCCCCCAGGGACGGCGGCGGACTTTCCGGCCGTCATGGAGCGGATGCGCCGTCTGCGCGCGCGCATCAGCCATCATGATTCGGTTCGCCGATTCCAAGGGCTGGGCGTGGACGTCTTTCTCGGGGACGCCCAGTTCACCGGCCGGGACACCGCCGCGGTGAATGGCAAGACGCTCCGGTTCAGCAGGGCGGTCATCGCCACGGGGGCGCGTCCGGCCGCGCCGCCGATTCCGGGACTCGCCGAGACCGGCTATCTTACGAACGAGACCGTCTTCTCCCTCACCGAGTTGCCGAGACGCCTGGCCGTGATCGGCGCGGGACCGATCGGCTGCGAGATGGCCCAGGCCTTCCGCCGCCTCGGGGCCGAGGTCTGGCTCCTTGAGGCCCAGGACCAGATCCTGACCCGCGAGGACCGCGACGCGGCCGAAATCCTCCAGCGGGCCTTCGTTCGCGAGGGCATCCACCTCGTCCTCGGCTGCACAATCCTCACGGTGGAAGCCCGCGGGCGGGAGAAGGTTATCCAGTTCGAAGGGAACGCCAGCTGCGCCGACGTGTCGGTCGATGAGATCCTCGTGGGGGCCGGCCGTGCGCCCAATGTGGAAGGGCTGAACCTGGAGGTCGCGGGAGTCGCCTACACCACGCATGGGGTCGAGGTGAACGACTACCTCCAGACCACCAATCCCCGCATCTACGCCGCCGGGGATATCTGCCTGCCGCACAAGTTCACGCACACCGCCGATGCCACAGCGCGCATCGTGCTCCAGAACGCCCTCTTTCTCGGGCGGAAGAAGGTGAGCGCGCTGGTCATTCCCTGGTGCACGTACACCGACCCGGAGATCGCGCACGTCGGGATGCATGAAGGGGATGCATTACACAGGGGGATAGCGGTCGATACCTTCGTCAGACCCCTGAAAGAGGTGGACCGAGCCATCGCCGACGGGGAGGAAGACGGCTTCGTCAAGGTGCATGTCAAGAAAGGGACCGATCGGATCCTCGGGGCCACCATCGTCGCCCGCCATGCCGGCGAGATGCTCAGCGAAATCACCCTCGCCATGGTGGGGAATCTCGGCCTGAAGATGATTGCAAACGTCATCCATCCCTACCCGACCCAGGCCGAGGCCATCCGGCAGGCGGCGGATGCGTACAACCGGACGCGGCTCACCCCGTGGATCAAGAAACTGTTCAGCCTGTGGCTGGCCTGGACGCGATAGCCGACCGCGAGGGATCGGGCAGCGATATGAGACGACACGCCGTCACGATCATGGCCAAGGCGCCGCGGGCGGGTGAGGTCAAGACCAGACTGTCTCCTCCCCTATCGGCCAGGGATGCCGCCGAGCTATACCGCTGCTTCCTGCTCGACAAGATCGAACAGGTGAGAACCCTCACGGCCGCGAGCCCCGCCATCGCGTACACGCCGCCCGACGGGCGGGGCTTCTTTGAAGGCGTGGCGCCCGACTTCCTGCTTGTCCCGCAGCGCGGGCCGGACCTCGGGGCCAGGCTGGCCAACAGCTTCGAGCACCTTTTCGCCAGGGGACATGCGGCGGCCTTCGCCATCGACAGCGATACCCCCACGCTGCCCACCGCCTATCTGGAGCAGGCCCTTGACCTGATTGCGACCCCCGGGATCGACCTCGTCCTGGGTCCCAGCGAGGACGGCGGATACTATCTGATCGGGCTCCGCACCCTGCACCGGGAGCTGTTCGAGAACATGCCCTGGAGCACCGCCCAGGTCGTCCCGGAGACGTTCCGCCGGGCCGAGGGCACAGGGCTCAAGGTCGCGGCGCTTCCGCCCTGGTTCGACATCGACACCCCGGAGGACCTCGCGCACCTGAAGGCGTCCCTGGCGGGTCCTGCGGGGAACGCGGCACGTCACACCCGCCGATTCTTCATGGAGCGGACAACATGACCAGGCCGTCGGAAACACCCTGGAAGACCCTCTCGACACGGTCCATCTACAGCAATAAGTGGATCTCCCTGCGGGAAGACCTCGTCGAACTGCCCGACAAACGGACCACCATCTACGGGGTCGTCACCTGCGGCCAGTGCGTCGGGATCCTCCCCTTTGTCGATCCCGATACGGTGCTCTTGATCCGGCAATACCGGTACGTGGCGCGGCGGGTGACCTGGGAGATGCCGACGGGAGGGGTCCATGCCGGGGAGTCGCGCGAACAGGCGGCCCAACGGGAACTGGCGGAGGAAGCCGGCTATCGGGCCGGCCGCCTGGTCCCCGTCAGCACCTTCCACACGAGCAAGAGCGTCGTGGACGAGACGGCCCACCTGTTCCTGGCGGAGGATCTCGTCAAAGTGGAGACGGTCCGCGATGCGACCGAATTCATCGAGGTCCGTCCCTTCCCCTTTCGTCAGGTGCTCGAGATGGTCCTGTCCGGTGAGATCGTGGACGGCATGACCATCATCGCCGTCCTCCTCGCCTCCCGCCCCCGCAGGCTGTAAGAAGAGCTCTGGCTCACGCCGGTTCGCCATGCTTCAGGATCAGCAGCTGACCCTTTCCGACCGGGACGAGGCACATCGAGGAGCTCGGCGTTCGCCGGACGGCAGCCGTGAACTCTTCCAGCTCGTGTTTGTGGGAGATCGCGTTGTCGCAGACCACGAGACCCCCCGGCCTGAGCACACGCAGGATGTGGGGCCACCACGATAGGTACTCGGTGCGCTCGGAGTCCAGGAAAACAAAATCGTAGATCGAGTCGGCTGCCGCCGCAAGCACCTCAGCGGCATCCGCCTCGACCAGATGGATGAAACGAGAGAGGCCAGAACGCTCGAAGTTGATTCGCGCCAATCGAGCCTTTTCTGGATTCATTTCGACGGTCTCGACGATGCCATCGGCACCGGATACTGCATCCGCGAGCCACAGGGTCGAGTAGCCGTTGGACGTGCCGATCTCAAGGACGTGCTTTGCGGGCTGGAGACGGACGAGGATGGACAGGAATTCCCCTGTCTGTGGTGTAATGTTGAGCATCTTCTGCGAGCGGTCCGTGACCCGCGCGTCGTTGGCCTTGCCAAAGGCTTCAATCTCCTGGAGGAGGGACACCACGCGTTCGTTCATTGTTGCTGCTAAGCCACCCCGCCTGCAACGGCGGGTTAGGCCCCCTGTGATTCAAGAACCGCCTAACACACCGGCTGTGCTAGCCTAAGTCGAAGTAACATCCCTGTGTCCGCGGGAGGTATTCAGCCTACCGCTTGATCAGGATCTTCTCCGCCGTCTCAGGCCCCACGGGGACATTTTCCTGGATCACACCATTGCGGACGAGGAGGTAGGCGACGACAGCCCAGTAGTCCCTTTCGGGAAGGCTGTCGGGCGCATCGAGCGGCATGAGTAAGCGGACGTAGCGGTAGAGGATGGCGGCTGTCGGGTAGCTTTGCAACCGATTCGCCGGTTCGCCGATGAGGGCCGGGGCTTCGATGCCCTCCCCTTTCTCGCCGTGACACCGCGCGCAGTGCTTGAGATACACCGCTTGCCCGGTCGCCACTTGGCCATCTCCAGAGTCAGAGGCGGCATGTGCCGACGACATCGGACCGGGAACGGTGCACAGCTCCCCGATCGCGTGAGCGGCAACCACACCGACCGCCACGCACAGGACGAGCACCCTCCCGAGGACCCAGGGTTCCCGCACCGCCATGACTCGCACAGGGGAGCCGCACCCGCGGTGTGTTTTCGCCTCTACGTCACCGTGACCGGGTGGCGGATAACGGCCGAGAATTCGTAGCCCAGCTCGTTCCATCGGACCGTTTCGGGCTGGGTATTCCCCTTCTCATCCGTCGCCCGTGTCATCACCGTATAGTCCCCTGGCTTGGCGTCCCACGCAAACTCCCAGCGCACCCCGGCTCGCGGCAGGTTGGGCTCTCGAAGCTGAGCAGCGGCCCAGGTCTTGCCGCCGTCCACGCTATATTCCACCTTGGCGATCTTCCCGTGGGGGGACCAGGCGTATCCCCGGGTCAAGTGCTTGCCGGCGGACAAGGTGGCTGGCCACGGAAGGGCAATAGCACTCTTCAGGGTTTGTAAGGTCAGTATGGGACCCTTGGCAGGGGGTTTTTCGGGAAAATCCGGGCCGATCAGCACGTAGTCCTTGGTGTTCTTCTCGACAAAGACTGGCTCCTCCGAGACGAAGAGACGTCCCACCCATTTGATGTTCGCGATCCCTATCCATCCCGGGACGAGGACCCGCACGGGAAAGCCGTGGTCTGCGGGAAGGACATCCCCGTTCATGGCATAGACGAGGAGGGTGTCATCTTCCAGGGCCTTGGCGACCGACATGGGGCGCTCAATCTTGCGCGTATCAAGGCCGGTGGGCATGACGTCCACGGCGCTCCGCTTCAGCTTGGCCCTGTCCAGGATCTCCTTCAGGGGCACCCCTGTCCATTCGGCGACCCCGTAGGCTCCCAGCCGCCACTGGGTCCCCTTGGCCGGCTTTCCCAGGACCTCCTTGTGAAAGACTCGTCCGTTGCCCGCGCACTCGATGTAGCGGACGACCGACTGGGAGGGAAGACGCAGGATCTCTTCGTAGGTTAGCTCCAGAGGGTACGCCACTCCCGGCCCTTCTACCTTGAGCCGCCAGGTCTTGACGTCGATGGTGGGCGACGGGTCGTGGTTGCGGATGAAGAACATGGCATTCGGCATCACGTAGCCACGGCCGTACATCGCCTCCCACCGCATCTCCTGATTCGTCCCATGGTGGATGAAGAGTTCTGACGGCGTTGGCTTCGCGTGAATCTGGGGCTTGGCAGGCTGGGCCTGTGCAGGAGAACCGCTCTGCGCCCCGGCCGCCCGCGGGCCAAGGGTCGCCAGCGCTACCGCGCCCCCTCCCCCAGCCAGCAGCCTTAGGAAGCGGCGCCGCGACAGACCGGCCGCCTGTGCCCACCGCCATAGCTGCTCCGTCCGTCGCTCTGCCCAATAGGTGCGCTCATCCCGCAAATCCTCTCTCATGGATCTGCCCTCCCTTATGAAGCGTGTTCGGGGCCAAACATCCGGGGAGATGTCTTCCGAGGTACGAAACCTACAGCGGACCGACAGCCACTTTGGCAGGTTTCCTCGCACGGGAGCAGGAAGGCTATCAGAGACACGCGATAACTGTCAAGCCAGGTCCGTGCCAATTTTCCACTCCCGCGGACCAAAGTCGGTCAAGATGACATGTCCGGGCTGATTCCGACAGGCTTTTTCCTTGTCGTGGGGTGAAACCGGCTCATCTCCTTTGCCGTCTAACCGGAGGGAGGAGGATCTATGAAGGCTTGGCAGCCCGGGCCTTCCAGATTTTTCTTTGGAGACAGGTGGTTGGGCCTGCGAAAGTGCAGGCTGTGGCACGACGATTGCTTTTACGGCGGTGAGGCTGCCCCTTGGACCCCCAACCGGTGGCCGAAAATGCTACGTGCGAGGGGCGAGATGCTCAGTACGGTGATCCTAGTTTTCTTGGCTGTGGGCTTCTTCTTGTTTGTCGCGAAGAACGAGTGAGTCCCCGGCCCATTCGGATCCGGACCCCTCACGCATAACTCCCGCCTGACGGTCGTCTTGAGCCACCCAGTGCCGTTCCAAGCTCTTGCACCCGTCCCACTCAGGAACGGGTTCTTGGCAATCGGACACTCGGTATTGTTTTCCTTTGTGTCTCCCGTGACGTGGAATACAACGCCGTGTGGCTCCGTTGCAAACAGTGCCGGGGTCACTCCGGTTTACAGCAGAGATGGTGGAACTCCCAGGCACAATTCGAACAGTATCCGTCGCCGCGATGGATTTCCTGATCTCCCCCCCCCTCCCCCCCGGGACCGCCTGACTGCCGTCAGACCGGTTTTGTCTGGGTGTTTCTGAACTGCCAGACCTCCCGGCGAGGTTGCGTCAAGATGGCTCTTCCGGCCGCCGCGGGCGCTCTCGAAAGAAACGAAGCACGCGGTCTTTCAGCTCTTCCGGAACCTCTTCCTGGCCGAGTTCACGCAACAGGCCGGTGGTCGTTTTGTACGTCGCCATAAAGTTGTCGCATGTCCGGCAGCCCGACAGATGGGCCTCAAGAGCCTCAGCGGTTTGCGGGTCCAGCGATCCCTCGAGATAATCGGCGAGCAGGTTGGTGATCTCTCTACAGCTGATCAAGACTTCTCCTCCAAGTGGGCCGCCAATTTGCCACGCAGCGCCAGCCGCGCGCGGTGCAGCCGTGACTTGACGGCCGCCGGGCTAATCCCCAGTATTTCTGCCGCCTCTTCGCTCGAAAGGCCTTGCAGGTCCCGAAGGGCGACTACCGTCCGGTACTCCGTCGGCAGGGTTGCCAGCTCATTCCGAAGGACTTCGCGCCGCTCCCGCTGGAGCACAGCCTCCTCCGGATTTGCCGACCAGGCCCCCACGGGGTGCGCGTGTTGCGCGCGCGCGTCGAAGACGGGCAGCCAGCGTTCCAGGTCCTCTTCGGTCCTCTCCTGCTTCTCCTGCTTCCCACGGACTTTCATCATAGCGGCGTTGACTGCGATCCGGTACAGCCAGGTGCTGAACGCCGAGCGCCCCTCAAAACTCGCGATCTTGCGGAAGACGGTCATGAAGACATCCTGGACGACTTCCTCGGCGTCCTGGGGATTCCCCGTGATGGTTCGGGCGACACGGTAGGTTTGAGCCGAGTAGCGGTCGACAATGGTCTCAAAGGCCTCCTCGTCCCCTGCCTTGAGCCGTTCGAGAAGTTCCGAATCTGGGGCGTTGGCTTGGTCAGTCGCACCCACCACGTTAGACGCCTCAATTAGGTTAGATGCCTCAATGCTGTCCAGCGATTCGCTGAGGCGGGGCGGCGACCCGA
>Ga0209322_10000317_pt1 | contig 27696 bp, 16 predicted proteins | sample Rifsed19ft1_FD_184013 | JGI IMG/M metagenome (GOLD analysis project Ga0209322, IMG submission 184013) | Soil microbial communities from Rifle, Colorado, USA - sediment 19ft 1 (version 2) | ecosystem: Environmental > Terrestrial > Deep subsurface > Rock core/Sediment | place: Rifle, Colorado... | reverse complement strand
ATCGAAGCGGAATTACCAATAATTTCCTCGTAACCTTTCGACAGTTCAGTTTCCAATAATTTATTTTGTTCAATCAGCACTTCAATTTTTTGCGAGTTAAGGATTTTTTCATAAATCTTTTTCACTCGTATCCTCAGTTCATCAGGCGAAAAAGGTTTTGTCATAAAGTCCGATGCACCTAAATGCATTGCTCTAACAGCGTCCTCAACAGTTCCGTAAGCTGAAATCATTAGCACTTCGGTTTGTGAATTTATCTGCTTAATTTTTTCTAAGACTTCAATCCCGTTCATAGGTTCCATCTTAAGATCAATGATAGCTAATTCAGAAGGATACTTTTTAAAATGATTCAATGCCGATATTCCATTATCAAATGAAACAGTATTGTAGTTTTCTCTGCGAAGAGTTTCCTCTATGCCTAAACGCATTGTGTTGTTATCTTCTATAATAATTATTCCATCAAGCTTCATTTGTCTTCTCATTAAGAATTGTGAAAGTTGTTCCTTTTCCAACTTGGCTTTCCACTGAAAGCTGTGAGTTGTTTTCAGCACATAATTTTTTACAGATTGCCAAACCTAAACCTGTTCCTTCTTTTTTTGTTGTATAAAATGGGTCAAAAATGTGATTCATATTTTCTTCTGTGATTCCAACTCCATTATCGCTGATTGAAATGTAATTCTTATTTTCTTTGGTGAATGCGCAAATAAAAATTTCACCGTTCACAGTAATTGCTTCAAGCGAATTGCTTAAAAGATTCATAATCACTTGCCGCAAATGGCTGCTGTCAAACCAAATTTTATTTAGCTCAATATTTAATTTCAATTTAATATTTTTCTTATTCATTTCATTTTGAAATATATTTTTCACTTCAGCAACAACTTCTGAAATATTGGTCAGCGAAGGTGCTGGAAGTGTGGGCCTTGAATAATTCAAGTATGATGTGATGAGTGATTTCAAACCATTTATTTCAGATAATATTTTATTTAAATATTCTTCTTTTACTTTTCCTTTCGCTAAATCCTCTTTAGTAAGATTAGCAAGAAGCTCAATGCCGCCAAGCGGATTTCGGATTTCGTGAGCAATTTGTGCAAGCATATTTTCTTTTTCTTTTTGATTCTTAGCTAAATCACCGCGCATTTTTTCCATTGCATCAGCAAGCACTTTTATTTCACCTTTAAGATTTTGCGGAGCTGATATATTGAAATTACCTTTTCCAATTTGATTACTGAAACTTACAAGCTTATCCAACGGCTGAGTAATTGAACTGGATAAAAACCAACCGGTAATAATCGTTATTAAAGTTCCGCCAATCCCTATCAGCCAAAATATTTTTGAAAAATCTTCAACTCTTTCTAATCGGTGCGCACTTTCTCTTACGGCGAGCCAAAAATTGTCATTCATTCTGAAGAAACTTAAAAGATACCACTGACCATCATCGCCTTTGAATGGTAAAGTAGCAGAACTGCTTCCGGGTTTAATTCCAAATATTTCATCTCGATAAAGAATGAGCTGAATTTCTTCTCTCCCCTTTTTTATATTTTCATTTGAATGCACATAGACTTTAAAGTCACGATTAAACAGAAATGCCGCATTAGTTTTGTCGTCACTCAGATTCTTTCTAAAGACATCTACAAAATAATTTTCAGTTGTTTGAGTAGGTATTCCAAGCTCAAGCATGTCTAAGTATGATTTATCAATTTGCTTGTGAATTGCAGTTGTTAAATTCATTATCTGATCTTTAGTTTGATCAAGATAGATATTACGAATGAATACATAGCTTAACCGCGACATTAGAACTACCAAGGCAATCGTAACTACACAAAAAGTGGAGATTATACGGAGTTTATAATAATATTGTCCGAGATAATTTTGCAAAACTGTCATACATGAAATGATTAAAATTAAAAGATGTTTTTAATTCCGAACTAAATTTAGGGATTAATTTGCTTTGTTTTTGACGAGCAATGCTGCGATATAATCTTTGGGATTTATTGTTTCATCTAATTTGGGATAAGGACTAAGATTTTTTAGTTCAATGGTAAAGTTTGAGAATTCTACGGTTCTTGGTTCAAGAGAAGTATTCAGCTTTGCAGTCAGTGTATCTCCATTAGAATTTTTCAGTTCTAAAACAACCGTTGCATTTCCTTCCCAAACACAAATTGCCCCAGTAGGACATCTCGAATCACCCTCGACAGTTTTGAATTTTATAATGACTCCCTGTTGGGAAAGAATTGCCGAATCACCTGCTTTTATATTAAATTCTTTATCGAGAACAACCTCGTTGTAAATTGTTAATGAGTCGGAACATCTAATTATTAATAAACTTAACAATAATATAAATATTAACTTCATCATTTTTTCTTTTATTTGGTTAAAGGTTTTCCTAAAAGTAATATTTATAACGGTGTAACAACTAACCCGCCGCCCATAGCAAACGGGCTAAGAGAAAGTATAAAGCCAATGATTTATAAAAAATTTTGATAGTGTAATAAACTTGAACAAGAAACTTTTGGACAACACCAGATCCAAGAAATTGTAAAAAACCCACGAGAAAAGAAGCGGTAGTGTTAAATTGCTTATTATATGGCTTTTACAATAACCAACTACGAATATTTTTATTCAACCAATTTATTATAGACAATCCAACACCACTATCATCAAGTAAATGATTTTGTTTATAACTTTTCATTACAGATTGAATCTTATTGAACTCATCTTCGCTTTCATAATAAAAATATCTTGCATTTGCATCATATTGATGTCCTTGGCTTGATGTTGGGTATGGTATTTCTGCAATATCAGAAAAATAAAATTCAGTTAAACTAATTACACTTTTAAAAGTATCTATAAAATTCTTACAGATGGATGTATCGGATATGGTTGTGCCACACAAATATGCAAAAGAATTTTTAGGATAACGATATAAAAAATTAATTAAAGGTTTTGTGTTAGAGGTTTCTTTTCCATCAAGAATTATTAATGAATCAGATATTAATAAATTATATTTATCATTAAAATTTTTATTCTTGATTTTGATTTCAAAAATACCAGATAATTGTCCGAGTTTAATACGTCCATTTGCAGGTCCTAACGCTGTTAAACATACCCCGGGTTTATAAATACCAATAATATCAATTATTATACTTTTATCTTGCACACTATAATTTGTTCTAATGCTATAATTGTAACAACCATATATTTTTTCTGTTTGTAACTCAATAAATATTTGAGGAGTTGAAACAGTTTTATAATTATCATAAGACTCTACAACTTTGAAATTAACTTTGCTATCCAACGGAGAAATTGAAGAACCATCATCATCAAGAATATCACAACTTGAGAATGAAAGTATTGAAATAATAATCAATATGTTTCTAAATATATTTTTCATATGACGCTTCATTTTTTTTGCCTTATAACTTTGCTGTAAAATTTAACCACCATTGAGCTAATCTAAACTCATTGTCAAATTCAGGATCAAGAAGCAGGTTTACTTTTAATGCTTTTGTTAGATTCACATTTAATCCCATCATAACCTTGGCGAAATCTTCAGTTATTTTTTCAGTTGGCTGTGTGTATCTCTCACCAAAATTAGTTTCAACGGAAATTTGACCATTATCATTTTTTTCTCGCTTTGTAAAGTAAGCGGTTGTTCTGTCAGTAATTTCCCAGCCGTTTAAAATTCTATTTAATCCGAGCATAAGTTCAAAATGATCATTAAGTGTAAAGTTAAATACTATCGGTATCTGCAAAGTCCAACTCTTAGCTTCGTATTCCCATTCAAGAATTTTGTCTTCTAAAAGTTGATAATTGTAGTTATAAGCGGCGTATTTATACGTATAATTATATTCGGATTTGTGAACTGCAGAAACCGGTTCAGATGAGTTAACAGCTGAATTTGTATAACTATAATAAACTCCGGCACGAACGTTCACTTTTTCTGTAAGCTTCCATAAGAAATTGAGCGATCCCTCGTGCAAATTAATTTTTCTGCTCCCCGTTCCTTTCCTTATGTCGGAAGTATAACTTCTGCCTTTGTATGAACTATATGCTGTATCCCAAGTGCTGTAATAGCGTGAAGTATAGAATGATGTATCAAGAATATTAGTTGAGTTGTTTAGACCAATATCAGAGTTGGTGTAACGATAGTACCCCGAAAATTCCTTTTTGTCATCGATATACCGGGTAAAGTTTAAGCTGAAGTATCTTGAATTTCCGTCCTGATTCCATTTCTGCTTGTTTTGATAATTATTAATGCTGTAGTTCCATTCATCCGTTACATTAGGTTTTTTATATTGGTAAAAATATTTGCTGGATGAAGAATAGCTTTGCTCAGCATTCCCATTCAAATAACCAACCTTTGCTCCAACAGTAAATTTTTCAGAGGGATTGTACAAAACTCCTGCACTTAAATCTATATGATCATAATCCTGAAAACGTGACTGACCGCTAAAACTAGAATGTTCATAGTCATCTTGTATTCCATATTCATCTTGATAATTATTTGCGTATTCACCATCACGGGAATGAATTACACCGTTGAGAGATATTCCTGCACTCAGCTTATCACTTATTTTGTACCCTGTAAATGCAGAAAACAAATGCCCGACAGTTGAAAGCTCATCTTTACCGGCATAACGATCAGTTATAGGAACATTAGCAAGGCCTTCGGCTCTTATCCCTAAACCATCATAATAATAGTTAGGATAATAAATTCCGTAAGGAACCGTATAAAATTTTTCCTCTCTGTTAATAAGCTGATATGTTCCGCCAATAAAGAAATTATCGGTTATATCCTTTAGCGGATAATTCAATATTCCGAGTGAAAAAATTGGTTCTGGCTCCGAACGGCTGACTGTAAACCATCTAGGATCAATATACGGACGATAAGCAATATCAGAATAATAATGAGGCACTATATAATTATTTACTATCGGAACTTCGGTCCGGTCTCCTCTAAAATCAATGTAAAGAAGAACTTCATCATCACCTAGATCCGGAATTGATGCAGGATTAATATATAGATTGAGAAATGGATCGTTAAAAAATCCAGCAGCTATCTTTTTGAAATTGAAAAGTCCATAAGTGTTTAGAAAATGACTTTTGAAGTACATATCCGATTGCTCAAAATTTTGTTCGGTGCTTCTTTCACCATAATATTGAGGGTAAACAAAAATTGAAAAAAGCAGAATGAGAAAGATTATTTTCAGTTTCATTGATGACTCCCTGGATAGATTTTTTCGAAATACTGGGTCGAACTTTTTTAATTAGCCAATAAATATGCCGTACATTTATTTTGCTCTGCCGCTTCTGAGGTTTGTTAATTGTTTGGTTTTTCATTCAAATCAGAACATTTTATTAATCAATTTTGATAATAAAGAGTAAACCACGGCTGGCAATTATCAAAAACCTGAGGGCTTATCAATTTTTTGAAATGAAAAGAAAATACATTGCTGATGCTGATTTTTCAAAATAGCAATTGATAATAATGGCAGTCCTTTTTAGATTGCAATAAGAATAATTATCTTTTTTGCATCTGAATAAATTTTTTCATCTTCAAATGCTAAGAGAAAGAAATTCTAATTAACTAAATTATTTCAAATCAACTTATGGGGATTATTATGGAAACCTCAAAACTGTACACGGGCAAAAACGCTAAACTTGTTCTTCAGGATAAAGAGTACAATCTTCCTATTATGATCGGTTCAGAGCAGGAAGTTGGACTTGATATTACCAAGCTGAGAGCAGAAAGCGGTGCAATAACTATGGACAGTGGTTACGGAAACACCGGCTCATGTTTAAGTGCAATTACATTTATTGATGGAGAACGCGGCATACTTCAATACCGCGGTTATCCTATAGAAGAGCTTGCACAAAAATCCAATTTTATCGAAGTGGCTTATCTTTTAATTTTCGGACACCTGCCTTCTAAAGCCGAGTTTGAAGATTTTAATTTTAAGCTCACTCATCATACCTTAATTCATGAAGATATGAAAAAATTCTTCGAGGGATTTCCTCCTACTGCACACCCAATGGGAATTTTATCTTCAATGGTTAATTCACTTTCAGCTTTCTATCCGGTATCGGATTACAAAACCGATCTTGAAATTAACATTATCAGATTAATTGCAAAACTGAAAACGATTGCTGCTTTCTCCTATAAAAAATCCATTGGACAACCGTACATCTATCCGCAAAATAATCTTAGCTATGCCGGTGATCTCCTGAACATGTTGTTCGCCGTTCCATCGGAAGAATACCATGTAGATAAAGTCGTTGAAAATGCACTTGATCTATTATTAATTCTTCATGCAGATCATGAACAAAACTGCAGTACTTCAACAGTTAGAATGGTTGGAAGCAGTGAAGCAAATTTGTTCGCTTCAATATCAGCAGGAATCTGTGCGCTCTGGGGCGCATTGCATGGCGGTGCAAATCAGCAGGTGCTCGAGATGTTAGAGCATATTAAAGCAGACGGTGGCGACTTTAAGAAATACATGAACATGGCAAAAGACAAAACATCAGGATTTAAGCTGATGGGATTTGGTCACCGTGTTTATAAGAATTTCGATCCAAGAGCTAAAATTCTTAAAGCTTCTGCCGATAAAATTTTAAGCCAGCTCAAAAAGCAAGATCCTCTTCTCGACATTGCTAAAAACCTGGAAGAGATTGCTCTCAAGGATGATTTCTTTATCGAGAGAAAACTTTATCCTAATGTAGATTTCTACAGCGGAATAATTTATCGGGCAATGGGAATTCCGACAAACATGTTCACAGTGATGTTTGCAATAGGTCGGTTACCCGGCTGGATTGCACAATGGAAAGAAATGCGCGAAACTCCCGGTCAAAGAATTTACAGACCAAGACAAATCTATACCGGTGAAACGAAACGTGCTTATGTTCCTATCGAAAAAAGATAAGTTCAACTTACATTAAAAACAAAAAAGCGTGATGGTTTTCCATCACGTTTTTTTTGTTGCAAGAGAGCGATTCCTTAAGTCCTTATGAAAGATACATCAGATGGATGAGCTTTCAATTGAGCTTTACTCTTTACATGTAAAAATTTGGTGCAGAGAATACAAAAAGCAGCAGCAATACAAGCAATACCAGATAAAATATTAATAACGCTATGAACATTAAAACCATTTTTACATTCCTTTTGTAATAATTACGATTACATTATTGATCTAGCTTTACCCCGACTAGTTGCCTCAAATGTTAAGCAAGGAATTTATCCCAAGCTTGTTACTTTTCGTGCACGGATCTATTCGATAGGTTTTCAAATCTCAATCGCTTCAATCCATTTTGTATAACCGGATCTTTCATCATCAATTTCCAAACAAATTCATTACGAAAATTTTCAATCATTAAAATAATGGGGCCCTGATCTATCCCCAGATAATCTTTTCCATACCAGCCTGCAGTAAGGTTAAACGCATCAACAAAACCATATTTATCCCACAGACCTTCGCTGCCAAATTTTTTCATGAAGTTCATTAAAGTTGGAATTACAATTTCCGGTGCAAAAACAATTGAGCTTGCAGCAGCAGTTGGAGCAATTGTTCCGTCATCAAAATAAACTAAATCTTTACCTGAAGTACCTCTTCCGGCATAACCCAAAAATTCCTTTGCATCTTTATTGTATGAAGACCCTGGCCCATCGCATGCAGTCAATCCCCAAGTTAATGAATCATATCCAACCCAACCTATAGGATTTTCTTTAGCATACTCTCTTTGAACATATGTTGCGAATCTTGAATTTTCAAAGTAATCAATATTTTTTTCTTTCAAATATCTATCGGCAAGATTACGGAAATCTATAAACATGTGAGAAAATTGATGACCAAACAGCGGAGGAAAAACAACATGTGCTAATCCTTTATATGGTTCAGACCATTCATAAGTGCTTAGCCATGTTTCATAACCCTGCTCAATTTTTTCCATGCCAAGCCCTGCCGCAATTATATAAAGAATCAGAGCTTCATTATAACCATGCCATCCCCAAGGGTGAAATCGTTCTTCGGGAGTCCAGCCCAAGCATATTGAATTAGGCATTTTATGTGAGTCGGGAAGTGTAAAAAATTTCCAATCAGCTCTTGTAATTAATTGTGAGGATAAATCCCGGATTCCTTTTTCAGTCTCATTCGATCCATCAAAATAATTTCTTGCGAAAACAATACCGGCAAATAATAGCCCGGTGTCAATTGATGATAGTTCGCAGTTCCATTCTCTTTCTCCTGTTTGCATGTTAAGAAAATGATAATAAAAGCCCTTGTATCCGGTAGCGAACTTGTTTTCACTCTGTTCGGATTTCATGAAAAATTTTAGAAGAGTTAATGTTCTCTCTGCTGCAGCTTGTCGAGTTATCCATTTTTTTTCTGCACCAATTGCCCAGGCGGGAATTGCAAATCCAGTAGCGGCAATGCTTGCCGGTGAGTCTTTTGTTGAACGGTCTTTAACTAAACCGTTTGCAGGATTAGATTCATTCCAGAAAAAAAGAAAAGTTCTATACTGAAGGGAATCAAGAAAGGACTGCTCTGACTTGGTGAGAACAATCTCACCCTTGTTATTATTGGATTGGATTGTAACAGAAGAGTTACATCCAAGAATCATAACTAACAATAAGATGGAAGGAATTATTTTCTTCGTGAAGCCCATTTTAACTCCTAATTTGAAGTGATAATAAAAAAGGAGGGTACTTATTAAAAATATCCTCCTAATCTCAATTAATGATTTTAACTAAAAACCCAGGCTAATAGTAAAACGATGTGCTTGTTCCAACCTTCCATAATCTGCCCAGGCGTAATCAAAACGAAGATTATAACTTTCCAAAACATTTACTCTAACTCCCGCACCTAGAACCAAACCAGCTTCGGAATCGGGAATGAATAAATCTCGATATCCACCTCTTACTGAAAAACTATTTAAGAATTGCCATTCACTTCCAATACTTATACTTTCGGTATTATCGTTAGGATGAAATGCATCCATTGCAAATGTGACTTTATTATCTTCATTTATGATTAAAGGATATGAAACACCAACACGGAAAGAGGTTGGGAGAGAATATGCATCGGTACGAAGCTCAGCAGGCAGCAAATCATTATCACCATATTTATCAGAATTAAAATCGTAATTTATATATAGATCGCGCCCGTCATAACCAGCACGTGGTCCAAAATTCAAAATGCTTGCGCCCACTGTTAAACCGTTTTCTTCAACTTGATATTGCACTCCAAAGTTTAATCCAAAAGTTGATAAACTGCTATGCCAGATTGTTTCTTGAATATAACTTACCTGCAAACCAACTGATACTCTATCCGTTAGCATTAAACCAAAACCTAATCCTAACGCAAAATTCGTAACCGAGTATCTTTCACCAGTACCCTTTGGAAACTCTACCGTTCTAACATCAATCTCACCTGAATTTAGAGATGTTAACTGCAAAGCAAAAGTTCCTAAATTTGTAATCGGAACCGCTATCACCGCATAGTCATATGTAATATCTGCAAGCCATTGGTTGTATGTGAACTGAATGTCAACATTAGTTAAACGACCTAAGCTGGCAGAATTATAATAAAGAGAAGACGCTTCTCCATATAATGATGTGCTTGCATTTGCCATTGCTGACGCTCTTGCACTCGGATCAATTTTAAGAAACTGGCCTATTGTAGTTCCCGTTTTGTTTTGTGCCAATAATGATGAAAAGAAAGAGAAGATAATGAGCAATGAGAAAATTATTTTTTTATTCATGATGATCACCAATCCATTTATTTGATGATAGCAAATTTGCCAATGTAAGACGTGTAGTTTACCGCCTCAACATGAAAAATGTACAGCCCTGGTGCAACTTCAAGATTATCTTTTGTTCTAAGATCCCATGTGACAAATCCTTGAGTTATAATCCCGTTGTGCTCTAAAGTTTGAACCAATTCTCCAGTAATAGTATAAATACGAATCGTACATTCTTGCGGAAGTCCTCTGAACTCAAGTCTTCGTTCACCTCTACCAGAAACTGCAAATCTCTGGGGTTCAAAGCTTGCCGCTCCTACATAAGGATTTGGAACCACATAAGGTTTTTCTTTAGCTTGTTCTTGATCAGCTAAGTTTTTGTCAACTCTTTGAGCTTTGGTTAAGAAAGTGAAAACATCGTCCTCCGAGAAAGGAAGTTTGACAGTCAAATTATATACATCTCCAAGCGTCGGAGGAATTATTGCTCCACGTACAGCTTGATTGGTCGTATCAAGAATTATTCTCCATGTTGCAATTGCTGTAGTAGGAGCATTATCATCGTAAGTTAGTACTTCAATATATTCATTGTGCTGATCCAAAGTTCCAGAATTATTTGGATCAAATACGCGAAAGTTCATCTGAAGATCGCCTTGTTTTGTCTTTGAGAGAACTTTGAACTTCACGGGTTTTGCCGGTAATCCAACAACTGCAATCGAGGTATCTTGAACTTGATTGCTAAATACCACCTGAATGTTATAAGGAAATCCCGGTCTTCTAAACCTAATAGCTTTGGGACTCACCTTCGTCCAAATTGATCTTGAGAATAATTTAACATTTGTAACACTCTCATTACTGAAATCTGTCTTTGCAGAATCTACCATTACAGAATCAATGGTATTCACGAATGCGAGCAGGCCTTTTCCAATCGGTCCGCTTCCTTCAGCAACGAAATCTTTCCCGGAAGTATAAAGAGTATCTCCTTCTGTAATATCAATAAGATGATACTCATCTGCTTTAATGCTGTCTGGTGGATGACTAAATCCTACTTTAAATAAATGATTGTCGGGAATTAGGTTTGAGTTTTTGACCACTACCTGAACAGAACCAAAACCATTTCCACTATCATGCACTACAGAATTCGTCTCGGCTGGTAAATACCCCAAAACCGGAGGATTGGGAATAACTTCCACGACATTTTTAGGAAGAATAGTTCCTCCTTTTAGAGTCTGATTAACTGAAATCGCATTTTCAGAAGGATATAGCTCTAATGTATCAGCCCCTCTATCGTAGGATGTGATGGCATAAAAATATTTTTGCCCATTTGTTACAGTTGTGTCTGTAAAAGTATGTTTAATACCGTTATCATTTCCTAAAAAATAAGCAACGCCTTCCACAGTCGTTACAGTAAATCCATTCACACCATTTATCAAATCGAATTGAGAAATCGGCTTTCCATTTCCAATTGGACCCGTACCAGTAGCAGTAGTAATAACTTGAGGATCAAGAAAAGTTGGGTCGGTGCTTCTATATAATCGATATCCTTCAAAATCATTTACGCTGGTTACCGGATCGAAAGCAAGCTCAGCCGCACCGTCCCAAGACAATGTCACATAACCATCGCCCGCATAAGCATCGAGGGTAGGCATAGGAGGAGGAACAGAAAATTGATAATTAGCTTTGTATATTTTTTGAACGACCCTGACATTTGACTTTAGTTCTCTTAAATCTTGTCCGAAAGCCAATGCTAAACTAAACCTTTCTGTTTTTGCTTTAGCAAGTTTAAAAGGACCGGAAGCAAATAAAAAACCTATGTTGATGTTTGTTCTTGTGAGAATAGGTTCAAATGCCGAATCCGGTTGGGTAAAGATATTTTCATAAAGACGCTTTGGCAAATCCCTGCCATCATTAAAGAAAACAATATTATCAGTAGCACCACCGCCAGCGGGGTCATTAATTCTATTGTACTTGAATCCTGTTAATCCGATTTGATCAGATTCATCAATATCAGTTTTATCAAAGTACGGTTCACCAAGTGTAGGTTTCCCATCTCTATCACCAAAATCATTTGTCCCGAAAACTCCATCTGCTCCCGTATCATGGAACTCAGCAATCCAATCGAGATCTTCATCGCCGGTCCACCAATAGCTGCGCTGAAAAGCGAATCTTTGTTCAAGCGGACCAAAAAATTCCTGAAACTTTACCAAATTATAATGAGTATTTACATATGCTATTATTTCATTTTGTGTTTGCAATAAAATGCCCGGACCACCATCTCGTAACTCATCAGTAATACCATCCCCATCATCGTCAATTAAGTTAGTAGGATTTCCAGGAGTTTCAAGATATGAGTAACCGAGATAACCTGTTGGACCTTTGACTCCATGACCGTAAAAATCCCATGTATAAACAATATTCAAATCAGTTTCTTGATCGAAATATGCATTATCGTCATCAGATTCCGGATAGGGGTCTTGTCCTTTACCGGAACCACCCACACCTGAATCCATATATAAACCAAAAATTATATTGTCATTATAATCAGTTGTACTTTCGTTAGATATATCGTAATGGAAAAAAATTACATTTCCTGCTTGAGGATTATTCCATTGAAAACCTCGTTGTTCTACTTTTAATCCAAGCCCCCTTCTTGTTAGGTCACGTGAGTCCGGGAAGTAATTCCATGCATCATAATAATCATCATCATAAACGAGAAAACTTTCCTGCATTTCTAACTTTGGAGCTTTACCAAAATATCCATTCCATGATCCGCTCCATCCTGGATCATCTGGATCATTAACTTTATCAATCCATTCATCAGGCCAGGTACGCGGATCATTACTTAACGCTGGTGATAGTCCTTTATTTATTAACGGATCTATTTGAAAGTAACCCGGACGAGGTTCGTAGCGCATTGTTTTTCCTGTTACAGGACTTATATCCTGACGCTCACGATAACCAGTTTCCATTATATAGGATGGACTGTCGTCCGCCTGAGTAATTTTCGCAAGAACAAATGGAGTAATTCCATCACTGTAATTTTCACCGGAACCTTTGGGAATCTCAACAGAATGAAATGTGGTTAAATCAACTTTGATAGGATCAAGCGGATAATCTCCGACCATTCCATAATTATAAAACCGGGTCCGTATGCGGTTGAAATCATGCTGCCCTAATCTCTCGGCATCAATTCTTCCTCTTAGAGAATCGGGCACAACAGGCAGCAATCCGCCATTCTGAGCTCTGATTAGAAGTGACGAATTAAGAAGAAAAAATGAAATCGTGAAAAATGCAAATGGAATAATTCTAGCTGATCTTAATTTCCTGCTAAACTTAATTTGTGTGTTCATATCAGTTACTCCTAAAAGAAATTCCTAATTCTATTCTTCTAGGCTCATAAAAACGCCCCGGATCAGCTAATGCAGCACGATCACCTAAAGGGTTATTAGAATAATCCGGGCTGCCAGAACCTGCAAAGACAAATCCGTTAACAAATCTTGTATTTAAAAGATTTGTTATGCGAAGAAAAGCGCTGAGGTTTATAAAATCGAATGAGAAAAATTTCTCTGCACGTAAATCGACTAAAGCATATCCGGATTTAGTGCCTGAGTTTGTTTCAAGATCTGCATTGAAACCTGAACCGATAGCAGGTGTGTATGGCATGCCGCTCCCATAGCGAATTATTGTGCTGATAGAATAATCATTCGGAACGAGGTAAATCGCAGTTGCATTAATGGTATGTCTCTGATCCCATCCAAAAGGAATATCACGGGGACGAGGATCTTTACCGCTTGCAGCTCGATTTGATGTTTCATAGGGATCGCTGCTGTTTCCCCGTGCAAACTGCATAGTATAATCTAATGAGGTGCTGATCGGTCCAATATACCTTTGATCAAGAGCGATCGTAAACCCATAGATGCTTCCAAAATCAACATTTGTCAACCGAGGATATTCTGCTGCTGTGTAAGTGGATATAAATTCGCTGCCTAATAAATCGCGAACATCTTTATAGAAAAATGTTAGTTCAAGTCCAAGCAAATCTGTAAGAGCTTGTTTCAATCCAACTTCATATTGAACAGTTAATTGAGGTTTGAGATCAGGATTTCCCATTGTTGAATAAGTTGAAGTTGCCGCTTGAAGGTCTTTCAGTACTAAATAATTAGAATTGCTATATAGGTCGGCAAGTCCGGGCATCTGATAAAAATGACCGTAAGCAAAATATATTGAAGCTCTGTCTGTCAGAGGGAAACTAAAACCTAATCTTGGTGCAAGTGCATATTTAACGGTTGTCTTCTTTAATACTGATAATGGTGCACCAGTAATTGAGTTCGCCGGATTTCGTAAATCGCTTGGAACATATGCATTTGCATCATAATATTCTAACCGAAGTCCTGCTCTAATAATCAAGTCACCTAATTCTAATCTATCTTGAAGATAAGCGGCAAATTGTTGTGGCTTATAATCTTCTATTTTAGGATCCTCAATCTTTTCGGGATAAAGTCTTGGCTTTAGGATTCTCACACCATTTTCAGTTGTTGGGGCAATGAATCCCGGACTGCCAAATGATATTTTCGAAAATTGTCCTTCAATTCCTGCCTCAATAAAGTTTGATCTATTAAATTGCCAGGTAAAATCACCTTTAAAAATTCCGGAATTCGTTTTCTGGATATACCTACCAAGATCAACACCTTGAACGATTGCCCCGAATTCATAGTTAGCATCACTTTTAAACTCACCGGCTTGAATGTATCTAGGATCAAAAACATCCTCATACATATAAGATTTGTAATCAAAATAATTTTGACGCAAGCTGATTTTGTAGAACATCTTATCCGAGATAGTTTGAGTCACATCCAAACCATGAGTAAGTGATGTTGTTTGATTTGGCTTCACACCATCGGGATTCAATCTCATACCAAAGTTATAATACTTCGTTTCAATCTTATTCAAAATTGCTTGATAACTTAGCTGAACTCTTTCGATAGACTGATTAGTGATTTTGAATTGACCGCTCCATTCTCTCGTAGTACTCATCGGAATAATGGCTCCATCACCGGTTGGAAAGTATTGTTGAGTTTCAAAATTGCCTGAGTCTGTTGGTAGAAATCTTCTTTCACCATAAAGCCAGCCATTGCTGAAGTACCTTCGTCCGCTAATTAAAAAAGTTGTTTGTGGAAGATAAGTTGGTCCGGTTAGAGTTAATTGAAGATTATGAATTGTAGTTGGATCGATTGTTTTATTATCAGGATATCGTTTATCATCAAAAGGAATAAAGTCACCGCCATAAATTTCACCAGACCAGTCAAATTTTTCAGAGCCTGTACGAAGAACTGCATTTACAACACCAGACATCGCTTGTCCATATTTTGCATCGAAAGTTCCGCTGATTACCTGCACTTCTTGCAAAACTGATTTATCAAGCTGTAATGTTGAGGAATTATTAAAAGGATTGTTAACCGTTACTCCATCAACTTGGTATTGTACTTCTCCGATTCGTCCACCTCTAAAATGACCATCTATTACACCAGCTTGCAAATTAACTATCTGATTTAAGTCTTGAACCGGAAGATTTGCAATATCATCTTTACCAACCGTTGAAATTGAACTTGTTTGATTAAACTCAACTAAAGGACGTTGAGCAGTAACTGTGACGGTTTCTCCCTCAATTACTTCAGAAGCTAAAGAGACATCAATTATGGTTGATTGATCAGAATTAATTCTAACTTTCTCAACAAGTTTTGATTGATAACCAACATAACCGAAACGCACAGAGTAAGTGCCAGCACGAAGATTAAGAATCACATAATATCCTTCTGCATCTGTTGCAGCACCTTGATTAGTGCCTTCAATTAAAACGTTTGCCCCGATTAACCCTTCTCCTGATTGATCAGTAACTCTTCCAGATAATTTACCAGTAGTCTGCGAATATGAAATATCACTAAGAATAAAAATTAAAGATCCGATAAACAAGCAACCTAAAATTTTTAGTTTACCAGTATTTATTTTTTGCATATTATTACCATTAGTTTTTAATGGTTTAATTAAAAATTTATAAAAAAGAGAGGCGTTTTTGCGCCTCTCATATTTTCTTTTTATTTCATAAAGATCATTTTGCCGATGATGCTTTCAAATACTTTACCGCCGTTTGGATCATTCATGTTTACTTTATAAAAATAAACACCTGAAGTAAGAGAACTCAAATTAAGTCTGTATTCCTGCGTTCCTGCAGATTCTGCAAAAAGATTTCTCGATATAACTTTCTGACCGAGAGTATTGTACACTGAAAGATTTACATTACCTGACACAGGAGTAGAATATTTAATTGTTGTGTAAGGATTGAACGGGTTTGGATAATTTCCATAAAGAACAAGTGAATTGGGAATGAGTGAAGTAAAATTATCATTCACATCAACCGTATTGTTTGGATCAATCAGTCCCCAAGCGAGAGCTGGTCCGCCTCCACTTTCACGGAACCACCATGTTCTTGTTCCGTAATTATTTAATGGATCTTCAAAAGAATCACCATCATATAAGCAAACACCAAGGAAAATTAACTTATCACCTAAATCGGCAGGATAACCAAGCAAACCTATCAAATCAATTTTTAATTCAACCGTAAAACCCTCATCAATATCAGTATTGTTGCCTACCGTGGTTGAACCCTTGAGTGCAACAGCATACTGAGAAGAAGTTGAGTCTAACATTTGTGTCATATAATCATATGCTTTTGGTGTACTATCTGCTGCAAAATTTACTCTAAGCAATCTTACTTCCATATTATTGTCAGCATTAACAGTATTACGATCACCAATCATAAGTCCTATACCGTCAACCACATCATACGTACCAGTTGCTTGTACAATTTGATCATTTACATCTGCAGCAAGGTAAAGAAAATTATCACGGAAAAACATTTTGGCTTTTGCATAGGAGGGATCTATTACCGGTGGTCTTGAGCCTGTTACTAAATCCGGTTGATATTGACCGCTTTGATAAGGTCCAATTCCGGGATATGCATTTCTGATGTTTGCATCATCCCATGCAATTTCGAAACTATTTACACTATTCCACACAGCATCATTCAAAAGTCCATCTATAACTGGTTCAGGATAAGTTGAACCATTCTGCAATATAATATCCGGTGGGACTGTCGGTAATGTTGCAGTGGTTATTGTAACATCAGGCCGTGTATGAATTCTTGCAACATTATTAGCATTAGTATTTCCCCATGGAGATTGAAAATGAGTGCGAGTAGTATTTATTGTGCTAGGAACTCCTTCGTAAAGATAATCACAATCCCAAATAGAAAAGTTAAGCATAATGATATCACCTTCGGGTCTGGTTAAGTTATAACCCAAGGAATCCATAGATAATCTCATTTCAACTACCCAGCTTTGATCACGTCCAGCATCATTTGATTGGCCCCCATTTACAACCGTCTTGGCATCCCAAACTGAAATTTGAGCAGGGGTTCTGGTAGTATCAGTAAAGTTACCATATCTATCACCGATAAATCTTGGTGGAGCACCGGGTACAGCATATTGTGGTTTGTTCACATACCAGTAGGCGTAAAAGAATTCTACGGCAGGCGCTGGTCTATTTGAACTCAATTTGTCTTTAATAGACATTAATATTGCATCCCATCGTGCCCAATCTGCCGAACCACCGACTGAAGAATCCGGCATTGTAAATCCAAGATAAAGTTGATTACCAGAAACAAGAAATTTAACTGTTGCATGGGTGGGATCAGTAATTCCTGCTTCATTAAACTCGGACTTCCAACCACTTGTAGGTAATTTTCCTGGTTGTCCATAATTTAATTCTAGTGTTTCGGCAGAAGACCATGCTGCCTCGTTTAATACACCATCAAGAGCAATTGGTTCTGTCGTGGTGCGTGCCCAAATTAAATCCTGCCTCTCGGAATATTGGGCATACAATGCAGTAGAGAATAACAATAGGATAACAAATATTCTCACGTAAGTAATGTGGTTCATGATACCTCCATCTGTTTTATTTGTTTAATGAGTTAATGATTTTTTTAATGAAATAAGTAACACTTCAAATTTTGCTTTCATATTAAAGACTGATAAAAGTTATTACATCCGCATGAACCACCTATAACAAGTTCAGTTGGTAAAACTTCTTTATAAGCTTGTTGGGCATTTACTTTACTGGTGATCATTCTTAGTAAATAATTAACAGCTTTAGCTCCAAGTTCAGAAATGGGAACGTGAACTGTCGTCAACCGGGGATTAAGCAGCTTAGATAAATAAATATCATCAAATCCAATAACTGCTACATCTTGGGGAATTTTAATATTAGATACCTTTGCCGCTTCATATGCACCTATTGCCATCATATCATTTGATATAAATATTGCATCAGGTTTATCACTTTGACTCATCAGCTCCATAAAGGCATAGTAGCCGGTTTTAATTTGAAAATCACCGATAACTTCAAAAAAACTTTTTGAACTTAAATTATTTTTATGTAAGGCATCCAGAAAACCGGCATATCGTTCTTGGGCATCACAATTTTCAGCAGGACCTTTAACTATTGCAATTTTTTTATAACCGTGCCAAATCAAATGTTCAACACATGTTACTGCACCATGATAATTATCTATTTGAAAATTCACTGCATCAGTTAAATCGGAGCAACTATTTATTAATACTATTGGTCTTTTTGATTTTTTAAGAAAGTCATCCACCTCTTTGTGCATTTGAGGGACCATAAGAATTACCCCATCAACTCTTCCACTTGCCATAAATTCGATAAGTGTTTCAACCATATTACGTTGGCTGTGTGAGCTGGAAACCATTACATATTTATTTGCTTTGTATGCTTCTTCATCAATTCCATGGATTATATCCATAAAAAATTCACCAACAAGATCAGGAAGAATAACACCTATTGTATCAGTAGTTTTTTTTGATAAACCTCTTGCAATAGGGCTTGGTTTATAATTCAGCTCATGGGCTATCTTAATAATACGGTCACGAGTTTTTTCTTTTACTAACCCCTGCTCATTAAATGTTCTAGAAACAGTAGCGATCGAAACACCGGCTCTCTCTGCAACAACGTTAATATTGGTCTTCATTGTGTAAAATGATTTAAGGATAATCCTAGTTTTAAAGAATTAATGAAAACGTTTTCATTTTCATAAAAAATCTAACAATTACTTTCAGTTTTGTCAAGTAAATACTCAATTAATTATTTTTTTTCGAATTTGGCTACTCTTTCACACCGCCTAACATTATACCTTTTATATAATACTTTTGAAGAACGAAAAAGACTATCAGAATCGGAATGATAGTAATTACAGATCCCGCCATCATAAGTTCAGGGTCTTTCGTGTGCTCCCCCATTAAGTTAGCAAGTGCAACCGGTAATGTGTACATTGAGTTATCTGTTAATGCAATTAGAGGCCAAAGAAAATCGTTCCATGTCCCCATGAATGTAAATATTGCAAGTGTAATTAGTATCGGCAAACAAAGTGGAAGAATAATAGATTTATAAATTTGAAAATCCGTAGCGCCATCCATTCTTGCAGATTCAATCAAACTATCCGGAATTGATAATGCATATTGTCGGATAAGAAATATTCCAAAAATATTCGCCAAACCGGGAATAATAATCGCCATATAAGTGTTAATGAATCCCATTTCTTTCAACATTAAAAAAAGGGGAAGCATCGTAACTTGAGCAGGGATTATCATTGAACTTAGCAGTAAGCTGAACAACTTATCTCTACCGGCAAAACGATATTTTGCAAAGGCATATCCTGCCATCGAATTGAAGAATAGAGAAATAATTGTAACAAGAATTGATAGTACTAAACTGTTAAAAAGATTTCTTGCAACATTTAAACGTGAGAATAAACTTTGAAACTGATATAAGGTAAATTCATCCGGTATAAATCGTGGAGGATAGGTGCTAGCATGCCCATCATACATCAACGATGCTGAAACCATCCAGATGAATGGAATAAGTGTTGCTAAACCAGTCACACTTAAAAATAAATAGAGTGCTATTTTTTTAATCATAGCTGTTAAGCTGTTTGCTTTTGTATTTTAAGCTGAAGCATTGTTCCAGCAAAAATTATTATAAACAAAACAAATGCAATTGATGCTGAGTAACCCATATTCCACCAGCGAAAACCTTCCTGGTACATATATTGAACAACACTTAGCGTTTTATTTAATGGCCCACCCTGAGTCATTACATACGGTTCAGCAAAAAGCTGGAAGTTGCCGATCATTGTTATAATACTAATAAAGATTGTTGTCGGCGCTAACATTGGCAAAGTAATTTTTTTGAATTGCTGCCAGGCATTTGCGCCTTCTAAAATAGCTGCTTCATATAATTGCTCGGGAATATTTTGAAGCCCTGCAATAAAAATTATCATGTTATAACCAAAATTTTTCCAAATTGACATGAGTATGATCGAAGGCATTGCCCAAAACGGATCACCAAGCCAATCAATGGGATTTATACCAATAAAGCTTAATAGATAATTCAACATGCCAAAACGAGGATGGTAAATGAATCTCCAGACTATTGCGACAGCTACTAATGTGGTTACTACAGGAATAAAATATGCTAACCGGAAAACCGCTTTAAGTTTCACAAGCTTTGAATTTAGGATTAATGCTGCACCCAACGAAACAGCAATTGATAGGGGACTTGCTGCAACTACAAAATAGAATGTGTTTCTCAGAGACGTCCAAAAAAGTTCATTGCCCAAAAGATCAGAATAGTTTTTTAATCCGATGAACCTGAGATTACTATAATTTCCTAAGGAATAAATATCAAAATCTGTAAAGCTGATTATGAATGCCGCAATAACAGGAATGAAAAAGAAAACAAAAATTGAAATCATTGCCGGGGCAAGAAAAAAATATGCTGCGGAAATTCCCGACCTAAAATATTTTTTTTCAATATGATTGTTTTCTTCACTCATTTGGATTTATTTAGCATCCATCTTCTTTTTTCAAGGATAACATTAACATCATCATCTAATTTTTTCAGTGCTTCTTTAACAGTTAAAACATTTCTTGCTGCCAGCTCAACATACTGCTGAAGTTTTGAAAATACTATTTGTTCCCACTCTGGAATTTTTGGAGTTGCAACAACGTAATTGAACTGTTCATAAAAAGCTTTCATATAAGGGTTGCTGCTTAGCGAAGAGTCTTCCCATGCCTCTTTAACAGCAGGCAAATCATTGACAAGATGATAAAACTCAATTTGAATTTCAGGTTTTGAGAGAAATTCTATCAGTTTCCAGGTTTCTTCTTTATGTTTTGATCTTTTAGAAATAACAAGACTTGAACCACCGGCGAGCGAAACTCCTTTTGTATTTTCACTGGGTCCGGGTAATGATGAAGTCATCCATTTATTTTTCAAATCTCCGGTCATCCATTTTTTAAATTCTGAAATATTCCAGGGTCCTGAGATGTACATTGCAAAATATTCTTCGGCGAACGCTTGATAAACATTTGTAACCTGAGAAACACCAAGAGGAGTTAAATTCTCTTTATAAAAATTAGTCAAATAAGAAAAAGCTTCTGTAAATTTTTTGCTGCTGAAATTTCCATAAGTATTATTATCCTTTAAAATATCTGCTCCGTTCTGAAGTCCGAAGATTATAAAGTTTGCCCACTCATTGGTTGGAATGTAGATGGCATATTTCTCTACATTTTTATTTGCTTCTTTTATTTTTTTTGAGAGCAAGTATAATTCATCCCAAGTTTTAGGAGGAGAATTAAATCCAGCTTCTTGCAAAACATCGGTTCGATAAAATAATATTCTCGTATCAATGTACCATGGAATACCATAAACCAAGCTATCAATTACATTTGTATACCATATTCCCACAAAGTATTTATCTTTTTTTATCACATCACTTGTACGCAACCATTCAGTTAAATCGGTGATAGCTTCCAACTGCGCAAACTGAGGAACCCATGTGTTGCCAAGCTGAAAAGCATCAGGAAGATTATTGCTCGCAAAAGCGGAAATCAATTTTTCTTGTGCAGCCGTCCATGGTACCATTTGCACTTTAACTTTTATACCAGGATTTTCTGCCTCAAATTTTGGTAGAAGCTGTTTAACAAATTCACCTTCAGAACCCAAACCCCAAAAATCAATTACGGTTTCATCGCTTGATTCATTGCATGATAAGCTTAAGGTTAAAATCAAACTGAAAATGAAAAGAAATAATGTTTCCTTTGAATTTAAGATTTTTATTTCAAATCTAAGTGACTTCATGGTTATAATTATTTTTGAAGAATCATCTTACTGCTCAGCAAATTTCCATTTGATTCCATTCTATAAATATAAACACCGCTTGGAACAGAATTACCATAATCATTATTTCCATTCCAAATTAGTTCATTTATTCCCGCAGTCAATTCACCATTAAATAATTCTCTAACATTTTCTCCGAGTACATTATAAATGTCTACTTTTATATTTTGAGTTGCAGGAAGCTCGAATCTTATTCTCGTAATAGGATTAAATGGATTTGGATAATTCCCATCAAGCTTAAATGAATAATTTAATCTATCGGGGTCGCTAACATCTGTAGTTGAATCCGACACAAATCCTACGGCAGTAAGTGCTGACTGAATTTCCGGATTAGCCATGAATTTATTCCAGAGAAGCTGCGACCTATAGTTTTCAATCATCACTATTATTGGTCCTTGGTCAATTGCAAGATAACCATCACTGAACCAAGTGCCTAGAACACCTGTTCTAGAATAAGTCACATTAAATGCATCTTTAAAACCGAAATCTCCCCAAAGATTAGAGCCATAAGTTCTGTAAAAATGTTTTAGAGCAGCGATGGATTCGTTGGGGGTATAAGGCATCGATGAAATTGCTGCAGTTGGGGTTATTGTTCCATTATCATTATTTGGTTCGTGTGAAGTATAATCTACACCGGGAATGGACTGACTTGCAGTCAATCCCCAGCAATTTGTTCCATAACCGATGAAATTTTTAGGATTACTAATACAATATTGACGATTAACTAATGTTTGATTCCTATTATGAGTAAAATAGTTTGCAAATTCATCCTTCTTGTTTCTTGGATCGAAACCTAAGAACGAATAGTGAGTAAAGAAAAGTGGACCGCCATAACTTGAACCTACATAAAGCGAATAGTCATAAATCTGTCTGAATTGTTCTATTTGATCACCATTTCCCCAGCCAGAGCGATAAAATGATAATGCAGGAAGCGTGACGGCGTGAGTTGGAGAAGCAATTGCAAGAATGTATGCAATTAGAGTTTCATTCCAACCATGAAAAATAAATGTATCGCTAAAGTTAAAACCCATTGTTGGCGACCAATTCCAGTAAAGTCCGCTCGAAGAATTATTACGATAAAAATTCCAGTCAACATTCCGCCATAGTTGAGTAATCAAATTTCTGATCTGTTCTTCAGTACTATTTTGATGGTTAAAATATTGCCGAGCTGTAAGCAGTCCTTGAATCATGAAAGCAGTTTCAACAATATCACCGCCATTTTGAATTCCAAAGTTCACTACTTTACCAGTAGTTCCGTTGAACCAATGCGGAAAAGCACCATGGAATGTATCAACCTTGGTGGCGAGAAAATCTGTAATCTTTAACATTCTATCCGCGCCTTGTTCACGTGTGACAAAACCTCTTTCGATGCCTGCAAGAATTGCCATCACTCCAAATCCCCCACCGCCGATTGTATTTGTAACATCACTTCCATTTGGATGCCAGCGTTCCCGAGCAATTCCGGAATTTGGATCTCCCCAATCCCAAAAATATCTGAATGTTGCGCGCTGAACCATATCGAGAAATTCCTCATCAGTCATTTGATAAGTTGTTGCGGTTACTTCATTACTCAAGAATGATTCGTTGTTACTTGAATCGAAAGCAGATATTTTATACAAGCCGGTGAGATTATATCCTCCCACAAAATCAGTAAAAAACGGAATTTCTCTGGTAGTTGCAGCAATTCTTACGAAATTGGATCCATCACTTTTATAAAGATAATAACCCATTAAGTCAGGTTCGGAATTGGGATTCAATTTTAAATCAACATGATACTCAAAACCCCTTGCAACAACACCTTGGGGAATAGAGGGACGTGTTGTATCCGAGCTGAAAGCCGAGATCATTCTAACTTCATCAATGAAAAGAGTATGCTCTAGTCCATCAGATAATGCCTGCCCGAGAAAGATTGTTTTTATTTGTGAGAGATTAGCTGAACCGGGATTATTCTTAAAGACTGAAAGCGGCACAAAAATTCTAGTCCAAACATTTGCCGGAATGTTCGATGTATAATTTGAAAGATTTTGTTTAGGAGTTTTGTTATTATTTAAATCTTCAATATAAATTACCGGAAGATTTGCTGAGGAAATTGAAGTGGTTGTATAAACATAAAAGGAAATTGAATCCTTTATTAAAACATTATGTCCAACCCAACCCTCCGAAGCAACAGCCATTCCCCAATCACCACCTGCCTGAGAATTCCATCTAAGCTTGAGACTGTTTAATCCAGAAAAGAAATTTGTCGTGCTTACAGGAAATTTATTGCTGTTAACTCTTTCTAAAAAACTTGGCGCATTCGCAAATCCCCAGCTTGGATCATAAAATGTATTATTCGGACTATCACTAAAAAAAACATAATCTTGTGAGTACAAATTAATTTGCAAAATTGTAAAAATAATCAGTGCTAAGATTTTTCTGGTCATTGTTTGTTTTTCTCTATTATAAGTTTTTTCTTTTTATATACAAATTCAAGTACATTTTTTGTTAGTGAATTATTATTTGTTTCATCAAATAAAATAATCTATATCAATGGTCTTTCAGATTCCTTCCCCCATAAAAATACGCAACAAGGCCATTCAATCTAGACATATTATCTTCTCTTGATAACCTTACATGAAAAAGGATTTAGAGTTATTTTTTTAGAAACAACAGTAAATGTCTTCTTCTCATTGTGATAGTTTAATAGAAATAAATAAGAGTATTTCTTTCCTTTGCGAAGAACAAATTGAATATCGGGATCTGAAACCTTTACCTGTCTTTTTATTTTGTCTAAAGAGACTATTTTTTCAACAAGATGTAAATGTTCGTCAGATGTATAACCGAAGGCGAATCCAAGTACTGTTACAAAGCCATTCCCAAACTGTTTTCTTATTCCACAAGGTTCACCACTTTCCGTCTTGGCAACAATCTCCTTTTCTTCAGATTTAAAGATTAACTTTTCCCTAAAAACTGTGAATAAGTCTTCAACACCAAATGCGTCAACTTTATCCGGGCTTACTAATTTAGATAACTGGAGATCAAATCCATCTTTTAAGATTGTACAACTATTAAGATATAAATCTAATGTTGGAATAGTTGGATAGATTATCAGGTGACCACCTGCTTTAACATAATCAACAAGTAACTTTTGAGTTTTACCATCCATAAATTCAGTTGTTGTAACCCACAACTGCTTGTACTTCAATAGAGTTCTGACAGACGTGCTTTCTAAATCTTGGATATCGTAATTAAAGTTTAATGTTTGAAATCCTCTCAATAAACCATTAAAAAATATTTCTTCCCGAATAAAACGAGGATCCAGAACTAACCCAAGCTTTTCAACATTAAGTTTTTTTTCCTTCAGCATTTGTGATGATGTAAGTTCAGTGTAGAAATACGGCTTATAAAATCCAACACAAATATCTGCTTTTGTTTCACTGAGCAATAAATTTTCTTTTTCTTTGTTAATGAAACTGTTAACTTTTTTAATTGCAGAATACAAGGGTGATTTTACAGCTTTATAATCAAGCGGTGTTTGATAATAAAATGTTTTACCAAAAAATCCTTTGCTTTTAGGATTTATACCTTGTGAGAACATGTAGTAATTGAAACTTTTTAAACCATGTGCTAGCGACGCATAGTAAAATGCTTCTAAATCATTTGCATCGCTTTTCACATGATGCTCTCGCGTACCAGCTTGAAATTCGGCTGCCCAAACAGGGCTGTATGGCTGCATAGCCTCAAGAATTTTATTACATGCTAAATCCGAGTGCGCATTTCTAAAAGATACAAATTCAGGAATGTGATCTAAACCAAACACAATGTCTGTTCGCGTCCTCATTATTTCTTCGTAGGTGCTGATAAGCATTGGCAACTCAGCAGCATTACCATAAATCCAGCCAGGAATATTATGTGTAAGCTGCAAATCAATACCAAAGCTTCTAATTTTCTTTATCAGTGTGTCAAAATAGAATGCATAGTAATGCCTGTAAAAAAGATGAAAGTCATAATACGCGCAGTAATCTTGCTTGTTCTCAATCTTCCCGCTTGGGGCAATTACTTCATCAAATGAAGAATATCTTGTTCCATAAGTACTGTTCATGGTTTTAATTGATTTATACTTCTCATTTAAAAAAGTCTTGTATAACTTGATAACCGATTCATTGTAATCAATTTTGCCGGAAAGCCATTGAAACACACCAACTTCATTACAAACTTGCATCATCGTAATCGGACCACCGTTACGTTCCTGATACTGTGAAATGATTGGTAAGATCTTATCATACCATAAGAATGAGTAATGTAAATAATTATTTGACATATAAGACATCAAATCATTTGAAATTACATTTCCATTCTCATCCAAAGCGTGTGCATTCTTGCTGCCTTTATTAACAAACCATTCCGGTAAGCCCTGGTATTTATATTCGGCAAGAATGTACGGACCTGGTTTTACAATTAAATCCAGTCCAACCTTCTTACAAAGTTTAATGTACTTGATGAGATTTCTTGCGGGATTAGTTAGGCCGGTGAAATCAAATTTATTTTCTTCATATTCGTGCCAATCCCATGGTATATAAGTTGATGTTGTATTTGCGCCTGCTTGTTTCAATAATCTTAAATGCTTCTCCCAAAGCTTAGGATCGAGTCTGAAGTAGTGAATCTCTCCGGAAATTAGAAAGAAAGGTTTTTCATTTTTTAAAAAATGACCTTTTGCTGCGTGAAAGCTCATTAAGTTTTGTCCTATTTCTCTAAAGCGAATTAAGAATAAGTGAAATTATCAATGACTTTTTTAATCTATATAATTAAAACTTACCCCATATAAACTTTCACAATAGAGGATTCCCTGCCTATCGGTTTTATTATGTTTGTTACCTGAGCAACTCCATCAACTTCAATTTTCTTAACGCCGTTAGAAACGTGACTATCATTAACGACAGAAATATTATAGATAGTATTTCTAAATTTTCTTTTGATTGTATAACCTTTCCATTTTGGGGGAATACATGGGTCAATAATTAATCCTTCCTCTGATGCTCTTATTCCCAAAATCCAATCAACAATTACTTTTTGAAGCCACGCAGCAGAACCTGTGTACCATGTCCAGCCGCCTCTTCCATATTGAGGTGATTCCGGACCTTCAATATTACCTGGAGTTACATATGGTTCCGCAACATATTCACCCGGTTTCATTCCATTGTTGATGGGCGATAGCTTCTGATAGACATCGTAAGCATTCTTCGCATCTTTCAGTTTGGCAAATGCCCAAATTGCCCAGGTTGCAGCATGCATGTAAACACCGCCGTTTTCTCTTCTTCCGGCAGCATATCGGGACAGATACCCAATAAATTTGTCCGGCTTTTTGTAAGCAGGAAATAACAGTAGCGGCCCATTTTTCTTAATAAGATTTTTCTTAACAGCATTCATTGCCTGAGTTTGCTTTGCTTCGTTTGCGATATCACTAATAACTGACCATGTCTGCGCATTCAAATAAATTTTGCCATCTTTATTTTCTTTTGAACCAAATTTTTCTCCGCTGTCTTTTGTTCCACGGAAAAACCATTCGCCATCCCATGCATGTTTTTCAAAGGAAAGTTTCAAGTCATTTGCTGCTTTTTTTAATTTGCCGGCTTTTTCAAAATCATTTTTATGCAAGGATAGTTTTTGAAATTCAGTTAAGAT
>Ga0209322_10000315_pt1 | contig 27705 bp, 25 predicted proteins | sample Rifsed19ft1_FD_184013 | JGI IMG/M metagenome (GOLD analysis project Ga0209322, IMG submission 184013) | Soil microbial communities from Rifle, Colorado, USA - sediment 19ft 1 (version 2) | ecosystem: Environmental > Terrestrial > Deep subsurface > Rock core/Sediment | place: Rifle, Colorado... | reverse complement strand
ATCTGCCTCTCAAGGCGGTACGCGGCAGGGAAGTGCCTTGCGAGCGTGGGAAAGGACGAGTCCGCGAAGGAGAGCGGCGATTTTATGATTATATAGTCCCGGCCTTCGTTGTACGCGGCATAGACGGCAAAGGCCCTGTCGAAGAATGTCTCGTCGGCGGCCCATTCGGCAACGAGCCTGAAGCCCGCGCCCTTCAATATCTTGGCGGCCTGCGCGAAAAGGGTGCTCCGCACCTCGCAGGCGAGCGCGCCGCGGACGGACGAGTCCATCGTGACCGCGCCCTTGCTTTTGAGATACATGAGGAGGTTCGTTATCTTCTCTGTCATTTTATCAGCAGCTTCAACGCCATATGGAACCAGTCGCTGAGGAACGCGGGCAGGTACAGCCCTATCGCAAGCACAAGCCCCAGGTGCACCAGCACCGGCAGATGCGCCATTTTTACTGTTTTTTGATTCGCGGGCGCATTGCCGAATACCATGGGCATGACCCTCCTGAACATGGCCGCGAAGGCTACCGCTATCCCCAGCAGGAACAGAGGCATTATATAGGGCGCCTCCTTTATCAATGCAGTAAGGATCAGGAACTCGCTCGTGAATACCCCGAACGGGGGCATGCCCGCTATTGCAATGACGCCCAGCATAAGGCCCCAGCCCGCAAGGGGGTTGCCCTTTATAAGCCCTCCGATGCCCGACATCTCCTGGGTGGAGTGCATCTGGGAGGCGTGGCCCGCGGTAAAGAAGATGGCTGATTTGGTAAGCGAATGCACCAGCATATGGAGGAGCCCGCCGAATGTGGCTATGGGCCCTCCGAGGCCGAAGGCGAATGTCGCTATGCCCATGTGCTCTATTGAGGAATACGCGAACATCCTCTTTATATCCTTTTGCCTGAGCAGAGAGAACGACGCGACAAGGAGCGAAAGCAGCCCGAATATCATCATGATATAACCGGCCTTGTTGCTGTGCGTAGCGCCGTCTACCAGCACCTTGCAGCGCACCAGGGCATAAAGGGCGACATTGAGGAGCAGCCCCGAGAGGACGGCGGAAATTGGCGTGGGGCCCTCGCTGTGCGCGTCAGGCAGCCAGTTATGCAGGGGCACCAGGCCGACCTTGGTGCCGTAGCCGACCATGAAGAATATGAATGCGAGAGAAAGGACGGTCGGCTCCAGCTTGTCAGCGACCGCAGAGAGGTTCGTCCATAGAAGGCCGCTCGAGCCCTCGCCGAATATCTTCTCGGAGGCGAAATACAGGAGCACGGTGCCGAAGAGCGCCTGGGCTATGCCCACGCCGCAGAGGATGAAGTACTTCCATGCCGCCTCCACGGCGGACGGCGTCCTGTAGAGGGAGACGAGAAGGACGGTGGAAAGGGTGGCAAGCTCCATAGCTATCCAGAGCACGCCGATGTTGTTCGTAAGGAGCGCGAGCAGCATGGCGAAGATGAAGACCTGGAACATGGCGTGATAGAAGCGCATGCCCTTGTGGCCGACCTTGCCGTGCTTCCTTTCGTGGGCCATGTACTTCCTGCTGAAGACGGCGGTCGTCATCGACACGAATGCGGTAAGCACGCAGAGATAGACGTTGAAGGCGTCCACGAAAAAGAATCCCCCGCCGGTGATGAACGGCCCCTCTTCATATACCCGGAGCGCGAGCGCGACGCTTACGGCAAAGGTGGCGGCCGAGCCCAGGATGTTGAGCTCGGGGGCGTGCCTCCTGTCGCCTTCGAAGGCGAGGATTATCGCCGATATGAGGTTTACTCCTAAAAGAGCGAAGATGACCATTCGGCTCTATTCCTCCTCCTTGAGTTTTTCCATTGCCTTGAGGTCGAGGGTTTCGAACGTCGTGCGTATCTGGAAGAAGAATATCCCGAAGATGAACGCGGCTATGAGGATGTCGAGGGCCACGCCGAGCTCTATTACGAGCGGCATGCCGTAGGTCGCGCTGGTCGCGGCGAAAAACAGGCCGTTCTCCATGGCAAGGAAGCCGATTATCTGCGTGACCGCCTTCTTCCTCGTTATCATCATAAGGAGCCCCAGCATGACTGTGGCGAGCGCGACGGCAAGGGTCGAGCGCGTGACGAGCGTGGAGAGCTCCCTTATGGGCGACATCAGGTGATAGGAGAGGATGACCAGGATGATGCCGATAAGCATCGTCGTAGGTATGTTTATCATGTCCTCCACTTCCTTGTGTATCCTCAGACGGTGTATCAGCAGGTAAAGTATGTAGGGCAGCACTATTACCTTGATAGTCAGGGTCAGGAGAGCCGAGATGTACAGGTGGTGCAGGCCCGCAGTATATCCGACTATGGCCGTGCTGATGGACAGGAGCAGCCCCTGCCACGCGAATATGTGCAGGAGGCCGTAGATCCTCCTCTGCACCAGGAGCCCGAAAGAGGTAAGGAGTATGAGGGCCGCGAGGACGCTGTTTATCTCTGCCGCAAAGCTTGTGCTCATCTAACTCTCCAGTATGAAAAACGATATCATGCCCAGGGTCGCCAGAAGAAAGGACATGCCGAGGAACTCGGGCACCCTGAAAATGCGCATCTTCGCGAACATGGTCTCTATGAACACGATGAACACGCCTATGAGCGCCAGCTTGAGCACGAGCAAGAGGACGGCCGCCGGCAGCATCCATATCTCGTTAGCGCCGGCTATGCCCCACGGGAAGAAACAGGCGATGCCGAGCGCGGCAAACAGGAAGAGCTTCATCATGCTGGCCCACTCGATCAGGGCCAGGTGCCTCCCGGAATATTCCAGCGTCATGGCCTCGTGTATCATCGTAAGCTCAAGGTGGGTCGAAGGATTGTCAACCGGTATCCTCCCGGTCTCGGCGAGCGCTATCATCACGAACGACATGAGCGCGAAAGCGAGCGAGGGCCTGAGCTCTATCGTATGCGAGGTCAGGACGTGCGCCATGTGCGAAAGGGACGTCGAGCTGCTCACGAGCGAGACCGTGAAGACACTCATCAGTACGGCCGGTTCCGCAAGAGACGCTATCATCATCTCCCTGCTCGACCCCATCCCTCCGAAGGCCGTGCCCGTGTCCATGCCCGCAAGGGCCAGGAAGAACCTGGCGATGGCGAATATGGCGACAAGGGCGATGATGTCGGCCATTGCCGAAAGCGGCAGGTCGACCGACAAAACCGGTATTATGGCGCCCGCTACGACGGCGGAGCCGAAGACGATATAGGGCGTCGCGGTGAATATCCATGAGGCGTTCTCCGCCAGGACAGTCTCTTTTATGAACAGCCTGGAGAGGTCCCTGAACGGCTGGAGCACTCCCGCGGAGGAGCGCCCCTGCGACCAGCACTTCAAGGCCTTTATCCACCCGGCAAAGAGCGGCGCGCCGATGAGCACGGTTATAACCTGAAGGCTCTCTATCAATATCGGATAAACGCTGTCTCTCATGAGAACACCAGAAGAGCGATGAGCGTAACGAACGAGTAAAGGAGATACAGCTGTATCTTGCCGTGCTGAAGCCTTGAGGCCCTCCTGGCAAGCCAGAACGCGGCGTCCGCGAAGGGCTTGTAGAATATGTGCCAGACCCGGTCCCTTATCTTGAGATGGTAGAGGAACCGGTTGTTGAACATCGGGAAGTAGGGGTTGACGCCGGACTTGACGCTCTCCTTGATGTTGAATAGAAACCCATAGAGCCTCCTCGTGGGCATGGAAAACGAGGTGGAGTTGTACTGCATCCTGCTGGTAACGTAGCCGAAGCCGCAGTCCCATGCCGGCGCCCTTCTCACGGGCGTTGTCCTCGACCTGAATATGACATAGACCGAGAGTATTATGGCGAAGAGGCCGAAGAACACGAGGGGGGCCGAGTATGACGCCCTGTCGGCGGCAACGGGAGTGAGCCAGAGCCAGCCCGATGCCGCGGCCGACAGGGATATTTTAGTCCCTATGAGCCCCTCGGGGATAATGTCCATCCAGCCCAGTACGTAAGTGGGGAATATGCCGAGGCCGAGGCATGCCGAGGCCGCGAGGAGCATGCCCAGGCGCATGGGCCAGCCGACTTCATGGACCTGGACCTGCTGGTTGCTCCTCCACTGGCCGAGAAAGGAGACACCGTAGACCTTGACGAAGCACCTGGCGGCGAGGGCGGCAGTAAGGGCCAGGAGCGCGGCTCCCAGAGGTATTAGCAGGTTCAGCAGCCCGCTCGGAAGCGCGGGTGAGAGAAGGAAGCTTTGGAACGCAAGCCACTCGGAGACAAAGCCGTTGAAGGGCGGCAGGCCCGCAATCGACAGGCAGCCTACCAGGAAAAGAGGGGCGGTCCACTTGAGCTTGTGTATGAGACCTCCCATGTGCTCCATGTTTCGCTGGTGAGTCGAGTGAAGGATGGCGCCGGCGCCCATGAAGAGAAGCCCCTTGAACATGGCGTGGTTCAATGAATGGTAGAGCCCCGCTATAAGCGCGAGCGAGGCCAGGAGCCCCATATTGAAAGAGGTGAATATCATCGCGAGCCCGATGCAGACGAATATTATCCCGACGTTCTCGACCGACGAATAGGCGAGCAGCCTTTTGAGGTCGTTCTGCAGGAGGGCGTAGATCACGCCCATTATCGCGGAGAGGAGGCCGAAGATAAGCACGACCCCGCCCCACCACCAGTCCGTTATCTCAAGGAGGTCGAAAGAGACCCTCAGCAGTCCGTAGACGGCGATCTTGAGCATGGCCCCGCTCATAAGGGCGGAGACATTGCTCGGCGCGGCGGGATGCGCCTCGGGGAGCCACGCGTGCAGGGGGAAGATGCCGGCCTTTGCGGCAAAGCCGAAAAAGGCCAGCAGAAAAGCTATGCTTGCCCAGCCGTGCGGTATCTGGGATGAGCGTATCGCCTGAAAGCTGAAGCCTGAGAAGTCTTCGAAGCCCTTGGCGAAACCGGCCATGAGCCCGAAGGATATCAATATGAAGATCGCCCCGATGTGCGCCATCAGGATGTACAGGAACGCGGCCCTTCTGTTGCTCGGGTGGTCGTCCTCGAAGCATACGAGGAAGAAAGACGAGGCAGCCATGATCTCCCATGAGACCATGAAGAAATACGCGTCAGCTGAAATAAGGACCAGGAGCATGCCAGCCATGAACATGCAGTAGAAGACAACGAGAGAGGTCGCGGACCTGCGGGCTGTAAAGGCCCGGACGTATTCTATGGAGTATATCGATATGATAAAACCGAGGAGCGCGACCAAAAAAACGAAAAAGCCCGAAAGCGGGTCGAGGCGGATGTAGAAAGGCAGGTCAGGCAGCCCTATGGGCAAGGTCATGGAGGCTGTGCTGCCGCTGGAAACGCACAAAAAACCGGCTGCGGCCGCAAGGAGCGAGGCAGCCGCTGAAGCGACAAAGGAGATCGTGACAAGGTATTTCTGTCGGAAAGCGAGTATCGGGGCAAGTAGCGCTATTGAGAGAAAGAGCAGGACCGAGGCTATCGTCAGCTCAAGGGGGGAGAGCATTACCACAGTCTACTCCCCCTGCTCGCGCCTTCGTCAAAGGGGTCCAGCACTTCTAACTCGGAAAAGAACCTGAGGAAAAAAACCTTTATTGCAGGGTCGTCGTCCATTTCACCCGGAATGCCTTCATATATCGTGGAGGCAGGCTGTTTTTTTTAATTCCAAAAAAATTATCGGCCCCCGAAGCCGTGGCCGATAACCGTGCGCTTTTCGATTAACCCGCTACTTAAAATTATTGCAGCAAGGAGAGACACTGTCAAGAAAAAAAGGACTTTCGATATCGGAGCACGATAAAATGATTTTGATTTAAAATTTTCCAGGGTGTCTTGGGCTGAGATGCCTCTTTTTCGAGATCGCCATATTATCTTGGCTTAAGTGAACACTAAAATACTCCCATTACATGCTCAACTTATGGATGCCCTTCCGCTTGTCGCGTTCACGTTTATACGATACTTGACGGTCGAGGGCGGGTCCTTTACGCAGAGCACCGCCGATTGCGCCGAGCCGTTCGGCTTGAACGTTATCTCGACTGCCGACGCGTTGTCGCAGTCCTCTCCGCTCGCGTAGCGCACCGTGGCCGGCAGGTCTCTCCACGGCCTTACCGCTGACCACGCCGTGCTGCCCGAGGGCCTGTCGCCCCTCGTGAGCCTGAACCGTTTCGAGGGGATGTCCACCTCGACCCTGTGCTCGAGGTTTGTCGAGACCGAAAGCTGCTTGGCGGTCCTCAGGTCTCCAAGGAGGCTCCACGCAGCCTCCTTGAACTTTAACGACTGCGACCAGGAGTAGAACGAAGGGAGGGCTATGGCGAAGAGTATGCCGAGGATGGCCATTGCGACGATGCTCTCAACGAGGGTGTAGCCCCTATTGCCCATCGCCATTCTCCCTGCCTATGGTGAGCCTGAAAGACTGGAGCGCGCTCCCGCCCCTGCCGTCCTCTGCCGAGAGCGTCACGTCGACCACCCCCTCTACTCCGGTTGCCTCCCATTCTATCCTCCCGCCCTTCACCTCCATGCCCTTCGGCCCCTTCACGACAACGAAGGTTATCTCGTCCCCGTCCGGGTCCTCGGCCTTCACTTCGTATATGAAGTGCTTCGAGAACGCTGACGGCGGGGTAGACACGAAGTTCGGCGGCGAATTCCCGGCTGAAGAGCCGCTCACCTCAAGCGGCTCGCTCTCGTCCTCTCCGTCGAACGCCCGTACACGTAGCGTCACCGCGTCCCCGCGACTCAAGTTGCTGCCGCTCAGGACGTCGCCGTAGAAACTCAGTCCGTTCACCGACCAGAGGAAGTCATAGCGCAGAGGGTCTCCGTCAGCGTCGTATCCCTCGACCTCGGCAGAGAGGTCCATGCCTGCGCGCGGCTCCGCGGGGTTTATCCGCACCGAGACGAGCGAAGGTGGCGTGTTCACGACCTCTACGGAGGCCTCTGACCCGATATCGCCTGAGAGCGCCCTCACCCTCACGACGTCGCCTTTCCTGAACATGCCCTTTTCGATGGTATCTCCGGGTGCCTCTACCCCTTTACCGTTGACCTCCCAGAGGAAAGAGACCTCATCCGCATCTCCGTCGACGACGACCTTTATCTTGTCTCCGGCAGCAGGCCGCTCAGGCACGAGCCTTACGGAAAAAATGCCATCTCCGCCAGATGCCTCAGGCCTTCTTGAGGCCTCAGGCGCGCCGTTGTCAGAGCACCCTGAAACAACGAACAGCAGGGCCACCGCATGGCGCGCGGCTTTACGGAGACTGGATGAAATCATATTTGCGGCCGCCCTTTCTTCCCGCCGGTCCGGGCAGGATATATATCTTCTGAGCGTCTATGCTCCCGTCCGTATTTATCGCCCCTTCGACGTAGACCCATCTGCCCGCGTCGAGGTCGTACTGCCCGGCCTGCTTACCCGAAGCCCACCAGACGCCCGTGGAATAGGTCACGACGACCCTGTGCCTCTCGTTTACGACCAGGGCCGCGCCGTCGAGCCCGCTTACCATGCCTGTAAGATATCTTTGCGGCCTTTCATCGGCCGCGGAGACTGATGAGAACGCGAGGATGACCGCCGTTATCAATACTGCTACCCTCATCTAATGCACCTCCCTCCAGTAAAGGGGTATGCTCGAACCATTCTGCTTCACCTCGGGCTTCACTATGGCGCCGCCAGAGCCTATGAGGGCGGAAAACCCGCCGGGGCCTACCGATGTCACGATACCAGAGGCAATGCCCGAGCCAACGTCAGTAGACCTGTCTGTACTGTCCTTCACCGCGTCGTCGTCACCGAGTTGCGGCCCGGGCGGCGGGTCGTTGTTGGGGTTGTAATTGTAGGCCGCCGCAGCCGTGAGGTAGTCGAGCGAATAGAGGCTCGAATTGCCGCTGCTGTCAGTCGAGCATACGCTGGCAGAGACCGACGGCGTATAGGTCGTGTAGTAGGCGACCTTGCCGAATACCGCCGCCGGCGCGAGGGCCTTCTCGCCGCTGCCCTCGAGCCCTATGAGCCAGCCGAAGACGCTGCCTATATCCACAGAGTCGACGTTCGTCGCGTCCAGGAGGTCTCCCTCGGACCTTGCGCTGCCCTGCCCCGCGTCCTTTAAGGCGTAGAGCCTGTCGGAGATGTTGGTCGAGAGCGGGTGCTCTCTGTCGCCGGTCCCGAAGAAGAGGAGCTCGTAGCCGTGCTCGAGCGCGACCGAAGGCTTGTAGAATATCTTCCTGCCCCCGCCGGAGCTGAAGAGCTTTCTCGCGGACCACGACGCAGTGAGCGTTGAGGCGGCGTCGAAGCCCCATATGTTCCCGCCGAGGTCTCCGGCGTAGAACCTGTCGGCATAGCCGTTGCCGTCGAGGTCGAGGAGCGCGAGCTGAGAGGGTATCGACCTGGTCATGCCAGCGTCGTCCGCGCCCGTGTACCCCCATATCTTCCAGCCGCTCTTCGCGAGGCTTATGCCGGATGTGATATCGGCTATCTCTACCGCGTATACGCCCCGGCCCTTTGTCGAGAGACCCGCTGGCTCTGTGTCCTCGGCAGCGTTGTCGTATCCGGCGCCGATGAAGGCAACGGCCTTCTTTTTGATATTACCGCCGACGTTCAGGCGGAGCCTTGCCATCACCGGATCTGAGAAGCTCTCGGCAAGCTCCGAGTAGTCGGTATTTGTTCCGGACGGGCTCTCCGTTGAGCCTATCCTCCAGAGGTATACGGGGTCTGCCGGGTCCGTCACGTCGAGCGCGTAGTAGTAGGCGCCGCCCCTGCGCTCTCCGAACATTATTATGACCCTGTCGGTCCCGGATTCGATATTGCCGTCCCTGTCCTCGTCGTGGACATATGCGACCGGAGAGGAGTCCACGAAATAGGTATGCACCGCGGCGGGCATGTGCTTCAATTCGTCGAGCAGGTCGGGCGGGACGAAGGCCCATTTTTCGCTTCCGTCGCAGTCGTTGAAGGCGTGGAGCATGCCGCCGTTGCCTCCGACCAGGACGATGGAGTCGTTCACCAGGCAGTTCTCCTCGTCGGTCTGCTGGTATCTCGAGTAGTTTACGACCAGGGGCTTGGAGTGCAGTATATCGCCCATTATCCAGTCCCTGCTCTCGTCAGTGACGCCGTTTCCGTCCTCGTCGTACGGGTCAGAGCCGTGCACGTAGCTTATGAGCCGGTCCTTCTCGACGTCGTCCGAGAGCCCGAGCATCGCTGCCGTGAGGGACGGGTTCGAGGCCGAAAACCCGTTGGCCGGGTCAGCGAGGCTCGTGCTCGACCCGGTGTAGGTGTATATATTCCTCGGCTCGCTCCTCAGAAGAAGCAGGGCGCCCGCGCCTCCCCGCTCAACCTCGCCGCCATCAGGGTCTATGCTCCAGAACGAGACGGAGTTGTCCCTTACGCTGCCGTCGGAATTCGTGGCCGGGGCGCCGTTCCTGTCTACCACGTGCCCGGAGGAGTTCAGGCCGAACTTCTTCAGGTTCCCGCTCCAGAAGGCCCTGTTCTTGGGCTTGAAAAAGCCCATGTATATCCTGTTGCCGGAGTAGGTGCGGTTCTCCGGGCTCACCGGAAGGACCGGCGCGACGAAGGACGTGTTGTCCTCGACTATTGTTGACAATATCTGCCTAAGTGACTCGCTCAGGCTCGCGGTGGACTGGGCCGGGTAATATGCGCCTCCGCCGTTGTACGCTGTCTCATTCAGGAGCTCTTCCGCGTACTGGACGCCTGAGAGCCCGAAGCCTATGGTGTACGTAACGGCGTATTGCCTTCCGAATGTGCGCTCCTCGCCGGTATCGGGCAGCAGGTCGTTGTCGTATATGTACTTGGCCACGTCGTCGAGGTAGTCAGACCCCTGGTAGTCGTATACCTTTTCAGGGTCGTTGTCGGGCTCGAAGCCATCGCCGTCGCAATCTCCGTTGTCGCAGATGGTCCGGAGGACAGGGCTCCTGTCCTCGGTAGACATGCCGTCGCTTATGAGGATTATGTAGTTCTTCTGGCAGCTGTACTCTATGGGGCTCGTGTAGACGTAGCTGCCGTTGAAGGCGGTCTCCTCACCCCTGTAATACCTCATGGCCTCGAACATGGTCTCGGCCAGAGGCGTCCACGTGCTCGGCTCGACGTTGTTTATCGTGTTCAGGAGGGCCGTCCTGTTGGTGGTCGAGCCTGAGAAGACCTCGTCCATGTCCTTGACGTAGGCGTCGTACCCGTCGTAGCCGTAGCTGTCGCCGACCCCGGCGATATGCCCGCCGTTGGACTGGTTGAAGAGCATGAGGCCGAACCTCACGCCCGAGGTGGTGTTTATGAGGTTCGCGAGCACCTCCTGCGCCACCTCCATCTTGGTGCGGTAGCCCCCGCTCGCGGTAAGCCAGTTTATGTAGTTGCCGAGGGCAAAGGAGCCTGAGGTGCTCGAGCATGTGCCGCTGGTGCGTAAAAGCCCCTGGTAGAGCCCGTTCTGGAGAAGGGCGTTCCTCGCTCTGTTGCAGCTTATGCTATTGACGTCGCTTATGTGGTTGACCCATTTGCCTTCAATGGCCCGCCACCTGTAGACCCTGTTTGTGTCGCACGGCTGCCCCTGGCAGCCGTTGGCCGGCGGATAGACCGTGGCCGGATCATAGGGGTCGCCCGCGACGATCGTCTCGTCCATGCTGCCTGAGTTGTCCAGTATGATGAGGACGTTGGGCTCTATGCTCTGCGTCGAAGCGCCGTAGACCACCGTGTCACCGGGGTACTGGTCCAGAGCCCATGCGGCTGGCATTAGAGCCTGAAAAACCGCAAGGCAAACCGCTGCAGTGAGGCTAATTTTTAGGGACGATCCTGGCGACATTGACTTCTATCTCCGTCCTTGAGTTGAATGGGCCTGTACCTTCCACGTTTATCGCGAAGTAGTTTGCGTCGAACTCTGTGGCGTCCATGCCCGAGCCGCGCGGCGGGTTGCCGCGCGAGAGGTACTCTACCGTGCCTGCGGCGTCCGCTCCGTTCGATTCGAGGCTCACGCCTCCCATGGGGATGTTAACGGACCCGGTGCCGACTGCGGAGTATATGGCCGGGTCGCTCCTGGCGTACTCGACCCCGCTTTCAGCGGCGTAGAGGGATATGTTCATGACCTTGTAGTTCTTGGCGCCCTGTATCTCGGAATCGGAGGTCGTGTATGCCATGACACCGAGTATGCTCATGAGAAATAGGGCGATAAGGGCTATCACCATCGCCATCCCGTTCTCGCCGGTTGCCGCTCTTTTCATCGCGTCACCTGTTCCTTATCCTTGAGATCGCCGTGAGTTCCCTGGTCTTTGGCGCCCCCGTAAGCGGGGCGGTCTGTACTGTCATGCCCGAGATCAGCACCTTTACGTCGCGCACGGCTGAGAGGTCGGCTGGAGAGTCGAGCTCAGCCGGACCGTTGTCCAGTATGTACCTGAACTGGAGACCGCCGATGTTGGTAGCCGCTATCGAGTCCTCCGAGGGGCTTCCGTTCACTATCCTCATGAGGCAGAGCCCCGCCGGGCAGACGACCGCCGGAGCGCAGAGCGCCGAAGGCCCCAGGCAGTACTCGACCGTATTCGGGAAGGCGTCGGGAAGAGATTCGCCTGTCCTGGCGATGATGAACCCCCTCTTGAAGTCCACGATGTCGCCGTCCATGGCAGGCCTCACCGTTATGCTGGGGGCTGACGGGTCCCTTGATACGACCGTATAGGCCATGTCAGCGACCTCTGCGCTCTCCCCGGGGCTCAATATCCGGACGGCGTCTCCGTCAGCGAACCATTCGAGGTCGGATGCCGATGTGACAGCGAGGGTGAATGGAGCCGCGGTCGAGAGCGCGATGGAAAGCTCCGCGTCTATCCGGCAAGCCGCTCCCCCGGCCGCTGCCGTGTTGATCGTGAGCGCGTCGCTTGAGCCCGGCCCGGACCCGTCGGCTGCGGAGGCTATGGGCGGGAGCCCGCCGGCGAGCATGAACCCGGCCATCCTCAGGTCCTTCAGCACACTCTGCACAGATAGCCGGAGGTTCTGCTGCACGTCGGCCACGTCGGCCTCGACGTACGTCACCGTGCGCTGGGTGTTGTAGACGGAGAAGATGGCCGCCGTTACCACCCCGAGTATGCCCATCGTTATTATAAGCTCGAGCAGAGTGAACCCTTTTTCGTGAGCCCTCATCCTCATCTCCGGTTAAAGGACGCTCTTAAGGGAGGAATACGCCGCCGTGCGCCCGCCGCTCGACACGACCACCTCTATGCTCGCCACCCCGGCGACAGGCGAACCCGGCGTTATGGAATATACGGCCGTGTACATTCTGCCCTGCACCACGATGCCGGTCTCTGCAGAGGAGGGGTCGAGGTCGTAGAGCGCATCCGAGACGCCTGTAGAGAAGACCGGGTCGCCTCCCTCCCGTGCCATCAATTCCTCGAGGACCGAGGAGGCCACAGAGCTCTCAGCCGCCACTATGTGGGCGAACCTGCCTGACCATATGCCTGCGGTCATCATGCTCGCCACGCCGAGTATGCCGACCGAGAGGATGGAGAGCGCTATCACAAGCTCTAAAAGGGTGTAGCCTTTATCACTGACTGTTTTCATCGACATATCCTATAATGGTTTGTCATAAGTATCCGCAAATGTCATGCCATGCCTGGCATTCGTGCTAAGAGCCTGTTTTCATTTATTAATTTTTTAGAGCTGCTCTTTTTGAAGAAACGCCGGTGTGCGGTTTCGGTATGCTGTTGATGCTGGCAGATTCCGATTTTATGCAGTGATTCCGGAGCGTTCCACCTGAAATGATGTGCTGTGCGCTTTTGGACTTACCTATTCGATCGAGTACTTCTCTATCTTCCTTATGAGGGCCCTCCTGCTTATGTCAAGGGCTTGCGCCGCCCTGCTCCTGTTTCCCCCGCATTCTCCGAGCACGGCGACGATGTGCCTTTTCACTACCTCTTCGAGCCGCCTGGAAGACGCCGGTGTCCCCTCTGCGGCCGCCCGCTGCCTTACGTTGGCGTCCAGGTGCTCGATGTTCACGAACGGCTCGCTGGCGAGTATGGCGGCTTGCTCTATGACATTCTCGAGTTCCCTGACGTTGCCGGGCCAGTCATAGCTCATTAGCGCCTTCTGCGCGGGCCTGGATATCCCTATCATCTTCTTGCCGGTATTATTCTGAAATTTGTCGAGTATGAACCTGGAGAGCAGCGGTATATCGTCTTTCCTGTCACGCAGGGGAGGCACATGGACTGAAAGCGGCGTGAGCCTGAAGTAAAGGTCCTCCCGGAACCTGCCTTCGCGCACCTCTTTCGGAAGATCCTTGTTGGTCGCAGATATGACCTTGCAGGATGTCTTGAGCGGCTTGGCGCTTCCCAACTTCCTGAATTCGCCGTTCTGCAGCACCCTCAATAGATGCGGCTGGAATGAAAGCGGCAGATCCCCTATCTCGTCGAGGAAGACAACGCCTTCCCCGGCCGCCTCGAATACGCCGGTCTTGTCGGAGTTCGCGCCAGTGAAAGCCCCCTTGACGTGGCCGAAAAACTCCGATTCAACGAGGTTCTCGACAAGGCCCCCGCAGTTGCAGGCGATGAAGGGCTGCCTGGAGAGCGGGCTCAGCGCGTGCAATGCCCTGGCTATGGCCTCCTTGCCTGTGCCTGTCTCTCCGGCAATGGTGACGGCCCTGTAATACGGAGCTATCTTTCGCAGGAACCTGAAGAGCTCGAGCATCTGCGGGTTCCTTGCGACTATGCCCGCGTATGTATACTTCTCGACGAGCAGCCTTTCCAGCTCGTCGGTCTCGTTCATGAGATTCACCTGAGCGACGACCGATTCGAGGGCCTTCTGGAACCTGTCCCCGTCGATAGGGCGCATGAAGCACTCGGTCGCGCCCATCTTAAGGGGCTCTATCACATCTATGCAGTTGTCCGCGACCATGAATATCTCGGACCTGGGGTCGGCTGCCGTTACGGCAGGGATAAGGTCGATGGAGTTCTCAAGTATAATGAGGTCGTACGAGCCGCTGATGGCCTTTAATATAAGCTCCTCTTTTTTCCCGGTCTTCTCGACGGAGTGCGCCGAGAGCGATTCCTGGACATCCTGCAGAGCGCCTTGTGCGTACAATAGGATTCGGAGCATTGTCCTCCCCTGAGCCTTCCTGCTGACCCGCTTTGATTTCTGTCTTATATCATTTGCAAAAACAAAGAGAAAGACTAAAAAAACCGGTCAACCAATTCAGTTGCATATCGAGGCTCTCAAGAGTGTTGCCCATAATGCTCCGGCCTCTTCCCGACAGGGCCTTCTCGAGAGCTCAGGCTATTTTTTCAGCCTGAAGCCGATGCTGACCTCCATTACACGCTCCCCATCCGGCCTCAAAGGACCGTTGCTGAACGGAGCGGCCCTCTCGACCGCCTCGCACGCCGCCCTGTTCAATATCTCGCTCGCGCACTGCCTTACGACAGCGACGTCCCTTACGGAGCCGTCCGGCAGGACCCTGAACCTCACGAGCACGCTGCCCTCGTAGCCCCTCTGCCTCGCCCAGTTCGGGTAGAGCTTTGCCCTGTCTATCTTCTGGATGACGTAGCTCACGAAGGCCGCCGTATTATCGACAGCCGCTTCCGGGCGCGCAGGCTCCTGCGCGATAGCCGGGGCGACAGGCGGCCTCTCGATTGCCGCGGCAGGGACCGGCTCTGCCTTCCTTTCGGCCATGACCGGGTCCTCGGGCGCCGCATTTACGACCTCTCCTCCGGCCTCCTGAACGGCCTCCGGCTCTGCCTTTGGAAGGGGCCTTGCGGGCGCTGCCTCTATCTTCTTCTCGATAACGGTCCGGGCCGTCGCGGGAGCTGGCGCGGCCCTCTGTGGCTCCTCTGCCTTCGGCAACTCGACGAGCTCGACAGGCGTGATCTCCTGCAAGGCCGTAACCGCCCCGGGCAGCAAAGGGCCCAATGCCGCGAAGAGGGCCATGTGAAAAAGGGCCGAGAGGGCTATCAATTTCCTGATATCAGCCATATCTCCCTACTTCGGCCTTGTCGCTATCGCCAGCCTCTTTATGCCGGAGAGCTTCACCGCGTCCATCACCTCGACTACCTTGCCGTGGTAGACGGCCTCGTCGGCGTTGATGACGACGAGCGCGTCCTGGTCCGCCTGTGCGTATGGCTTGAGCCTCTCGCCGAGCTCTTCCACGCGTACAGCCTCCTTGTCGAGATGGAGGGAGCCGTCGCGCGATATGGTGACCGACCTGTTCCCGGGCACGCTCCTGCTGTCGGCCGAGTCGACCTTCGGAAGGTTTACGGGCAGACCCCTCATCACGGTCATGGACATCGTGGCGACCATGAAGAAGACCAGGAGGAAGAACATGGTGTCTATCATCGGGATTATCTCTATGCGCGCCTTCTTCTTCGCGCCGAACCTTCGTATCTTCATTGGCGGCCTGCCTGCTCTCTGGACAGCGCAAGCGCCATCTCGAGGCGCGTGGCGTACCTCTCTATCTCGGCAGTGGCCTTCTCAGCCCTTGACTGGAAGAAGTTGTGCGGGATGAGAGTCACGACCGCGACGACTATGCCAGCGGCAGTGGCTATAAGGGCCTCGGAGATGCCGCCCGTGACCGCGAGCGGCTTGCTGAGCCCGGCCTCGGCTATGATTCCGAACGAGCTTATCATGCCCGCGATGGTGCCGAGGAGCCCGAGAAGCGGCGCGAGGGTAATTATGGTATCGAGCGCCGGCAGGTACCTCCCCATCTCCCTTACCTCCCCTATCGCCTCTGCCTCCATGGCGAGCGCGGCGCCGTTCGTCCTTCTAAGGATGCCGGCCTTCAATACCCGCGTGACGGGAGAGGCATTGGCGTCGCAGATGCTCAAGGCCCTCTCAAACCTGCATGCCTCTGCCTCCCTTATAATCTCGATCGCGTTGTGCGCGCCCTTCTGCCTCCTCCAGAAGAGAATCCGCTCGATCACGAGCGCCATGGAGACTATGGACGCGAGCATTATGGGCAGCATCATGAGCCCGCCCTTCACGATTATGTCAAGCATACGACCTCCTTAGAGCTGTTATCTGCCGACCGCGACCATCGTCTTCGCCGCCCTCATGTCCATCTTCTGCCAGGCAACGAGCACGTCCCCTTTTCTGTTTACCGAGATGACCGGGTTCGTGGCCTTACGTACGTCCGTGTTGAGCTGCACGCGGATCTTCTCGGCGCCCTTGCGCGCCTCGAAGACGACGTTGCTCAACACCGGCGTTATCTCCTGCCATGCGAGGAGAAGCTCCCCGCCCCTTGCGGCAGCAACGACGTTATCCGGAAAGGCGCTCCGTTTGCTCTCTATCCTCTCCTTCAGGAAGGCCTTTCCGTCATTCGATTTCGCGATGAATACCCCCGGCTCTCCCTCGACCTCCGCGTACCATGATACGAGCACCTCTCCGTCGTCTCCGGCGATGACGGACGAGCCCCTGTGCGGGCAGCCCGATATCTCCCAGTTGTCCATGCCGACTATCACGGGAGAGGTGAACTCTACCTTGGCCGCGTCCGTGCTCCTCGATATCACCATCTCCCTTATGTTGCCGGGGAAGACCTTGCGCCAGACAACGTATAGCGAGTTGTCCCTGCCGACGGCAACCGCCGTCCTGCAGCATGGGCATGAGTCGTAGCCGATAAGGGCGTTCTTTCCGAAATGCCTGCCGTTGTCCTTTGAATACGCGGCATAGGTGGCTGTGCCCTTCGTGCCCTTCTCCCTGGAGTCGAGCCATGCGGCGTAGACTATGCCGTCCTCTCCGGCAGCGATGGACGCGAAGGAGGCGGATGCCGGGTTCGCGTTGTCGTTGACCTTTACTGACGGGCTGAAGCTCCTGCCTGAATCCGTCGAGGCCGCGAAGCGCAGGTCAGAGGAGAACTCGCCTTCAGCCCTCTTCGCGCTCCATGCAAGATAGACCTCGCCCTTCGGGCCCAATGCGATTCCAGGCGCGTCGTGGACAGAGGACGGCGCGTCATCGGGCCCGTTTACCCTGACCTCCTGAGAGAAGGTCTTCCCGCCGTCGCCGGATACGGCGAGGTAGAGGGAGTTTACGTCCTTCTCCTCCTCGAACCACGCTACATAGACCCTGCCCTCGTCGTCTATCGCCGCCGCCGGAGGGGATATGTATTTGGAGCGGTGCTCTATCCCGCCTGGGGGGCCGAATGAGACGGCCCCCCACGCGGAGAACGGCAGGGCAACGAAAAGAAAGAGGAGAGCGGCAAGCGAAAACCGTGCTTTCATCATATCTCCTTCCACCTGTAGACCACGCCGGCGAAGAACGACTGCGGGCTGCCGGGGGCGTATAGCGCCTCTCCCGAGGAGCTCTTCGAGGCCCTCTCCGCGTATCTCCTGTCAAGGATGTTCGTCGCCTTGAGGTAGAGCTCCCAGCTCGGCGTAAGGTTGTACGAAGTCCTCAGGTTTATGAGGTCATGTCCGTCGTACTTCTCGGTGTTGGCGTCGTCGAGCCAGTAGCTCCCGAGGTGCACCCATTCCACCTCGGCTACCCCGCCCTTCAATACGGCAGGGCTGTAGCCGGCCCTGACGTTCAGGTTCTGCCTCGGGGCTATGGCTATCTCCTTGCCGCTGTAGTCGACAGCGGGAGAGGCCCTCCACTCGTCATACTCGTGCTTCGCGTACGAGTAGCTGACCCCAAGCTCGACCCTGTCCACGGGCTTCACCTCAAGGCCCACCTCAATGCCCCTGTGAAGGGTCTTTCCGGCGTTGAGCCTCCGGCTGTCGCCGGGCGCCACGTTGAAGGTGACTATGTCGTCCTTCTTCTCCATGTAATAGACGCTTGTCTCGAAGCTCACCTTTTCAGAGAGCCTGCCCTTTACGCCGGTCTCGTAGCTGTAGACCCTTACCGGGTCGAGATCGACTGCGGTCGCCGCGGTCCCGCCTGCCCTGAATATGTCGCCAGTGGACGGCATCCTGAAGCCCTCGTTGTAAGAGGCGAAGACGCTCACGTCGTCAGAAAGCTCGTACGCGGCGCCAGCCTTCGGGCTGAGCCTCGACCACGACCGATAGGTCGAGCCCGGCCTGTTCGCCGTAGCGGAGAGATTGTTGGTGTAGTCATAGGCAAGGTCGTCATAGCGGGCGCCTAAAGTGAAACGGAGCTTCTCTACAGGCGAGAACTCGAATTGCGCGTAGGGAGATACGCCTATGAAGGCCGCGTCGTAATCGTAGTTGTTCGTTGTCGAGGGATCGTAGCTGAAGCCCGTGTACTTGAGCGTCACTGCCTCGTCCCTCGAGACGATGATGCGTTTTTCCTCGTACTTGCCGGGGCTGTAGTCGAGGTCCGCCCCCACGATGAGCCGCGAGCGCAGGGGCGAGAAGTCCCGCCTGTACTTGGCAAGTAGCCCGAGGGAGTAGAACTCGGTGGTTGATTCGTATCCCCTGTACGACCCCGGGCTCACTTTGAAGATGCCCCACTCCGGCAGGAGCTCCATCCTGTTGGCCCTGAGGTAGGGGATGAGACTGAGGAGCGCCTTTTCGCCGAACTCCTTCTCGAAGTCGGTAGAGAGCCTGAAGGCCTGGACGTTCCTGTAGTCGAAGGTATGGTAGTTGTAGGAGGGCCTGGAGTCGTAGTCGGCCTTTGTGAGCGGCGCGCCTCCGCTCGTCTCCTGGTCTATCTTCGAGTACGAGATTATGGTCTTTGAGCTGGCCGAGGCTGAATGGAGATGGTCCCACCGGAGCGTCGCGCTCATGCGGTCGTAGAGCTTTCTCTCTCTCCAGCCGTTTGAATGCGTGGCGTTGAGGTCGAGCCTAAACCCGTCGTCGTCCAATGTATTGCCCATGCTCGCAAGGAGCCTGTGCCAGTCGTAGGAGCCGGCCTCCGGGTTGAGCTCTATCTCGGGCGTGAGAGGAGAGGGCCTGGTCAATATGTTTATGGTGCCGCCTATCGCGTCGCTGCCGTAGAGGGCCGTGCCCGTGCCCTTGACGACCTCAATCCTCTCGGCCCCGGGGACGTTCACCTCGTAGAGGGCGTTGTGGTTGAAGAAGCCGGTTGACCTGATGGGCACCCCGTCCTCGAGGAAGAGATAGACCGGGCTCGTCGTGAGCGGCTGGCGTATGGAGGTCACGTGCCCCTCGCCGCCGGTAGAGCTTATCCACGCGCCGGGCACCCTGTTCATTATCTCCGCCGGGTGGACCGGCTTTACGTTCCTTATCTCCTTTTCCTTTACCGCGTTTATGGTCGAAGGGACCTCTTTGGCAAGGCCCTCCTCCCTTGTGCCGGTTACCGTTACCTCCCCTATGTAGCTCGCCTCCTCTGAGAACGCCGGAGAGGCGGAATAGAACGGCCCTGCGAGAATGAAGAGGAAAGCGCTGAATCTGCTTCCCTTGCTGATGAGAGAGCGGATACGGCTATATGGCATGGAAGGCATCTCCTTGTAGTTTGTCTATTCATTCAGGATCCTTTCAAAGAACTTCCTCGACGCAGCCCCGGTCCAGTCCCTGGGCCCGACGATCTTGCCCTTTATCGCCCCGTCCTTGCCGATTATGAAGCTCGTCGGCATCACGGTTGCGCCGTAAGCGCTCGCGGTGCTGCCCGACTGGTCGATGGATACGGGGAACGTGACGTCGTGCATCCTGCAGAGCTCGCCCACCCTGTGGATATTGCCCCTGTCCAACGCGATGGCGACAACGGCAAGGCCCTTTGGCCCGAGCTCCCTCCATATGGCCTCGAGCTTCGGCATCTCCTCGCGGCACGGCTCGCACCACGTGCCCCAGAAATTCAAGAGCACGACCTTGCCCTTCAAACCCTTGACGGACAATTGTCTGCCGTCTATGGAAACAAGGCTGAAGTCCGGGGCATTGGAGAGGCCCTTCGGCTGTATAATGCCCATCCCGGCGTCAGTGCAGTAACCGGGGCAGACGGATAGAAATAGGACGAGGACCGCGAGCGCGAGCGTTCTCGGCAGATAGCGAGTCATCTCTTGTCTCCTTTTTGTTCCGAGACTAAGCGGCTGAAATGGATGCGGGGCTTCTTTAGAAAGCGGGCGGACGGTCGAAGAGGCTTGGGGATGGGTCTTTGTAATCGGTGCTCAGTGTTGCGGTATTGAATCTCGTCTGGAAGCCGGGGCTGAAGCCCTCCCTCACGGTGAGATAATCGCCTCCGAATATCGGGGCGCCGACGCCCTGTGTCTCCGGGTCGGCGCAGCTCGAAATCGAAAGGCAGGAATGGCGCGAAGCGCCGTCTCCTCCTTCATCGCCGGAGGAGACATGGCAGACGAGCCCGTCCTGGTCCATCCCGTCATGGTGACCGTGATGGGCGGCCCCTTTATCTCCTTTGCTGCCGTGCACTGGGCACTCGTCGCCATGAGCGCAGTGGTGGCCCTGCCCGGCGGCGCATGTCTCGCCGCAAGGCGTCACAGCCCTGGCAAGAGGGCTCAATGCCGGGGCGAGCATGAAAAATATGAGGAGAACGGAGAGATAACGCGACATACCCGTTAAGTCTATCATCTGCCAACGAGAAAACAATGACTTTTTGCAGCTTCGACCTAATGCTGGAATATTTGGGTTAATTATCCGTAAAAGCGGAAACGCCCCCCGGTGGACGGGGGGCGGCGGGTTTTGCCTCCGGGACGATTCCCGGCTGGCAGGGATCATTTTTTGCAGTAGTATAGGCGGGTTTGGAAACCGGCGGTTTTTTTTCCACCTTGCGGAAGTCTATTTGAAGGTCCCCTCTCTCATTGCCGGTACGGCCTTTGAAGTCTCAACCTGGATCGCGTTTATCATGATCCTCCCTATTGAAAAGCACCATCCCCATCATATCGAGGAGCCCCTTTGAGCTGAACGGGCTCCGTATCCAGCATGTAGCCCCGGCTGACATCCATTCGAGCTGCCTGTCGAGGTCGTCCCTCCCGGCCATCACCACAATCGGCGTAAGTTCAAATTCCGGGAGCTTACGGAGGGCCCTGAAGAGGGCCTCTTCATCGCTGCCCGGCCTCTCGTACCCCGAGAGGACTATTTCGGGCTTGAACCCGGAGCCGAGCTCCCTCAGGGCCTCCGTCGAGTTGGCGGCCTCCCTGACGTCCATGTCGTTGAGCGAAAGAAAGGAGCCCACCATTGTCCTCAAGACCCGGTCCTTCGCGACCACGAGCACTTTTACCCCCCTGTACCGGCCGCAGGATGCCAACAGGCGCCCCCGTTTCATTTCGTCTTGTACTATTTATCGGGAGCCGCGGGGCCGGGGATAATACTGACTAAGGTTTAAATCGACGGCGGATAAGGGATGATTTTGGAGGTAATGACTTGGGATGACGCGCGGAACCCTAAGGGTTGAGCGAGGGCCTAATCCGTGTGGACGATGCCTTTTCTGATGGCGGTCTTTATGAGGCTCGCCATGTCGTTCACCTTGAGCTTCTTCATTATATTGTTCCTGTGGCTCTTGACCGTGGCGAGCGAGATGAAGAGCTTCCCGGCTATTTCCCTGCTCGTCGAGCCGTCGGCGACGTGCTTCAATATCTCCTTCTCCCTCTGGGAGAGGGTGTCGAAGGGGTCCTGGGCCTGGTCCTTCTTGATGACGTCGACGAAGTCGTTAAGGAGCTCCTCGGTCACGGCAGGGCTCGCGTACTTGGCCCCGGAGGCGACCCTTTCGACGGCCTTCATGAGTTCGGAAGGGTCCGAGTCCTTGAGCACGTAGCCGAGCGCGCCTGCCCTGAAGGCCTCTATCGGCCTGGAGATGTCGGAGTGCATGGAGAGTATGATGACCTTTGTGTCCGGGAACTCGTCGGCGATGCGCCTGGTGGCGGCTATGCCGTCCAGGCCGGGCATGGTGATGTCAAGGATGGCTATGTCGGGCTTGAGAGAGGCTATGCCCTTCAACGCGGAGACGCCGTTGTCAGCCTCGCCCACCACCTCGAACTCTTCGGGGCGGAAGATGGCCTTTATCCCGCTCCTCAGGACCGGGTGGTCGTCGGCTATGAAGATCCTTGTTTTTTTCATGTTTGCGGGAAAAAAAGGGTCAGCGGCATTATAATGATGGCAAGGGGGGAAAGCAAGGTGTTACTTGGATTATCTCTGATTGATGATCTTTCTCAGGGGCTCGACGCCTTTGGTCCTCGTTATTATGGCCTCGACCTCGTCCTTGTCAAGGGACTCGTCCTTTATGAGCGCGATTGAGAGCTCTTCGAGCGGCGCCCTGTCCCGGAGCAGTATCTCGTCGGCCCTCTTCTCGGCCTCGAGGATGAGGGCCCTTATCTCCTGGTCCATGAGCCAGGCCATCGACTCGCTGTACCTCTTCGGAATAGAGATGTCCCTGCCGAGGAACGGGTGCTCCTCGCCCCTGCCGAAGTTTATGGGCCCGACCTTGTCCGACATGCCCCACTGGGCGACCATCTTCTCCGCAAGGGCCGTGGCGTTCTTAAGATCGTCGTTCGCGCCGCTCGAGACGTCGCTGAAGACGAGCTTCTCCGCCGACCTTCCGGCGAGCGCCACGCAGAGCCTGTTTATGAGGTAGCTCCTGGGGTAATAGTGGCGGTCCTCCTCCGGGAGGAACTGGGTGACGCCCAGCGCCATGCCCCTCGGTATTATCGATACCTTGTGTATGGGGTCGGTGTGCGGCAGCACCCATGAGACGAGCACGTGGCCGGCCTCGTGGTAGGCGGTTATCCTCTTTTCGTCCTCTGTGAACGTCTCTTCCCTCTTGGAGCCCATTATGACCCTGTCCCTGGCCTCCTCGAAGTCCCGCATCTCTATCCTCTCCCTGCCCTGTTTGACCGCCTCGAGGGCGGCCTCGTTGGCGAGGTTCTCAAGGTCAGCCCCTGTCATGCCCGGCGTGCCCTTCGCTATCTTATCGAAGTCGACATCGGGCGCGAACTTCTTGTTCCGGAAATGCACTTCGAGTATCGCCTTCCTGTCCTTCCAGCCCGGCCTGTCTATGACGATGTGCCTGTCGAAGCGCCCGGGCCGAAGGAGCGCGGGGTCGAGCACGTCGGGCCTGTTTGTGGCCGCCACGACGATTATCTCCTCGTGCGGCTCAAAGCCGTCCATCTCGCTCAAGAGCTGGTTCAATGTCTGCTCCCTCTCGTCATGTCCGCCGCCGAGGCCCGCGCCCCTTACCCTGCCTACCGAATCTATCTCGTCTATGAATATTATCGAAGGCCTGGTCTCCTTTGCCTTCCTGAACATGTCCCTTACGCGAGAGGCCCCCACGCCCACGAACATCTCCACGAACTCGGAGGCGCTGATGCTGAAGAAGGGCACCCCGGCCTCTCCGGCGGTCGCCCTCGCGAGGAGGGTCTTGCCAGTGCCCGGCGGGCCCACGAGGAGTATGCCCTTCGGGACCTTCGCGCCTATCTGGACGAACCTCTGCGGGTTCTTCAGGAACTCGACCGTCTCCTGCAGCTCGCCCTTGGCGTTCTCGAGCCCGGCGACGTTCTTGAAGGTGACGCCCGGCTTCCTCATGTTGAAGAGCTTTGCCTTGCTGAGGCCGAAGTTGAAGAGCCCGGGCTGGCCCCCGCCGCCCTGCGCCTGCTGGAGCCTGCGCATCAGGAGCGCCCAGACGCCGATTATGAGCACCCACGGGAGCATGAGAACGACGAAGGACCACAACGCGCTCCTCTCGCCATCGGGCTCTACGTCCACATTGATGCCCTGCCGCCGGAACTCCTCTATTATCTCCTGGCCCTGGAAAGGAGGCAGGTACGAGACGAATCCAGCCGCCGTCGCCCCTTCCCGGCCGGGTATGTCAGCCGGTATGGGCCTGTTGAACCGCCCCGCCACCTCCTGCCCCTTGATGGTCACGGTGGCTATGTTGCCGGCCTCGAGCTCCCTTACGAACTCGGAATAGGTGATCCTTTGCCTCTCGCCGGGGCCGCTGGTCTTTACGGACTGGCCCCAGAAATAGATGAACACCCCGAAGAGCAGCAGGGCGATGACGATCTTCCAGCCAGACCCCTTTGCCGCAGGGTATTTTGGTTCATCCGCCATACTTCAATTCTATAAGAGATTCGCCCAAAAGCAATTTTCCCGCCCTTAACGCCGCGTTTCACACGCCGTTTTTCAGGCTATAATCTGATGATGCGCAAGAGTCGAGGTTTGGGGATGGAGACGAAGAAGAGTTACGAGGCTATTACGAAATTCGTGTTCAATTTGCAAAATTGAACACGCCAGTGACAACGCAGCAGATGGACTTATTTCATGCCTGCTGCCATGTCATCTGACGTAAAAGGCAAGCACCATCTCGATGGCGATAAGTATGAGGATGCCGAGCTCGATGAGGTACGACCTCCTTATCGATATCTCGTCGTGTATCATGTTGTAGGTGTTCATGACGGTCTGCAGCTTGTCCCTTATGCTCGTCTCCCAGTCCTTGCTCCGCAGCACCGACATGAAGGTCCTGTATATGCGGGCGTAGTAGATGTCCTCCGTGACCTTAAGAGAGTTATTCACCCTCTCCGTCACCTCGGTTATGTCCGTTACCGTGCGCACGAGCCTCCGGGAGAGCCTCTCGTAATCGCGCAGCCTCGAGAACGACACGCCCCGCCTGCTCGATATCTGCTTGTATATCCACTGCAGCTCCCTGTCTATCACCCTGTCGTAATACCTGAGCTCGAATATCTGGGCGTTGGCGAACTCCAGGATGTCAGGGAGGTCGAAGCTGCCCGTCGGGTCTATGATGAGCGCGTTGTCGACGTGTATTATTATGAGGTCGTCGGGATAGTAGCTGAAGCTGTTGCGGAGCGTTTCTTCCCTCGTGAACCGGCTCAGTTCCCTTGACTCGTACAGGAGGAGCCTCGATGGGTCGTATCGCTCGACGAGATCCGGGGCCTTGAGGCCGTCCCCGAGCTCCTCTATGTATATGACCATGTAGTCCTCGAGGAAACCCTCCTTTATCTCCGGGCCTATGATGGCCGGCCCCAGGCTCTCCATGAGCCCCACGGCGTACTCCCTCGCGCGCGAGTCCAGGCCCTCGTCGCTGTCAAGGTCGCGCACCGTGGCCTCAAGCTCTTCCATGGAAGTCCCTGCCGGGACAGGGACCTCGAACATTATGGAGAGCACGCCGAAGTCAAAGGCCTTCGCGATGACGTTGACGTTCGTCTCCCTGCCGAAATAGCCCTTCCTCAAGCTCGGCAGCTCGAGGGCAACCGGCGGGTTGGTGAACTCGAGGGCCTTCATGAAGGGCTGCTTTGAGAGCTTGAGCCTCCTCGTGCCCTCCCTGGCGCCCTCCTCTATCCTGGCGAGGTCTATCTCGAGGGCAACGTCGAAGAGCCTGTATATCAGGATGCGCCCCTTGCTTACTGTTATCATGCCGGTGTCCTGAGGGCGGGGAGCCGCAGGCGCGCGGTCGTGCCCCTTCCGGGGGCTGAGTCGAATTCGAGCGTGCCCCCGTGCTCCTTTACGATGGAATACGAGATGGAAAGGCCCAGTCCCGTGCCGCCGCACTCGCTCCTCGTGGTGAAGAAGGGCTCGGTTATCCTCTCGAGCACCTCTCTGGTCATCCCGGCGCCCTCGTCCGTCACCTCTATCACGACCTGCCCCGCCTCCGTGTCGTGCCAGGTGGAGACAAAGACGCCCTGTGTCCTGCCGGTGAGGGCGTTGAGCGCGTTCAATACGAGGTTGATGACGACCTGCTCTATCTTCTGCGAGCTGCCCCTTACCGCGGGCAGCCCTTCGGCGCAGTCGACCTTGAGCCGGTCGGTCGTTTTCATTATCTGGCTCCCGAGCATGGAGACCGCCGCGAGCACCGCCCTGTTCACGTCCAGCTCCCCTTCGGGGCTCGCCTTGTCGGTCCTCGAGAAGTCCTTCAGGTTGTCGACTATGCTCTTTATCCTCCTCGAGCCCTCGGTTATGCCGGCGATGAGCTCGGGTATCACCTCGGACATCTCCGAGAACGGCAGCCCCCCCAGCGAGAAATCCCCGTTCTCGCGGTAGTACCCGTCGAGGATCTTCCTCGCGTCCTTCCAGGCGTCCGCAAGGAGAGTCGAGTTGAAGAGTATGAAGTTGTTCGGGTTGTTTATCTCGTGGGCCACGCCCGAGGCGAGCGTCCCTATCGAGGTCATCTTGTTGGCGTGGATGAGCTTGGCCTGCATGAGGCGCGCCTCCTCCTCCATCCTCAGTATCTCGGTGAGGTCCTTTACGGTGCAGAGCACCATCCTGCCCTCGCGGAGCTTTATGGTCTGGCCGGTTATCGATACCGTCACCTTGACGCCGTCCTTGCGAAGGGCTTCTATCATCTCGAGCCTTGCCCACTGCTTCGGGCCGGAGGGCCTGAGCCTCGCGGCTACGTCCATGGGCATGAACGGCAGCGCCTCTCGCCCAAGGAGCTCTTCGAGCGCATACCCGAAGAGCTCTACTGCCGCGGGGTTCGCGTCCATCACTCCGAGGCTCTCGTAGCGCAGCAGTATCTGAGCGTCCTGGTTCTGCTCGAATACCAGCCTGAAGCGCTCCTCGCTCTCACGGAGAGCCTCCTCCGCGTTCTTCCTCGCGGTTATGTCCCTCTTTACGCCGAGCACGAGATCCCTGTCGCCCGCCTTGAAAGGCGTTATGGCAAGGTCGACCCATACCGTGGAGCCGTCCTTTTTCCGGAGCGGCATCTCCGGGACAAAGCCGCCTGTCTTCCACAGCGCCCTGTGTCCGTCGAGCGTCTGGACGCGTTCCGGGACAATAAGAAGCATTACGTCGGAGGAGAGTATCTCGTCCCTCGAGTAGCCCACCATGCGGCACCCCGAGATGTTAACGTCGACGTAGCGCCCCTGCGTGTCTATGACGAACATGCCGTCCATTGCCGACTCGAATATGGTCCTTAGCCTCTCCTCGCTCTCGCGGAGCGCGATCACGGCCTTTCTGTGCTCCGCCGCCTCGTCGAGCGACTGCAGGGCAAATCCTATGTCGGCGGCGAGGCTCTCGAGGAGGTATATCATCCTTTCGGTGAAGATGCCCGCCTTGCCCGAGTAGACGCTCAGGGCTCCGAATACCGAGCCCCTTATCATGAGCGGAAACGCGGCGCAGCACTTGAATCCGGATTGCTCCGACGCCTCCCTCCACGGAGAGCAGCTTTCGTCTCCTTCAATGTCCGGGCATACCACGCGGCTGCCGGTACGGATGGCCGTGCCCGTGGGACCCAGGCCCAGGGGGGTTCCATCGCACCTTACGAGCGCGCCGTTGAGGCACTCGACACCCGTGCCATAGAAGGCCATTGGCGCGACCTCGCCGGTCGAGAGGTCGGCCCTGCCTATCCAGGACATCCTGAAACCGGCCTTCTCCACCAGTATGCGGCAGGCCTCGTTCATGATGCGCCCCTTGTCCGTCTCGCGCACCAGCATCTTGTTGACCTCGGCGATGGTCTCCAGGAGCGAGTTCAGGAGAAAGACCTTCTCCCGGTCCTTTCTGTGTGCCCTTTTGACCTCGTAATACCGGAGCTCGCGCTCTATTGCCGGGACGAGCCTGAAGAGCTTGTCCTTCAATATGTAGTCGTCGGCCCCCGCCTTCATGGCCGTTACGGCGAAGTCCTCTCCCATGAGGCCTGATACGATTATCACGGGCAGGTCGAGCCCCGTCTCCCTCACGGCCTTCACCACGTCGAGGCCGCTTATCTTCGGCATCTTCAAGTCCGAGATGACCAGGTCCCATCTCCCCTTGAGGGCCTCCCTCAGGGCCTCCCCTTCATCAACACGGAGAAAGTCCATCTCGTAGCCGCCGCGCCTGAGCTCGCGCATCAGGAGAATGAGGTCGTCTTCCGAGTCTTCGGCTATAAGGACCCTCAATTTTTCGGGCAAACCGCTCATCTCTTTCCGGCTTCCTGGAATAAAATATAACACGCGCAAATAAGATGCATTTCATCGCAAGCTGCGGGATCTCTCCCGAACTTCCCCTCCCTCGACGGGAGGGGATTGAGGGGAGGGTGAAACCGTTTCATACCCCC
>Ga0209322_10000314_pt1 | contig 27740 bp, 22 predicted proteins | sample Rifsed19ft1_FD_184013 | JGI IMG/M metagenome (GOLD analysis project Ga0209322, IMG submission 184013) | Soil microbial communities from Rifle, Colorado, USA - sediment 19ft 1 (version 2) | ecosystem: Environmental > Terrestrial > Deep subsurface > Rock core/Sediment | place: Rifle, Colorado... | reverse complement strand
CAAGGAGCTCCGGGGCGTTTACCTTCACATCCACAAAGTCCCCCCACCGCTCGTTGTGCCCCGTGAACCTCTTCATGAACTTTGCGTAGCAATAGGCGCAGTCGTGCGCGCAGCCGACATATGGGTTCAGGGCATAGTCATATACCTGGGACTTTGAGAGTATTGCCTTCGCCGTTATCTCTCTTACTATCATTAGAGCATTTTAACACGGCGCCGACCGCGGAATCCATGTATTGACATCGAGTTGTTTTTAAACTACTCTAACGAAAATCCCAACAGGATCAAAGGAATGCAGGTTTTTCTTGTAATCTCCGCCCTGATATTGTTCATTGCCGCCGGCGCCTCGATAATACGCGCCGTTGACAGGACGGGCGAGATGACCCTCAGGGGCGCGCCCCTTGCCGGGGTCTCCTTCATGACAGGGCTCGGCGCCGTGAGCTTCCAGATGTTCCTCTATTCGCTCGCCTCCATCCCGCTAAACCCCGTGCTCATAATGATCCCCTGGATCCCGTTCATAGCCTTTGTATTCTTCAGGTTCAGGCAGGACGCGCCAAGGCCTCAAAAAGGGAGATGGGACATGGCAGGCCTCGCTCTCCTCGCTGTAATCTTAGTCCAGTCCGCCTACGCCTTCATCTACGCCCTCTCCGTGCCGCTCTTCGGGTGGGACGCCTGGTTCATCTGGTTTTTGAAGGCGCGGGTATTCTTCCTCGACCAGGGCATATCCGGCGAGTTCCTCGGCAACCCCGGCTACAGGCACCACGGGGACTACCCGCTCCTTATGCCGCTCGCGACGGCCTTTGTCTATGGCGCAGCCGGGGCAGCCAACGAGACAATAGGCAAGCTCATCTACCCCCTGCAGCTCCTCTCGCTCGTCTCGGTCATCTATTACGCGGTATCGAGGATAGCCGGCAGGCGCACAGGCCTCCTCTTCGGGGCCATATCCACCCTTGTGCCCGTCGTCATGATACACGCCGGAGGGGTACCGGCAAAGCTCGGGTCGCTCTACGCCGGGGACTTCGTAGGGTACTCTGACCTCGCGCTCTCGATATACTTCATGGGCGCTGCGGCCTTCCTCTACTTCTACGCGAAAGAGGGCAACAGGGCGCACCTCATGATGGCCTCGCTCTTCCTCGGATTTTCCGCGTGGACAAAGAACGAGGGACTCACCTTCGCGGCCTTCGGCGTCATTCTCTTTCTCGTTTACACGGCCCTCTACAAAAGGGACGGTCTCGTAAGAGACGCGCTGCTGCTCGTACTGCCAATAGCGGCGATAGTCATCCCGTGGTCGCTCTACAAGGGCAGCCTCGGCATAGGCAGCGAATATGTCGAGAGCCTGAGCATCGCGACGGTTGCCGGAAACCTCTGGAAGCTCCCTGTGATATTGAAGACCCTGGGAAAGACGGCCTTCACCGATATCGCCCTCTATAATCTTGTCTGGTGGGCGTACGCCCTCTCTACCCTCGCCAACTGGCGCCTGTCAAAGGCCCTTGTAATGGCGCACCTCCTCCTCTTCATGCAGCTCTCGACCTACATATTCATCTACATCATAAGCCCCGCGCCCATCGACTGGCACCTTGCCACATCGGCTGACAGGCTCCTTTTGCACCTCCTGCCGCTCGGGCTCCTCATAACGGCGCTCAACCTGACAGCGGTCCTCCTCGGCGCCTCTCCCGGGGCGGACGCCGCAAAGGCGGAGAGCTGATGGCGGAGATACTCGACCCGGCCCAGTTCCTGCACCTCTTATCGTGCACCTGCCCGAGAGGAGGCGCCCTCGAGGCCTTTGGCAAAAAGGTGCGCTGCAGGGCCTGCAAAAGGGAGTTCCAGGTCACGGACGGCGTGCTCGATCTCGTGGTCCCGGCCGAGCTCGACGCTGACAAGGCCAGGGAACTGAAGGCCCACGCCTACGAGCTTACAGAGGAGCAGATAGAGCATTACGCGAACAAGGACGCGTGGAGCAGGTACTACTCGCATTTCTCGGACAGGAAGATAAGGAGGCTCCTCGAGTACCTCGATAAGACAGGCGCAAAGGAGTTCTTCTCGCTCGGCGTGGGCACGGGCTTTGAGCTGAAAAAGATCCTTTCGAAGAAGGGCTTCAGGAGGATATACGCCTCAGACCTTTCGCTTCCGGCCCTGAGGATAGTCCGCCACACGCTCCGCGGCATGGATGGCAGCGTGGGCCTCTTTACATCAGATCTCGACCAGTGCCCGGTGAAGGCCAGGGACATCCCGGTCGTCGTCTACGAGGCCATGCACCACACCAGCGACATGCACGCCACGCTCGAGGGCCTGCTCTCAAAGGGCTACCGCGACGTGCTCTTCGTCGAGCCGTCGACCAACTTCATCGTCGGCATCCTCTCGAGGCTCGGTCTGGCGGAGAGGGAAGAGTACTCGGGCCTCAGACCCAAGTGGTTGAGCATCAGGAAGACCAGAAAGATCTGCCGCAGGCACGGCTATGACGCGTCCTTCACGACCATGTGGGAGGTGCCCGAGGAGTATTTCAGGAAGCTCTATAAGGGGCATGGCTTCGGACAGGCCGCGTTTCTGAAGTTCGTGGACGCGGTCTCCGCGGTGACGAACCTCTTCAATACGGGGAGCTTCACAATAGCGCACCTGAGGAAGAGAGATTGAGCGGGGGTAGTCACTTCCCTCCGGACGCACCCCCCTGCCTGTGCCTCATGAACTCCTTCTTCTCCTTTATCATGTTGAGGTTGCTTATGGCCTTCTGGGTCGGGTAGATGTTTATCGATTCCATGTACGCCCTCTCCGCCTCGTCGTACCTGCCGCGCATCTCATAGGCATATCCGAGGTTCAGGAAGACCCTGTCCTGGTTCGGGGATTTTCTCGCGGCGTCCTCCCAGAACACGACCTCGTTTCGCCAGACGTCGAGCCTGAAGAAGGTCACCACGGCGAAGGCAACGGCGATTGCCCCGATGAGATATGGCGCGGCCTTTTGGGCCTTCGCGTAGGCCGATACCTTCAGCAACGCATAGGCGAAGAGCACGAAAAGGCCTATGGCGGGCAGGTACATGTACCTGTCCGCGTAATAGACGTGCAGGGGGATGATGTTGGACGACGGCAGCAGCCATATCCAGAACCACAGGAAAAAGAAGCGCGTTAGGCCGTTCCCCTTCCAGAGGACGATGACAAAGGCCGCTATCCACGCGAGGAGCGCGGCGAGTACGACAGGGTCGAGGAACGAATCGTAGACCGCGGCATCGTAAAAGCCGCTCAAGCCCGAGGGCAGTACGAGTATCTTTACGTACTTCCAGAATATAGGCACCATCGTGGGGTAGACGGCGCCGAAGAGGTACTCCAGCGTGAAGGCGTCTTTGGCGATGGACGAGCCGGCCGAGTGCGCGTGCATCGAGGCAAGGGCAAATAGCGCCGCGAGCACAAAGGCGGGTATGAGCTGTACGAACCTCCTCCTGCCGCTTAAAAAGAGCTCATAGGAGAGGAGGAGGACTGGCAGCATGACGGCAAAGGCCTTTGACGCGAGCGCCAGGACAAGGAAGAGAAGGGAGAGGCCGTACAGAACAGTCCGCCCCTTTTCCCTGTAATCGACGTAGAAGATTATCGAGCAGAAGGTGAACAGGGCGGCGAGCAGAGATTTTCTCTCCGCGACCCAGGCCACGTTCTCGACGTTCACGGGGTGGAGGGCGAAGAGCGCGGCCCCGGCAATAGAGAGGAAATCACTCTTTGTAAGCCTCCTGAGGACCAAAAAGGCAAGCACTGAGTTTACAGAATGAAGGACGGCGTTCGTGAGGTGGTAGCCTCTCGGGTCAAGGCCCCAGATAGAGTAATCGATCGAATAGCTCAGGAGGTGAAGCGGCGCGTAGTTCGAGAAATATGGCTCGAGGAATATGGCGCGCAGATTATCGGGCGTAAAGCCCCTTATGAGGCTGTTATCGAGCACGTACTCGTAATCGTCCCATGAGGGTATGAACTCAAAGCCGATCGATTTCCAATAGAGGGCGAGCGGAACGATGAAAAGGAGGAAGAGGACGGAATTTCTAACTTGTCTGGTCATTGGCAGTTATGGACACCGTGCGAAATATTAACCCGATTCGAGAAGGACTGTCAATGACGCCGACAAGGAAGTCGTCCAGTAAGCTCATTCTGTAAATTCCCTTCACAGCCTGTAAAGTTTTTAACCGTAACCTTCTTTAATTAATTCCATTCCTCCTCATCCCGGCCTTTTCCCCGCGAGAAATCCTTATAATCCGGCCCGTTGCCGGGCTCAAGCATTGACAATCTCCGGGTTTAAGACAGACTTAAATTCATGGGGCATTGTCATTTTGCGAAAAAAGGAGCGTTCAAAGGATGAGAATAGCGCAGCTATCTCCGCTCTTTGAGAGCGTGCCGCCCGCCCTCTACGGCGGCACAGAAAGGGTGGTCTCATACCTAACCGAGGAGCTCGTGAAGGCCGGCCACGAGGTGGTGCTCTTCGCCTCGGGAGATTCGCGCACCTCCGCCGAGCTCGTAAGCTGCTCGGAGAAGGCCCTGAGGCTCGACGAAAGGCGGCTCGACCCGGTATCTTTGCACCTCATCATGATGGAGGAGGTATTGAAGAGGGCGGACGAGTTCGACATCATCCATTCGCACGTGGACTGCATAGGATTCGTGCTCGGCAGGAGGACGAGGGTGCCGTGCGTAAACACGCTCCACGGCAGGCTCGACATGGCGGAGCACGACCTCATATTCAGGGAGTACGGCGAGAGCCCGCTGGTATCGATATCGAACTCCCAGAGGGCGCCCCGGAAGGACGCCAACTGGATAGCGACAGTATACCACGGCATCCCCCCGGACCTCTATTCCCTGAACCCCCGGACAGGGGACTATCTATTGTACGTGGGCAGGGTCTCGCCCGAGAAGAAGGTCGACTCGGCGATAAGGATCTCCGAGCTCTCGGGCATAAGGATAAAGATAGCCGCAAAGGTGGACAGGTCTGACCTCGATTATTTCAACTGCCGGATAAAGCCGCTCCTGAAGAGCCCGCTCGTCGAGTTCATGGGAGAGGTGAACGACAGGGAGAAGAACGAGCTGATGGGCTCTGCCCTCGCCTTCCTGCACCCGGTCGACTGGCCCGAGCCCTTCGGCCTCTCCATGCTCGAGGCCATGGCCTGCGGCACTCCGGTCATCGCGAGGAGGCGCGGGTCGATACCCGAGGTCGTGGACCACGGCGTCACCGGCTTCATCTTCGAGACGGACGAGGAGGCGGCCGCGTACGTGAGCGAGCTCTGCCCGGGCCTCTCCCGGGTGAAGTGCAGGAAGAGGTTCGAGGAGAGGTTTCTCGCAAAGCGCATGGCGCGCGATTACCTTGGCGCCTACGGGCTTGCGATAGACAGGGGAAGCGGGGCATGGCTGTAGAGAGGAGCAGGATAAGGGATACCTTCTGCATATCAGCGACCTCCACGAACATAGACCCTCTGCGCCTCATACAGAAGGACGGCGAGATATTCGGCATCTACGACAGGTTCGGCGACATGCTCCCGGTCGGCAAGAGGGAGCAGGGCATATACTACAACGGCACCCGGTACCTCTCCCATTACGAGCTCAGGATAAACGGCCTGAGGCCGCTGTTCCTGAGCTCGAACATCGACGAAGACAACCTCCTCATGACCGTGGACCTCACCAACCCGGACTTCTACTCCGGCGCGGAGCTCCTGTTGCGCCGCGACTCCATCCATATAATGCGCTCGAGGCTCCTCTCGGGCGAGAGCCTCTTGGAGCACATGCGCCTCAAGAACTTCGGGGCGGAGGACGTAAGGCTCAGGCTCGAGATAGGCGCTGACTCGGACTTTCACGACATATTCGAGGTGAGGGGACTGAAGCGCCACAAGCGCGGCGCGCTGAATGCCCCGGAGTACGGCAAGGACGGCTTTATCCTCTCGTACGACGGCCTCGACGGGGTCAGGAGGTCAATGGATCTCCGTTTCCAGAGGCCCCCGGATGCGATGGATGAGAACACCTTCGAGTTCAACCTCGAGCTCAAGCCCGGGGCCACCGAGGATATCTTCGTCACGGCGCGCTGCATAGAGGGGGACCCGGAGCCCCAAGAGAAGGACTACGGGGCGGCCCTGCGGGAGGCGCGCCAGCGGATACGCTCTCGCCACAAGGCGGATGCGGCCATAGAGACGTCTAACGACCACTTCAACATATCGATAAAGAGGTCGCTTGCGGACATCGAGATGATGGTCACGCCGACCCCGGCCGGCCCGTATCCGTACGGCGGCATACCCTGGTACTGCACGCCCTTCGGCAGGGACGGGATAATAACGGCATTGGAGTGCCTCTGGATAAAGCCGGAGCTCGCGAGGGGGGTCTTGAAGTACCTCGCGTCAATGCAGGCCACGGGCATGGACAGGGCCAGGGCAGCGGAGCCGGGCAAGATAATGCACGAGGCGAGGCAGGGCGAGATGGCCGCGCGGGGTGAGATACCCTTTGGCCTCTATTACGGCAGCGTGGACTCCACCCCGCTCTTCGTCATCCTCGCCGGCGCGTACTGGAGGCGCACCGGCGATACCGCGCTCATAAAGAGGCTCTGGAAGAACATAGAGGCCGCGCTCGAATGGATGAAGATATACGGGGACGCAGACGCGGACGGCTTCCTCGAGTACATCCCGCACGCGAAGGGGCTTCGCAACCAGGGCTGGAAGGACTCGCAGGACTCGGTATTCCACAGGGACGGGAGGCTGGCCGAGGGCGCGATAGCGCTGTGCGAGGTGCAGTCATACCTCTACGCCGCCAAGAAGGAGGCGGCGGCGCTCTCGAGGCTTCTGGGGAAGGACGGACTGGCCGCGAGCCTGAGGACCGAGGCCGATGAGCTCAAGAAAAAGTTCAACGAGGTATTCTGGGACGAGGAGCTCGGCACCTACGTGCTCGCCCTCGACGGGAACAAAAGGCCCTGCCGGGTCGTATCCTCGAACGCGGGCCACGCCCTCTTCTCGGGCATAGCCGACCCTGAAAAGGCCGTAAGGGTCGCGGATTCGCTCCTGTCAGAGGACGTGTTCTCGGGCTGGGGCATAAGGACCATAGGCGCGCGGGAGCGGCGCTATAACCCGATGTCCTATCACAACGGCTCTGTCTGGCCGCACGACAACGCGATGAGCGCCTACGGCCTTGCGGCCTGCGGCTTCACCGCCCACTTCAACAGGGTCTTCACCGGCATCTTCGACGCGGCCTTGCGTTCCGACCTGCAGAGGCTCCCGGAGCTCTTCTGCGGCTTCCACAGGAGAAACGGCGTCGCCCCCACGCAGTACCCCATAGCCTGCTCGCCGCAGACCTGGGCATCCGGCTCTCTCCTGTTCATGCTGCAGGCCTCTCTGGGCATGTACTTCGAGGCGGACAAGCGGATGATAATCTTCAAGAGGCCAGAGCTGCCCTCTTTTCTCACGTCGGTCTACTTGAGGAACCTCCAGGCAGGCCCCCGCCGGAGCGTTGACTTATTGATATCGAGATACGGCGAGGACGTTACGGTGGAGGCATTACGAAAGTCAGAGGACGTGCATCTGCTGATAATAAAGTAGGGCTGTCATTGCTTCGCTCGCAATGACAAAAATCGTAATCTCCCCAACCCCTCTTTAGAAAAGAGGGGTTTTTTTTGAAACCCTCTCCCCTTAGGGGAGAGGGCAGGGGTGAGGGGGCACAGGGTAGTCCCCTTGACACTCGCGCCGAACAGGCCAACAATTAGGGTATGGAAAAGATAAAGAAATCAGACGAGGAATGGAAAAGGGAGCTCACCCCGGAGCAATACGAGGTGACCCGCAAGAAGGGGACCGAGCCAGCCTTCTCGGGCGAGTACGTGCACACGAAGGAGAAGGGGCGCTACGTATGCGCATGCTGCGGCCAGGAGCTCTTCAGGTCAGAGACGAAGTTCGAGTCTGGCACAGGCTGGCCGAGCTTCTCGGAGCCTGCTGCCCCTGAAGACGTCAGCACAAAGGAGGACAGGAGCCTCTTCATGAGAAGGACAGAGGTCCTCTGCTCGAGATGCGACGCCCACCTGGGCCATGTATTCGACGACGGCCCGCCTCCCGCCGGAAAGCGCTACTGCATAAACTCGGCGGCCCTGAAGATCGTGAAGGATTAGGGCATTCCATGCAGGTTCAGGGTTGCACCCTGAACCTGAAGGTTCGTGAGCGGCATTACGGATTTTCAGGTTCAATTTGAAAAATTGAACCTGCAGTGCGCTCGTCAAGGATTAACGCCCGCCCCTCAATGCGTTGGCCTTTTCTCTGGCCTCATAGGCAAGCTCTGTCTGGCCAGCCTCAAGATAGGCCGAGGCCAGGTTGATATAGGGCTCAGGCAGGTTCGGGGCAAGGCTCGCCGCCTTCAGAAAGTCATCTATAGCGGGCCTGAGCTCGCCCAATGATTTGTAGGCGTTGCCCCTGTTGTTGTAGGCAAGGGCGTAATCGGGCTTCACCGCTATGGCCATGTCAAAGTCAGAGACAGCCTCCATGTACATCCTGAGCCTGTCGTAGATGAGGCCCCTGTTGTTGTAGGCAGAGGCGCTCCTCGGGTCGATCGAGATGACAGAGCGGAAGTCCTCGATCGCCTCCCTGTACATCCCCCTGTCGTCATAGGCAAGCGCCCTGTTGCTGTACGCGAGCGAGACCTCCGGGTATATGGCTATCTCGCGGCTCCAGAGCGCTATTCCGTCTTTCCAGAAGCCTGTCTGCCTGACGGTCAGGGCCGAGAGCGCGGTCAGGACAGCGAAGAAGATAAGCACAACCGGATAGAAGGCGATGCTCCGCGTCCTGTAAAGCCGCTCGGAGGCAAGGGCGACGAGGGCGCCGACGAGCATGCATGGCCCTATGATCGGCAGATAGGTGTACCTGTCAGCGGCTGCCTGGCTGCCGACCTGCACAAGGCCGATTACCGGCAGAAGCGTCACCAGGTAATAGAGCCACGCTGCAGAGAGCGCCTTTGTCCTCTTAAGGGTAACGAGGCATATGAAGATGAGGATAAGTATGAGCGCGGCGGACGCGAAGAGCGTGTAGTCGAATATATCTCCCCTGCCCGGCAGAGGGTAGAACGGGGCAAGGCCGGACGGGAATACGCTCTTGAATACATAGAAGCCCAGGGCGCGCAGAGCGACCAGGGCCCGCATCCAGAAAGGGTAGGCGTCGATGGAGGAGAGCGCGCCCTCAAGACGCTGCGCGTAGAAGGCGGCGACTGCCGAGGCGACGCTCAGGACGAAGAACGGGACCTTCTCGAGGAGGGCCCGCCTGAAAGAGCGTTCAAGCCTCTCAAGGGGGTAGAGGTCTATTATGAGGAGGACGAGAGGCAGGGTCACTGCCATTGGCTTGCTCATCAGGGCGAGGACGAAGAGCACAAGGGAAGAGAGATACCAGCCCTTTTTCAAATCAGAGGCATAGCGCAAATAAGAGAGTATCGACAGGAGGAAGAAGAAGGCGCAGAGCACGTCCTTTCTCTCCGATACCCATGCGACAGATTCCACTCGAAGCGGGTGTAGGCCAAAGAGGAGCGCAGATGAAAGGGCCAGCGCAACCGACGCGAAGACCGTCATCTTTCTCGCGGAGGCCAATCTCAGGCCCAGGAGAAAGACCAGGGCCGCGTTGGCCGAGTGAAGTATATTGTTCGTGAGGTGATAACCGAACGGAGAGTATCCCCAAATGCTGTAATCGAGCGAGTATGAGAGGAGCGTAAGCGGCAGCCAGTTGCCGACAACGACCGCTGAGAAGGCCCATTTGAGGTCAAAGGAGCGCAGGTGGACGTTTTCAAATACGTATGCCGAGTCGTCCCAGTTGACGAAGCCCGCCCATAGCGCGGGCATGAATACGAGGAAGGCCGCGAGCGCGGGGAGCAAAGAAAATAATATCCTATGAAGCCTGCTCATCATCTCTCCAGACCTTATCGCCAGCCAAGGGCGCTTGCCTTCTTTTGGGCCTCAAAGGCAAGCTCCATCTCGCCGATCTCCGAGTAGGCGACGGAGAGGTTCACGTAGGGCTCCGGCAGGTTGGGGGCAAGCGAGGCCGCCCTGATGAAATCCCCGATGGCCCGGTTGAAGTCGCCGAGCGACTTTCTCGCGTTGCCCCTGTTATTGTAGGCGAAGGCGTTCCTGGGGTCGATGGCTATGGCCCTGTCAAAGTCAGCTATCGCCTCACGGTATCTTTCAAGCTCGTCATAGGCAAGGCCGCGGAGGTTATAGGCGTGGGCCACCTTCCCCGGGTAGACCTCTATCTGCCGGTTCCATAGCGAAATGGAGTCCTTCCAGAAGGCCGTCTGGCGCACGGTCAACGCCGATAGCGCGGCGAAGGCACAAAGAAATACGATGAACGCGGCAATGAAAACGGCGCGGTTTTTGTACCAGGCCCCTTCAAGTATCATCGCCATGGCCGCCCCGGCGAGCATGAACGGGCCTATTAGCGGGATGTATGTGTACCTGTCAGCCGCCGCCTGGCTGCCCACCTGCACAAGGCCGATTACCGGGAGGAGCGTCACGATGAAGAAGAGCCATGCGGCGATAGCGGCCCTTGTCCTCCTCATGGCCGCAATGGAGATTATGAAGAGCGCCATGACGAGCAGGGCAGAGGCATAGAAGGAAAGATTGAAGAGCTCGGCCCTGCCGGTCAAAGGATAGTACGGCGCGAGCCCGGCGGGAAAGACGGCCTTGAATACGTAGAAGCCCAGCGCCTTCACGGCCGAGACGACCCTCATCCAGAGCGGGTATGAATCGACCGGCATCAGCGCGCCCTCAGAGCGCTGGGCGAGTATGGCGAGTATGGCCGACGCCCCGCTCAGGATGAAAAACGGGAGCTTCTCGATCAGGGCCCGGAATATCCGCCCCTTTAGCCTCTCGAACGGAAAGAGGTCTATTATGATGAGGACAAGCGGCAGGGTCACTGCCATGGGCTTGCTCATGAGAGCGAGGACGAAGGCCGCGATCGAAAGGAGATACCAGCGCGCCTTCCCGTCAGACGAGCAGTACCTTATATAGGAGAGGACGGACAGGAGGAAGAAGAAGGCGCATAGAACGTCCTTTCTCTCCGAGACCCACGCTACCGATTCGACGTGCAGCGGATGAATGCCGAATAAAAGGGCCGCTCCTGTGGCCGACACTGTCGATATGAAGGCCGTGGCATTCCTTCTTTTCGCCATGACGAAAGCCGCGAGGAAGACGAGCCCCGTGTTGAACGAATGGAAGATGTTATTGACGAGGTGATACCCGAACGGGTCGTCCTTCCAGAGCGCGTAGTCAAAGGCATAGGAGACGAGCGTCAGCGGGTGCCAGTTCGAGAAATAGAACGAGGTGAGGGCGAAGTTGAAGAACTCGGGGCCGAGCGAGCGTATATGCGCGTTCTCGAGCACGTAGGTCGGGTCGTCCCAGTTCACGAAGCCGTTATCGAGAGAGGGGATATAGACGAGAAATGACGCGAGGACTGTAAAGAGCGCGAGGGCAGGGGCGGCCCACTTAAACCTTTTTTCACCTGAGAGGGGCATAATACCGATTCCAAAGAAGACTTGAGCAGGGATTATCCCAGAACCGGCCGGTGAAATCAATCGTCCCAGGCAGGGTAACGGCTCCCCATGCCGCGTTGACGGCTGAATTCGCCTTTCCTTTGCCTGCCCTCTTTTTCCCGAAAATGAAAGCAAGGCATTTTCAATTTGACACGACGAGAGCTTCTTTGCGATAATTACGGCTGAAACTACTCACGATACGGACATTTCCCATATGCTTCATGGAAAAAAAGTAGTCGTCGTCCTTCCCGCGTACCATGCCGAGAAGACCCTTGTAATGACCTATAACGACATCCCGTTCGACGTGGTCGACGAGCTGGTGCTCGTTGACGACTGCTCGGCCGACAATACGGTCGCGGTGGCGAAGAAGCTCGGCATCAGGAACATTGTCGTGCACGAGAAGAACAAGGGATACGGCGGAAACCAGAAGACCTGCTATACCGAGGCGCTCTCGCTGGGCGCCGACATCGTCGTCATGGTCCACCCGGACTACCAGTACGCGCCGAAGCTCATAACGGCGATGGCCTCGATGATAGCCTCGGGCGAGTACGACGTGGTGCTCGGCTCAAGGGTGCTCGGGACAGGCGCGTTGAAGGGCGGGATGCCGTTCTACAAGTACGTCTCGAACAGGTTTCTCACGCTCGCGGAGAACCTCCTCCTGGGCGAGAAGATCTCCGAGTACCACACCGGCTACAGGGCCTTCTCCAAACAGGTGCTCGAGACGCTGCCCCTGAACGAGAACTCCGACGACTTCGTCTTCGACAACCAGATGCTCGCCCAGTCTGTATGGTTCGGCTTCAGGATAGGCGAGATAAGCTGCCCCACCAAGTACTTCGAGGACGCGTCATCGATAAACTTCAGGAGGAGCGTAATCTACGGCTTCGGCGTCCTCGGAACGGCCCTCAAGTTCAAGCTCCAGAAGATGGGGCTCAGGCAATACGGCATCTTCAAAAAAACCGGCAGGAAGCTCCTGCCCGGGACCTGAGTCCGCCGCAATGCTGAACTGAAAGCTCCTTTTTTGTCCAGGCTGCTCAAAAAGCTCCATATGCGAGGCCCCGGTTAAATCGGGGAGCGAGGAGCGAGTCGTACTCTTCATATACGTCGCAGCGACGAGCTTCTGAAGCCAACAAAGCAGATGGATTTTTTCAGCAGCCTGCAGCGTTACTGCCCCAACCTCTGGTAGAGCAACCTCAGATTGTACCGCACCGCCGGGTTTCCGGGCGCGATCGAATCGGCCTTCGAGAGGTCCGACATCGCGTCCTCGAGCCTCCCTGCCGCAAAGAAGGCGTTCCCCCTGTTCGCATAGGCGCCGGCGTTCATCGGCTCTATCATGATCGCCATGCTGAAGTCCTCTATGGCCCTTTCATACTGCCTGGCCTGGGAGAGGGCCATTCCGCGGTTATTGTAGAAGTTGAATCGATTGGGGTCGAGGTCTATGGCCCGCGTGAAGTCCTCTATCGCGAGCTCGAGAGCCCCGATCTGCTGATAGGCGAGCGCCCGCGTGTGATAGGCGAGCGGGTCCGACGGGTTTATCGAGATGGCGGCAGTGTAGTCCTGTATCGCCCTGGCGACGTCGCCCTTGCCGTGGTATCCGCGGCCGCGGAGCCTGTAGGCCATCTGCACCCTTTCAGGGTAGAACCTTATCTCCTGGTCCCAGAGCGTCACGGAGTCCTTCCAAACGGCAGCCTGCTTCAAAGTGAGATAAGAGAGCCCTCCGGACAGGGCGGCAGTGACGACGAGCGCCGCTATAAGCCCCTTGCGTTCCGAGAGCCGCGCCAGGGCAACGCCGGCAAGCAGGAATATGCCGAAGGCGGGCAGGTACATGTACCTGTCAGCCGCCGCCTGCCCGCCGACCTGGACAAGGCCGATGACCGGAAGGAGCGTTATCACATAGAAGGCCCATACAGCGGGAAGGAGCCTCCGGCCTCTTGTCAATGCCAGCACAGCGCCCGCGCTTAGAAGCAAAAAGAGCGCGACAGAGCCCCAGTACTGGTAATTGGCAATCCCCCTGTCAACGGGATGGGGATAGTAAGGCACGAGCCCGTATGGAACGGCTGTCTTCACCAGGTAGAATATGTAGCCCCTCGCGGCGGAAAGGAACTTGAGATACAAGGGCTCCGCGTCAAACGGCTGGAGCGCGCTGTGGAACTGCTGCGCGTATATGGCCGCGTATGACAGGACGGCCGCGGCGATAAAGAAGGGGGCCTTGCCAAGGGCGGACCTCAATAGCTCCCTCCAGGAGCCTATCCTCCTGAACGGATAGAAGTCTATTATCATGAGGACCAGTGGCAGCGTCACGGCCATTGGCTTACTGAGGAGAGCAAGGACAAAAAAGATGAAAGACAGGCCGTATGCCTTCCAGGAGGCCTTCTTCGCGTAGCTTATGTACGAGAGGACGCTCAGGAAAAAGAAGAGGCCGCAGAGCACGTCCTTCCTTTCGGATATCCACGCGACAGACTCGACGTGCAGCGGATGAAGGCCGAAGAGAAGGCCTGTCGCGAGCGCCGCGACGAAGGAAAATCCCCTTTCACCCGGCCTTATGACATGAATGAGCTTCGCGGTAATGACGGCGGCCAGGAACGTGTTCGCGGCGTGCAGTACGGTGTTGCCCAGGTGATAGCCGAAGGGGTCGAGGCCCCAGAGCTTGTAGTCCAGGGCAAGGGAGAACATCGTGAGGGGGTGCCAGTTGCCGACCTGTATGGAGGTGGCCAGCGCCCTGAGGTCTATGGTCTGGATGAGCGGGTTGTTATAGACGTACCACTGGTCGTCCCAGTTTACGAAGCCGTTCCAGAGCGAAGGCAGGTATACGACACAGGTGATGGCCGCCGCGATCGCCGCGGCGGCCATCGTAAGATAATCAATGCGCTGGATAGTCGTCTTTGCGGACATGATCCGTCAATGGCCGCATCCGGAGCTCCCGCAGCCTCCGTCCCCGCCGCAGTCGTCCTCGCGCACGCCGACAAAGAGGCCGCAGTCCGGGCATTCCTCGGACGAGCCCAGCAGGAGCGCGCTGCATGCCGGGCACAGGCCTTTTCTCATGCGCTCTTCGGCCTCCTCTATCTCCGGGTGCGACTGCTTCCAGAGCTCTTCTATCTTCTGCGCGGCCTCGCGCGCGCATTCCCTGTCGACAAATACGCCGAAGCCGCCCTTGCACGAGTTCGCGGGCGTTCTCAGAACCTTGGCGTCAAAGCCCGCGCTGCGCAACCCCCAGGCGACCTCGTTCGACCTGTCGTATGAGCCCTCGTCTATGCAGACAAGGGAGGGGTCCGCGGAAGGGGACTGCATCTTCGAGGGCCTTCCCACTGTCTCGGGGCTCACGAGCTCGGCTTCGCACCTGTTGCACTCCATGATGTGGGCGAAGAACTCAGCCCCGCATTCGGGGCAAACTTTTACCTGTTCGTCCATACGGATTTCCCCTATAATGGTTCTTTGAGCGTTGTCAAAAGCGGCCTTGATTATAGCATGAAGCCGTGATACAAATAAATCCCCTTTTTATCGCTCCGTCCCTGAGCGTCCGTAAAACCCGCTGGAGAGGTGGCCGAGTGGCTGAAGGCAGCTGCCTGCTAAGCAGTTGTAGGGGTAAAACCCTACCGGGGGTTCGAATCCCCCCCTCTCCGCCAAGTTTAATCCAAAACACATATTTGGGATTCGAAGGTGCTTGAACGCCGAGCGATAAGCGAGGATGAGGGCGCATGGATGCGCCCGGAAGTGAAAGCACGGGGCCTGAGCGAGGAGGCATGGACGCCGACGAGAGAAGGCCGAATCCCCCCCTCTCCGCCAGTTGCAGGCTGCTGAAAAAGGCCCATCTGCTGTGTTGTCTCGTCGCTCGTCACTGCGGCGTACGGCAAAGAGTACGCCTCATTCGTCGCTCCTCGACGCCTTGCATCTGGACCTTTTTGAACAGCCTGAATAGAATTTAATTTTTTCGCAGGCTTCGAATTATAGTGAAGAAGGATTCGAAGGCGTTCGAACGCCGAGCGAACCTCGATGATTGCGGGATTCTTCCCTCTGTCATTGCGGGCGAGTGAGCCGAAGCCGCGAGCGAAGCGTGGCGGGCGGCAATCTCAGGCCTTATTGGCAAATGATGAGATTGCTTCGTCGCTAAAGCTCCTCGCAATGACCGGATGACTCGAAACAGATTCTTCGTAGCCTCCGGCTCCTCAGAATGACAGCTTAAATCCGTTTGCCTGCAAATAGCCTTTCATGCTAATATTCACGGGCCATGTCCAATTATTTCAGCAACTTCCGGGCGCATCTGCCCTTTCTGGCCCTGCTCCTCGTGCTCTCCATTTACCTCGGGTTGAAGACCTTCCCTGAAGAAGGCTGGAGCGGCTGGGAGGAGGGCTCGGCGCAGACCCTCCTCACCCTCGACCATTGGGACAAGGACGGCGCCTTCAATCATAAGCTCTTCTTCATCCCCATCGGCATGTCGGGCATAGTCAAATACCTGGACGAGCCGGAGCTCCGCCAGCACGCGAGGGGCACTGTCACCGGGTATCTCATAGGCAGGCGCCTGTACTATACGCACTACCCTCCCGGCTATCTCTTCCCGTTCGCGCTCTTGAAGAAGGCCGGGGTGGACGAGAGGTACGGCTTCAGGCTCTTGAGCCTCGGCATCTCCCTTGCCGCCCTGGTACTCATGTACGCCGCCTTCAACCAGGTATCGACGCCGGTATTCGCCTTTACGGCCGCCCTGTATTACGGCGTCTCGACCATGTTCCTCGATTACGCGGACAGCCTGGCGAACCATCCCATAGACGACCTTCTGAGGTTCGCCATAATCTTCCTCTCCCTGTTCGCGCTCAAGAAGGACGAGGCCGGAAGGGGAAGATATACCGTCGCCGTCTGGGCGCTCTATTTCATGCTCGCCGCGTCTTCCTATGATTCGGTCATCTTCATATTCGTCTGGCTCGTCGGCCTCGATTACCTCAGGTGGCTCGGGTCAAAGGACAGGGCCGGCAAGGGCATACCGATAAAGAGGTGGCTCCTGTTCGCGGCGGCTCCGGCCATCACCTTCACCCTGCAGCTCCTTCAGAACTGGTGGTACCTGGGCTGGGACGACCTTGTGCTCGACATAAAGGGGGTGCTGCTCTACAGGGTCGGCAACAGCTCTTCGAGCGGCAAGTTCTGGCTCCGCGGAAAAGAGCTCCTCAATACGGTCCAGATGATGACCGGGCTGTCGTACTACTACGCCCTTCCTGCCCTGGCCATTCTTGCCGCCTCCTGCGTATACCTCAGGAAGAGGATATTCGGAAGGCTTCCGGGCCTTGACATATTCGTACTCTTCCTCATAGCCGGGTCTGCCTTTGCGATGGTCTTCGCGCAGACGAGCGATCTTAAGTACCAGGGCCGCCAGCTCGCTCCGGCCATATCGCTCATCGTTGCGATGGGCTTTTTCATCCTCATAAAGATAGCCTCGGGCCCCAGGGTGTTGCTCAACAGGAAGCCCGGCGTCTCTGTCGCCTTTTTCGCGGCGCTCGTGCTTTCGATCTCGGTCCTCTCGTTCGGCCAGGTCAAGCGGACGGTCAAGTACGTGATGGATTGGCCGAACAACGTGATAGACGTCGAGACCATGCGGATATTCAAGTCCCTCGGCAGGATGTCGGAGGGCGACATGATAATCGCCTCGATAGTGCCGGACTACAGCTTTGACAACCCCCAGCCCCTGCCCAGGTGGGAGTATTACGCGGGCAGGACCGTCCTCACGTTCAGGACGCCGGATCTCTTCCTCAAGGACCTCCAGATACTGAAAAGGCGCGCACAGGGCCCCTTTGACGTCGCCATACTCACGCCCAACGACGATGTAATACAGCTGCTCCTCCCGATACTCGGCGGCAGGGTGCAGGTCTTCGACAGCGGCCATTACGCGCTCTTTGTGAAGGACCCGGTCGTGCCTGAGGACATATTCATGAAGGAGTAGCCCTTCCAGCCAGCCCGCGGTTCCTTGCGGCAAAGAGGCCCGTATGGTATTATTCTGACGGGCGGGGGCCTTTTTTCACGGTATCCATTACCCTTATTCCATCCTTCAACGGACAATTGCGATGTTCACATTCAAGCGGGTAGAGACCAGAGGCGAGCTTGAAGAGGTATTCAGGCTCAGGTACCAGGTCTACTGCGTCGAGTGCGGGTACGAGTCGAGCGAAGACCACCCCGGGGGCTCGGAGAAAGACGAGTACGACGAGCACGCGGTGCATTTCATAGCCCAGGACAGGAACGGCGACATCGTCGGGACAGTAAGGCTCGTAACCGCCTCGGAGATCGGCTTCCCGATAGAGAGGTTCTGCAAGACAAAGCTCGACACCACGCTCGTGCCGAGGGAGAGCGCTGTAGAGGTCTCAAGGCTCGCGATAAGCAAGCTCTACAGGAGAAGGACCGGAGACGGCCTGTACGGGGCAACAAGCGCAGAGGGGGACGGCGCGTCGACGGGCCATCGCCGCCGCCCGGAGATAGTCCTCGGCCTCTACAAGGCCCTGTACCGCGAGAGCAAGTGGCTTGGAGTGGTCAACTGGTACGCTGTGATGGAAAAGAGCCTCTTCCATCTCCTGAAGGCCTCGGGGGTAGTCTTCAACCAGATAGGGGAGGTGACGGACTATCACGGAAACAGGATCCCCTACATAGCGAGGCTCAGCAACATCGAACGCCAGATAGCCCAGACCAGGCCCGAGCTCTTCCGGTTCTTTACCGACTGGGAGAGGGACAGCACATACAGTATCTGAAACCCGGCGCTTACAAACCTGGCCCCGAAGTCTTCCGATACCCTCCGATGAAGATCCCCCTATCCGTAATCAAGCGGTAAAGTCCCTTTTTTATCATGCCGCTCCTGCGGGGGAGCTCTACCAGAACTGCCAGTTGCCTGTCATCATTACGTATACCCCGAGAGAAAGGTTCGTGACGGCGTGCGCAAGGACGCAGTGCGTCACGCTCCTGGTGGAGTACAGAAGCGCGTTGTAGGCGGCCCCGGCCATGAGTCCCGCGGCGACCATGTTGTGCTCAAGGCCAAACAGGAGCGTGGTGAAGGCGAAGGCCGCGAGCGAGAACCTCCCGACAGGCACGCTCATGAAATCCGGCTTATCTATGTACCTTATGAGAAACGACCTCCAGAAGAGCTCCTCCATGACAGGGACCACGAGGGCGGCGCCCAGGAGCCTCGAAGCCATATAGAAAGACCTCTGCGCGGAGTCCTCTATCGAGAGGGGGTTAAAGGGTTCCCCGCCCCCGAACCTGGCGAAATCCCAGTCCATGTTGACCCACAGGACAAAAACCGCAAAACCCGATATTATGCTAATGAAGCTTTTTTTCAGGTCCTTGAGCTCTCCGAAGGAGAGCTCGCCATAGGACCTCCAGAAGTACGCGAGGGCAGCCGCGGCAGCCGCGGCCCTTAGCGGGTAGAGGTAGACAACCCGGTTGGGACTGATATTTAAACCTATTGAATCTGAAAGGAATTTCAGCGCCTCCTCTGCCCCGATAAAGGCCATGAACAGCGCGAAAGGAAGTATTCTCGACAGGGTCTCTTTCTTCAAGACAGCGCCCTTTTTGTTGGTTTAATGGAAAAAAGACTGTATAATGCCGTTTAATATCCGATAAAAAATTAAAAGATTTCTTTAAGAGACAGCCGGCTGCGCGCTCTATGGAAGTAGTGTCTGCTACCCGATGCGGAGAACAATTACCATATGGCTGCCATACAGTGCAAGGTGGTTTTGAAGGGGCCTGAGCTCGAAGAGACCTTCAGGCTCCGGTACAGGGTCTATTGCGAAGAGAGGGGCTTTGAGAGGCCGGAAGACCACCCGGACGGTCTTGAGGTGGACAGGTTCGACGTCCATGCGCGCCACTTCGCCTCCTACAATTCGGGCGGCAACATGGTCGGCACGGTAAGGATAATACTCCATTCCGATGAAGGCTTCCCGATAGAGAGGAACTGCCGCCTCGATGAAGACAGGCCGTTGTGCGTCGGCGCGAGGTTCGGCGAGATATCGAGGCTCGCTTTGAGCAAGGACATAAGGCGAAGGGCCGAGGACGCCTACATATACAGCGGCTCGGTCCCGCCCGTCGAGGAGGCCCTTACCACCTCCGACGACAGGAGGCGCAGGCACGAGATAGTCATCGGCATGTACAAGCTCCTCTATATGGAGAGCAAGAGGATGGGGCTTACTCACTGGTACACGGTCATGAGCAAGGGGCTCCACACGCTCCTCGGAAGGCTCGGCATAGTCTTCAGGCCCATAGGCCCGGAGCAGTATTATCACGGCCTGAGGACCCCCTACATGGGCGACATCTCGGAGATAGAGAGGAACGTCCTCAGGATGAACCCGGCCTTTTACGAGGAGGCCACCGGAGAGCTGAAAAAGACCTCCGGCTTAACAGCGGAAGAATAAGAAATGTCCGAGCATCATTTTACGTTCAGCACCTGCCCGAGGCTCCTCATAGATTCATGGGGCGAGGACGCCAGGAGGGCTACGGGCATGGCCCCTGTCGAGGTCATCGGGAAGAAATACCACAAGGTCATCCCGAGGATACTGGTCAACGACAGGGATGCGGTAGTGTCGGTATTGAAGAGCGGAAGGCCCGTCACGATAAGGGGTTATTACTTCAGCAATATCACCTCTCACCTCAAGGCCGACGTGCAGATAACCCCGCGCGGGCGGGAAGCCGCCGGCGCCGAGGTGCGCATAAGCCTCAAGCACTCAGGGGAGCGCGTGGGCTCCGAGAAGCTCATTGACGCGGGCAAGAACGCCATCGCCTTCGTGCATAGCGTCAGGAACCCCCTGAACGCCATCAAAGGGGCGGTCATCTATCTCAGGAAAAAATACTCCCAGGAGAACATCCTCGTTGAGTTCGCCAGCCTCATCGAGACCGAAATAGGCAGGCTCGACGACTTCATATCGAAGTTCCTGAGCGCCTCCTCCACAGAGGCGCCGTCCACCGAGACAAGCGTGAACGACCTGCTCAAGAAGGTAGAGCTCCTGACCTCGTTCCAGGCAAGGCTCCGGAAGATCAGGACAAGCTACAGCTACGGAGAGGCCCCCCCTGTCGTGGTGAACCCGTTTCAGGTCGAGCAGGCTATACTGAACGTCGTAAACAACGCCATCGAGGCCCTCGGACCCGAGGACGAGATATCGGTCAGGTCAGGACAGAGGGTCTTCGGAGAAGAGGAATACACGTTCATAGAGATCTCGGATACCGGGCCGGGGATGTCGCAGCACGGAGGGCGCGAGCTTGCCTCGAGGCTCAAGAACGGCAAGGGATTCGGCCTGATGATCACGCGCGAGATAATAATGCAGAACGGCGGCCAATTCGAGATAACGACCGGAAAAGGCCTCGGTACCCTCATTACCATCCTTCTGCCCGCGAAAAGCGCCGGGACAATGGAGCGCACGCTCGGCGCGAACTGACCTTCCCCGGCACACGCCGGTCTGCCCCTGAGGCCCACGATTTCACAACTACGCACCGTTCAGCGGCCAGCCCCGCTTTTTCACGCCCCGTACGCGCCCCCTCGATACGCTCGATTGATTTGACTACCGGCCAGGAAAAAATGTAAGATACTCAGGGCGGATAAAAGATCAGCATGCGCACAGTTTCCGTAAAGGACGTAAGAAAGGAATACCGGCTCGGCGCCACGGCCGTAAGCGCGCTCAAAGGGGTGAGCCTCGAGGTCGCCAGGGGCGAGTTCCTCGCCATAGCGGGCCCCTCCGGGAGCGGCAAGTCGACGCTGTTGAACCTTATCGGGTGCATCGAGAGGCCCACATCCGGGCAAATAGAGATCGAAGGCACGGACATAGGCCCGCTCTCGCAGGGCTCCAGGGCGGAGCTCAGGGCCAGGAGGCTCGGTTTCGTCTTCCAGACCTTCAACCTGCTTCCGGTGCTAACCGTCGCGGAGAACGTGGAGTACCCGCTCCTTATCTCTTCTGTGGGCAGGGTCGAGAGGGTCGAGAGGGTCAGAAAGGCCCTTTCGGAAGTCGGCCTCGAGCGTTTCTCCCGGCACAAGCCCGGGGAGCTCTCCGGCGGCCAGAGGCAGAGGGTGGCCATAGCGAGGGCGCTCGTGGGCTCGCCGGCCATAATACTCGCGGACGAGCCCACGGCAAACCTCGACCATAAGACCGGCACAGAGGTGCTGCACCTGATGAAGGAGATAAACACCGGCTCCGGCACGACCTTCATCTTTTCGACTCACGACAGCAAGATCATGTCCATGGCGGACAGGGTGGTCGAGCTCAGGGACGGCGAGGTAGCCGGGGACTGAATGTACATAAAGCTCGCATTCAAGAACATCCTCAGGAACAAGGCAAGGACCCTCATTACCCTTGGCGCCATCTCATTCGGCTGCATCTCTCTTATCATAACCGGCGGCTTCATGGAGGACTCCTTCACCCAGATGAGGGAGGGCTACATAAGGGGCTTCCTCGGACACATCCAGGTCTACAAGCAGGGCTACCTCGACGAGGGCGCCTCAAGGCCCTTCGATTACATGATACCCGAGCCTTCAAGGGTCATCGAAGGCATCTCCGCGATCGAGCACGTAAAGAGGGTAACTCCCCGCCTCGAGTTCTCGGGGCTCCTCAGCACCGGCGAGACGACAGTATCGTTCTTTGCCCAGGGCATAGACCCTGACGCGGAAAACGAGATAAGCACGCTCTTCCTCATGGATGAAGGCGAGCGGCTCTCGGGCGGCGACGATTACCAGATAATAGTAGGCCGGGGGCTCGCGAAGGGAGTGGGCTCAAAGGCCGGCGACCCGCTCATAGTGCTCACGAACACAAAGGCCGGCGCGTTGAACGCGCTCGACGTCACATTGAAGGGCGTCTTTTTCACGACTTCGAAGGAGTTCGACGACAGGGCGGTGAGGATGCCGCTTAAGACCGCGCAGAGGCTGCTGCATACCGACGAGGTGCTCTCGATAGTGGTCCTGCTCGACGACACGTCGGCCACCGACGCCGTAAGGGCGAGGATAGACGGCTTCATAAAAAAAGAGGGGCTCGGCCTTGAGACGAGGGCATGGCACGAGCTCGCGGACTTCTACACGAAGACGGTGGAGCTCTACAGGAGGCAGTTCCTCGTAATAAAGCTCATTATCGGCATAGTGGTCATACTGAGCGTCTTCAACACCATGAACATGTCGGTGCTCGAACGCGTCGGCGAGGTCGGCACAATAATGGCTCTCGGCACGAAGAGGCACGGTGTCCTTGCCCTTTTCATCACGGAGGGGCTCGCCCTCGGCCTCCTCGGCGGCGCTTTAGGCCTCGCCGGAGGGTATCTCCTCGCGAACGTGATCTCCTACATAGGCATACCCATGCCGCCGCCGCCGGGCACGACCACCTATTGGACCGCCAGGATCTCGATAGTCCCGGAGGTCTTCGCCTTCAGCTTCGTCCTCGCTGTGGCGACCTCCGTAATCTCTTCCATATACCCGGCCCTAAAGGCCTCGAGGCTGGAGATAGCAGATGCGCTCAGGCACAATATCTGACCTAAAAAATATCATCTTCGCGGGCTTCTTCGGGATCACTCTCCTCTTTCCAGCGCCCTCTTTTTCGGCGCTGGCCCCACCGGCGGATGAGATAGTCGCGAAGGCCGACGAGATAAGGAGCCCGCAGCTCGACTATACGGTCGGGGTGACGGTCGTGAGCATGAAGCCCGGGGCAGAGCCCAGGGAGGCGCGCTACGAGGTGCTCGTAAAGGGCAAGGATAAGACCATCATAAAGACCCTCTCGCCTGCGTTCGAGAGGGGCAGGACGCTCCTGATGCTCGGGAGGGACCTCTGGGCCTATCTGCCGGACATATCGAAGCCCATAAGGATATCCCTGCAGCAGAGGCTCTTGGGCGAGGTCGCCAACGGTGACATAGCGAGGGCTAACTTCTCCGGGGATTACAAGGCCGTCCTCCTCAAGAAAGAGAAGATAGAGAAGGCTTCCTACCATGTGCTCGAGCTCACAGCCATTGGCGATGACGTTACATATAATAAAGTACTCTACTGGGTGCGCTCTGAGGACTACCGCCCGCATAAGGCCGAGTTCTACGCCCTCTCAGGGAGGCTCTTGAAGACCTGCGTCTACGGGGAATACAGGGAGATGGCGGGGAGGATGCGCCCGTCGAGGCTCACGCTCTCAGACCCGCTCGTGAAGGGGCAGCTTTCCACGATAGATTACCATGACATGAAGGTAAAGGGCATGCCCGAGAAGCTCTTTACAAAAGACTATATGAAAAAGCTCAAGTATTAGGGGGCCCATGCGGACCGGTACGGCCACAAACTCAAGGCCCATCCTCGCTTTCCTGCTTTTTTTGATTTCTGCTTCGCTCCTCGTTACGGAAGCCTTCGCGGCCCCACGCGCGAAGAAGAAAGGCACAGAGCTTCTTACGGTAGAGGTCACCAGCCGCCAGGACCTCACAAGGGTCTATATGAACCTGAGCTCGAGGCCGGAATACGCTGTCGAGTCGCTGGAGGGAGATACGGTGCTTCGCATACGCCTTGCCGGCGCGGTCCTCTCCCCTGGTATCAGCCGTCTTGTGCCTGCCGGGGATGAGAGGGTGACGAGTATCGGCGTCGACGAGGCCTCTGGCGCGGCGGTCGTGAACATCAGGAAAGGGAGCGGGCTCACTCACGATATAAGCGTAGAGGAGAAGGGGACATACATACTGGCGGTGACTGTAAGGGGAGAGCCCCGCGCGGCGCAGGAGAAGAAAGAGGAGGACAGCGGCGCCGTTTCAGGCGCCAGGGTAGGCGGGTATTTCAAGAACGAGACGGCCTACAGGCTCTCAAATCCGGGGCAGCTCTCAAAGGTGCGCAACATCCTGTACCTCGAATCCACCGGGCAGTTAACGGACGCCATATCCTACAAGACATCCGGCCGGGCCTACCATGACGCGGTATTCGACCTTACGAACAATTATCCGGCTGACGTCGAAGAGGACCTTGGAAGGGACGCGCAGATCAGGGACTTCTACGCGGACCTCTCAATGGGCGACTGGGACCTGAGGGCCGGCAAGCAGCAGATAGTCTGGGGAGAGGCCGTGGGCCTGTTCTTCGCGGACGTCGTGAACGCGAAGGATTTAAGGGAGTTCGTGCTTCAGGACTTCGACTACATAAGAAAGCCCCAGTGGGCAGCGGACATCGAGTACACGAGGGAGAGGTTCCACCTCGAGCTCGTCTGGTCGCCCTTCCCGGAGTTCAACGACTTCGGCCTGCCCGGCTCAGAGTTCCCTCAGGCTGTCCCGGCTCCCGCGGGGACAGTAACGCTCTTCAACGGCACCGAGGAGCCCTCGGCCTCTATTTCAGCGAGCGAGGTCGGCGGCAGGGTCTCGTACCTCTCCGACGGCTGGGACTTCAGCCTCTTCCACCTCTACACGTGGGACAAGTTCCCGGCCAACCTGAGGACCGTCGTCGCGCCGGGCGTCTATCTCTTCACCCCGGAGCACAAGCGGATAAACATAACGGGCGCGACCTTTGCCAAGGAGCGCGGAGGCGTTGTGTTCAAGGGAGAGTTCGTCTATTACCAGGGCAAGCGCTTCTCTGTCCTCGACGAGACCGACGTAGACGGCGTCGTCGAGAAGGACTATCTCGATTATCTGCTCGGGGTCGATTACACCTTCTTCGAGAAGGTCGATTTCAACTTCCAGTTCATGCAGCGCGTGATATTCGGTTTCGACGACGACATATTCAGGGAGGAGAGGGTCCGCACGTCGGCCTCGGTCTGGTTCAAGACAGGCTTCCTCGACAACAGGCTCGAGCCCGAGCTCCTCGTAATATCGAGCCTCGAGGAGCTGGACATGTTGCTTCGGGCCAAGCTCAATTACAAGTTCAGGGGCAGCTGGCAGGCGCGCATAGGGCTTGACGTATTCGACGGCCCTGATGACGGGATATTCGGCCAGTACAGCTCGAGCGACAGGGTATACGCCGAGGTAAGGTATGATTTCTGAGGACCTCTACAGGGAGTCCTTCAAGAGGAACCTGGGCCTGGTCTCTGAAACGGAGCAGGAGAGGCTCTCTCGCGCGAGGGTCGCCATTGCGGGCCTCGGCGGGGTGGGCGGCATACACCTGGCGACGCTCGCGAGGATAGGCGTCGGCAGGTTCAGCATAGCCGACCTCGACACCTTTGAGGCCGCGAACCTGAACCGCCAGTACGGCGCCACGATGGAGACAATGGGCAAGAGCAAGGTCGAGGTAATGGCCTCTGCCGTCCGCTCCATAAACCCCGGCGCCGATGTCGCTGTCTTCCCTGAAGGAGTCCATGAAGGGAACATAGACGCCTTTCTCGAAGGGGCAGACCTCGTCATAGACGGCATAGATTTTTTTTCAGTCGACGCGAGGAGGCTCCTCTTCAACAGGGCCAGGCAAAAGGGGGTCTGGGCCGTGACCTCCGGGCCCATAGGCTTCGGCGCCACACTCCAGGTCTTCTCGCCGGAGGGCATGGGCTTCGATGAATACTTCGGCATAAATGACGGCATGAGCTATATCGAGAAGATGGTCGCCTTCACGGTTGGGCTCACTCCCTGGCCTTTGCATCTCAAGTACATGGACCTCTCGAAGGTCAACCTCGCCACAGGCACCGGCCCTTCGTTCGCGTCTGCCTGCAACCTCTGCGCCAGCCTGGTCGCGACCGCGGCGATAGATATTCTCCTCAAGAGGAGGCCGGTAAAATCCGTCCCGCATTACACGCAGTTCGACCCGTACAGGGGCGTGTACAGGAAGGGATACCTGGCCCTGGGCGGGAGAAACCCGCTGCAGGCCCTTAAGAGGCGAATCCTGTCAAAGCGCATAAGGCCGCTCCTGGAGCGCATGGAGGCTCTTGCAGATACCAAAAAATGACCTTGAGAGGATAGTCCGTTACGGCGTAAAGGCGCCTTCGGGAGACAACTGCCAGCCCTGGAGGTTCGTCCTCCGCGGCGGCGAGCTCTGCGTCCTCTTTGACCCTGCAAGGGACACCTCGCTTTACAACGTAAGAGACACGGCCTCCCTCATCGCGTGCGGCGCCCTCATCGAGAACATGAGCTTAGCCGCGCCCTCCATCGGATACAGGCTAAAGGTCGACCTCTTTTCCAAAGGCATTGACAACGCCGTCGCGACTATCAGATTTGAAAACGCCCCAAAGGCAGACGACCCCCTCCTCCCATTCATAGAGAAGAGGTGCACAAACAGATGGCCATACAGGAAGGCCCCGATGCCGCCTGAGGCCGTCAGCAAGCTCAAGGATGCGGCAAAGGCGCTGAGGGGCGCAGATCTCTCTCTCATAGAGTCCGGGCCCGGCAAGAAGGCGGTCGCGAAGGCGGCGAGCGTAAACGACAGGCTTCTCTTCGAGAACAGGCGCATGCATGACTTCCTCTTCAGCCAGATGCGCTGGACGGTCGAGGAGGTAGTGCGCACGGGAGACGGCCTTGACGTAAGGACGCTCGGCCTGAATGCCGTGCAATCCCGGCTCTTCAGGCTGCTCACGCCGTGGAAGGCGGTACAGGCCCTGAACGTCCTCGGATTCAGCCGCGTTCTGCCAATGCAGTCGTATATGCTCTGCAAGGGCTCTTCGGCCCTGGGTCTCGTGCAGATGGACGGGACTGGCCCTGAATCGTTCGTGAACGGGGGGAGGCTCCTGCAGAGGGTCTGGCTTACTGCCGCCTCCCTGGGCCTGTCTTTCCAGCCCATGACAGGCATAACATTCCTGTTGCACAGGCTCCATCTGGCAGGAGGCGAGGACTTAAGCCCGACACACAGGGCACTCGTCAGGGCCGCCGAAACGTCGCTCAAGGATGTCTTCCCGATAAGGGAAGGCAGGTCCATGATAATGCTATTCAGGGCCGGTTACGGGCCAAAGCCGGTAATGTCCCTGAGAAGGCCCCTTGAGATAGAAGTGGGCGATTGACCCCAGGCCGCCTTGTAAATATATCCGTCCCCATCTGTCGGCTTTCTTTACAAAAGCGCCTTCCCCTGTCTTGCCCGCCCCTGTAATACATCGAAAAATCGTAAAATTATGGCCCGGCACGGCCCTTGCATCATTATCTGGCAGAAGAACCATTAAAATACAGGGGGGCCATATGAGGAAGTTCGGTCTCAAGACGCTGCTCGCAGCCTTTATAATGGCGTTACCATACATAACCACCGGGACCGCTAACGCAGTACCGACCCTGCAGCTTTACTCTGACGGCGCGATCTACGACTTCTCGTCAGAGAGCTGGTTGACCTATAGCAACCCGTTTACGCTTCAGGTACTCGGCGCAGACCAGCCTAATTCGCTCAACCTCGTAAACCAGGTGAAGCTGCACATAGCCGTCCCGTCTGAGTTTTT
>Ga0209322_10000311_pt1 | contig 27957 bp, 24 predicted proteins | sample Rifsed19ft1_FD_184013 | JGI IMG/M metagenome (GOLD analysis project Ga0209322, IMG submission 184013) | Soil microbial communities from Rifle, Colorado, USA - sediment 19ft 1 (version 2) | ecosystem: Environmental > Terrestrial > Deep subsurface > Rock core/Sediment | place: Rifle, Colorado... | reverse complement strand
GCACCACTCCGGATCCTGGGCCTGCCTGATATGGGGGGCATCGAGCAGGACGGAATTGCCGATCCGAAGATTTTCCCCGGAAATGCGATAGAGGGCGGCGTAGAGATTGTCTCGAAGGGCAAGATAGCTCTCGTCGGTCCGCGATCCGGGCGAAAAGGCATCGGCGAGAAAATTGTTATCGAGATAGACAGCGGGGATCTGCTCGAGAATGGCTCTAGCCAGCGCACTCTTGCCGCTGCCGGCCACCCCCATCACCAGGATGAGCCTTGGTGGTGAAAGCAGAGTGGCCGCTTTGGGACGCTTCTTCACCAGTCGCCACCCACCTCCTTGGGTTCATCCGCGACCAGCCTGTGCCCCCCGATGAGGATCTCGTGCTGCAGATTTTGCAGGAACCGAACGGTCACATCGCCGCCCATCGCCCCCTCCCGCGTCCGAAAGCCTTTGACAAGGGTATCCCCTGAGACTAGACTGCACCATACCACTGCCGCCCTGCGTCTGCAAATAAGGGGAGATCATGGCGAAAGAGAAGCGTCTGAAAAGACCGACGACCCTCGGCGCCCTCATGCGGAGCCATTTCACCGAGGCGCGCACCGCGCGGAGAACCGTCCGTGAGGAGATGCGCGAGAACCTGCTTCGGATGTTGAAAGGAAAAGAGCCGCTCTTTCCCGGCATCGTCGGATACGACGAGACGGTGATCCCCCAGATCGTCAATGCCATCCTCTCGAAGCACCACATGATCCTTCTCGGGCTGCGAGGCCAGGCCAAGAGCCGGATCCTGAGGGGTCTCACGGCCTTCCTGGACGACGAGGTCCCGAGCATCGAGGGATGTGAGATTCATGACAACCCCTACACCCCCATCTGCGCTGCCTGCCAGCAGAAGCGCGCCACGATGGGCGAGGATACGCCGATCACCTTTATCCCTCGCGAGAATCGCTACGTCGAAAAGCTGGCCACCCCGGACGTCACGGTGGCCGATCTCATCGGGGACATCGACCCGATTCGTGCGGCCCGGGCCAGCCTCGACCTCAGCAGTGCCCTCACGATCCACTTCGGCCTGCTCCCCCGGGCCAATCGGGGCATCTTTGCGATCAACGAGCTTCCGGATCTCGCCGCCAAGGTCCAGGTCGCCCTCTTCAACATCATGCAGGAGGGGGATGTGCAGATCAAAGGCTACCCGATCCGGCTCCCCCTCGACGCCTGCCTGGTCTTCTCGGCCAATCCCGAGGACTACACTGCACGGGGCAAGATCATCACTCCCTTGAAGGACCGCATCGGCTCCGAGGTTCGCACGCATTACCCCGCCAGCCTTGAGGAAGGGATGGCCATCACCGCGCAGGAGGCGTGGCTCCACCGGGACGAGGACAGGCTGCAGATCCCGCCCTTTGTCTTCGAGGTCGTCGAGCGGATCGCCTTTCTGGCGCGAGAGAGCAAATATATCGACAAGCGGTCTGGGGTGAGCCAGCGCCTGCCCATTACGTGCATGGAGAACGTGGTGTCCAACGCCGAACGCCGCGCAGTCCTGAATCGGGAGAAGCGGACCGTCCCGCGGCCCGCCGACGTCTACGCTGCGCTTCCCGGCATCACCGGCAAGCTGGAGCTTGAGTACGAGGGAGAGATGCGTGGAGCCGACGCCATCGCCACAGGACTCGTCCGGGAGGCCATCAGGGAGACATTTGCGAGCCGCCTCAGCCTGGCGGACTGCCTGCCGATCGTGGAGTGGTTTGGCCAAGGCGGCGAGGTTCGCATTGCCGACACCATGGCGGCCGAGGAAGCCCTGCGAATCCTCCAGAAGATCCCGCCCCTTCTGCAGGCCGCCAAGCAGCTCAAACTCGACGCGCAGCCAGAAACACTCGTCTCGGGGTGTGAGTTCATCCTCGAGGGCCTTCATGCGATGCAAAAGATCAGCCGCAGCGAGGAGCGAGGATATTTTGTCGAGCGGCGGGCGACCGAGCCCCCCGCGACAGAGCGCGAGACGGGCCAGCGGCGCTACCTCAACTAAGGCCAGGCTGCCAGCTATTCGCTGTCAGCCGCTGGAACGCTAGAAGGCTGGGATGCTAGAACGCCCTACAGGACGAGAGGACAGATCCGGCCCCTCTGGCCGGACATTCATTTCTGCCGGCCTTCCAGCCTACTAGCCTACTAGCCTTCTAGCAGAAGCTGGCCGACGGCTAATAGCGGACAGCTTCAGAGCCGACGATGGGGACAGTTCGATATTCAAAATGGCAGGGGATACCGGGGAGCGACCTGAGCCTGGAAGATCTGCTCGAGCAGCTGGCCGACTATCTTCTCCACAGCGGCTTTTCCTCCTCCTATTCCGACCCCGAAGGCGGCCGGAGTCTGCAGGAGCTCACCGCCGCGATTCTCCAGGCCCTGGCGGCGCAGGGCCAGGTCGATGTCCGGGACCTCGAACAGTGGCTGGAAAGCCCCGAGTTCCGAGAGCAGTCCGAGCTTTCGGAGCTCCTCAAGGCCTTGCTTCAGCGCCTGGCCGACGAAGGATACATCACCCTCGGGCGTCCGGGTGCGGTGGAAGATGACCTCGACGTCAGAGGCTATGTCGGAGGCTTCGGCCCCCAGACGAACCAGGCCCGCTTCGAGATCACCAATAAGGCCCTTGACTTCCTGGGCTACAAGACCCTCAGGGATCTGCTCGGCGCTCTCGGCAAGAGCGATTTCGGCCGCCACGACACACGGGAATTGTCCACGGGTATCGAGGCCGCGCTCCCCCCGAAGCCCTATGAGTTCGGCGACAGCCTGAACCTCGATGTGACCGCGACGCTGCTCAACGCCATCGAGCGGCAGGGTCTTGCGGTGCCGATCGAGATCGAGCACCGCGACCTCGCGGTCCGCCAGGCGGACTACCAAAGCTCCTGCGCTACCGTCCTGCTCCTCGACTGCAGCCACAGCATGATCCTCTACGGCGAGGACCGGTTTACCCCGGCAAAGCGCGTGGCGCTTGCCCTCTCGCACCTGATTCGGACCCAATATCCCGGCGACAGCCTGCACATGGTCCTGTTCCATGACTCCGCCGAGGAGATCCCGCTCGGGCGCCTGGCCCGGGTCACCGTCGGTCCTTACCACACCAACACCAAGGCCGGCCTCAGGCTGGCCCAGCAGATCCTGACGCGCGAGCGAAAGGACATGCGGCAGATCGTGATGATCACCGATGGTAAGCCCTCGGCTATCACGCTTGCCGACGGCCGGACCTACAAGAACCCCGCGGGACTGGATCCCCGCATCGTCCATGAGACCTTCCGGGAGGTCGTGGCGTGCCGCCGGGCCGGGATCCTCATCAACACCTTCATGCTCGCCCGCGACTACGACCTGGTGGCCTTCGTCCAGAAGGTCACCGAGATCGCCCGGGGCAAGGCCTACTTCACGACCCCCTACACCCTCGGCCAGTATCTCCTGATGGACTATATGTCCAAGAAGCTCCGCCACATCCACTGAGCCAAGCCCTATACCGTCAACCTCGTCCTCGCCCCCGCGAGAGATCCGCTGTGCCTACCCCGCTGCTCTCCCTCCACTTGCAAGTATCCAACTGCGGGGGCATCCAGAGCTCCAGATGACAATAGGCCTCCCTGGCATTAGATTTGCACCACTCGATTTGCAAAAGGATTTGCCCTCCGTTATTGATTGAGCAGAGGCACGGTGCGAACGGACCTCGTCCTGGTCATTGACGACGATCCGCGGAGCTGTGAGCTTGTTGATGCTGTGCTCACAGACGTCGGGTTCGAAGTCCGTTCGGCTTACGATGGTGCGTCGGGAATCGAACTGGCCCGAACGGCGCAGCCCGCCGCCATAATCTTGGATATGATGATGCCCGGCATGGACGGGATCGACACATTGCGGCGCTTAAAACAGGATCCTGTTCTTAGACAAATCCCCGTCGTTACCATCACGGCCGCGCCGCACTTGCAGTACCACCAGCACGCCTTCCAAACCGGTGCAGCGTCTTTCGTGGCAAAACCCTTTGAGGCTGAGAGCTTAATCGACATGGTGACCTTAGCCTTGCAGAGGACTCAGCATGAGACGGACCGCCGATCCCATCCCCGGTTCCCAGCGGAGCTGCCGGTCCAATGCCTCATTCGCAAGCACGGAAAAACAATCCGGCAAGTGATGGGCCATACAGGAAATGTTGGCCTCGCCGGCATCTTGCTCTGGCTGCCAGAAATGCTGGTACCGGGGACCGTGTTTCAGCTACAACTGGGACTCCCAGAAGGGACGGTGACCATCGAGGGAAGAGTAGTCTGGCAAGTCGGTGAGGCAGTCGATCCGATTATCCCGCACGGCGTCCAGATCCTAGGCTTTGCGGAAGACGCCAACTGCATGAAGTATAGAGGCTTCCTTGAGAAGCTAGCTGTGGAGCGGACTGGGTAGTCAAAGGCGGACTAGAGAACTCCGCCGCTAAACGAAACGACTACCCTACCCATGGCAAAACGCCGGGGAGGATGGCAGGAATTTCATCCTCGGTTGCGACTCTTATTGGCTTGGTGGTTCGGGCTTCTTCAGTAGACGTAAGCTTTCCAGTACGCGCGCCGCCCGCTCCATACCGATTTGCGCTTGTTTGTTGGAGGGATCCAATTCCAACACTCCCTTCCAAGTTTTCTCCGCCTCCTCGATCTTTTCCTCACGGTAAAGTTTGCTGGCTTGTTCGAGCATCTGATTCACAGTGGCGGCAATGGCTTCATTGAGGCGTTGTTGGAGCTGTTCGACTTCCGGGTTGCTCGGATCCATCTTGGCAAGCTTGGAGGCAATTTCTCGTGCTTTTTGCAGCTCACCCTTATTCATAGCCTGCGTTACAAGTCCCACGAGTCGGATGTAATCCTGTTGAGGCTTTTCTTGCTGCGCCCGGTGTTTCGTCCGCCGTGCCTCCTCCTCGCGCTCCGCAATCTGCTGACTCAGGTCTCTGACGGCTGCCCCTATCGTATCCGAGGGGTGCAAGCGGTCGGCAAGGGTGAGACACCTTTTCGCTAGCTCAAAATTACCCTCGTTCTTCGCCCGTTCAGCGCACTCGTAAAGTTCCTCAGCAGTTCCTTCGACCACATGAAGCGTGCGCCGTAGTTCCCATTTGCGCATCAGATTTTTCGGTGCAACGCGGGCGAGTTCTTTCCGCAGCAGAACATCCTCAGCCAGCCATCTCCCCTTGGCGAGCAATATCTCCGCTTTGAGGTCATCGATGCGCTGATCTCGCCTCTTGAGCACCTCCTCCCGACCTTGTTTCAACACGGCACTAGAAGGGTAGTTCTGCAACCCGTGATTCACATGGTCAAGAGCCCCAGACCAGTCGCCCTGTTCCAATTTCCTTCGCATAGCCTTTACGATGGTCTGCTCATAACCGGCTGCAGCTTTTCTCACCTCTCCGAGTTTTTTATGCAAGAGTGCATGCTCCGGGTGGGTTTCGGGTATATCCTTCAAGAGTTCAAGGGCCTGGCCGAATTCTTGCTCGGCAACCAATTCGTTAACACCCTGCAGCGTCACCGAGCGAACGCCTAGCGTCGTGGTACACCCCACTATGACGACGGTGGTCACCATACCGATGTACAGCAAGAACAGACGTCTCATGCTATGACCTCTTTACCTAGGGTTCCCTTCACCGGTTCCTCCATCGGAGGCGTATCGACGGAACTGTCAAACTCGAGAAGACGGATCGTCTCCTCCTTCTCAGCTCGCCCTGATGAGGCCTCAGGTTGGGCGGGGGGAGATGGACCATTGAGGGGTAACGTCAGCGTGAAGGTACTCCCCTGGTTCTCCCCCTGGGAGTCGGCCCGGATTGTTCCCTCGTGAAGCTCCACTAGCTTTTTCGCCAAGGCTAACCCTAGCCCAGTCCCCTCGGACCGCTGCGCCAGCGGCGCGTCGAGCTGGGTGAATGCCTGAAAAAGCTTTGGCATGTCCGCGGCCTTGATCCCCATGCCGGTGTCCCGGACCACAATCTCAACGGACTCGCCGTTCCGTCGCGCGGCCACTGTCACCTGGCCTCCGTCGGGGGTGAATTTCACGGCGTTCGACAAGAGGTTGTAGAGGATCTGCCGAAATCGGACAGGATCAGCTACGATCGTCTCGGGACAATTGGTCGCGTCGAACACAAGGTTGAGTCCTTTCGCTTCGGTCTGGGGGCGAATGGTGTTGAGTATCGACTTTAAGTCTTCCCGCAGGTGAAATGGCTCGAACCGCAGCTCAAACTTGCCTGCCTCCACTTTCGACAGGTCCAGGATGTCGTTAATAAGCTCCAAGAGATGCTTGCCGCTTTCCCAGATATGCTGCACGTAGCGCAGGTGCTTGTCCTTTTTTAAGGAAGGCTGGTCCTTAAGCAGCCTGGAAAAGCCGATGATGGAATGCAGGGGGGTTCGCAGCTCGTGAGAGACGGTCGCAAGGAACTGGGACTTGGCGGTAGAGACAGCGTGGAGCTGCGCATTAAGCGCTTCGAGTTCCTGCGACCGCTCGTGTATCCTCCTTCTTTCCAAGAGGCCTTCCGCCATGGAATTGAACGCAGCCATCAAGTATCCAATCTCGTCACCACGCCGCTCGTGAATGCGATACGCAAAGTCCCCTTCGCCAATAGCTCGGCTTGCTTCCACCAAACGATGAATGGGCCTGGAAAACCGCCTGGACATGGCAATCGATATTCCGATCGCGAGCGTAACCATCGCCAGCGTGACGATGCTGATGATCCGGACGGAGTTCTGTAAGGAATGGTACATGGATGAACGGCTGAACGTCATTAGGACATATCCGACACCTATCGTTCTGAACTGCACCGGGCTGACAAAAGAAACAAGACTGACGCTTGTGCCCGATGGTTCATGCCACTGCCACTCGATGGTGCGAGCGGATAGTTCGCGGCCGACAGAAAGTCTTCCCGTGTCAGATGTGTTGTTCTCAGGGGGCGCAATCCCGGACTGAGCCAGCAACTTTCCTTTGTGATCGAAGACCGCCGTACCGAGGATGCGTTCATCCGAGGCAAGATTGGTGGTTAGGACTTTCAAGCCTAAGGCGTCTCTGGCAAGTATCATTTCCTTGGCCGACTCGGCCATCTGATTTGCAGCCAAACGGCCAAAGGCGTCTATCTGGTTTCGAAAGAACTGTGTTTGGGTCTTGACGATGACCACACCGAGCAAGGTCATGCTCCCAGCGATTAGAACCGTGATGGCAAGCGCCCATTTATAGGCGATCGGAAACCACTCCGGTGTGCATCGATGCCACAAACAAAGGATCCGCTTATACAAGGGCCCGGACCTCCCTGACGAGCGAGGCGTCAATCGCGGTCAGGTGCCTTCTCATACCCTCAAAGAGGGAAAGGTCGCAAAGAGAGTTAATACACCGGGGGAAGCCCCGCCTCCCGGTGCGTCCTCACAAGACCTGGACTCGAATCAGGCGTTTTGATTTTGTCCAAGAACTACACTCGGACTCTCCTGTTCCATGGAAGGCTGGGACTAGCAACTTTAGTGCCAAGCATCATACGCGGAAGGCAAGAGTCTACCAAGGCTCCTGCGCCACCGTCCTGCCTCGGCCAGTATCTCCTGATGGACTATATGTCCAAGAAGCTCCGCCACATCCACTGAACTTATCGCTTTCGACCGACGAGGATCCCGTTGACTCCAGGGGATTCAAGAAAGGAAAAGGCCCCGGGACATCCGGGGCCTTCTGCTTTCGAGATCCCACCTGAAGGGGCTACCCTCGCTCACCCCTATTGAACACTGAAGGTCTGGAAGGAGAGGACGTTGCCACTGCCGTCCACCGCCTCGACCTTCCACGATCCAACCCAGTTCTCAAGGATCCGTTTGCTACTCCAGGTCCGCCACCGAGGACCCTCAAGGGCAAGGGGAATCTCCGCCATCTTCTGGTCCTGATAGTACCAGACATGGGTGATCTGCGTCGGTCCGCTGACCCCCTCGATCTCGGTGAAATAGTACACCGCTCCCGTCGAGGGTGGAAACACGCTGCCGTCACCGACCGGTTCGCGGTTGACGACCCCGGCCGTCACGACACCCCGGACCACGCGGAGCGAACTCCCCTCAGGCTGCGCTCCCTTCTCTTGGGAGAGGCCAGTGATCGGAAGTGTCACCCCTACGAGGGTTATTGCGAACGCCTTAGTCCATCTCCTCATTCCTGCCTCCTTTTGCGGATTGCCCATTCGGTTGACCTCGGCCACCTCAATTGCGAAAAGTGTGCCAAGAGCTCGATTCCGCCGCTCGATATAGGCGCAGAGCCCCTTTTCACCCCCGAAGGGGGCTCGTGGAGCTTGGGGAGCCTCTGCCAAGTTGCTGCTTGAGACACTCAGCCCAGACAATCTGTCAGGGGGGCTGGCAATAGAGGGCAACGGGGGAGTGCTGTCTGGCACCGGAGTTGCAAGCGCACAGCCCCATGCGACAACGGTTCCTGAGGTACACCCTTCAAGTCCCCGTGCTCTACAAGAGACTGGACCAGGAGGAACCCGCTCAAACGGGAACAGGCTGGACCGAGGATCTGGGAGAGGGGGGGGCCTGCCTCAAGCTGCCGACCCCGCTCCTCATGGGATGTCGCCTGGGCCTCGTCCTCTTCGCCGAGCCAGAGGTCGTTGAAGCCGAGGCCCGCGTCGTGTGGGTGCGACCGGGAGGCCAACGAACCTTCTACTATCACGGCGTGGAGTTCGTGCAACTCTCCCCGCCGTATTACATGTCTCTCCTCAAGACTCTAGCCCAGGGGAAGTCCGGGGAGCATCGGGCGTTCCAGCGCTTCCCCCTTGTCTTACCCATCTCCTGCCGGCCCGTGGGCTCCGATGTCCCCGCCCTCGAAGGGAAGATCGGGAACATCAGCCGAGGCGGGGCACTCGTCTTGCTTCCCAAGCAGCTCCTCCCCCGGACCAAGGTCGAGATCGCCCTGGATGTCCCCTACACGGAACGCATTCGCGCGAGGGTGCGATGGGCGTCCGATTCCAGCGATGATTCCGGCCTGTTCGGCCACGGGGTCGAATTCGTCCAGGGCCCCCTCGAGAACCACAGATTCTTAAGCCTCTTCACAGACGACGCCGGCGACAAAGGTTGACACACCCCCTTCGGCCGCATTCTTGACTTCAATCTTTCCCTTTGATAGATGGGTCTCGAAAGGAGACACCATGCCGAACGAAACGATCCGCGTGGGAATCGTTGGCGCGGGAGCGAACACGCGCCTGAAGCACATCCCCGGACTCCGGGCTGTTCCGGGCGTCGAGATCGTCAGCGTGGCCAACCGCAGCCGTGATTCGAGTGAGCGCGTGGCCCGGGAGTTTGGCATTCCCAAGGTCTACGACAACTGGCTGGAGCTGGTGGAGGCGGACGATACCGACGCCATCTGCATCGGCACGTGGCCCTATCTGCACTGCCCCGTGACGCTGGCGGCCCTCGAGAGCGACAAGCATGTTCTGTGCGAAGCCCGGATGGCGATGAACGCGGCAGAGGCGCATGCCATGCTGGAGGCGGCGCGACAGCACCCCCACCTCGTCACCCAAGTGGTCCCTGCGCCGCATACCCTGCCCGTCGACGGCCCCATCGAGAATCTCATTGCCCATAACTACCTGGGGGAGGTGCTGGCCGTGGAGGTACGGCAGCTCCAGCCCACCTTTGTGGACAGGGAGAGCCCCCTCCACTGGCGACAGGATGCGGATCTCTGCGGCTTCAACACCCTGACGATCGGGATCTGGTACGAGGCACTGATGCGCTGGGTGGGTCCTGCCAGTCGGGTGATGGCCATGACCAAGCTCTGCGTCCCCCAGCGAAAGGACATGGGCGGTCTGTTGCGGACGGTCACCGTCCCCGACCACGTGGATATCATCGCCAATCTGGCCTGTGGAGGCCTCGCCCACCTCCGTTTCAGCGCCGTCACCGGCCTTCCACCGGCCAATGAGGTATGGCTGTTCGGCACCGAGGGGACCTTGAGACTGGACACCTCCACTCTGCAGCTGCACGGCGGCCGGCGGCGGGACAAGGAACAGCAAAGAATCGTGATCCCCCCGGACGAGCAGGGACGCTGGCGCGTGGAGGAGGAGTTCGTCAACGCCATACGGGGCACGGAGAAGGTGACACGCACCCGCTTCGAGGACGGCGTGCGGTACATGGAATTTACCGAGGCGGTGACCCGGAGCGCCCAGTCAGGCCAGGCTGTCAATTTACCCTTGTAGTGCCTCCTCCCTCTTGCGTATCCCTTCACGCGAGGGGTCAATCGACGAAGCCTTCTTACATTCACGCATCCGGACGATACCCGGAGCAAAGAGTCGACCGCCTCTCAAGAGAAAGCGAGCAGGGAGGATGGAGGCCGACGGGATGAGGGCGGTGGTGATTGACGGCTACGGATCCGCCGATCGGTTGACACTCCGGGAGATCGACAAGCCGGCGCCCGGCGCGAAACAGGTTGTGCTCCGCGTCTGCGCCACGAGCGTGAACCCTATCGACTGGAAACTCCGTAAGGGCATGCTGCGCCTCGTCTGGCCCGTAAAGTTTCCCTTCATCCTCGGGTTCGACGCTGCCGGCGTGATTGCAGAGGTGGGTTCCGGCGTCACCCGCTGGAGGTCCGGGGACGAGGTGTACGCCAGCATCCGCAGGGGTGGATGCTACGCGGAATACGTCGCGGCCAACGAGTCCGCCCTGGCGCGGAAACCAGAGAAGCTCTCGTTCGAGGAGGCAGCGGCTCTTCCGCTGGCGGCACTCACCGCGCTGCAGGCGTTACGGGACACGGCGGCACTGAAGCCCGGACACCGAGTATTGATCAACGGCGCGTCCGGCGGGGTCGGCGCCTCCGCCGTCCAAGTCGCCGTCGCCCTGGGCGGCCGAGTGACCGGCGTGACCAGTACCCGGAATCTGGAACTGGTCCGCCAGCTGGGAGCAGAGCGGGTGATCGACTACACCCGCGAGGACTTCGCGAGTCAGGATGAGATGTACGACGTCATCTTCGATGTCGTGCCGAACCGGTCGTTCGGGACGTGCTCCCGGGTTCTGGCCCCAAGGGGGGTCTACGTGACCTCCGTCCCCGGTGCCGGCAGCATCATCTGGGGCCTCCTCACTTCGTGCTTCGGCCTCGTCGGCTACGGCAAGCGGTGCCGGTGGATCGTCATGAAGCCGAACGGACCGGACCTCGAATTCCTGGCGCTATGGATGGAGCAGGGCAAGCTCAAGCCGCTGATCGACCGCATCTATTCTTTAGAGGAGATCCGGCAGGCCCATGAATACAGCGAATCGGGGCGCGCCCGGGGCAAGATCGTTATCCGGGTGCAGTGAGGCGTACAGCGGTCAGGCCTGGGTGTACTCATCGTCCGTGACCTCCTCCATCCACGCGGTCTCTTTTCCGGTCGTGACCGCGAGGTGAATCATCGCATTTCCCGGTCCCGCCCCGTGCCAGTGCTTCTCGCCCGGCGCGATATAGACGATGTCCCCCGGAGCGATCTCCCTTCCCCGCCCACCTGACGTACTCACCCGTCCCCGTCCCTCCACCACGTACAGGGTCTGCTCACCGTCGTGGGCGTGCCAGTGCGTCCGCGCCCTTGGCTCGAAGAACACGCGGTACACCCGCATGCCACCCGGCCGCTGGGCCTTGAGCAGCGCCTCCACCCAGGCCGTGCCGGTGAATCGCTCCCCCCGTCGAGCCTCGCTCTCCTGTGCCCGAATCACATCCATGTCGCTCCCCTATTCATTCACCCCTCCGACGATTCCTGCGCTCGGAGATACGCCACGTAATGCCGCACACCCTCCTCGATCGAGCGGAAGGGCCGCGTGAAGCCGCTGTGCCGCAGTTTATCGATCCTCGCCTGCGTGAAGTACTGGTACCGATCCCGCAGATCCTCGGGCATCGGGATGTACTCGATCACCGGATCGCGTCCCACCGCCGCGAAGACCGCCCCAGCCAGGTCCGCGAAGGTGCGGGCCTGCCCCGTCCCGACGTTGTAGAGGCCGTTCGGTGCCTGCGCAGAAACCGGCGTCTCCAACAGGTGCAGTGTCGCCTCCACGGCATCCCCCACGTAGACGAAATCGCGCCTTTGGCCGCCGTCCGCATACTCCTTCTGGTAAGACGTAAAGAGCGTGACCCGACCGCTCTCCCGGATCTGCTGGTAGGCGTGAAACGCCACGGAGGCCATCCGGCCCTTATGCGCTTCGCGCGGCCCGTACACGTTGAAGTACTTCAGGCCGGCCCAGCGCGGCGGCGTGTGGACTTGGTCCAACGCCCACAGGTCGAACAGCTGCTTGGATTCGCCGTAGAGGTTCAGGGGCTTCAGCATCCGCGGATCGGCCCGGTCGTCGTACCCCTGCAACCCATCACCGTAGGTCGCGGCGCTGGAAGCATACACGAGAGGCTTGCCCGCGCGGGTACACCATTGCCACAGCATGCGTGTGTAGTCAGTATTCACCGCGATCACATAGTTGCGATCCCGCAGGGTGGTATCGCTGCAGGCGCCTTGGTGAATGATCGCCTCGACAGACGCGCCCTCTTCGTCCAGCCATCGAGCCAGACGGTCCTTATCCACAGTGTCGTGGATGCGTAGTTCGTGAAGGTACCGGGTGTCCTTGGCCGTATGGCGAAAGCTGTCGACCGCAACGATGTCCGGGCGCCCACGCGCATTGAGCGCGGCCACCACGTTTGATCCAATGAAGCCGGCGGCACCCGTGACGACGATCATCTTCGGAGCGTGCTCCCCACCATCACACTCCTCCGGGCCATACCTGTCCGAGATCCTGGCCGCGCCATCACAGGCCTGTGCTCACACGCCCGCGCCCCTGGCATGATGGGTCAATGAACGGGCAGACCAGAAGGCGGGACTCAGGGTCACGGGCGGTTCAGTATCCCCAAACGGTATCTAGGATGTCAAGCGCCGGGCACCGGCTTGCGGAGGCGGGTCCTCCCTCGGGTCGTCCGGGCCGCCCTGCGGACCGAAACCGCCGGGTAGGTGAGGACGCGCGAAGAGAGGATCTCTCGAAGGTCGTGGTCATCCTGCGTGTGCAGCATCAGGCTGCGCCCAGACTTGCGGTGGATGATAAGGCCCCGGAAGAACCAGGGGTAGATGGGCAGAGCCTGGAGCTTCAGGATTTGCTTCCAGGCGGCCCACCCGCTGACCGGTTCGACCCTCTCGATATCTGTGAGCGGGATGCGACAGAAGACGGGAGACCGCATCGTGAGCACGAGCGACCCATCGGTGGCCAGGACTTCCCGCGGGATCACGGTTCCCCCCATCACGATCCCGAATCCGATGAGGATCCCATCGAAGACCCAGCGGAGATAGGGACCCAGTAAGGCGAGGAGATCCACGCGGTTGAAGAAGAGGCCACCGAACGCGCTCATCCGGGACAGATGGAAATACACGCAGGCCACCACGGCATAGACCAAGCCCACGTGAATCCAGCCCGCGAGACGATAGGGCATGCGCGTGATGAGGCTGATCGGCTCGCGAGGATAGGGACGCCGGAGGAGAGACTGGGCCCAGTGGGTCCCGATGGCGAGGAAAAGGACGAAGATCACGAGATGGGCATAGGGGAAGGGGACGCCGGGCATCGAGAGCTGCAACAAGGGCGCCGCATCGGTCCGCCAGGAGCGAGCCCATTCGATAAAATCGTCATGGGAGAGGGATCGCCACGGCCCGGAGATATCGGTCTCTTCAGGGGAAGGCCGGTGCAAGTCGTGCTGGTAAATCGCTGCCCACACCCGGCCGTGGACATCCTCGAGCGCCCGGCTGGACGTCACGCGTTCCAACAGGGTCGTCTTGTATCGCTCGTAATCCGCCCGGCTCAAGTGGTTCCCCAGATCGCCCCAGACGAGCTCCTTGACCTCCTTCAGCTGCGCCCAAAAGGCCTCCCGGCTGGCCTCCAGCTCGAACTGGAGATACCCCGCCCCCCGGTAATAATCGAAGTATCCCCACACGGAGTACGCCTTTCCCTCCCCGTATCGAAACCGCTCCTCTAAGAGTTCCTTCATCACGAAATAGTACAGGCTCATCTCCGAGCGGGAGGAGAAATGCACCCCGCTCAGGACCTGCCCGATGCCGATTCGGTAGTCCGGTTCCGAGAAGATCTGCGGGAGCTTATGGGCGAAGTAGGGACGGGGGGATCGGCCCTGGAGGGGGGAGCGAAGATTCGGCTTCCGTCCGGTCGGCGCGACACCCCCGAAGGTTGCCCCGGTGACGGCGACCACCTCCTCGAGGCTGTGCGGTCCCACGTAGAGGAGGACCATATTCTCCGGATAGTAGTACGCCCGGTAATGCGCCTCGAGTTGCGAGGCTGTCAATCTCCTCGCCACCTCGTAGGTCCCCCCCACGGGCTCGTCATACTCGCGCAGTCCGAACTGGCGCGTCCAGAACCCCGGGAGTGTAAGGTACTTGGGATCGATGAAATTTCCGAGCTGGTGCCACCACGTGGGCGGCAACCATCCATTTTCCCGGTTGACGATCTCCTTTTCGTCCTTGAGGCGGTCCGTGACGAGGCGATCGTGAAAGACGACCTTGTGGAGCCACCCCTGGCCCAGCGTCAGATGACGGCGGGGGAGGGTGACGTGATATCGCGTGTAGTCTCGGGAGGTCCTCGCATTGTACGTGCCGCCCCTCGACCTGATCTGGGCGTTAAACGCCTCCTCCGGCATGTCCGGCTGGTGGAAGAGGATGTGTTCCACCAAGTGGCTCACGCCTCCGTTCGTCCTTTGATCTTCATCCACACTGCCGACCCAGACGGTGGCCGACAACGTAAAGTTCGTCGCCTCTTTCACCCTGACGTGGTAGAGTTCGAGGCCGTTCCCGAAGGCATGGAAGCGTGTCTCAAGGGGGGAGGGGGACTCGGCCGCCCCCGGCGTCGCCAGGGGCACCAGGAGGAGAAGGGTTACGACGGATGCTATATAATACGTGTGCGCGTGTCTCCTCATCTACGGTGAGGACTTGCAAGTTCAGGGCCAGGGGCCGGATCAGAATCCCGGGATCCCAACACTTCCCGGGCCCGTGCCCTTCGGGCCCAGCGTGTACTTGATGACAGTGATACTGAGGACCTCGGGCCGATCGGCCCCGGGTTCGTGCAGGGTGCGCACGTAGACGCGCTGACCGGCTTGCAGCGCGTCCACGGTCAAGATGTCAGGACCTCTCACGGAGGTGGACGGGACCAGAGAGAGCCACTGTCCCTCCGTGTCCGGTCCGGTCGCGACGACGATCAATCCCTGCTCCCGCTCGATCCCGACGATCCGTCCGCGCAGCTCCCCTACCCGGCCTCCAGCGGCGGGCATCATGGGTACACAGGCACTGCACCCGAGACTCACAACGATTCCCAGCACCACACCCCTGAAACCCATGGCGCCCCCCGCTGTCGCGTCACTACTGCGATTGTGGGGCTTCAGAGTTCCTGCTATCATCGGCTCATGGTAGCAGCCGAGAACCTCGCAGTCCAGTTTTTCGACGCGGCCGCCCGCTTTCAAGACAGTGTCGCCTTTCAGATCAAGCGGGACGGTCGCTACCTCCGCTGGAGCTACGGCGAGGTCGCAGACCAGGCCCATCGCCTCGCGACCTTCCTCCGACAGATCCAGATCTCGCCCGGCGATCGTGTCGCGCTCCTCGCCGAGAACCGGCCGGAGTGGTGCGTCGCCTACCTGGGAATCGTGGCCGCGGGGGCCACCGCTGTCCCCCTTGACGTCCAACTCGGGGGCCAGGAGCTTGAGAACCTCCTTCACCACTCCGAGAGCCGAGCGATTGTCGTCTCGGAGGCCGAGCTGGGCAAGGTGCAACCCATCATTGCCCGGCTTCCGTCCCGTCCCCAGGTCATATTGCTCGATGAGAAGGCTCCCGCAGGGTCTTACACCCTTGCCGAGATCCTCCAGAGCTCCCCGAAAGGCCCGTTGCCCTCGGTCCCATCGGAGTCGACCGCCTCGATCCTCTACACCTCGGGGACGACGGGAAGCCCGAAAGGGGTGATCCTCACCCACCGCAATCTCGTGGCAAACAGCTCCGGTGTGAGGGCGCTCGGGTTCTGCGGCCCCGAGGACAACCTGCTGGCCCTGCTCCCACTCCACCACGTGTACCCATTCATGATCACCTTTGTCACGCCCCTCCTCGCTGGGGCTCGGGTCACGTTCCTGCAAAGCCTGAAACCTCCCGACCTGCTCCAGTGCATGCGCGAGACCGGCGTCAGTATCCTCGTAGGGGTCCCGCAGCTCTTGACGCTGCTGCATCGCGGGATCTTTCAGGAGGTCCAGAAGAGACCCCGGCCGCTGCGGCTCCTCTTTGGCCTCCTCCTGGGCCTTGCCGGCGCGGTACAGGCATACCTGCAGAGGAACCCCGGTCCTCTCCTGTTCCCCCAGATCCATCGCCGCTTCGGCGGCAGGCTCCGGCTGATCAGCAGCGGGGGAGCGAAGCTCGACCCCGCGGTGGGTCGGGATCTACACCGCCTTGGCTTTCCGGTCCTCGAGGGCTATGGTCTCACCGAAACGTCGCCGGTCGTCACCTTCAATCCGCCGCAGAAGCCCCGCTTCCGGTCGGTCGGCGTGCCACTGCCCGATGTCCAGGTCCGGATCGTGGACCCCGGTCCGGACGGAGTCGGTGAGATCGCCATCCAGGGCCCCAATGTGATGCAAGGCTATTTCAAGGATCCCCAGGAAACCGCCAAGAGCTTCCGGGACGGCTGGTTCCTCTCGGGGGACCTGGGGTATCTCGACGCCGAGGGGTATCTCTATATTACGGGACGGCGGAAAGAGGTGATCGTCCTCTCGACGGGGAAGAACATCTACCCCGAAGAGGTCGAGGCCCACTTTCGGAAGAGCCCCTATATCAAGGAGATCTGCCTGATCGGGAGCGCAGAGTTGGGAGACTCACGAACCGACGGGCTCGCCGCGCTTGTCGTCCCCAACTTCGATTACCTGCGGGAGAAGCGCGTCACCAATTCTGAAGACATGATCCGATGGGAGATGGAAAACCTCTCGCGCGAGCTCCCCGCCTACAAACGCCCGACGCGCCTGGAGATCCTGAAGGACCCGCTTCCCAGGACGCGTATCGGGAAGATCCAGCGTCACCTGGTGCGTGAGATGTTCCTCCGGGAAGCGGCCGCGCCCGCCGCGGTGGATGAGGGGCTGCCGCCGTCTCACGCCGACCAGCTCTTGTGGGAGAGCCCGGTCACCCGCAAGATCCTCGCCGTTCTTCCTGTCGTCGGCCGCAAGAAACACGGTATCCGTCTCGACGACAGCCTGGAACTGGACCTGGGCCTCGATTCCTTATCCCGGATCGAGCTGGTGGTGGCGCTGGAGGATCTGTTCGGGATCGATCTGCCGGCGGAAATCGGCTCGGAGCTCTTCACGGTCCGGGATGTGGCGCGCAAGGTCCAGGAGCATCTCGGAGAACGTGCGGAGAGCGTGAAGGCGGAGAGGGAAACCCTTCGCCCCTCCTGGAGCGAGATCCTGGTCGGCGAGCCCCCCGAAGCGGTCCAGGCCGAGATCACGGCAGGCAAGACACGCTGGGCGCTCGTCGTCTCCCTTCTTTCCCATCGCCTCCTGCGCCTCCTCTTCGGGCTCTTCTGTCGTTTTCGCGTTCACGGCCTGGCCCACGTGCCGGATCGCGGCCCCTATCTCATCACCGCGAATCATGCCAGCTATATCGATGCCTTCGCCATCGGGGCCGCCCTCCCCTTCAGGATCGTCCGTCATCTCTACTTTCTGGGCTTTCAGCAATTCTTCCAGCATCCGGTCACCGCCATGTTCGGCAGGGCCTATCGGGTCATCCACGTGGATGCCGAGACGCACCTCTTCCAGGCGCTCCGCGCTGCGGCGCAGATCTTGCGCCAGGGGGAGATCCTCTGCATCTTCCCGGAGGGCGCCCGCAGCGTTGACGGCGCCATCAAGCCCTTCAAGAAAGGGGGAGGTATCCTGGCCAAGGAGATGAATCTTCCGCTTCTCCCGGCCCGGATCCTCGGCTCGTTCGAGATCTGGCCCCGGCATAAAGCGTATCCCCGCCCCCATCCCCTGACGATCATCTTCGGCCCGCCGGTGACGGTACAGGAACTCCTCGCAGAGGCGCCGATCCCGCCCGGGGCCGATCTCTATCAGGTCATCGCCGCGCGGCTCCAGGACCGAGTCGCGGCCCTGGCGGCCTGACGCCCCTTTCTCTTGGCAGCCTCCCAACGCGTAGTGTATCCTAAGGGCCACACGATCCGGAGAGCGGAGGAGACCGGTGATCCATCGCGAGCGGATGCGAGACCATTTCGTCACGCTGGTACGGATCGACAGCCCCTCCCGCCAGGAGCGAGCGCTGGCGATGCACCTCGCGGAGGAACTCCACCACCTCGGGGCCGAGGTGAGCTTTGACGAGGCCGATCGGTTGGTCGGGGGAACGGTCGGAAACCTCGTCGCCCGCATCCGCGGAACCCGAGCGGGGGCGGCCCCCTTCCTGCTCTGCGCCCACATGGACACCGTCGGCGCCGACGTCGGGATCAAGCCTCGGGTCGAGGGGGACGTCGTCAGCAGCGACGGAACCACGATCCTGGGGGCGGATGACAAGAGCGGCATCGCCATCATCTGCGAGGTCCTTCGGGTCCTTCGAGAAGAAGCGATCCCCCACGGAGAGCTGGAGATCGTGTTCACCATCTGCGAAGAGATCGGACTCCTGGGGGCGAGGCATCTGGATGTGGCGCAGCTCCACGCCCGCACCGGCCTCATCCTGGACAGCAGCAACCCCGGTCACCTGATCACCCGCGCGCCGGCCGCCAACCGGCTGCAGTTCACCGTCCGGGGTCTCGAGGCCCACGCCGGGGTCTGCCCGGAGAAGGGGATCAATGCGATCCGGATCGCCAGTGAGGCCGTCGCGGCGATGCGCCTCGGCCGCCTGGACGACGAGACCACGGCCAACATCGGCACCATCGAGGGCGGCACCGCCATCAACATCGTCCCCAACGCCGTCACGGTCCACGGCGAGACGCGGAGTCACGACGAGGCCAAGCTCAAGATCCAGACAGAGCACATGGTCCGCTGCTTCGAGGAGGCGGCGGCACGGCACCTGCTCTCGCTGGATGGGGTGATCCACCGCGGGCAGGTGCACTGTCAGGTCCACCGGGACTACGATCGGTTGTTCATCCCCGAGGGGGCCCGGATTGTCCAGCTCGTGCGCGAGGCCGCTCGCGCCCTCGGCCGCGAGATCACCCTCTGGGAGACTGGCGGGGGCTCTGACGCCAATATCCTCTGTGCCAAGGGGCTCGAGGTGGCCAATCTGGGAACGGGGCAGCGGGAGGTCCACACGGTGCGCGAGCACCTGGTGCTGAGCGATATGGTGCGATCCGCAGAGCTCGTCCTGGAGACGCTCAGGCTTCAGGCAGCATGATCGCGCGGGCATGATCCAGAGGGGAGGCAGGTGGGATGTACACGGTGACCAGCATCATGAAGAGCCCGGTCGTCAGCATCGAGGGCCACAAGTCGGTGGCGGAGGCACTGCACCGGATGCACGAGAAGGGGGTCTCGAGCATCCTGGTCACCTCCGCGGCACCCGGAGAGCCTAAGGGGATCATGACCAAGCGGGACATCATCTCGAAGGTGGTCTCCCAGGGAAAGGACCCTGGAAAGCTCAAGGTCCAGGAGGTCATGACGGAGAGGCTCATCACGGTCCCCCCCGACTGCCCCCTCCGGGACGCCGCCGCATTGATGATGGAGAAGGGGATTCGCCGGGTCCTGGTGCGTCGCGGCCACGAGATCATCGGGATCGTGAGCGACACCGATATCTTCAGAGCCGTGGAGGAATCGGGATGGGGCCTGGATTACTGAGGCTTCTTCTGCATGATCTCCACGAAGGCGGCCAGGATGTCAGTCTTGGTGATGATCCCCACCAGGAGGTCCCCCTGGACCACTGGAAGCCCTCCGATGCGCCGTTCGAGGAGGAGGCGAGCGGCATCGGCGATGGAAGTCTCGGGGGTGACCGTGAAAACCCGCTTCGTCATGATCTGACCCACCGGGATCTTCTCAAGGGCGTCGAAGGGGTCTTGCTTTTTGTCGTCCGCCGTCACCGCCGATGGATAGACCAGACGGATATCCCGGTCCGTCACGATCCCGACGAGTCTTCCGTCCTCCACCACCGGCAGGTGTCGGATGTGTCGCTCCCCGAGCAGCTTCAGGGCGGTCCAGACGCTATCCGAGGGGCGGACCAGAACCACCGCCGTCCTCATCCGCTCGGCAACCCGCATCCCACTCTCCTCCCATCGATACGCTGGTACACCCCGCCGGGAACCGGCCGCAACGCCATTTTTCCAGCCTAAGATAACAGGCCGTCGCAGAAGGGTCAAGGCAACTTCATCCGCTTTCAGGCCTTGCACCCGTTCCTGTGATCCGGTATGTTCGGTGAATGTTGAGTGGCTTCGCACCGGCGATTCTCCAAGTTGCCCATGGATATCCAGCAGCAACGGATCCTGGACTATCTCGTCGCGAGCGAGCCATTCGCTTGACCACCGCGTGGTTCACGAGGCATCTGTGATCGACCGTGACGAGATCCGACGGGTTATCATAGGGCGCCAACGACAGATGCTGTCTCCCGAGGGAAGACGGCGGGCGGCGGTGCTGGTCCCTCTCTATCAGACCGAAGGCGAGTTTCAGATCCTCCTGATCAAGCGGACGGAGCATCTCAAGACGCACGGAGGACAGATCGCCTTTCCGGGTGGGATCTGGCACCCGGAAGATCCGAATCCCACCTCCACGGCCCTGAGAGAGGCCCACGAAGAGATGGGCATCCGTCTCCAGGATGTGGACGTCCTGGGGGAGGTGGACGATACCGCCACCGCCACGTCCAACTTCCTTATCACGCCGGTCGTCGGGGTCATCCCCTTTCCGTATCCTTTCCACCTCAACGGGGAAGAGATTGCCGATCTCCTCTCTCTGTCCCTCGATATCCTTCGGGATCCGGAGGCCTTCCACGAGGAGACCTGGGAGAAGGAAGGCGGAACGGTCCGGGTCTGGGTTCGCCGGGAAGGGCCTCACATCATCTGGGGGGCCACCGCCAGGATTCTGCGCCACTTCGGTGAGATTCTCTTCGGCGCGCAGGCGGGGCGCTGACACGGCTCAACGAACAGCGCCTCCGCTGAGGATCTGCTGATGGTCACTCTACTTCTCTTCGACGTGGACGGAACCCTCATCCATACCGGAGGCGCCGGAATTCGGGCTTTCCAAAGGACATTCCGTGAACTGTTCAGAGTCACGATGGCCACAGACGGCATTCGGTTCCACGGCCGGACCGATCCGGAGATCCTCGAGGACATCTTCGTCGCCGGGTTCGGCCGGCCGCCCACCCCCGAACAGGTCGAGGCCATCTGTCGGCGTTATCTCGGCTACCTTCACGACGAGGTCCCGCAGTCGCCAGGCTACCGCATCATGCCGGGACTCCCCCATCTGTTGGAGGTCCTTGCCGCCCGGGGCGAGGTCCGGCTAGGCCTGGCCACCGGCAATCTGGAAGGGGCGGCTCGCATCAAGCTGAGTCGGGCCGACCTGAACCGGTACTTTTCCTTCGGCGGATTCGGCTCGGACGCAAAAGATCGCACCGCTCTCATCCGAAAGGCGATCGACCGGGGCAAGAGCCTCGTGGGGGGATCGCACGAGATCAGGGTGATCGTGATCGGCGACACCGATCTTGACATCGCCTGCGGTCGGGCAGCAGGAGCAATGACGGTGGCCGTCGCGACCGGCGGCGACTCCTGGGAGATCCTGCGGCAGGCCTCCCCCGACCATCTTCTCAAAGACTTGGGCCGTCCCGAGGAGTTGCTGGCGATCCTGGGAAACGCCATGTGATTGCGCGGCCGGTCACAACAGAGCGTCCCGTCCCCACTTTGCTACGGCGAGGGGGAAGGCCGACCGCGGAGGCCAGCGAAACTCGCGCCCCGACCGAACAGTGTGCAAACCCGAGACATGTTCGCTGACCGACCAGGGTATCTTGCGCCCGAGGAAGGCGGAAACTGGTTTGCGTGCGTCCGGGGTCCCGCCACGGCAACAGCGCCTGCAGGTCCCGAGCGACATTGGCGGAAGCGGCGGGGACCCTCGGCAGGCGACGGCCTGGGAAACCGCGGCGCGATCCGTGCCCGCCTTCGTTGCACGGATCGTGAACACGGAGGGACCCAGGCCGTAAGGCACCGCTCAGGGTCGCCGCGGGAGCCCCGGAGCGAGGGGCCGAGGGGGCTGTTGCCACAGAATCAGCAACCCCGTCGAATCTTCCGCCAACGACGCGGAGGCCTTGCCCCCGAGCCGTTCCCGTGCCTTCAGCCGACGACGTCCTCCCCCCCGTCGACGCCGATCACGTTGCCAGTCATCCAATGCGTCCCCGGGCGGCACAGGGCCACGATGGCATCCGCCACATCGGTAGTGGTCGTCAGACGCTGAAACGGATTGCGCTCCTTCGCGACCTCGATCATCTGTTCATGGCCGGGGATCTTCCGCAGCGCAGGGGTATCCGTCACCCCGGCCCGGACCGCATTGACGGCGATCCCCATCGGGGCCAATTCCAGCGCGAGCTGGCGCACGTGCGACTCCAGCGCGGCCTTGGCGGCTGAGACCGCCCCATAGGTGCGCCAGACCCGATGTCCGCCGGAGCTGGTCATCGCAAAGACCCTGGCGCCGTCCCTCATCAGTCTTCGTGCGACCAGGTCCTGGACCCAGTAGACGAGACTGTGCGCCATGACGTCCACCGTCATGTCCATCTGGGCCTTGGTGACGGCCTCGGCGGGATTCGCGGCGATGAAGGGCTTCAGCGTGCCGAAGGCCAATGAGTGGAGGAGGACCTTGACCCCCCCCTCTTCACCCCGCTCCTTCAGAATCTTCTCCATCTGGTCCAACGCCTCACGGCGCTTCTCCTCGTCGGCGGCGTTCATGTTGAAGAAATGGGCCTCCCGCCCCATCCCCTGAATCTCCTTGATGATCCGCTCCGCATTGGCCAGGGTGGTCCTGCGATCCAGGTGCACTCCAAAGATATGCATCCCCGCTCGAGCCAGCGCCAGGCTCGCGGCCTCGCCGAACCCGCTCGAGGCGCCCAAGACGAGAGTCCAACCGCTCATCTGGTCGCTCACCACCGCCTCCCTTCGCTCCTCTCCACCGACCCCGCCAAATAGCGGGGGGATTCTAGCCCAAGGCGGTCTCCAAAATCAATGCCGAAAGGGGATGTCCCGTGCATGTCGGGGGTGATCTATTCGACGAAATCGAGGTCGATCCGACGTGGCAAGACCCCGCGTTCGAATCCCCATTGAAGCAAGAGCTCCACCGCCCGTCGTCCCTCCTGCCCATAGGCCAGGGTCAGCTCATTCACATACATCCCCACGAAGGTGTCTGTCGAGGACCGGTCCATGCCACGGGCAAAGCCCATCGCATAGGTTAACGCCTCCTGGCGATGCCGGAGGGCGTACTGGATGCTCGCGTGGAGGAATTCAGCGATCTGCTGCATTCGCTCTTGGCCGAGATCGCGCCGGACCGCGTTCACCCCGAGCGGGAGCGGGAGTCCTGTCCGGTCGTGCCACCAGACTCCAAGATCGAGATTATTGACCAATCCGTGATCTTGATATGTCAGCTGTCCCTCGTGGATGAGGAGGCCGGCACCGTAGCGTCCTTCCACCACGGCGCCGAGGATTTGGTCAAATGGGAGGACGGCATACGAGAATTCGCCGATGCAGACCTTCAGCGCGAGATACGCGGTGGTCAGTGTCCCCGGGATGGCGATGGTCTCGCGGCGGAGCGCCTCCGGGCTCAGCGGTCTCTGCGAGACCACGATCGGCCCGTACCGCCGCCCCATGCTCGCCCCGTGGGAGAGCAGGGCATACCTGTCGGCAACATAGGCGTACGCATGGAGCGACAAGGCGGTCACGGGGAGCTTCCCCTCCATCGCCCAGCGATTGAGTGTCTCGATGTCCGTGAGGACATGACGGAACTCCAACTCGCCGGTCTCGATCTTGCCCGCCGTGACGGCGTAGAACATAAAGGCATCGTCCGCGTCCGGGCTATGCCCCACCTCAATCAGCGTTCGGGGTTCACGGTTCATAGTTCACCGTTGCTGATTCTGTTGCACCAGCACCTTCGGCCCCTCGCTCCGGGCCTCCCGCGGCGACCCTGAGCGGCGCCTTACGGCCTGGGTCCCTCCGTGTTCACGATCCCTGCAAAGAGGCCCGGCACGGATCGCGCCTCGGTTTCCCAGGCCGTCGCCTGCCGAGGGTCCCCGCCGCTCCCGGCAATGTCACTCGGGGCCTGCAGGTGCTGCCCAAGCAAGCCGGGTCCCTGCGGGAGGGCGAGGGGAGCTGGGCCTGGACCCGGCGGAACTTGGTTTGCGGGCGGCCGGGGTCCCGCCGCCGGAGCGAAGCGCAGGTGGGGGTGGCCATCCTGGTACCCCACGATTCGCTCGGCGCGGAAGTACGAGGCTGCACCAGACCGACGCATGGAATTGTTCCGCCGGGGAAGACCCACTCCCCGAGCCCTGCCGGACTGAGCTACGCGAGGGGCCGAGGGTGCTGGTGCTGTTTCGCCAACGATGCGAAGGCCTTTCCCCGAGCCGTGCCATTCACCTGATCGTGTCGCCCGGCTGCATCTCGATCACCTTGAGTCCCCGAATCCCTTTGGTCAATGCCTTGAGCTCTGCGGGAGTCCCCGTCAGGGCCGGGAAGGTCCCGTAATGCATCGGGATCGCCCACTTGGGTTTCAGGAGCTTGCAGGCGTAGGCCGCCTCCCTCGGAGACATAGTGAAGAGTCCTCCGATGGGAAGAAAACAGAGCTGAGGCTTGTAAAGCTCGGCAATGAGGCGCATATCGCCAAAGACGGCGGTATCCCCTGAATGGTAAAAGGTAAAGCCGTTCTCCAACCTCACCACATACCCGGCCGCCGACCCGCCGTAAACAATCCTCCCGTCGGTGTCCTGGATCCCGGAGCTGTGGAAGGCCTGAACCATCGTCACGCTGATCCCGTCAACCTCCTGGGTGCCCCCCATGTTCATCGGGCGGGTGTGCCCGACGCCCTGGCCTTCGAGCCAGGCGGCAACTTCGTAGATTCCCACCACCTTCGGTGAATGGGCCCTGGCAATCGTGACCGCATCCGCCATGTGATCGAAGTGGCCGTGGGCGATCAGGATGAGATCAACCCGGTCCACCTTCTTCAGATGCTGCGGGCATGCCGGGTTCCCCGTGACCCAGGGGTCGATCAGGATGTGCTTCCCTTTGGGGCTCACGATCTTAAAGGTGCTATGCCCGTACCAGGTGATCGACAAGTCCTTCTTGAGGATCATGGCTCATCCCTCCCTGAACAGCAATGACGAAGGAAAAGCTGTAGCCGATCATCAGAGTGTAGTCGAAGAACCCTGCACCGAGAGTTCTCAGGACGCGTCACCGAGCAGGGGGAGGATCTGACGCGTCTTGACCTGGAGGAGCCCGTGCTCCGTCAGCCTCACAGCCGGGATGGCGGTGAAGGTAAGGGCTTGAAGCGTCAGGATGGGATCATCGACAGCAGAGCCGATCCCTTTCACCACCTTCTTGATCCGCGCCATCTTCTCGGCAAGGACGTGAACGGGCTCTTCGCTGATGATCCCCCCGACCGGCATCGGAAGCTCTTCGACCACCTTCCCGGCCACCGCCAGGACGAACCCGCCACCAATCTCAACGAGCCGGTTCAGCACGAAAGCGATATCGGCATCGCTCGCCCCGATCGCCACCAGATTGCTCACGTCCCAAGAGATGCTCGAGGCGAGCGCCCCATCCCTCAGCCCAAAGCCTTGTACAAAGCCGACCGTCTTGTGTCCGAGACCCCTCCGATCCAGCACCGCGGCCTTCAAAACATCCTGTTTGGGATCAGCGATCACCCGGCCCCCCTCCACCGGGAGGGAAAGCGTCATCTCTTTCGTGACGATCGGACCGGCAATCCCGACGACCCGAACCTTGACCCATCCGCCCAAACGATCGGCCGGGACCTGGAGATCAGCCGTCGTGAACGACGGTGGAAGCGCGGGTCGAGGAAGAACCTCCCGGACCCGAGGATTTCCCTTGATCTCCACCAGACACCGCCCCTCCCGCGCGATGACCTTGCCCTTGCTGATCACGACCTCTGGCTCCATACGCCTGAGATCCGGAATTACCAAGACATTGGCATATCTGCCAGGTGCCAGGCCCCCCACGAGGTGGTCGATGCCGAAATGCTCCGCGCAGGTCAGCGTGGCCGCCCGGACCGCCGACACCGGGTCGACACCCACTTCGATCGCCCGGCGAACGACATGGTTCATGGATCCCCGGCCGAGAAGATCATCGGGCCACACGGTATCGGTGACCAGGATCAGGCGGCGGAGATTGACCCCGGAAGGAATCACCCCGCTCAGCGCACCCACGTCATGACGGACCGATCCCTCCCGAACCATGGCGTGGACCCCGAGACGGAGCCGTTCGATGACTTCCTCTGCCGTGGTCGGCTCGTGACACGAGCCGATCCCGAGGCTGAGGTATTGCTGGAGCTTCCACCCGCGGGCGCCCGCGGCATGGCCCTCGACCTGTTTTCGAAGGGAACGGGCCTTTTCGATCAAGGCGAGGAGGTCAGGGCGGTGATCTAATGCCAGATGCCAGTAGACCTCTCCAAGCCCCAGCACCAGAGGATGCTCCAAGAGATCTGCCACCTCTTGCGATGAGATGACCGGCTGCCCATCGCCCCGGTCAGAGCAGAGGAACGAGATGCAGGGCGCCGTGGTGTAGACCAGGATCGGTAGGTCCTCGAGACCCGCGAGGAAGGCACGAAAGGCGGCTGCCCCGGCCACGTTCGCTGCATGGACCAGCTCGGTGATGACGGTGGTCAGTCCCTGCGGCACGGCCGCGTGCAGGAACTCGTGCAGGCTTTGGATGTAGTCCAGATGGGTGTGACCGTCAATGAGGCCGGGGGTGAGATACCGACCTTTCGCCTCGAGCATTTCGGTTTCGGGGCCGATGGCATGGCTGAGATCGTGCCCCACGGCGACAATCCGCTCCCCCCGAACGGCCACGCCCCATCCTTCGAGCAGCTCCCCGCTATAGACATTGAGGAGCGTCCCTCCCCGGATCACCAGATCCGCCGGGCCTGCACCCTTGTGAAGTGGCGTCCCCACCAGCCCCCCGGAAAAAGAAGACCCCGGGACCCGGAAATAAGCATCCTCAAGACCCCGGGGGTCGAACCTTCAGTTCAGCATGCCGATCAGGCGATGCAGCTCGCGCCGCGCCCCCAGGTGATTGGCATCAAACTGGAGCGCCTTCCGGAGCTCGGCGATGGCCTCGGCAATCTTCCCATTCTTGGCGCACACGCGCGCCATGTTGATGTGGGGATAGTGGCGCGGTTCGTACCGCTTGGCCTGCATCGCCTTCACAAGCCAGGGAATGGCCGCCTCGTACTCCCCCTTCTCCATGAGGTAGACCCCGATGTCGTTATAGGGGTTTCCAAAATCGGGGTCGATCTGGATGGCGACCTCGCATTCTCGAATGGCGTCGTCGATCTTGCCCTGAAAGCTGTACGCCCACCCGAGAAAGGTATGCGCCTCGGCCGTGGGGTAGAGCTCGATCGAGCGGTGATAGCTCTCGACAGCAGCATCCAGGTCGCCACTCATCTGATGGCGATAGCCTTCCTGGAAGAAAAACTCTGCCTGTTCGAGACCGGCAGGATCCACCATACAAGCTCACCTCGTTCCTATCACCGATAGCGAGTCACTAAGATCTTTCGTTACCACACGCTTCGGGCGCTGTCAAGGTCGTGCGACTGGGTGGAGCAGCACCTGCAGGCCCCTCGCTCCCGACCCGCTGACCGATGACGGATCACCGACGACCGTTAAAACCAAGAGGTTCTTTCTGTCATCGGTGATCGGTCCGCGGTCAACGCGATATTTCCCCCACCTGCGCCTTCGCCAACGGGTCCTGTCGTCGGCCACCCCATCCGTCCTCGGAGACTTCACGCACCATTCCATCAAGAAAGAAGCAGCGGTGGCGAAATTCTCCTCCGGGCGGATGGGCGCCCGGCCTCCGCCACCCGTTGCCCTCCCGACAACCCCGGCCTTGCTTGCTGAGGCAGCACCTG
>Ga0209322_10000307_pt1 | contig 28048 bp, 30 predicted proteins | sample Rifsed19ft1_FD_184013 | JGI IMG/M metagenome (GOLD analysis project Ga0209322, IMG submission 184013) | Soil microbial communities from Rifle, Colorado, USA - sediment 19ft 1 (version 2) | ecosystem: Environmental > Terrestrial > Deep subsurface > Rock core/Sediment | place: Rifle, Colorado... | reverse complement strand
CCCATAAGCTTCAAGGGTGTGTTTGGGTCAGGTTTGCTGCCGTTGACTGAGCATGGGCCCGTGGTCCAGCTGGTTAAGACGCCACCCTCACATTGAAGGAGAACGGTGGAGATCCCCGGTTCGAACCCGGGCGGGCCCACCATAGACACTTGATATCGTTCATAGATCGTGTGCGAGCGCCTAATGCTTCTGGGAAGGGAATCTGAACCCTTCTCGTGTGTGCGTACTTGAAGCTGGTTACATGTCTAAGGCGACTTCGAAGTTCTCGCCTACTTTGAGCTTGTGCCATTTACGGTCGTAGTGTACGTTCCGCATACTCCTGATGCGAAAGAGGTCTTTCGTTTCTTCGCTAGCCTCCTCAAGTTTGAAGTCGACTACGCCATCATAAGCCGCCTCCAGGTTCTTGTATACCCATCCACTGTGCAGGTCGCGGATTATCGCGTCCACTGTACAACCAATGCTTCTACCTGCAGGTATGTTTCGAGTGAGCATGAATTCCACCCATGCTTTTTCATCGTTGAACCTGGCCAGGGATGAGTAGTTGTCCATGATCGCCAAGACGCCCGCCGAGATTCCTGAAGGACCCGAAGGGCCAGGGGTTATGCGTTTCATCAATTTGGAGAACTCAATACTCAGATCTTGAACTTTCAACGAATCCACCGTCAAGTTTTCTCCAGACCTCTGGCCTAACGTTGCCGTGTACCAATCCCAAACCTCGAGCCTCCCTTCTTTTTCGAGTGGTTCTGGTTTCAGTCCGAGCATGTTGAACTGAGAGCGGATAACTGTTGGCGGTCTCAGTGTTGCGTTGTAGGCTACCGTACCTCCTGCTCTGAGCCAGCCCGCAGCGATGGTGATAGACGCGTTGAACCACTGCGATGCAGGATCAAACTCCACTAGAAGATTGCTTCCCAACGGGACTGGGCCGGTTGTCAGGTCTTCGATTAGAGGGATTCGAGGCACGGCAGGTCGCTTAGAATTAGGTTCACATCAAGTTGTGGATTTCGGTCGTCTGTGGCTTTCCGTGTGTGAGTTTGCTGGTGCAGGCTTATACAGAAGTCCACATCCGCAGTGGCTGGGGCTTTCTGTAAGGCTCTCATGTTCAGCATTCGATTTTCGTGAGGAGTCGATGATACTCGCCTTCGGCACTCAGCTGTACTCCGTACTTTGCGAAATAACTCCCTAGGTTCTCGAGATCGCGCAGAAGAAGAGGTTTTGCTTCCTCAAGCCGAATGTGTCGGTCTACGTTCGAGGAGAAGTCTACTGCCTGCGGGAAGTCAATCACAAAAAGTCGGTCGTTCCAGTAGAGTAGGTTATACTGTGAAAGGTCGCCGTGGACGATAAAAGCCTCTAGAAGCCTCTCGACTAGGTCGATCGCGTGCTTCGCCACTTCCTCGGGTCGATCCAACTCAACGTCCTTGAGCAATGGTGCTTTGGCTTCGCCGCCAAGAAACCGCATTGTAAACATGTTATCAACCCGCCTGGCTGGCGTGGGCACTGGGACGCCGGCTCGGTATGCTTTCTGAAGGATCGTGAACTCTCTGGCCGCGATTGCGCCCATGCGATCCACCGCATATCCCATGACGGCCTTCTTCTTGTGCGGAGTCCTGTGCAACCTGTACACTTTCAAAACGAGAGGTGCCTCATTCCAGAGCCCAAGGTAGACATCAGCCTCCTTGCCAGTGCCCAACATCGCGACAATTTCGTCGACTAGACCATTCTCGATAGCGTCCGCTGTGACGGTTTCGAGGGAGACCTCCTTCACCTCGACGTATCGACTTCTTCGGCCCGCCCGGAGTTCTCTGCGTTTCCAGAAACTCCGCGCAGACGCTAACTCTCTTTCCGACATCTTTCACATTCACATTTATCGGATTCATCCTGGAGTCCATGGCCAACTCACTGTCCAGTAGACTCCTATTTGCACCAATGAAAACAGGGAGCGATACTTTGCCTAAGCTAGGCAGTCGGAAGGCTCGGGCAAGAACTCCTGCAGTACAACATCAATCATACCCGCAAACCTCCTGAATGGCACGGTGAAGACGCTTCGAGATATTAAATCTATACCCGCCCACCATACCTGAGTATTAGCTCTGACGCTTTGCCTGCCCGCTGAGGAGAATGAGAGCGAGCGTTCGAAAGTTCTGTGTGGATGATTCTGCGATGAATGAGATAGATGTTGTCGGTGGGAAAGCATTGGGCTACTTCAATGCTGGACACCATTGTGCTCCGAGCGTGCTGCTGGCCATGGGTTTGCCGAGCAAATATGGAAATAACGCCTCAAATGCAAACGCTGAAGAGGTAAACATCGCATCAATTGGTTCCAGGTGTTTCAGCATGAAAACAAGAATCGCAATCGGTGCAATCGTGGGTGGAGTGCTCATCACTCTACTAACAGGCTTGGTCCGCAACACTCCTGTAATGCTTGTCGGCGCAGAACACTATGGATACCCACTTGCCTGGCTTACTCGTCTGATAATAGCTCCCGAATACTTCCCTTGGCAGGTTGACTATGTGAATCTCGTTGTCGACTTCATTGTATGGGCTGTCATCGTCGGCGTAATCCTGTTCGCGCTGATAAAGCGGAAGAAGTGAAGTCGAAAGGAATCTACTTCAGCTTCAATGTCTCGGTTGAGGTTTACCGGGTAGATCTTCCTCCGATCCCTGCCGAGGAGGAGGTTCTTCATCAGGGCCTGGCCGACCGATCCCTCGCTTTCTGAGGCTCCGATAGCTGCCACGGTCTTAGGGTTCAGCATCTTGTCGATAGTGGCCAACTTTCTCTACGTCCTAAGACTTCCCTTGGGAAGGATGCGCGAAGCTCGTTCCAGGTAATCACCACGTATGAATTTCCGGCACGAGAATTTCGCGCAGGCAATAAAGAAATCCATGGATCGCCGTCCAGAATCTGACTCTACAAGAAGGCTTGTAGATAGGGATAAATGGGATGGGAAAGAGGCTTTCAGAGTTCACATTGGAACGAATCGCGATAGGTTTCAATCCCACGATAAGCGCGGGCGAAGCGGCGGAGTATGCACGCCTTGCCGAGCAGAAAGGATTCGAATCATTCTGGGTACATGAGAACCCGTTCATCAAAGACGCAGTTTCCCTTCTGTCAAGCGCCATATTTGCAACGAGTAAAATACGAGTTGGTTCAGGTTGCGTGAGTGTGGTAACCCGCCACCCTCTATTGACCACAACATCTTTCGTTGCTCTCAATGAAATGTCGGGAGGAAGAGTAGTGATGGGCGTAGGTCTCGGGGGCTTCCCATGGTTACCCAAGATAGGAGTGAAAGTTTTTCCAGTTCAAGAAACAAAGCCTCTCAGACGAATCAAAGAATTCCTCACGATCACCAACGGGCTCCTGGATGGAGAAGCGGTTACTCTCGATGGAGAGTTCTTCAAGGTTAGCGACCTGAAGCTGGACTCCAAGCCATCCCGGAAACCCTCAATCTACCTCGCCGCTTTCGGGCCGCGCCTGTTGTCCATGGCTCCCGGCTTAGCCGATGGAGTAATCATTTCGCCAGCGGTCATGACGCCTGAGATCACGGCACCGAAGGCGAAACTGGTCAAGGAAGCGGCTAAGAACAAGAAGGTCGACATAGCCTCATACATCCTAACCACTGTGTCAAAAGACGAGGCTGAAGCGCGAAAACTCATGAAGTCATACTACTTCGTACTCTACCAGGTCTCGGAGGTTTTGAGACCTGAAGTCTTCGAACCCTACGGTCTCAAAGAGAAAGACCTCGAGCCGATCAAAGAGGCATGGAAAAGGAAGGATTTCGCAGCTGCAGCGAAAGCCATGCCTGACGCAGTTATCGAGGCTCTAACAATAACTGGTAATCCGGACCACTGCCTAGAACGATTGAACGACTATCGAAAGGCAGGCGTGGAGCTCCCGATACTCATGCCGATTGGCGATGTCAAAGCCGCGATGGAGACTTTCGGCTCAAACTAATGCAAGAGTTGAATGATGAGCGTCTTTTTGGTAGTACGCCGTGCCCCCAGACAAGTTCAGACTTGCATCACTTTCACTCATAATCGCCGCCATCTTGTGGATCCTGGTTTTTCTAGTTCAGCCGTTCGATTTCTGGATAATGCTGGCTTCTTCAACCCTGATTCTGTTGCTGATCTCCGTTCTGATCAATCGCAGTAAATGGGATGCAGAGATCAATGTGCGAGTGGTTGTGTATGGCGTGCTCAGCGCGGTTCTATTGTACGGATTCTTTTACTTGGGATTCCAAGTTACAAAATCGAACCCGATGTTAAGCGAAGGCGTGAGTCGAGTTTACGAGCTTCGCTCCTCTGTACCGAGTATTTTGATCGGCTCAATGTTGGTTTTCCCCATAGGTCCAGGAGAGGAGATCTACTGGCGCGGGTTGATACAACGAAGATTTGCAGAGAGGCTCGGAGCCAACACGGGTCTCTTGACAGCCGCGACCGCGTATGCGCTTGTTCATTTGCCGACGCTGAATCCTCCCCTGATTCTAACCGCCTTCATTGGCGGCCTCGTTTGGGGATATCTCTACAAAGTGACCGGTAGTATCGTCCCTGCCGTCATTTCGCACGTGCTCTGGGATTTGCTGATCTTTGTTGTCGCTCCATTGAACTAGCCAACTGCCAATCCGAGAGCGAGCAATACTCCGAAGATTACTGACAACGCGAAAGTGGTTTGAGTCAGTTTCACATAATGCAGAGGCGATTGCGCAGGCGTCGCGTAGAGCTTTGTCTGCATAATGAATAGTGGGAGTGTCAAGAAAACAAGCAGCGTAGTTATCGGCATGAGTTTGCCAAGAGCAGCCGCGAGCACAACCGCATAAGAAAGTAACGTGAGGATCAGAGCTGTGGTCATCGCAGGTTTTCGTCCCACGGTCACGGTGAAGCTTCTCTTCCCCGCTTTCACGTAAGGGTCGTAGAAGATCTGGTCGTGATTGATTAGAACAGATGTGGTCAATAGTCCGAGGGGCATGCCCGTGATGAGTGAGAGTGTCGATACGTAGCTGGACTGGACATAGAAGCTACCGATTACAGGCAGCACTCCAAAGGACAGGAAGATTCCAATCTCACTTAATCCTAGTCCACGATATCCGAGCCTGAGAGGTGGTGCAACGTGGAAGTACGCAAAGAAAATCCCCACTGCACCCAACAGGAGCACAAGAGGTCCGGCCAGCATTGTCAGATACAAGCCGACAAGGATTGTGACTGAGAAGAAGAGGTAGGCAACGAGCTTCGCGTGCCCGAATGTTATGAATCCTCTCGGTAGCGGTTTCCATCCTCCAAAATCGGGAGGGAACATGCTGTTGGAGACTACATCAACGCCGCTCGCGTAGTCGTATGCATCATCGATAGTGTTTGCCGCCAAATGTGCCGTGATGCTCCCCAGCACCACTAACCCGAATGTTAAGACGTTGAACGCCCGATCAGTCCACCAAGCCAGAACGCTTCCAACGAGAATGGGTGAGAGGATTACTGGGAGGAATTGTGCTCGGCTCAGGCGGAAGATTCGTGCAGGAAGTGACATGTCACGACTCTCCGATTTCGATTCGTGAAAATCCTAAATTATTGAGTGGGTGTGACCGTGCCGTTGCGGGGTAACTTCAGTTGAAGTATGCCCGAGTAGTTCACGGCTTGACCGTTGTCGATCTTTACGTGGTCGCCTTTCTGAACCGGTTTGGTTAAGTTCCGATAGTTATATCTCACGAATGTTCGACCTGTTTCGTCATCGAGAACCAGCATGAACTGGTTCATGTCGACGATCTTTCCCTCGATGTGGATATTTCTCATACCGTTCCGTATTTCATCTATTCTCAACCAAATCCGCTCCTAGAAACCTGCAGCTCAGACTACTCTTGGGATTTTGTTTAGTCCAGCTAGGGGTTCCGTTGCTTCGTCTCCTCCTTCTTAGCTGGATTGCCTTCACGGCGCCAGTACCAGAACATGCTCTTCAAGAATAGTCACCACCGCAAGGTCCCGATTTTCTCATCCAGATAGAGAGAATAGGTCAATCGGTTATGTAATCTTCTCGGTTTACGCTTGGGTATTGCTTCATTTCGGTCATAATCAGGTTTTTGGCATCTATTTGTGAAAAACGGGTCATAGAAAGAGCGGATAGAGTCGCTGAGCGATTAGTATAGCTTTATTTACGTTCATGAGCCCTGTAGTCGCCAGTACGCTTCGGATGCTATTTCTGAGTGCTATCTGGTGCGTAACTAACTAGGAAAGTGGTGTTAGTAGAGTATGAGTGAAGAAGGAAGATTTGGCGGCCGAACTATGTACAAGGTCACTTGTTCGGACTGCGGTGCTGAAACCGAAGTCCCGTTCAAGCCAACGCAAGGTCGCCCAGTCTATTGCAGGAATTGTTTCCAGAAGCACAGACGTTACTAGACTTAGAGCGATAGTAACCGATTCCATCTTTTCTTTTCATCTTTTATTCCTCCATCACGCACAATGCGGGATGTGAGTGTGGTTCCGGTTTGGAATTTGATAATGTCGTTTTAAAACGAAGAATGGTTCGCAATTTCCAGCGAAAAGGGGTACCAATCGAGAAAGTGGAAAAGATACTGACCCTCGTCCAGCATGCCCCTAGTGCAGGATTCAGTCAAGGTTGGGCATATGTTGTGGTAACGGGCGCACAGGCGAAAAGGAAAATCGGGGAAATACAGGGTGAGCAAGATTTCTACTCAGATCGATTTCACAAATTCGTTTCCGAAGCTCCAATGCTGATCGTGGCTTGTGTGAGTGAACAAATCTACCATGAACGGTATCAGGAACCTGACAAGCTTAACGAGGATGGGACTGAGATCGAGTGGCCGGTTCCCTACTGGCATTTCGATATAGGCTGTGCATGCATGCTCATCTTCCTATCAGCCGTCAACGAAGGACTGGCAGCGGCGTTTACCGGTGTATTTCGAGTTGACGATATGAGAAAATTCCTCGGAATCCCAGGACATTTCCAACCTGTGGGAGTGATCTCGATTGGTTATCCGGCGGAAGATGTCAAATCGCCTTCCCTCAAGCGAGGTCGAAAACCATTCCAGCAAGTGGTTCACTACGAACGCTGGTAGGCTCGTCGACTGTCCAGTCCAAGCTTCGAGGCTAGAATAACTTGTAGACTGGCGAGGAGAGACAAGTGACTCCTCCATCGCCCTTGTGAAACTCGGACACTTCAACTTCGACGGGGGTATAGCCAGCAGTTCTTAGTTTGTTTGCGACGTTCGGAAAGCCAGTCGGAATGACCACCTTGCCTTCGCCAACATACAATGCGTCACAGGCATAGGCGTCCTCTTTCGGGATCTTAATAAATCGAAACTCGGGAAACGCCTTAGTGTCGACCAATTCTGGAGCTATGATCATAGTTCCCTTGTTCAGGTAGGAGCATCCGCAGAGAAGATGAAACAGTTCAGTTTTGACGGGCTTCACGGTGATTCCGCTGAGATGCGTGGCCAATTGCCGGATCCCATCTGCGTTTGTTCGACTCGATTCTCCAACGAAAATTCCCCGGTCGGTCACCACAATGTCGCCTCCCTCCAACGTGCCCGGAGGATCCACGTAATGCAACTCGCCAACCTTGTCCCCGTGACCGCTTAGAGCACTAACAAGCGCCCTCTCCTCACCACTACGGCTCTCTTCGCAAAATCTGCCAATGATCGCGTCGCGAATCCCGAGAAGTGCAGGGTCTTGCATGAAGACTGAATCGGGGAGGACGTCGAGCGGCGCCAATTCAATAACCTGGACCCCTGCCTCTTTCAAGACCGAAACGTATTGACGATGTTGTTGTTTGGTGAGGGCAACGTCAATCTTGTTTCGATCAGGGTTGGTGGAGACACAGTCTACATAGGTCTCCGAAGGTTGCCGAACGAATACTAAATCGAAAAGCCTGTCCATCTTTCACCACAGCCCGCCGATTTCATTTTCCGGAGCATGGCGACAGATACAATTATTTCCCCGCAAATTAACAGCACCGATTCCTCGTCGAAAGTTGATGCAGATTGGTTAATGTCAGAAATCTGTTGGAATACAATGCTGAAGTGAGGCACCGATACCTAGCCGCTCTCGCCAGACTACCCTGGGATGAGTTCGTAAAGAACCGAGAAGCAAGCTGGCATTCTCTCCGAAACATCTTCATTCACACTATGGGCGCCATCGACCATTGGCTGGACTTCCTACAAAACGAAAAGCTATGCACCAACAGGAAGTTCGATGACTACAAGAGCATGGTTGATGTGCAGGCCTACATGGAGCATGTGGAGGGCCGCATGCGCAAGTATCTCGACTTAGTACCGCCTGATGGGCTCGTGGAGAAGTATAGGCTCACTAACGATATAGGCGAAGACATTGAGGTAACCGCCGAGGACATCCTCATTCACGTCTTCGAAGAAGAGGTCCACCATAGATAAACATCGAGCCGCCCCTCATGGGATGGAAGTACCTCTAGCTGAATCATTCTTTGTTTGAGAGAATCCTTACATGAGCAGACCGCAACTCTAGACCGACCTTCTCATGAAGCACATACTTGATTTCTACAAGTACAATAGCATTGTAAGAAAGAAGTATCTGGACGCGATCGATGGACTCTCCTGGGAAGAAATCACGAAGGATCGAGGCGCGTCCTACCCATCGATCAGAGACATCTTCCTTCACGTCCTGGACGCTTACCGATATTGGTTCGAATTCGCGATCAGTGGACTCAAGGTCAGAGAGTACAAGGATGTGGATCCTTCTGATTTTGGAGATGTGACGGAGATGAGGAAATACGAAGAGCAAGTGGACTCGTTGGTAATGAGACTCGTTCGGGGTTTGCGGAATGAGGATCTCGCTAAGGTTTACACAGTACACAGTACAGAGCCCGATGACCCTGAAACCGTACAGATCTCTATGGAGACGATCCTAATGCACATGATAGAGGAGGAGCTGCAGCATAGAGGCGAATTGAACTGCCTATTCTGGCAGGCGGACCACGACCCACCCATCACTGGGTTCGGTCACCAATGACTTACCTATTCTTGAATCCTAGGGAAATTGGACAGATACTCAGCACCTTTGCTAGTATCCAGCACATCATCCTCTATGCGGACGCCGCCAAACTTCGGGCTGTAAATTCCAGGCTCAACGCTATGAACCATCCCGGGCTGCAGCAGATCCTTGGATTCTATGTGCAGCGCGGGAATTGGCTCGTGTACTCCGACCCCAATTCCATGTCCAAGACGATGTACCAAGTATCCCCCAAGGCCATGACGCTGGATGGTCTCTATGGATATTCGAGCAATTTCGGCAGCGCTTACTTGCGGTTCGATTGATGAAATCGCAGTCCGCTCAGAATCGAGCACAGCTTCAAGCAGCAGTTTTTGTTGTTTGCTAGGTTTGCCGACAACGAAGGTTCTAGTGGTATCGGAGCTATACCCATCAGCGACGACATCGAGTTCGAGCATGACAAGATCTCCACGCCTCAGTTTACGGCGACTATTGCCGACAACGTACTTGTAGCCTTCAGCCGTGGTCGGGCCGGAGGCTACGAAGGCACAAGCCACGACGCGATGAGCCCGATTCTTCAAAACGCCTTCAATTACGATTTCATGCTCAATCTTAGCTGATAATTCGATCTCCGTCAATCCAGCTCTAAGGTTGTCGCGGAAGATTTCGAGGCCAGTGCGCGCTATTTGGTTTGCTTTCTTCAGGGCTTTGACTTCTTCTCCTGTCTTTATGGACCTGGCCTTCGTGAGTAGAGGAGATGCATTCTTCAGGTTGTATCCGGTGAGTTTCTGCCGCAGAATGTTGAGGGTTCTCTCGCCGATCACGTTCATCTCATATCGGAGTGGTGTCCCGAGGATGAGCTCCCACTCCTCCTCTACACCTATCGTCCCAGAACCTACCCCTAAGTCCAACAAGGTCTTGTGGACCATGTCCGTCCCGACTTCAAGGCTACTCCCAAGGTGTTCGAAGTTCTCCCATTTGTACAGTCTAATGTCCGAAACCCAAGTGGGTGGTACCGTCTCGCCGGCGGGGTGGATGAGGATCGGATCCGTATCAAGAGGGAACACGAGGTACGTGAGGCCTCGTCCGCACCATGCCCCTGAAAGATAAGTTACATTTTCGGGGATACGTAGCACAAGCGCGTCAAGCCTTTGCTCACGCATTGCCTCGCGAACACGGCTGAGTTTTATTTCATCACGTATCAATCTGAGGACGTCCCGAACCGCTTGTGGTTCCGGTTAGGTTAAGAGATTTTGCAGCGCGAAGCTTAGTTCGCCTACCAACAATAGGGTAAAAGGAAAGTTCCCCATTATTCTAGATGGTCCCATTGTGAGGCACTGGGCATGGAAGAACGTGTCATTGAAATGCCCGAAGAGTGGGGCGGAATAATCCCTACAGAGGTGTTCATCGAGGAAGGCAAGAGGATCGCTGATGAGGCAACCAGGCGTGGGATTCCGCTCAGACTACTTGGGGGCGTGGCAATACGCTTCCACTGCGTCGAATTCTTGGATTTCGCCAAGAGTCTCGTTCGTCTGGGCGAGGGTCAACAGGAATACACAGACTTAGACTTCATGTCATATTCGAAGTTCCGGAAGAAAATGAAAAATTTCTTCGCTGAATTGGGATACTCAAAAAGACCGCCTACGATGTCCAGTGCAGCCACGCAACGCCAGATCTACTTCCACCCAAAAGGTTGGTTCTACGTTGACGTGTTTTACGATAAGCTTCTCGCTGCCAACCATCCGCTCGACTTCAGGGACCGTCTCGATCTCGATTCTCCGACCATAACTCCGACTGACATGTTGCTTGAGAAGGTGCAAATCGTGTTCCCGGATGAGAAGGATGTGAAGGATGCCATGTTGCTTCTCCGAGCTCACGAAATCTCACCGCAGGAAGAGAAGAACAAGATAAACGCCAGATTTATCGCAGGAAAACTTGCTTCTGATTGGGGTTTCTGGTACACTGTCACAACCAATCTGAAAGGCTTGAAACAGTACGTGAGCGACGATCAGAGACTCAGTTCCGATAATAAGCAGGACCTCACCTCAAAGGTCGATGCCCTTCTAGCGACCATTGAGAAAGAGCAAAAATCCACAGGCTGGAAGATGCGCGCCGTAATTGGCACAAAGAGAAGATGGTACAATCCAGTAGAGACGACTGAGACGGTGGGCGAGTTCGGGATTTGGAAGTTGCGCGAAAGCAAATAGCCGAGGCACCCTCCTGTGGATTCCTAATCATCTTTTCAATGGACCATGAGGCTGGTCGGAGTTTCCGATATACAAATCGGAGATAGTGATTACGAAAACTCATGATCACTATGTTGCGTGAGGCATTTACAGAGTACACGAAGCGCCTCGGTGGCTAAAGCGAAGATTAAGCCGCTCTTGTTGCAGGTCGGTCCTACAACTGTTTATATCAGCCTCAATCTGCGATACGACCTTCCATCCGGAAGTCTATTGCAATGGAGGACCTGCTCCAGTACCTCACCAACAAAGCACGCGACCTGGGTGTCCAGTACACTGATTCCAGGTTTCAAGATGTTAAACAGACTTTGATCACTGCCGAGAACGGCTCTCTCCGAAGCTATGAATCAGACCGGTCGTTCGGGGTAGGGATTAGAGTTCTAGTTGACGGTGCTTGGGGGATTGCTTCCTCAACGATCTTAGACAGAAAGGTTCTCGGACAGAAGGTGTCAGAAGCGGTCAGGATGGCTAAGGCCGCAAGAAAACTAACAGCATCAACACGGCTTGCGAAAGTGAAACCTGTTGAAGCAACATTCAAACTTCCCATCAAGATCGATCCGGATAATATTCCTCCCGATGTGAAGGTCAAGGCTCTTCTGGAGGCGAACAAATCAGGCCGTTCAGGGGCTGGCATCAAGAACTCTTTCTCACGTTTGGGGTTTCTGCGTGATGTTCGAATGTTCACATCCTCTGAAGGGGCGAAGATTAAGACAGATATCACAACTTGTGGGTTCAGCCAATCGAGCGTTGCAGAAGCAAATGGTTCGATGGAGCGCGTTCCTGAGCAGCGATCTCAATGCGCAGGGTACGAGTTCATAGAAGATGGTGACTGGAACACCTTTGCAGGTGAGGTTTCTCAGCTCGCTTCGAAAGCTGTCGCTGCACCCATGCCGCCTCCTGGAACACATGTAGCGATTCTTGACCCAGAGCTGATAGGCCTGTTTCTGCACGAAGCGCTAGGCCATGCATCTGAAGGAGACTTGGTGGTTTCAAAGGAATCTGTACTGGAAGGCAGGTTGGGTGATTCAATTGCGAGCGAATCGGTGACAATCTACGATGATGGTCTAATCTCAAGTGGCTATGTTGTCCCCTTCGATGATGAAGGAGTCCCGAAAACAAAGACAACAATCGTTGAGAAAGGCAGACTAGCAGGTTTCTTGCTCTCACGCGACACCGCACCAGAGCTGGGACTAGAGCCCACAGGCAACGCTAGAGCCCAGAGCTTTGAGCACAAACCCATTGTTCGTATGACAAACGTGTACATGCAACCCGGAAGCTACTCGTTTGACGAACTGCTCAGAGAAATCGATTATGGTTTTTACATTCGAGGACGAGGCAGCCTTGGCGGGCAAGTTGACGTAGGCGGAGGGACGTTCACCTTCCGAGCCGGGCCGTCATATCTGATCGAAAAGGGCGAGCTGAAGCATATGGTCCGGGCGGTCAGCTTGGCGGGGAAGGTTCTTGAAACTCTGAGAACCATCGACGCCATCGGGAAGGATTTCACAGTCACGACCAGCGTCTTTGGCGGATGTGGCAAGGACGGCCAAATGGCTAAGGTTGGCGACGGCGGCCCACATGTCCGACTTGGAAAACTAACCATAGGTGGAAGGACGGATTGAGTGACCTCCTCACCTCAGCCGAGACCGCTGTCAAACTCGCAATGAAGAAAGGCTTCGAGGAAGCAGAGGCCTTCACCAGCAAAATCACCAAGCAGGAAATAATCTACCGCGGCAGGATAGAGGCAACCAAAACCAACATAATAGCAGGACTAGGTATCAGAGGAATTGTTGACCAACGAATTGGATTCTTCTCGATCTCTTCTCTGGAACGTCGCGATATCGAGTATGCGATCGACCAAGCCTTCAAGATCGCTATAGCCACCAACGAAGATTCTGACTGGAAATCATTGCCACGCGAATACGGCAAAACCAGCGTTGAGAAGGTCGTGGACAAGAGGGTCGAGCAACTCACAGCAAAGGACCTTGTGAGCGAAGTTCGACTCGTTCTCGACACTGTCCGCGAGGTAGATCAGAGCCTCGAAGTCACCAGAGGGTACATCGCGACCGGCGTGTCATCGAATGCTATCGCAAACAGTCACGGTTGCAAACTCGAAAGAAAGGAAACCAATGCAGCTTCTTGGATTGCTGTGAAAGCCGGTGGGTCAAACGGAAAAGGAGTGAGTCACGAGTTTAGTCAATCGCGTCATTGGAGGGGCCTGAAGAATGAGCCTTTGGCTCGTTCAGTATCCGAGAGAGCGCTCAAGATGCTTCACGCCAAGACGGTTCCCAGCGGCAAGTTAAGCACGGTCTGGCGGAATGATGTCTTCGGAAGCGTGATTGATGCCATGTTGACCAGAATAATCACCGCAGACGCCATCCAGAAGAACCGTTCACCTTGGGCAGGAAAGATCGGAAAACCGGTGGCCAGTGAGCAAGTCTCCATCGTAGATGAGGGAACGATGGCTGCGGGGATTGGGACGAGGCACTTTGACGACGACGGTGTCCCACAGAAACGTGTGCCAGTGATCGAGAAGGGGATTCTCCGCGGTTTTCTCTATGATTGTTACACCGCTTACAAGGAGAATCGTAAGACAACAGGAAACGCCCACAGAGACTTTGGCACCTTCTCTTCTCCACCAAACTACATGAAAACACCCTCACCATACCCCAACAACTTGATCGTGAAGCCTCAAGGCGCAAGCCCTGACGAGCTCATTAGAGAAACGCGAAACGGACTTTACATCGTTGAGACGATCGGCGAGTGGTTGTCAAATCCCATTAGCGGCGATCTGAGCGCCACCGTGGCCAGTGGCTTCATCATCGAGAAAGGTGAGCTAGGGAGAGCTGTAAAAGGGATGATAGTGAGCGCTAATTTCTTTGACGTTCTGAGAGGAAGAATGGATTTGCGCGCTAACGATCTGGAGAACGCGGGACCGGTATATGCGCCCACGACTCAAGTTCTCGATATGACGGTTTCCGGCGAATGAAAAGATCAGAGTTGTTAGAATTTTCTTGACCCGAATCAAGATTCCGCTAGGGATTGGAAACCTGATCGAGGTCTTGGGAACCGGTTTCGCGCTCTACTTGATTTATGCCGCTTCTGAAATCAGCGATGTCACGTTCAGATTCCTTCTCTACCTGGTCTCTTGGGGCTGTCTAGTGTTCTTTCCTCATTGTCTAGCCCATTTCATAGTTGGCCGTCTGGTGGGCATTAGGTTCACCAACTACGCGATTGGCAAATCTGGCATTGCCAAAATTCGAATGCCTTTCATTAGTGCGATCGCATCCAAAGCTCCGCTTCTCACTGTGAAGGTCGATCGGACGTCCCTCAATGCTGCAAGTCGAGGTGGTCGTGCAGTGATGTTTGCATCGGGAGCCGCGACCTCAATGGTCCTGCCTTTCTTTGCGGCCGTAGCCTCTTTCGGACGTCTGCCGATGCCTCTGACCGTCTTCCTCATCGTTCTATCAGCTGCGAATCTTGCTTTCGATCTCTACTACAGTCCTAAAGCCGGGGACATATCAAGAATCAGAACTCATCATTGAGCTGATGTGGCTCGTGCCATTCCGAGTACCGCTTTAATATCCGCTCGACTTTCTGAGGTTGCAGTGTTTTGATGATGAATTACCGTCGACTAGGCAAAGCAGGAATCAAAATCAGCGAGTTATCTCTGGGCGCTTGGGTCACATATGGTGGGCAGGTCGGTGAGGACATTGCCATCAAATGTATGTCCGCCGCCTACGATGCGGGGGTCAATTTCTACGACAATGCGGAAGCCTATGCACGTGGAAATGCCGAGATCGTCATGGGCAACGTGATCAAGAAGCTGGGATGGCGTAGAGACGGCATTGTTGTTTCCAGCAAGGTCTTCTGGGGAGGCGACGGTCCGAACGATCAAGGGCTCTCGCATAAGCACATCTATGAGGCCTGCCGCAACTCCATGAAACGCCTACAGCTCGATTATCTGGATCTGTTCTTCTGTCACCGTCCGGATCCCAACACGCCTATCGAGGAGACCGTTCGAGCAATGGACGATTTGATTCACCAAGGGAAGATCCTGTATTGGGGAACCTCTGAATGGAGCGCGGCCGACATAATGCACGCGTATTCCGTTGCGAGAGAGTACGATTTGACGCCCCCAACAATGGAACAGCCACAGTACAACATGCTTCACCGCGATCGAGTCGAGAAGGAGTACTTACCGCTCTACAGGGAGATAGGGCTAGGCACCACGATATGGAGCCCCCTCTCCTCTGGACTACTCAGCGGCAAGTACAACGACGGAATTCCACCCGGAAGTCGTGCCACTCTCAAGGGATACGAGTGGCTGCGTGAATACATCATCACTCCACAGAACCTCGAGAAGGTGAAAAAGCTTCAGCCAATCGCAGCCCAATTGAATTGCACGCTAGCGCAACTAGCTTTGGCCTGGTGTCTGAAGAGTCCTTACGTCAGCACTGTGATCACAGGGGCCAGCCAGCCCGAGCAAGTGGTTGAAAACATGAAAGCACTTGAGGTTGCGCCAAAGGTCACCTCAGAGGTTATGGGGAAGGTGGAGGCGGTTCTCGGTAACAAGCCTCAGTTTGAAGAGGAATGAAGTCCCAAGAATGCAGGATAGCTCTAATCAGCCATTGAGTCTAGGAGTCCACGCAGTTTCCTGAAGTCCTCTTCCATCACTTTCTTCAGACTGAAAGTGTACAGCGCTGCGGCTGGATGATACATAGGGAAGTATGTGATCGAATCCTTCTCGAATGGTATTCCGTGCAGGGCGGTCACGGACTCATCTGAATCCAGGAAAGCCCGGATGGCTGAGTTGCCCATCGGACAGATCACCTTGGGTTGGATTAGCGAGATCTGACGTTCCAGGTATGGGCGGCAGGCTGCCGATTCGTCTTTTCTGGGTGGCCTATTGTTCGGTGGTCGACATTTGACCACGTTGGTAATGTAAACGTCATGTCTGGCCAGGTCTATCGACTGAAGAAGTTCGGTGAGAAGTTTTCCCGCGGCACCCACGAAGGGATGACCTTGAACGTCCTCCTGTTCCCCAGGGCCCTCTCCGACGAACATCACCTTCGCAGAGGCTGTTCCTTCTCCTGGCACTGCGTGCTTTCGGGTTTCGCAAAGCCGACATTTCGTGCAGATGAGAACTTCACTTGCGACCTTTTCAAGTGAATCTATGGAGTCCGTTTGTGTCTTCTCCGTTTTCGTTCAAGGGTTGGACTATTGCGCTTTGATGTCGGAGGCGCACGGTATATATGCCCGTTCCCGCTTCACGTAGCGAAATCGCTCGCACGTGAATTGATCATGCCGATCACTGACGTTGCCAAGAAGCAGCTCGCCCAAAAGGTCAGATTGCACTACAAGGTTTGCAGGACCTGCGGAGCACGTAACCCAGGAGCGTCCGATCGGTGCAGGAAATGCCACAGCCACAACCTACGCTGGAAAAAGCGCGAACTCGGAGCCAAGTAGAACTTAACCCGAAAAAGCAGGTGGGATAGTGAATCGGTTGCTTAGGAGATTCCCATCTGAGCTTTTGCTTCTTCGCTCATTTTGTCGGGGCTCCAGGGCGGGTCAAACACGAGATCAACTTTGGCGTTCTTAACCCCGTTCAATGTTTTGAGTTTCGCTTTCACTTCGTCAGCAATCATTCCCCCCATCGCGCACCCGGGAGCTGTCAGTGTCATTTTTATTCCCACGTCCCCGTCCTCCAGTATGTTTATGTCGTATACCAATCCCAAGTCCCAGATGTTGATGGGAATCTCCGGGTCGTAGCAATCTTTGAGTACGGTAACGATCTCTTCTTTCGAAACCAATCTACGATTCACCTCCGCGACTGAGCGCGTTTGATTCTCTTTCTGAGGGACTCTGCATTTCTCTTCCCTATTAATCTTAGTCTGTTGACTTTAACCTCGACTCGTCACTCTTTCTGAACCGACCAGGCTATCGGCATTGTTCCGGGTGTAGGTTCAAGGAGTTTGGTTGCGTTGACTCTGACCGCTCTGGTTACTTCTTCGAATAGCGGGTTTGCGTATTCCTCGATCTTTCCCTCGTCGGCTAGTCTTGCGATTTCAGGATCCATCGGTACAGCTCCTAGGTATGGTATCCCAGCTTTCATTGCCGCTTCCTGGGCCTTACTTTTGCCGAATATTTCCATCTTCTCGCCGCATTGAGGGCAGATGGCGTAGCTCATGTTCTCGATGAGGCCAAGGATTTTCACCGGGACGAGCTGTTCGCTCAGGGCTTTTGCCATGTTAATCGCTTTCGCGACCACCATGAGCGCTAGATCCTGCGGAGTTGTAACATTGATAACGCCCTGCAAGGGCAGAGATTGGAAGACTGTCAATGGGGCATCAGAGGTTCCCGGAGGGAGATCAACGAGTAGGAAGTGGAGGTCTCCCCACTCGATGTCCTGAAACATTTGCCGGATTACACTGTTGATGATTGGGCCTCTGACGATGACGGGCATTTGTGGTTCTTCGAGGATGAGGTTCATCGAGACAACTTTGATGCCTAACCGCGTCATAGCCGGGAGGACCTGTTTGTCACGCGACACGAAGAGAGGGCCTTTCAGCCCGAACATCTTCGCTATGCTCGGGCCTGTGATGTCCGCGTCGAGGATGCCTACTTTGTAACCTAACCGGGTTAGTTGAACGGCAAGAAATGCTGTAACGAAGGACTTTCCGACTCCGCCCTTTCCGGACATTATTGCGATGACATTTCTGATTCCCTTTCTCTCCAAACGATTGATTCCCGGCGGCATAACGGAACCAGAACCTTTAGGCTGTGCTTGTTGCGCCATTCCCGACTGGATTTTGCCACGCAATTCTTGGAGCTCTTGCTTCGTCATGACCGTCGTTTCTACCTCTACATTCTTGACGCCGGAGAGCTTCATGACGGCCTTTTGAATATCGCTTGAGATCGTTTTGGAAAGTGGGCAACCATCCACAGTAAGCGCCACAAGAACCTTCACCCCATCCCCATCAATGTCCACCTTCTTGACCATCTGAAGGTTGACTATTGAGATGTGAAGCTCTGGGTCCATGACCTCTTTAAGCGCGGCCATGACCGCGTCCTTTGAAACCACTCTTTCTCTTCCTCGAATTTCTCCAGCGGTACCAGCAAATGACCGCTCATAATAACCATTGTCATAATTTTCGCTTTCAGAGATCCTGTCTGTCGGATGGTAGGCCTCACATTCCAAGCTGAGCCTTCAGAAAGGAGGAATCACGAATCTTGGAAAGTAGTAGGCGGGACGGTTCCAGAATTTTCATCCTTGACTTTGGTGACGTCTCTTGCTTTTCTAGCTAGTGTCCTTGTGATCAAGCGAGGGCTTCGTGCAAAAACACATCGCGCGAAAACGTCCGACGCAAAGTAACATTCAGTCTGGTCCCATGTGCACTAACACGCCTACTTTTTTCAGGGTAAAAGTCGTTCTGGGGTTCGTGGGAATAGTGTGGTCTCTCTCACATTGTCCTTATTCAAGAAAGCCATAGTGAACCTTTCGATGCCTAGGCAGAAACCTCCGTGGGGCGGGACGCCGAACTTGAAAGGTTCCGTGAACCATCTCATACCTTCAGGGTTGACCTTCTTCTCCTCTAATTGCCGCATAATCTTCTCGTATCGGTGCTCGCGTTGTCCGCCCGAAGATTGTTCTAAGTCTCGGTAGACGAAGTCTACACTCCTCGCCCATTGTGGATCATCATCAACGCGCATGACGTAGAAGGGTTTCACCTTGAACGGAAATCTGTTGATGAAGAAAGCGTCGGTCTTATGGTTCTCGCGCACGTACTTGCAGAGTAGAGTCTCGCCTTCTTTGTCAAGGTCGCTGCCGAAAGCTAGCTTCTTTCCATATTGCTCTAGGATTTCGTAGATCTGTGGGAATCTCATTTCCGGGAATGGTGTCTTCGGGATTTCGACTTTAACGTGCAATGCCTCTAGTTCGCGACTGCACTCCTGCTTCACTTTCTCTATGGCAGCTACGATCAATGCTTCCTCAACTCTCATCATGTCAGTTTCATCATTCATGAAACCGAACTCCACGGCCATGCCTCGGTGTTCGCAAAGATGACGCGGTGTGTGGGAGAGTTCGGCACGCCAGTTCGGGCCGAGATCGTAGACTTTATCGAAACCTGCGGCAATACACAACTGACGATGAAGCTGAGGATCCTGGCGCAGGAAAGCTTCCTTGCCGAAGTAGTCTGTCTTGAAAACTTCTGCTCCGCCTTCCGATGTCCCACCGAGTAAGCAGGGCGTGAAAACCTGCAAGTACCCATTCTTGGTTAGGTATTCGACCATGCCCTCGACGAGTTTGGATTGAATTTGGAAGATCGCGAGATTCTCACGTCTCCTGAGATCGATTACTCGCCAATCAAGTCGGACATCAAGGTTCGATTCTATTTTCCCGGAGATGTCGAGGGGGGCCGGCGCCTGTGTCTTGGCTATAACTTCGATTTTGGAAGGGGTGACTTCTGAACCGACTTTCGCAATTCGCTCCTTCACTGGGGTGCCCTCAACAGCGATCACATCCTCCTTCCCAAGCGTCTCGGATACCTTGAGAATTTCCAGAGACGCATTTGCCTTCACAATGGTGATCTGGGCGACGCCCTGACGATCTCGAAGCCATATGAATCGTGTGCGCGCTAGGTCCTTTACTTCATGAACCCAGCCAGCGAGGACTAACTTCTCATCTCTCGTGTTCTCAATCTGATCGGTGTAATGTGTCCGCTTGAGCAATTGTGCCAGCCTTTCAAAGCTAGGTCTGGGATGGAGGCTATTAATTCAATGTGTCAGGGAGCGGAAGACTAGTTGTGGCCATCGCTTAGCAGGATTTGAGGAGCTTCGCAATCTCCCCAGGCTTCAGCGCGAGGTTTACTCCCGCGTCCTTCAAAGCTTCTATCTTTGTTTCTGCTGTGCCGCTTCTTCCCATGATTATCGCGCCAGCATGTCCCATTCGTTTCCCTGGTGGAGCTGCTCGACCAGCCACGTACGCCGCGATGGGTTTCGGATACTTCGTGTTCTTGATGTATTCCGCGGCCATCTCTTCAGCGTTTCCCCCGATCTCCCCTATCATGGCGATCGATTCCGTTCCCGGATCCTTTCTGAACATCTCAAGTACGTCCACGAAACTCAATCCCACGACAGGATCTCCTCCAACTCCCAGGCACGTCGATTGTCCTAGGCCGGCGGCTGTGAGGCTTGCCGCGATTTCGTAAGTCAGCGTTCCACTCCTTGAAACCAGTCCAACTTTGCCCTGCTTGAAAATGTGCCCCGGCATGATTCCTAATTTGCATTCACTTGGAGTGATGATTCCGGGTGTGTTGGGGCCGATGATTGTTATTCCCTTCAGCCTTGCGACTTCCATTATCTGGATCTCATCTTTGACAGGAAGCCCCTCTGTGATAACCACGACAGGATTGAATCCAGCAGCGATATTTTCCAATACCGCATCTTTTGCAGATGGTGCGGGCACGAATATGATTGAGGCGTTGGCGTTGAAGCGGCTCATGGCTTCCTCAACTGTGTCGAAGACTGGTACGCCATGAACTTCAGTGCCTCCTTTACCAGGAGTCACGCCTGCGACGATCCTCGTCCCATACTCCAGCATGAGTTTTGTGTGATAGCTTCCTTGTGAACCGGTTATTCCTTGGACGAGCGCTGTCGTGTTTTTGCCGATCAGGATTGCCATGTCACTTCACCTTCGGGATTAGCTCGACTGCCTTGGCGGCCGCTTCTTCCATGCTGTTCAGCGATGGTATGTTTGCGGCGGCAAGGATCCTCTGTCCCTCTTCCTCATTCGTACCAACCAGTCGAATAACCATCGGCTTCGCAATCCCCATCTTCTTTTGAATATCCAGAATCGCTCGTGCTACATCATCGCACCGAGTGATGCCTCCCATAATGTTAATCAGCAAAACTTTGACTCGCGGGTTCGCTAGAACGATCTCCAAAGCCGACGCGATTCTTTCCTCGCTTGCTCCCCCTCCCACATCGCAGAAATTCGCAGGCTTACCTTTGTAGTCCAAGATCATGTCCAACGTAGCCATGACCAAGCCTGCACCGTTGCCGATAATTCCAACATCTCCGTCCAGTTCTACGTACGCGAGGTCCTTCTCTCGAGCCTTTACCTCAAGGTCTGTCATGTCTGGTTCGAAGGTCTTCATCCGCTCCAAGAACTTCTGATGCCTAAACAACGAATTGTCGTCAAGTAAGATTCGCAGATCCGCTGCGACAAGTTCGCCATTCTCTGTCTCGATCAGCGGGTTAGATTCGATTAGTTCAGCATCATAGTCCAACATGATTTCGTACAGTTTACTGATCACTGAAGTGAGCTGATTCATTTGTTTCCCAGAATAACCCAGTCGTCTTGCGACGAGTCTACTTTCAAATGGCTGGAGGCCGATGAGGGGGTCTATTTTGTGTCGAACTATCTTCTCGGGGCTTTGCAGGGCGATCTGTTCAATGTCCACGCCTCCCTCCGTTGAGCAGAGAAGTGTGTAGCAACGGGATGATCGGTCGACGACAATGCTGAGATAGCGCTCATGCTTGCCGGCCAGTTTCTGTTCAACTAGAACCTTCGCGACCTTCTCGCCTTTGATGGTCATAGAGAGCAGAGTTTTCGCCACTTCGAAAGCCTCGTCAGGGTTTGATGCAGGTTTAATGCCTCCCGCCTTTCCACGGCCCGCCACGAGGACCTGAGCCTTAATCATCGAAGGCTGATTCAGATTTTGAAAAGCCTCTTTTGCCTCCTGAGTGGTTGAAGCCACAATTCCCCTTGGGACTAGTAGCCCGTATTGTTGGGCGATTTCCTTAGCTTCGTACTCAAAGAGCTTCATGCGTGATCATCATTCGCGAATTTTCAGGAACCGAGCCTATAGGCTAATTTGTTCCGTATAAAATAGTCCCGGTAGTGTCAGGTTTGATTTCAGTTTCTAACCTTTCGCGCCAAACTCGAGCGCTAGCTGGGCTAAGGAGACTGAGCCGTATTTCAATACGTCTTCATCCACTTTGAATTTTGAGCTGTGATTCGTATAGACACAGCCTTTCTCGGGGTTGCGTGTTCCTAGGAAGTAGAATACGCCGGGAGCTTGATGTAGGAATCGCGAGAAATCCTCCCCGCCAAGAATTGGTTTGATCTGGGTCGTCCTCGTCCTCTTGATTGTCCGCAGTATCGTGAAAACTCGCTTCGCGACTTTCTCATCGTTAACTGTCACCGGATAGGCATCTTCTAGAAATTCTATCTTGCAGGAGGCCTTGAAGGCTTTGCAAACGGATTTCGTGACGTTCATAAGATGTTTCTTGGCTTGCGACCGTATCTTTTCGTCTAACGTGCGGATTGTTCCTTCCAGAAGTGCGTCGTCTGGGATGATGTTGTTCTTGGAGCCTGAGTGTATGCTGCAGACTGAGATGACGAAGGGCTGTGTCTGGTCGATCATCCTACTCGACACTCCCTGCAGCGCCGTAATCACTTGGGTTGAAACGAAGATTGGGTCTATGGTCGTGTGTGGCTGCGATCCGTGCCCCCCTTTTCCGTGAATCTCGATCTTGAATGAGTCAGGTGCTGCCATTATCGGTCCGCCCCTCAGGCCGAAGACCTTGGAGGGTGAATCGCCGTCAATGTGCAGGCCGAATACATAGTCAACCTTCGGAGTCTCCATGGCTCCATCTTCGATCATCGGTTTTGCTCCTCCCTTGCCGCCGTGTTCTTCTGCAGGTTGAAAGAGGAACTTCACGGTGCCGTGGAGTTCATCCGCATGTTTCTTGAGTAACATCGCCGCGCCGAGGAGCATTGCGACGTGTGTGTCGTGTCCGCAGGCGTGCATTACGCCGTCTTTCTTGGATTTGAATGGGACATCTACGTTCTCTTGAATTGGAAGAGCGTCCATGTCGGCTCGGAGAGCCACGACTTTGCCATCTTGGGCTCCCTTGAGCAGTCCAACAACGCCTGTTCCCCCGACACGTGTCTTGACCGCGATTCCCAGCGACTTCAGTCTGTCGGCAACTAGCTTTGCGGTCTCGAATTCCTGAAATGACAGCTCTGGGTTGGCGTGGATCACTCTTCTAATCTTGATTATTTCGTCCTCGAATTCCTGAATGTCGGTTAGTAAGGATGACATGGAGTGGGCTATCGCAGGTAAGATTACAAAATGCTTGTGGAAGATGTGCCTAGTAACCTGGGTGTGGTTCGTACAGCTGCAGTCTATTCCCTTCGGGGTCTTTGAAGTGCACATAGCGACATAAAGCAGCAGCACTCCAACCTTGTCGCGCACGGTTCAACCACTTGTTAGAGTTTTGTTTCGTCGTTGCGCATTTGAAGAGTACGCTTAACTGTTCTCTCAAATCTGGAACTGATCGAGGTGGCTGCTCTGGTCTCGCGTCGGAGTCAGTTCGGTTTTGCGAAATTAGCGAAGTCTTCAAATAGACTGGTCAACGTCCCTGAGTGAGATGATGCTGGCTTCTCGAAAGTGGAGCTGGCTGACGACGTCCCGGATCCAGATAAAGTTGACAGTGAATGGTAAAGACGATCTTAGATGCATTTTGTGTGAAGTCTGGCATACTTTGCAGACGATGTGAGGAGAAGCTGGAGAAGGGTCAGGTTACTGAGCTGGATCTCAAAGTCATCCAGAAAATAGTTGAACTGGAAAAGCAGAATCCAGTTCTTGAGGATGTGACTTATCATCGGGCGATTGAGGCTGACGATATGATGGCGGTCCTTGTTGACAAGAAGGACATGCCTAAGCTGCTCGGAGGCGGCGCGAAGGTCGTGAGAGAACTGGCTGAGACTTTCGGCAAACGGGTCAAGCTCATCAGTTACGGCGGGGATGATAGAGATTTCCTCGAGGACCTCTTTAGCCCACTGTCCATCCTAACAATAAACACAGTCTGGATTCCGGATGGTAGCACGGAGACGAAGGTTATTCTGACAGGTCGTCAACCTCGCAAGATGCCCGTTGACTTGGATAAGGTTCGAAAGATAGCTCAGGAACTCAAGGGGATGACGCTGCGGGTTGAGTTCGAGTGGTTCTAAATCAGTGACGGACGATTGATTCGAGCCGTCCTTATCGATCTCGGCGACACTCTGGTCCACTTGGCTCGGCCTTGGGACGACGTGTTCCGTGACAACCTAGAATCGCTCTATGCATACCTTCGAGGCGAAGGACTAAACTCAGCGTTTGACGAGTTTGCCAAGATATTCATCCGTGGCTTCGAAAGCGCTTCAACCGTATCCCACTTCTACAAAATTGAAATCCCATTGCAGGATATTGTATCAAAGACCCTGCGCAAGTCAAAGTTCCGACAACCTGATTTGGCATTCGTAGACAGCGCTGTAATTGAGTTCTACAAACCCGAAATCGACGCTTGGGAGCTTTACCCTGACACCGTTGAAACTTTGAGTGCGCTCCATGACTCTGGGTTTGATCTGGGGCTTATCTCAAACTCGAAGAGTGACTGGGCAGTTCGCGCGATTCTCGACAAGCATGGTCTTCGAAGGTTCTTCAAAGTCATCGTGACTTCAGCGGCGCTTCGAAAACGTAAGCCGAGGCCCGACCCTTTCGCTAAGGCGCTCCGCGGTCTTGGAGTTAAGCCATCAGAAGCGGTCTTCGTTGGCGATTCGTTACAGGCTGACATACTTGGAGCGAGGACTTTTGGAATCCGGTCAATTCATGTGCTTCGAAAACCCATAGAACATCCCTTACTCGTGGTTCCGGAGGCCACGGTGAACAGCCTGAGCGAAGCACTTGAGCAAATAACCAGATGGAATAATGCATCTTCGGGCATTTCCTCAGTGGGCTAAGTCATGGTTCTGAACTTGCTAGTTCTCTGACCTCATAAGATTTTGCATGTCATAGGTCATTTCCAGGCCGTGGACAACCTTGCGTTTACACGCAGGTTTTTCTGGGAAAATTGTTCCCCCCTGTTCTATGCGTTTGTGATTGGCTGATGCGGTGTAGCTGTGTAGGCAAGATAGTGTGCTTGTAGCGGTTTTCTTTGTTGCCCTGCGGCAACTGAGCCGTTTCGCGTCACGCGCCGTCACGCTTCCTGGAACGCCCCTTCTGGAGGACAAAGAACAATGTTGAGTGATGGAAAATTGGTGGATAACAAGGTCGAAAAAGAAAGGCAGAAACTCCTCGCGGAGCTGGAAACAGTCCGAGGAAAAGGTGCTGCACTCCTAAGTCGGATGGTGCAGTCGCCGGATTCGGAGCTGAAGCATCTTGCCGGTGAAAAGGAGACGCTGGATTCGCAGGATAGACATATCTTGGCCCAGCTTGCAGCCCTCGACTTTTCGCAGAATCAGCTCGAAGCCCTCGCGGTTTGGGATGCTAGACTCGCCGCACTTGAAAAACAGAAAAACACAATCGAGGACGAGATACAAAGCGAGGTGAACGCGTGGGCTGAACGTTTCCGTTGTTTAGAATTTCCGAAGGATTTCACCTTTGATGTTCGACTGCCCCAGACCGATTTTGCCGTCCACGCGCCGAATCCCGAGAAAGGTCTCTGGGCCTGGGTGGCGCAATGTCTAGACTGTGGAAAACGCTACTCAGGAAATCTGCAGGTCCTAGCGGAAACCGTACTAAATTCCCTGCAGCCTGATAGAATCATATGCGAGAATTTGATGGAATCCTTGCGTTCAAAAACGTTCAACGCAATCACCGAGATTCATCATAAGCACCCGCGCAAGTTCCGTGATAGGGAGCGCGAGCAGGCCGAGAAGCGACACGCGAAAGCACTCGTGGATGAAACGGTCCGCGTCGAGGTCCGGATAAAGCCCTCGCTTGCCGAACCACTGGACCTAGCACACGTTGAACTTTACAGAAAAGTGAAGAAGCTCCGCCAGAAATTGGAGAAATTTGGCGATTCAGAAAACTTCGAGGATGACGAGGAGGACGGGGAATATTGAGCTATTCAGAATCCGACGATGATCTTGATGATGAAAACTCTAGGAAACGGTTCAAGTCCCTCAGTAACCCAGCCGAAGAGGTAACGTTAGACGAGGAGTCAGCGCAACGGCTAGTGAACAGGGTCAGCGAGAAAATCGAGCCCCAATTCCAAGCTGTGACCACAGCGGCGGAGCAGCTCCAACACGAACTTAACCAGCAACGGATTCAGCGATTGGAACGGGAGCTCGCCGAGGCCAAGAAGGCACAGGCCCAGCTTATCGAAGACTCAGCCAATGAAGTTGTGAGTCATCCGCAGGGCTGGGCTCAGGCACTACGCATCTATTACAAGAACCTGAAAGATGAGAGGGAAGAATGAGATGGTGCGTTTCGGGACCCCACCAAGGAAACCTTTCGGAAAACCCAAAGGCTACTTTGATCCCGAGAACGAGAAGCCAAATTCTCCGAATCCTATCCTGATTGTACAAGCGCAGCAGAACCGTTTGCAGATTGAACGAGACATGGCAGCCGCGCTAAAGATTACTTTCGGACGGAATCATCCGGGGGACCGGCTCAAACAATGTTTCGGAATCCGAATCAAGCGAAGACGCGGAGACGATGAAGATTGACAGCATACTTCGACCCAGCATATTTTGACGGCACATACTTCAGCGTCACTATCGCGGTCACCAGCTCTCCGGGCATGGGTTGGGTCAAGAAAAAACAATGGGTAAGCGGAAGCTACAGGAAGCGATTTCCGGTCACCGTCGGCATCGCTCAGCACTATGCGCAAAAGCAACCTATCTCGGTAACCGTTGCGGAACCATATTCGAAAAAACAGAAAGTCTCAGTCTACGTCGCGACTCCGACACATCCGGCGAAAACGTACAAACTGCGGAAGACATTGAAATTCAAAATCCGCGACGACATTGATGATTATTTCGATTATGCGCTTGTACTGAACTTGATAGATACTCCGCAGTCCGACGATGACGGTGAGGAATGAATGTTCAAGAAAATCCGGTGCCGACCCCGGAACAATGCCGGTCGGCCAATCCTAGTTTTTTTGGGGAGCCTTTTCCGGTGACGACAGTCCGGTGCGCCGATTGCGCGCAACTAACAAGTGTGCCCTTCACTCCTTCAACGGGAAGGCCCATATTTTGTAAACAATGCCTCGGAGAGCGTCATCTCCTGAAAACTTACGCAAGCGGGAACCGACATGACTGAATCTCTAAGTTTGCAGGAGCTCACGAAAATCTTGGAGCACGCGATTGAACTCGTCGCGCTGGAACTTGAACAGGCGAAGACGCCGAAGGAAATCTTGAGGTCAGCCAGCATCTTGACGCGACTAATCCAACAGAGGCGCCTCTTGCTGGAGTCGCATGGTGTGAGCCAGCCCTCCGTCGAAGAGGAACTAGCATCCCTCCTAGGTGAACGGAAATGACTTCGAGCCTCGATCGCTATGTCGAGTTACTTCACGGTGCATTACTCACGGAGGAGCGGCCGGAGTTCCGAGCAGAGATCGTTCGTTCGTTGACTGTGATTTTGCGGGAGCGACAAGCTTTCCGGGAGGCTGCTTCCCGCGGGGAGACCTACAAAGCAACACTGGATATTTCCACGGCTACCCTACTGGATAGTTTGGAGAAGTGAGGGCTACCCTCTACATCTTTGCCAAAGGTAATTCCCCCCTCCTCCCAATTGAGGGTAGTCCCGCAATCTCTGCAAAACTTTTGTCCGACGGAAAGATGTGTTCCACAATTGGGGCACAACAAAGCGCCACGGGCACCTTTTAGTTGACGACTATGGCCCGATGGTTGAGGCTTCAGCCACTTCATCGCGCCTATGATCGCGACTACCACCATCGCGACTACTACCACTATGTCATCGTATGCACCAAATGTAGAAGAAAGAAGAAACAGAAGAAGAAAGAAAGAAGAAGGAAGAAGAAACAGAAGAAGCAGAGACAGAACTACT
>Ga0209322_10000306_pt1 | contig 28067 bp, 26 predicted proteins | sample Rifsed19ft1_FD_184013 | JGI IMG/M metagenome (GOLD analysis project Ga0209322, IMG submission 184013) | Soil microbial communities from Rifle, Colorado, USA - sediment 19ft 1 (version 2) | ecosystem: Environmental > Terrestrial > Deep subsurface > Rock core/Sediment | place: Rifle, Colorado... | reverse complement strand
GTCCGGCGACCCGCCGGGGCAGTCCGGCGATCCGCCGGGGCAGTCAGGCAACCCGCCGGGGCAGTCCGGCGACCCGCCGGGGCAGTCCGGCGATCCTCCCGGGCAGTCCGGCAACCCGCCGGGGCAGTCCGGCGACCCGCCGGGGCAGTCCGGCGACCCGCCGGGGCAGTCCGGCGACCCGCCGGGGCAGTCCGGCGATCCTCCCGGGCAGTCCGGCAACCCGCCGGGCAGGGGCAGGTAACCCCAACCGGCCCATCGCCTAAACCTCGCGGGCGACACGCTAGTGACCGGCCCGTCCGGGCTTGCCCACTCCTGCTTGCTGCGGCGACGCCAGGCTAGGCGGCCAGGGCGAGGTGAGACTCGAGGACGCGGCTGACGGGCCCGGGCGCGCCGAGATAGATGCCCTGGCCGTTCAGGACGCCGAGGTCGATGAGAACCTCCACGGCGCCTGCATCCTCTACCGATTCGGCGACGGCGCCAATGCCCAGGCCCGAGGCCAGCTGGGCGATTGCCCTGACGAAATGCCGGTCTTCCTGGTTGTGAGCGATATTCTGGATGAAGCTGCCATCGATTTTCAGGTAGTCGGCCGGCACTTCCTTGAGGCGAGAGAGGCTGGAAAAGCCGGCCCCGAAGTCATCGAGGGCGAGGAGAAAGCCGAGCTCCTTGAGGCTTCTAAAGAAGGCGCGCGCCCGGGGAAGATCGGCGATGAGCGCGGTCTCCGTCACCTCGATGCTGACGTAGCCTGGATCGAGGTTCAGGCGCACGATCTCTCTCTTGATCAAATCCAGGAGCGCCGGGTTCCCGATGGCGGCCGCTGACAGGTTGAAGGCAATCTTGGCCGGGCGCGGCGCCGTTGACAGCTTCTGGGCGATGGCCAGGCTTTCCTGCGCAACCCAGGCGTCGATCTGGTGGATGAGGCCGGATTGCTCGGCAGCGGGGAGGAACTTGCCCGGATGCACAAGTCTGCCGTTCGGCTCCCGCAGGCGAAGGAGGAGCTCGTAGCAGCCGAGCCTGCCGGTCCGCAGCTCATATATAGGTTGGGCATGCAGGAGGAAGCGGTCATTCTCTAGGGCCTCCATGATCTTCTGCTTCCAGAGCACGCGGCTCTTGCTGCTCGACTTGGAGCCATGGCCGATTTGATAGAAGTGCAGGCCGTTGCGGCCGCCTCGTTTGACGCGGTACATGGCCATGTCCGCGTGACCCAGAAGCTCGTCCACGGAGCTGCCGTGGGTTGGGAAGAGAGCGGCGCCGATGCTGATCGTGGAGGAAACAGGCTGGTCTGAGGAGACAGACCTCATCTCCCGGGCTGACCTAAGCAGTCGCTGCGCAACCGCCGTCGCCTCGCTGCGGCTCGCTCCTCGGAGCAGGACGGCGAACTCGTCGCCACCGAGTCGACCGAGCAAGTCCGCGTGACGCAATCCGTCCGAGAGGCAGCGAGCGAGGCTGCGCAGAAACTCGTCGCCAGCGGAGTGTCCCAGGCTGTCGTTGATCGCCTTGAAGTCGTCGACGTCCATGAAGAGGACGGCGCCATGCTCTCCCCGAGAGATTGCCGAATTGACTGCCTCCTGGAAGTGGTGCCGGTTAGGCACACCGGTGAGGCTGTCGAGGTTCGCCAGATCGATGAGCGTCGATTCCATGCGTTCGCGTTCGGTCACGTCCCGGAAGCTCCAGACCTGCCCCACGATAGCCCCATCGATTATCTGTGGGTTGGTGTGGACCTCGAACACGCGTCCGTCGAGCAGCTCTACGGCGGCATACGCTTCGTCGCCGCTGTGAAAGACCCTTCGGCCCAACTCCGTGAATTGTTCGGGCTCCTTGGTCTGGCGGAGCATCTCGGCGAATAAGGGCGAGCCGCCCAGGCCGACGTACGCTTTCGTCTCCGGTAGCCCCCACATCTCACGGAACCTGCGGTTGAGCTGCCGGACGTTCCTCGCCGTGTCGATGACGACGATCCCGTCCGTGGTCGACTCAACGGTCGCCGCGTAGAGCGTGAGCGCGTACTGCAACTGCTCCTCCGCGGTCTTTCGGTCCGTGATGTCGACGATCATGCCCGCTACGTAGCTGCTCTCGTCGCTCCCCAGGCTCAGGAAGTCGACCACGCTTGAACTCTCGAGCGCCCATCTCACGTTGCCGGCTTTGTCGATGAGGCGGTACTCGTAAGGCTGGGCGTCTTCGCCAGCAACGGAGCGACGTCGATACACCAAGTCGCGATCGTCGGGGTGGACAAGCTGGAGGGGGTCCATGCCGAAGAGCTCCCGGCTGCCGTAGCCCGTAAGCCGCCGGAACTGCTCATTCACGAAGAAGATCTTGTCCTCCCTGAACACCACGACGGCTGCCGGTGAACTGTTGGTCAGGCGAGTGAAGAGCTCCAGGGTGGTCTTGCGCTCCGCCGGCCTGCCGACCCAGACGAAGCTGCAGATTTCGCCCTCGGCGTCCCTGATCAGGGAGATCGACGTGTCCTCGTCGTACGTCTCGCCCGTCTTCTTCCGGTTCGTGAAGGTGGAGCGGCGCGGGATTCCGGCTCGAAGCCTGCGCCAGATGTCGTCGTAGACGTCAGCGGGGAGTGTGTCTGCCGACAGGATTCGCGGCGTCTGGCCGATCAGCTCCGCCCTGCTGTACCCGGACGCCCGCTCCAGGGCAGCGTTGACGTACTCGATCCTCCCACCGCAGTCCGTGATGAGCACGGTGTAATCGAGCTGGTCGAGAACCGCTATCGCATTGCCGGCGGAGATTGGTAGCTCGTGTATCGTGGACGCGTCTCCTAGTACGAGTATCGACCGGATTCGACTCGCCCTTCATGGCTGGCGAATCGGCGCAGATCGTTCGCCTGGAGATTCTCGCCCATCTACCCGAACGGTTAGCCGGCGCTCGTGGCATAGAGAGATGATGGAGCGGACATTTGAGGATGGATCCGGGAAGCGAGCGAGAGGTCGAATGGTCACAACCGTAGCCGAGAGAGATGCTCTAGTAGTGCGGCCTGAGGGCGCGGCCGTCATCGGCCTAAGCGGCCACCGGGTCGGGTTCCTTGCCGGCAACACGGAGGTCAGGGCGCACGGCGAATTCGGAGCTTACACCATCGTCCCGTGTGATGGCCACAACGGCTACGTCCTCACCGACGCCCTCCTGCGAAAGAGCGATCTGGTGAAGGCGTGGGCCGCCGTCAGCGACGCGGCCGCGGAAGGCCCGCATAGGCTGGCGCACCACTGGCAACCGATCATGATCTCGCTCGCCGCGCTGGGCGGCATGGCCGGCGCGCTGGTCGCCGTGGTCTAGCCTCCTGACTCCTCGATTAGCCGAAACGATACGGCCCTGGCTTAGAGCCAGGGCCGTTGCTTTGTGTACCGGGAAGACTGAGAGGCTTGGGGCGTTTCCGTTTGGCGGCGCCTACCTAATCGTTGGGGTTCCCCTGCCCGGATTGACCGCCGCCACCACCCTTGCCCTTGTCCGCCGGCTTGCCTTTGTCTTTGTCCCCCTGCCCGTTCGCGTCTTCAGGCTCATCTGCGCCAGCGCCATCTTCGTCCCCGTCACCGCAGTCCTTCGGGTCGCTGCCCTCCTGACCGGCAGCACCCTGGGCAGGCGTAGGCAGGGTCGACCGATCATGCGCGGCCTCGCAGGCCGCCTCGCTGACGGCGTCGCCGCGCTCCGGCCCCGGCGAGGAGGATTCGATGGCTTCTTGCACGTTCTCGCTCACGCTCTGGCCGTGGTTGGACGGCTCGCCGTCCGCTTCGGGCGAAGCAGCCGGCTCTTCGTCGTCCTTGCTGCAGTCCTTGGGCTCGCGCCCCTCCTGCCCCGGCGCGGCCTGGGCCGGCGTAGGCAGGGTCGACCGATCATGCGCGGCTTCGCAGGCCGCCTCGCTGACGGCGTCGCCGCGCTCCGGCCCCGGCGAGGAGGATTCGATGGCCTCATGCACGTTGCCGCTCACGTTCGAGCCGTGGTTGTCGCCGTCCGCGGGCTGCTCCGCCTCGTCGACGATGCCCAGTTGGCTGAGCACCTCGTTGAGCAGGCCCGGACCGCTCACGCCGCCGCCTGCCGCGCCAGCGCCCGCCGTCGCCACGATGAGGAGCGCCATGGCGGTCAGGGCAGGCGCGAAGCGGCGCGGCAGGTTCCTTCGCAGCCAGCCTGCTGTCTCCGGCTCAGTGGCCAACGAGGAGAGCAGCAGCCTGCGGCTGGTCGCGGCGGAGGAGGCGGGCGGCGGCGCGGGCTTGAGCGCAGCGAGCGCCTCGAAGGCCTGCAGGTGCAGCTCGATCTCCTCCTGCAGATCCGGGTAGAGCGCGAAGCAGCGCTCGACGTCTCCGGTCTCTTCCAGAAGCCGGAAGCACTCGGCAAGACGAGCCTCGTCCTGGGCCATCGTTCGCCCTCTCATGCCTACTTATGTCCCGAGGAGGGGGAAATCGTTCGGGCAGGGCGGGAAAATTCTGGCGCGTCGGGCGGCCGAAGCTGCCTGCGAAGGGCGCCGAGGGCCCGCACCTGCAGCGAGTGGACGGCCGCCTCGGTCTTGCCGAGCAGCCTGGCCGCTTCGGCCGTTGACAGGTCGAGGAGGAAACGGAGCCTGATGACCTCCTGGTGCTCGGGCTTGAGGCTCTCCAGGGCGGCCCTCAAAGCAAGCCTCTGCAGGAGGGCGTCCTCTTCGCCGGCCGCTCCAGCCGTCGCCTCGACCTCGTCGAGCGGGCGCTGGCGCTTTGCCTCGCGAAAGCGTCTCGAGACAAGGTGCTGGGCGATGCCATAGAACCACGCGAGGACCGGTCGACCGCGGTACTCGTAGCGGTCGATGCCCTTGATCGCCTCCAGGAAGACCTGCGACGCGACGTCCTCAGCGTCCTCGTGCCTTACCAGCCGGGCAAGGGCGTAGCGGTAGATGAACGAGTAGTACTCGTCGTGCCAGGCAGACCAGACGCCGGCATCCCGCGCCTTCGCGCGGCGAACCTGGTCGCTTTCCGTGTCGATCGCTTGGACGTAGGAGCCAAGATCGGCGACGCCCATCGCCTGTATTGTCGACGCAAGCCGCGTAACACTGACGGGGACAGGCGTGGCGCCGAAGGTTACGCTCTCAGATCAGCGCGCCCAGGCGCCGTGACGCGGAGCGACCTAGACGTAGGCGCGCAGACGGATCGCCTTCGCCACGTGGTCGACGGAGCAAAGCTGACCCGACCGGTGGCCCCTTCGACAGCCATTCAAGCGCTGCCGCGCTTCAGCCGGACCGATTGATGGAAAGCGCGGGCTCTCTTACAGTGGCCTAGACCTCGTACGGTCAGAGGCCGGAGCCACCGAGGAGACTCGCGGCCCCGGCCTGAAGGCGGCGTTCATGTCGACGTTGGCGAAGGCGCTGGCCCGCGGCGCCTACCTCGAAGCAGCCCTCAACCTGAGGGGGAGGCTCGCCGGGCAGGCGATCGGCCTGCTGGGCGTCCTGAGCGTCGCCGGCTTCGTCAACCTCTGGCACGTCTCGCGGAGCGGCTACGGCAACACTTACTACGCCGCGGCCGTGCGCAGCATGCTCCAGAGCTGGCACAACTTCTTTTTCGCCTCGTACGACCCAGGTGGGTTCATCAGCGTCGACAAGCCGCCCGTCGGCCTGTGGATCCAGGCCGCGTTCGCGAAGGTCTTCGGCTACACGACCTTCGCCATGCTCCTGCCCCAGGCCCTCCTCGGCGTCGCCTCCGTTCTCGTCCTCTACCTCGCGGTGAAGCGAGTCTTTGGCACTGCTGCCGGCCTCCTGGCCGGGCTGGCGCTCGCCCTGACGCCGATCAGCGTCGCGGTGAACCGGCTCAACAACCTCGATACGGCGCTCGTCTTCTTCGTCGTCGTCGCGGCCTACTGCGTGGTACGAGCCCTGGAGTCCGGCAGCCGCCGCTGGCTGCTTCTCGCGGCCGTATCGATGGGCATCGCCTTCAACACGAAGTTCCTGGCCGCTTACGTGGCGCTGCCGGCGCTCTGGGGCGCCTACCTGGTCGCCGCGCCCCTGGCGCTGCCCGCCCGGCTAAGGGACCTCGTCCTCGCCACGGCCGTGCTCGTCGTGGTGTCCGGCGCCTGGGTCGCCGCCGTCGACCTCACGCCCGCCTCGGACCGGCCATACGTCGGCGGCAGCAAGACGAACTCGGCGCTCAACCTGCTGGTCGACTACAACGGCCTCGACCGCCTCCAGGGCAACGACCCGTACTTCCCCGCCGGCGGCCGCCAGCTGCCGGGCTTCGGCCCCGCTCCGCCGGGGCCGTTCGGCGCCGGCGCCGCCGGCCGCGGCGCAAGCCTCTTCCAGTCGGCGTTTACGGGCGGCCCTCCCGGTGCGCTTCGCCTCCTCAAAGGCGACGTCGCCGGCCAGGCCTCGTGGCTGGCGCCGCTGGCGCTCATCGGCGGCGTGGCGGGCCTGCTGACGGTCGATCGCAGGCTGCAGGGCAACGTCCGGCTGGGGAGCATCGTCCTGTGGGGCGGCTGGCTCCTGACGGCCGGGGTCGTCTTCAGCGAGGCTCAGGGCCTCTTCCATCCCTACTACCTCTCGTTTCTCGGGCCGGCCATCGGCGGCATGGTCGGCGTCGCCGTGGCGAGCCACTGGCGGTGCGCACTCGCCGGCGGCCGAGCAGCCTTGCTCGGACCCGTGGCGCTGCTGGCGACGGCCGCCCTGGAGGTCGTCATCCTCCGCCGGACGCCGGACTACAACGGCTGGCTGGTGCCGGTCGTCCTGGCGGCGGCTGGCATAAGCTCGGCCGTCTTGCTGCATGCGATTCTGCGGCCTCCGGCCGACCGCCGGCGGGTCGCGGCGGCCTTGGGCGTGGCGCTCGGCGCCCTCCTGCTGCCGCCGCTCTTCTGGACGAGCACGGTGCTGGCCGACCCCGTAAACGGCACGCTGCCATTCGTGGCGCCGCAGCCCGCGGGCCCGGCCGCCAACCCCTTCCCGGTCGGCGCGCCGCCGCAGACGGACAACCGCCTCATCGATTATCTGGTAGCGAACAGAGGCGAGAGCCGCTTCCTGGTCGCGACGGAGTCGGCGATGACGGCGACGCCGTTCATCATCGAGACGGGGGAGCCCATCCTGGCGATGGGCGGCTTCTCCGGCACGGACCCGGCCGTGAGTGTAGAGAAGATCGCTCAGATGGTGGAGGCAGGCAGCATCCGCTTCTTCCTCCTCGGCGGGGCGCCGCTGGGCGGCGGCGTGGGCGCGAACTTCGGGGTTGCGCGAGCCGTCAGCACGGCCTGTCGGACGGTGAGTCCGACGGCTTACGGAGCGCCGCCGGCGCCCGGCGGCCCCGGCCAGCCGGGCTTCTTCGGCCGGCCGCGGCTCTACGATTGTCAAGGCGCGGCGACGGCGATTCGCGGGGCGCGTTAGGGACGACAGCACGGTTAACCGCTCGCCGCTTCCGGCGAGTGGGGGATGGGCGCGCGCTCGCAGCGGCCGCGACGGCAGTAGCCGCGGCCGACGCGGGTGAGGGCGGCCTCGAAGTGGCGGAAGTCATAACCGGCGACCGCGTTGGCCCGCCAGAAGCCCGGCGGGTCGTCGACGCCCAGGTGGCCGGCGGCGAGCAGGGCGATGCCGCCCAGGGGCGGGTCCGCCTTCAGCCAGAGGCCGCGCAGCTCGCGCAGGAAGATGCCGGCCGTCGTCTGGCCCACGCCCTTGAAGGCCTGCAGGCGCGCCTCCAGGTCGCGCGGGCCGCTTGCGGCGGCGTGCAAGTTGTTGAGGTCGCCGCCGTACTCGGCGATGAGCTTGGCGGCGGCCTGCTGCACCTTGCGACTGGTGATGTTGTCGTAGCGGACGTAGCCGCCCTCCGCCATGATCTGCAGCAGCTCGAGGAAGTCGGCCTTGGCCAGCGACGACGGCGTGACGAGGCGGTGGTCGACGAAGGCCTCGTAGGTGCGGCTGGCGACGGACTCGAAGATGCGGGCGCCGAAGAGGAGGCTGGCGAGGAACCAGCGGAAGAGCTGGTCGCGGTCGAGGCCGTCCAGGCGAATGCCCAGCTGCTCCGAGTAGAGCCGGCCGTGCCCGGCGAGGAGGAGCGACAGCTCCTCCCTCGTGAGGCGGCCGTCCATGCTGCGCCTCCTCGGAGAGCCCTCGGCCTAGCGAGGCGGGCCCGTGTCCTCCAGCGGCGGCTCGACGATGGTATCGAAGATGGCGGGTCGCCCCGGCGGCTCCAGCAGGCCGTAGTCCTGCAGGCCGTTGAGCAGCTTCTGGATGGAGGCGTGGTGGAAGCCGACGAGGGCGATGGCCAGGCCCATCTCGAAGCGGGCCGCGTCCGGGTCGGCCGCGGCGGCGGCGATGCGCTCGATCTCCTCTCGCTGGCCCTCGATGACCTCGCGCATCTCTCTGCTGCCGGCCGCCTCGCCGCGCAGGATGTCGCGGGCATCGTGCAGCCAGGCCCAGAAGCTGGCCATCTCCGTCTCGAGGTCGAGTCCGTAGGTGAGCGAGAAGGCTTTCGGCATCTCTGTCTCCTTTGTTCCTCAGAATGGCGCGCGGCCGCTACTTGAGGGCAGCACAGCCGCAGCCCTTCGCGATCAGGATACGCTCCTGCTCGTCCGGCGCGTCTAGGTAGGTGTCCTGCACGTCGAGGCCGGTGGCCAGGCGCGGCTGGAGGTCCGACCGGTGGGCGAAGCCGCGGCGCGCCATCTCCGTGGCGACGAGGCCGTGCCGGCGGTAGAGGGCATGGAGGCGGCCGCGCCATCGCCTGACCTCCGGATGAGCGGCGTAGGCCTCCTTCTCCGTCGTGAGGACGGACCAGGCGGCGTGAATCTCGGCGTGCTCAGCCACGAGGTGCTTGCGGCAGAGGCGGTGGGGTGCGATGTCCCAGATGCGCACGGCGGCGGCCCCGAGCGCTAGCGAGACCGCGGCGGCTCGCCGACCGACTCGCGCGCGAAGCTGAGGACGCGCGGCCGGGCGACGGCGACGTAGTCCTCGGTGCGCATGCGGACGGACTGCGTGTGCGAGCCGGCCTCGAAGACGATCTCGGGCTGCTCCAGGATGGCGCGGTCCAGATAGACGGGGAGGGCGGCGGGCCCCGGAAACGGCGGCATGGCGCCGACGTCGCAGTCTGGGAACAGGCCGCCGAACTCGGCCTCAGCGGCGAGGCGGGCGTGCCGGGCGTTCAGCTCCCGGCAGAGCGCGTCGAAGTCCACGACGTGCGGCGCCGGCAGGGCGAGCAGGCTGGGCCTGTCATCCACGAAGACGACGACCGACTTCGCGAAGCTGTGGCCGGGCACATCCTCTAGGTCGGCGACGCGCTGGGCCGTGTAGGCGAGGGGATGGTCGACGACCTGGTACTTGACGCCGGCTTCCTCGAATTGGCGGCGTAGCTCATCGAGGCAGCGGTTCATAACTGGCCTCCTCCTGCCCCGAGACGGTCGGGGCCTGGTCTGTGGCATTGTCCAGCTTAGGCCTATTCGCGTGGCCTGCCCAGGGCCGTCCAACCGTCTTCGAGTAGTCCCTTCGGCCACTCGCGGCGCCGTTCGGCCGACGCGGTGCGACGAGCCGGCCGGTTAGCTAAAGCTGAGCCGAACGGCCCTTCAAGGCGACCCCCGCCGGAGCCACGCTTAGCCTGAACAACAGCCAACCTGAGGAGCGAGGGCCATGAACAGCGAGGAACCGCTCCCGCAGAACCTGGCGGGCCAGGGCATCGTCCCGCCACCGGCCGCCGGGCCGATAAACGTAGCGATCATCGGCGTGGGCAACTGCGCTTCGTCTCTCGTCCAGGGGGTCTACTTCTACCAGGACGCCTGCGAAGAGGCGTTCGTGCCGGGCCTGATGCACGTGAACCTCGGCGGCTACCTGCCGCGCGACATCAGGTTTGTGGCCGCCTTCGACGTCGACGTGAACAAGGTGGGCAAGGACCTGTCAGAGGCGGTCTACACCGCGCCGAACAACACGGCCCGCATCGTCGACGTGCCGCACCTCGGGGTCAGGGTCGAGCGCGGCATGACCCACGATAGCATCGGCAAGTATCTGCGGGACGTAGTGATCAAGGCTCCCGGGCCCACGGCGAACATCACCGGCATATTGCAGGAGACGAATACGCACGTCGTGGTCAACTACCTGCCCGTAGGCTCGGAGGACGCGACGAAATGGTACGTTGAGCAGGTCCTGAACGCCGGCTGCGGCCTCGTCAACTGCATCCCCGTCTTCATCGCCAGCCAGCCCTACTGGCAGCGGCGCTTCGCCGAGCGGGGTCTGCCGGTCATCGGCGACGACATCAAGTCGCAGGTGGGGGCGACGATCCTGCACCGGGTGCTGACGCGCCTGCTGGGCGACCGCGGCGTGCGCCTGGACCGCACGTATCAGCTGAACTTCGGCGGCAACACCGACTTCCTCAACATGCTGGAGCGCGAGAGGCTCATCTCGAAGAAGATATCGAAGACCGGCGCCGTGACCTCCCAGCTGGATTTCAGCCTGCCGGAAGAGAACGTCCACATCGGCCCCAGCGACTACGTGCCCTGGCTGAAGGACCGCAAGTGGTGCTACATCCGCATGGAGGCGACGACCTTCGGCAACCTGCCGCTGAACATCGAGGCGAAGCTGGAGGTCTGGGACAGCCCCAACTCCGCGGGCGTGGTCATCGACGCCATCCGCTGCTGCAAGCTGGCGCTGGACCGGCGCCTTTCCGGAGCGATGGAAGCGCCCTCCGCCTACTTCATGAAGACGCCGCCGCGCCAGTACACGGACGACGAGGCGAAGCGCCTCGTTGAGGAATTCATCCGTGGCCGCCAGTGACGTAGCCGAGGACGTCTTCGACGTGTTCGACTTCACGCTCGGCCTGGTCATCAGCCTCGTCCTGCTGGTCTGCGCCGCGGCGGTCTGGCAGATAGTCGGGTAACGGGCTGCCCACAGTCGGGGCGATTTGGCCAGGGTGGTATAATATAAGTGGAGGAAGAAGGAAAAGAGAATAAAGGTCAGGTGAGTCGGGTGTACCACCAACGCGCTGTAGAGGCGCAGTCGATCCCGGCTCCAGGCTCCTGACCCGCGTGTCGTTACCAACAGGAACGTAGGAACCTGGTTCGCCAGAGACGCGACGAACGGTTCAGTTAGCGAAGGGACGCTGGTGCGACGGGAAAGTGAGCTGTGGCGGAGCCGGGGAACCGTTTTATAGCGGGATGGAGCAGCGGTAGCTCGTTGGGCTCATAACCCGAAGGTCGAGGGTTCGAATCCCTCTCCCGCCACTGACTGAGAATCGAGAGGACGAAGCGCCCCGAGGTCAACCTCGGGGCGCTTCCCTTTGTCCGACGCGATGTCGCGTCACAGCGACCGAGTATGAGCCCCTGGGCTACCTCGAAACGGGCCGATCAGCCCTGACGAGGCTTTCGCGCGCGATCTTCAATGGAGATAGGAGTCGCGCGAGAGGGGTCTCCACCGATGGTGAGGCGCGCGAAGAGCAAGCCCAGCCCCGTCGGCCTGAAGGACCGCGAAGGGGTCTTCGTCCACGCCTTCAAGTGCCGCCGCTGCCTGCTGGAGTTTCAGCTCTACTCCTGGCGGCGCGACCGTCACAAGGTCGGCCAGGTCTTCTGTCCGGAGTGCGGCGAGCGGACGCGGATGCTCCACTGGCGGACGTGCCTGAACGAGAGCCGGGAGCTCACGAGTCAGGAGGGGGCACAGGAGATCTATAACCTCACGACGCGGTTTCCCGGATTCGTCTTGATGGACGATAGCGCCGTCGGCTAGGGCGGCGCGGGAGCGAGCGAGCCATGCTGTTCAGAGACCGTAAGGACGCCGGCGAGAGACTCGCCGGGGCTGTCAAAGAGAAGAACTACGAGCACCCCCTGATCCTCGGCATACCGCGGGGCGGCGTGCCGGTCGCCGCAGAGGTCGCGCGGGCCGTCGAAGGCGAGCTGGCGGTGGTCGTCGCGCGGAAGCTGGGCGCGCCGGGCAACCCGGAGCTCGCCATCGGCGCGACGACGGCCGCCGGCGCTACCTACGTGAACACGGCCGTGGCCATGGCCGCGGGCGCCGACAAGCGCTACATCGCCGCCGAGAAGGAGAGGCAGATCAGGGAGGCGCGGCGGCGCGAGGAGCTGTTCGACAGCCAGGGGCGCCCGCCGGCGCGGGGCCGCACCGTCGTCATCGTCGACGACGGCATCGCCACGGGCGCGACCGCTATCGCCGCAGTGCGCTCGCTGAAGGCGGAGGGCGCGGCGCGGGTCGTCCTCGCCGTGCCCGTGGGGCCGCCGGAGACGCTGGAGCTGCTGCGCCGCGAGGCGGACGAGGTGATCTGCCTGCACGAGGACCCCGGCTTCTGGGCCGTCGGCCAGTTCTACATCGACTTCGAGCCGGTGAGCGACGAGGAGGTCGTCAGCGTCCTCAAAAGCTGGCGGGCGAAGGCGGCCGTCGACGCGGAGACGCGGGTCGATATCTGGCGCGGCGACGTGCGCCTCGCGGCGGTCTTCACAACGCCGAGCGGCGCCGGCCCGTTCCCGCTGGTCGTCTTCGTGCACGGGCTGGGCAGCGGCAAAGACTCGCCGCGCAACGTCGTCATCGCCACGCGCCTTGTCGACGCCGGGATCGCCACGCTGCTCTTCGACCTGAGCGGCCACGGCGAGTCGACGACCGACCCGCGCGACGGGCTGGAGGCCTACGTCGCCGACGTCGAGGCCGCCTTCGCCTGGGCCGTCCGCCAGCCGGAGGTGCGCCCCGACCTCATCGGCATCGCCGGGTCGAGCCTGGGCGCGACCATCGCCGCGGCGGCACTGGCCGAAGGCAGGGTGAGCCCGCGGACGCTGGTCCTGCGGGCGCCGCCCATGACGGCAGACGAGCTCGCGCGGGTGCGGGTCCCGGCGTTGGTCGTCATCGGCTCGCTGGATCCGCTGCGCGGCGACGTGGAGCCGGGCGCGGCGGCGAACCCGAACCTGACGCTGGCAGTCGTTGCGGGCGCCAGCCACCTCTTCGAGGAGCCGGGGGCGTTGGCGGAGGCCCTGCGCCTCACCGTCGCCTGGTTCCACTCGAAGCTCCTGGCGCCCGTGGCCGCCTCGGGCTGACGAGGGCAGCCATGGCGGCGTCGCCAACCTTGATCGCGGGGAGGGCCAACCCGGCGTTGGCGGAGGGCGTCGCGCGCTGCCTGGGCGTGGCGCTGACGCCCGTGACCATCGAGCGGTTCCCGGACGGCGAGTGCCACGTGCAGCTCCAGACCAGCCCCCGCGGCCAGGACGTCTTCCTGATCCAGCCGACGAGCCCGCCGCCGGACGAGCACGTGATGGAGCTGCTCTCCCTCGCCGACGCTTGCCGCCGGGCGGGCGCAGCGCGGGTAACCGCCGTGGTCTCCTACTTCGGCTACGCGCGCCAGGACCGGCGGGCCAAGGGGCTGGAGGCCGTCACGGCCCGGCTGGTCGCCGACCTCATGGCGGCGAGCGGCGTCGAGCGGGTGGTGACGCTGGACCTGCACACGGAGGCGATCGAGGGCTTCTTCACGCTGCCGGTGGAGCGGCTGACGGCCGTGCCGCTGCTGGCGGAGGCCATCAGGTCGGCCTGCCCGGCGAACGGCGTCGTCGTCGCGCCGGACCTGGGCGCGGCGAAGCTGGCGGATGCCTACGGGCGCCTCCTCGACCTGCCGGTGGCCATCGTCCACAAGACGCGCAGCGGCCCGGAGGCCGTGACGGTGAGCGGCATCGCCGGCGAGGTGCGGGGCCGCGTCCCCATCATCGTCGACGACATGATCAGCACTGGCGGGACGATCGAGGCGGCGACCTGGGCCGTGGCAGCGGCGGGCGCGCAGCGCGAGGGCCTCGTCGTCGCCGCGACCCACGGGCTGTTCGTCGGCGCCTGCGTGAACCGGCTACGCGGCCTTGACCTGAAACGCCTCATCGTCACGGACAGCGTCGCGCGGGCGCCGACGCCGGGCCTGCCGCTGGAGGTCGCGAGCGTGGCGGGCGTCCTGGCGGAGGCGATCCGGGGCCTAACGTCGTGATCGAGGCGGTACGGCCTCTGTGTTTTGGCCTCGACTTGCCGAGGATCACTCTAGATGCACATCTGGTACGACATCGACCTCGACGGGTTCCCTGCCTGGTACGGCCGGGCGGTGGCTGGCGTGCTGGCGCTGATCACACTCGCCCTCGCCATCGTCGTCGGCGTCTAAGCGCCGCGGCTGACCCCCACTTCTCTCAGCCCTTGACCGCTACGACGGCCCGGCTATCATTGGCCGGCCGCTGACAGCGACTGCCGTTCGCTCCGCGGCGCGAGGGAGTTGTGCGCGAGTCCGAAGGCAAGGTAGCCGTCGTTACGGGGGCGTTCAGCTACACCGGGAGCGCCGTCGCGAAGAGCCTCCTGGGGCGCGGCTACAGCATCCGCACGCTGACGAACCGCCGCACGCCGATCAACGACCCCGGCGCAGCCATCGAGGTGCATCCCCTTCAGTTCGAGGACCCGAGCAGCCTCGTGGCGGCGATGCGAGGGGCGCGCGTCTTCGTGAACACCTACTGGGTGAGATATCCCTACGTCGGCGTCGGCTTCGACCGCGCCCTGGAGAACACCGGCGTCCTCCTGCGCGCCGCCCGCGAAGCCCGCGTCGAGCGCGTCGCCCACGTGAGCGTTAGCAACGCTTCCCGGGATTCGCCCCTCGGCTACTACCGCGGCAAGGCAGAAGCGGAGGCCCTCGTGCGCTCGACTGGCGTCCCGTACGCTATCGTTCGGCCGACGCTCGTCGTCGGACCGCACGACATCCTCGTCAACAACATCGCCTGGTTCCTGCGACGCTTTCCCTTCTTCGCGATGCCCGGCTCCGGACGCTACCGGCTGCAGCCCGTGACGCTGGACGACGCCGGCGAGATCATCGCCGAGGCGGCGCTGAGCAGCGGCGACCTGACCATCGACGCGGCCGGCCCCGAGGTCATGACATTCGAGCAGCTCGTCGTCGCCATCGCCGGGGCAATGGGCCGCCGGGCGAGGATCGTCCATCTACCGCCGAGGCTCGCGCTCCTGCTCTTAGGAGCGGTCGGCCGGCTGGTCGGCGAGGTGATCCTCTCGCGCGAGGAGCTCGACGGGCTGATGACGGAGCTGCTCCTCTCGCACGAGGCGCCGCGCGGCGCGCAGAGCGTCCTCGGCTGGCTCGGCGAGCACGGTTCCGAGCTGGGAGTGGCCTACTCTTCCGAGCTAGAGAGGCACGTGCGGCGCTCGCGCGCCGGCTAGGCGTCCTTCCAGACCTTGCGCGCCGTCTCGACGACGGCCGTCGCAGCGTCGGCAGAACTGGAGGGAAAGCCCCGACTACGAGACCTAATGAGGCCAAGATTGACAACTTCAGGAGGTCAGTTCTAACCTACACGCGTCTTCGCTGTACAGGGTCAAGGGGCTGTGGGGCATACCGGGTATGTCACTGACGTCGCGTCCCGCCTAGGAATAGGACGCTCCTGGTGGTGCGTCTGATCGTGCATTAGTAGCCAGTGTATTAGGAGGAGGTCAGCAAGGAATGGCGAACCAGAGCTTGGAGGATGTGCTAAAGACCGGCGTGAACCCGGTTGACATGCTGCGAAACTCGCAGATAGGGGCGTATATCTACCCGGTAGTCCCTGCCGAGTTCACAAACTGGCGTGACGAGCAGCGGGCGTGGCAGGAGACGTGCGTTCTCTACGATCAGTGTCACCACATGGTGGAGATATCCGTTAAGGGCCCCGATGCCCTCAGAATGCTCTCCAATCTTACAGTCAATAGTTTCAGTAACTTCACCGTTAACAAGGCCAAGCAGTTCGTTCCGTGCAGCTACGATGGCTACGTGATTGGCGACGGCATTCTCTTTTATCTGGACGAGAATGACCTACTCTTCGTCGGGCGGGCGCCGACTGCCAACTGGATTCAATTCCACGCACAGACAGGCGGATATAAGGTGACGAGCGCAGTAGATGACAGATCGCCCTCTCGCCCGATGGGGAAGCCGGTCACTCGTGTCCACTACCGTTACCAAATTCAGGGGCCGAACGCTGAGGCCGTCATCGAAAAGCTGAACGGCGGGCCCTACGCGGGCATCAAGTTCTTCAACATGGGCTACATCAATATCGCGGGCCGCAGGGTCCGCGCCTTGCGGCATGGCATGGCCGGCGCTCCCGGACTGGAGGTCTGGGGACCGTACGCGGAGAACGACGAAATCCGCGCCGCTATCCTCGAGGCCGGCGCGGAGTTTGGCATGGTTCCGGTCGGCGCCAGAGCTTACTCGACCAACACGCTCGAGTCGGGTTGGATCCCGTCGCCACTGCCGGCAGTCTATACCGGCGAAAAGATGAAGGCGTACAGGGAGTGGCTGCCGGCGTCCGGCTACGAGGCCACCGGCTCCCTCGCTGGCAGCTTTTATTCGAGTAACATCGAAGATTACTACATGACCCCCTACGCGATGGGTTACGGGCCATTTATCAAGTTCGACCACGACTTCATTGGTCGAGAAGCCCTTGAGAGAATGGCCCGCGAACCGCAGCGGAAGAAAGTGACGTTCGCCTGGAATGGCGATGACGTGACTAAGGTTATTAGATCGATGTTCGAGCCAGGAGACATCTACAAGTATATCGACCTGCCTCAATCGAACTACGGGTCGGCGTCCTATGACAAGGTGATGAGGGAAGGAAAGGTCGTCGGCGTTTCGATGTTTAGCGGCTACACCTACAACGAGCGGTCAATGCTCTCGTTGGGAGTGGTGGATCCGGACATCGAGATCGGCACCGAGGTCACGCTCGTCTGGGGCGAAGAGGGCGGCGGTTCGCGGAAGACGACGGTCGAGCGCCACAGGCAGGTCGAAATCCGGGCGATCGTCAGCCCCGCGCCTTACTCCAAAGTCGCGCGTGAGGAATACGCGGCAGGCTGGCGTACGGCTAGGGCGTAAAGCTACCAGCGCTTCTGGCGCAGCATGATGAGCCGGCGATAACCGTCGGCCCATCATGCTTTGCTCCTCCTCAGTAGCGGTAGTGCTCCGACTTGAACGGGCCGTGCTTGCTGATACCGATGTAGCCCGCCTGCTCGTCCGTCAGCTCCGTGAGCGTCGCGTCGAGCTTCGTCAGCTGCAGCCGCGCCACCTTCTCGTCCAGCTCCTTCGGCAGGATGTAGACGCCCACCGGGTACTTCGACGTGTTGTTGTAGAGCTCAAGCTGGGCCAGCACCTGGTTGGCGAACGATGAGCTCATGACGAAGGACGGGTGGCCCATCGCGTTGCCCAGGTTCACCAGCCTGCCCTCGGAAAGCAGGATGATGCGCTTGCCGTCCGGGAAGATGACGTGGTCGACCTGGGGCTTGATGTTCTCCCAGCGGTACTGCTTCAGGCTCGCGACCTCGATCTCGTTATCGAAGTGACCGATGTTGCAGACGATGGCGTTGTTCTTCATCCGCTTCATGTGGTCGTGGGTGATGACGTTGACGTTGCCCGTGGCCGTGACGAAGATGTCCGCCTTGTCGGCCGCGTAGTCCATGGTGACAACGCGGTAGCCCTCCATCGCCGCCTGCAGGGCGCAGATCGGGTCGATCTCCGTGACCCAGACCTGGGCCTGGAGCCCGCGCAGCGCCTGCGTGCAGCCCTTGCCGACCTCGCCGAAACCGGCGACGACGGCGATCTTGCCGGCGACCATGACGTCCGTGGCGCGCTTGATGCCGTCCACCAGCGACTCGCGGATCCCGTAGATGTTGTCGAACTTCGACTTGGTGACGGAGTCGTTGACGTTGATCGCCGGGAAGAGGAGGCGCTCCTCCTTCGCCATCTGGTAGAGGCGGTGCACGCCGGTCGTCGTCTCCTCCGTGACGCCCTTGATGCTGCCGGCGATCTTCGCGTACCAGCCGGGCTGCGTCGCCAGGCGCTTCTTGATCGCGGCGAAGAGGGCCTGCTCCTCCTCGCTCTTCGGGCTGTCGAGGACGGAGGCGTCCTGCTCGGCGGTGACGCCGAGGTGGACGACGAGCGTGGCGTCGCCGCCGTCGTCGAGGATCATGTTCGGGCCCTGGCCGTCCGGGAACTGAAGGACGCGGTGGGTGAACTCCCAGTACTCGTCCAGGGACTCGCCCTTGTAGGCGAAGACGGAGGTGCCGCCGGCGGCGATGGCGGCGGCCGCGTGGTCCTGAGTCGAGAAGATGTTGCAGGAGGCCCAGCGCACCTCCGCGCCGAGGGCCTTCAGCGTCTCGATGAGGACGGCGGTCTGGATGGTCATGTGGAGGGAGCCGGCGATGCGCGCGCCCCTCAGGGGCTTGCTGGCGGCGTACTCCTGGCGCAGGCCCATGAGGGCCGGCATCTCCGACTCGGCGATGGCGATCTCCTTGCGGCCCCATTCGGCCAGGGAGAGGTCGGCGACGTGGTAGTCCGTGAAGTTAGGGTTTTCGACCGAGGCAGTCATTACAGAGCTCCTTTCCTCTCGGCGGCGCCCCGCAAAGCGAGGCGCCCGCACCGTATTGATGCGAGCGCCGTTGGTTTGGCTGAGCCTGATCCTTCCCTGGGAAGGAACGCAACGCTCCTCAGCGGTTCTGATTATACCCTACGTCAATCCCTCGCCAAGACTCCCGGGGCGGCTAGCTCTTCGTCGCGGCGGCCGGGCGCGCCTTTTCACGCAGCTCGTCCACCTTATCGAGGTGCTCCCAGGGCAGGTCGATGTCGACGCGGCCGAAGTGGCCGTAGGCGGCTGTCTGGCGGTAGATCGGCCGGCGCAGGTCGAGGGCCTTGATGATCGCCGCCGGCCGCAGGTCGAAGGCCGCCTGGATGGCGCGCTCGATGTTCTCGATCGGCACGGTCTCCGTGCCGAAGCACTCGACGGCGACGCTGACCGGGCGGGCGACGCCGATAGCGTAGGCGAGCTGCACCTCGCAGCGGCTGGCGAGGCCGGCGGCGACGACGTTCTTGGCCACCCAGCGGGCGCCGTAAGCGGCGGAGCGGTCGACCTTCGTCGGGTCTTTGCCGCTGAAGGCGCCGCCGCCGTGGCGGGCCATGCCGCCGTAGGTATCGACGATGATCTTGCGGCCGGTGAGGCCGGAGTCGCCGTAGGGGCCGCCGATGACGAAGCGGCCGGTGGGGTTGATCAGGTACTTAGTCTTTTCGTCCAGGAGCTGGGCGTCGATGACCGGCCGGATGACCTGCGCCTTGATCTGGGCGCTTATCTCTTCGTTGCTTACGTCTGGGCTGTGCTGCGTGGAGATGACAATTGTGTCGACGCGCACCGGCTTGCCGTAGCGGTACTCCACGCTGACCTGGCTCTTGCCGTCCGGCCGAAGCCAGGGCAGGGTGCCGTTCTTGCGCAGCTCCGCCAGGCGGCGGGTGAGGCGGTGGGCGTAAGCGATGGGGGCCGGCATGTACTCGCGCGTCTCGTCGCAGGCGAAGCCGACCATCATGCCCTGGTCGCCGGCGCCGGTCTCGAGATCGTCCTTGATCTCGCCCGCCTTCGCCTCGAGCGATTTGTCGACGCCGAGGGCGATGTCGGCAGACTGGCCGATGAGGTGCACTTCCACCTTCGCGGTCTCGGCGCTGCAGCCGTAGGCGCGGTCCGTGTAGCCGATCTCGGTGAGGACGCGGCGCACGAGCCGGTCGACGACCTCCGCCGGCGGCAGCGGCGTCACCTCGCCGTAGATCCAGACGAAGTCGTCCTCGTCATCAGACTTTACGCTTGCCTCGCAGGCGACGCGCGCCTTGGGCGTCTGTTCGAGGCACCAGTCCAGGATGGCGTCCGAGAGCTGGTCGCAGACCTTGTCCGGGTGGCCCTCCGTGACGCTTTCGCTGGTCCAGAGGTACCTGGGGCTGGTCTGGAAGGTGGTGCTCACTGGCGCTGCACTCCTTTCGATGCTGCGAGCCGGCGCTGCAGAACATACGCGACGGGCCCGCCGCGGCTGCTCGATGCTCGCCGGGAACGCAGCGCCATTCTCGAACGGGGACGCCTGGCGGGTCATCGGGCGAGAGAACGAAGTTGGTCGCGTCCGGTTGTGGCGCGCCCACAGGGCGCTTAGTCGGGGATGGCCGTGGCGATGAGGTAGCCGAGGGCGAAGCAGATCGGGAAGGTCAGGAGCCAGGCGGTGAGGATGTTGTAGGCAATGCCCCAGCGCACCGCCGAAAGGCGTCGGGTGGAGCCGACGCCCATGATCGCCGAGCCGATGGTGTGCGTGGTGCTGAGAGGGATGCCAAAGCGGGCCGTGATCGCCAGAGTGCTGGCGGCGGCCGCCTCGGCGCAGAAGCCCTGATGCGTCTGCAGCTGGGTCACGCGCATGCCCAGCGTCTTGATGATGCGCCAGCCGCCGAACATGGTGCTGGCGCCGAGCGTGAAGGCGCCGAGGAGGATCACCCAGAGGTCGACGCGGAACTCGCTGGAGGGAGTGCCGTGATAGATCGCCAGCGCCATGGCCATCACGCCGATCGCCTTCTGGCCGTCGGCGGTGCCGTGGCTCCACGCCATGAAGGCGGAGGAGACGATCTGAAGGGGCGCGAACAGGCGGCGGACGGAGGAAGGATTGGCCCGCTGGAATAACCAGAGAACACCGATCATGAGCATGAAGGCGGCGGTGAAGCCGAAGAAGACGGCGGCGCCGACGCCGATGAAGACTTTCTCCCAGCCACCCCACAAGAGCACGTCCAGGCCGGCCGAGGCGACGGCGGCCCCCGCCAGGCCGGAGACGATGCCGTGGCTCTCGCTGGTGGGCAGGCCGAAGTAGGCGGCCGTGCTGCTCCACAGGACGACGGCGAGCGCGGCTGCCGCCGCTGTCTCCAGCGTGAGCCCCTGGTCGAGGTCGACGATGCCTTTACCGATGGTGGTAGCGACGGCGGTGCCGGAGAGGGCGCCGGCAAGGTTGAGGACGGCCGCCATCGCGACGGCGACCATCGGCGGCAGGACGCGGGTCGAGACGACGGTGGCGACGGCGTTGGGCGCGTCCGTCCAGCCGTTGACGGCCTCGAAGAGGAGGATGACGCCGAAGGTGAAGATGAGAAAGGCGAAGCTGTCCGTCATCCGCGGAGCGGCGTCCAGGCTGCGAAATGATCAGGCATGTTTGAGGACGATGGCCTCCAGGCTGTGAGCTACGCTCTCGCAGCTGTCGGTGCCATCCTCCAGGAGGGCGTAGACGTCGCGCCACTTGATGACGTCGATGCTGCTCCACTCGCCCTGGAAGAGCTCGCTCATGGCGCGGAGGAAGAGGGAATCGGCCTCGTTCTCGAGGCGGTTGATCTCCCTCACCTGCTCGAGGATGTCCCGCAGGTGGCGGCGCTTGCTGAGGCTGGCGATCGCCCGCTCGATCTGGATGCACTGGAGGCGGCTGATGTCGGCGAGCCCGACCGCCGGCTCGGTCGGCTTCTCGATGCGGTAAACGCGCAGCATCGTCCCGGCCGCCTCGATGTAGTCGATGACGTCATCCATGTTCTGGGCGAGGCCCGCGATGTCTTCGCGGTCAAAAGGAGTGACGAAGGTCTGATGGACGAGGCGATAGAGGTCGTGCGTGAGCGTGTCGGCCTCGTGCTCGAGCTCCTTGAGGTGAGCCGTCTTCATCTCGACGTTCTCGTAGTGCTCGAGGAGGTCAACGAGAGCCTCGGCGCTGGCGACCATGCGGCCGGCAAGATCGTTGAAGAGGCCGTAGAAGCGGTAGTTCTGGGGGACGAGGGAGATGCGCATCGCCGCTCCTGAGGAAGCTGAGAGCCCGAGGCTAAAAGTAAGGCCTAGCGGCGCCTGGCGCAACGGCCGTTCGGCCCGCCGAGGCCGGCACCTTCCATCTTACGTGAGATGTCTGTTATGCTAGCTGCTCATGGCGCGGGCCGCGGTCAATAGGGAAGCTTTGGATCCGGGTTCGAATGACGGGCCGCTGCTCGCCGTCATGGACGAGGCCGTCGCCCTCGAAGAGGAAGCGGCGCGCGGCCTCGGCACCTTCCGCTCCCTGCGCTACCGCGACTACCGCCTTCTCTGGACTGGCACGGTGCTGGGCAGCGCCGGCCAGTGGATCCAGCAGGCGACGGTGCCCTGGCTGGCTTACGACCTGACCGGCTCTGGCTTCCTGCTCGGCGCCGTAAACGCGGTGCGATCGGGGCCCTTGCTGATCCTCGGGCCGCTTGGCGGCGTGGCGGCCGACCGCATCGACCGCAAGCGGCTCCTTCTCTCCTCGGAGACGCTCCTGGTGCTCGCCACGGCGGCGATGGCGGCCGTGATCTTCGCCGGCGCTCTGGAGGTATGGCACCTCTTCGCCTTCTCGCTTGTGAGCGGCGTCGCCTGGGCGCTCAACAACCCGGCGCGCCAGTCGATCCTGCCCAACCTCGTCCCGAAGAACGACCTGATGAACGCGGTGGCGCTGAACTCGGCGGGCTTCAACTCCATGCGGGTGTTCGGGCCCTCACTCGGCGGCTTCCTGCTGCTGCGCTTCGGCGCCGGTGAGAACTTCTTCCTTCAATCGGTCGCCTACGTGGGCGTAGCGACAATGGTCCTGCTGATGGTGGTGCCGCGGCTGCCGCGCGCTACCACGGTATCGATCCGCGAGAACCTGGTGGACGGCGCGGAGTACGTCTGGCGCCATCCTATGCTGCGGGCTCAAATGATGCTCGGGTTGGTGCCGATGGTGGTCGGCATGCCCTACATGACCCTCCTGCCGATCTTCGCGAAGGATGTCCTGCACGCGAACGAGGCCATCTACGGCCTGTTCCTCTCCTCGGTCGGCGTCGGCGCGGTCATCGGCACGCTGGCGCTGGCGTCGCTGGGCAACCTGCAAGCCAAGGGGAAGGTGCTGCTTGGCGCCATCTTCGCCCTGGGCGTGATCATCATCCTCTTCTCCCTCTCCCGCTCTCTGCCCCTGAGCCTGCTCCTGCTGGTCATGAGCGGCGCGGCCCAGATGGCCTACCTGACGACGAACATGACCATGATCCAGCTGACGGTGGAAGACGAGATGCGCGGCCGCGTGCTGGGCCTCTACATGCTGAACCAGGGGCTCCTGCCGCTGGGCGCCCTCGGCGCCGGCATCCTGGCCGACCTGACGAGCGCGCCAACGGCGGCGATGATCCAGGGAGCGCTGGTCTGCGCCTTCGTGCTCGTGTTCGCCGTCCAGATGAAGTCGCTCCGCGCGGCCTAGATTCGTTTGCCAACACCGGACGGCAGGCCGCGACCCGCCTGGGACGCCTGGCGGGACGGGCGCTACGAGGCGCGGCGCAGCAGGCGCCAGATGACGGCGGCGCCGACGGGCTCCGGCAGCAGGTAGACCAGGAAGCGCGGCTTGGACCACTTCTCCTTCTTGCTGGGCTGCTCCTCGAAGGGCGCCAGCCAGGGAACGCGGCTGCCGGCCCAGAGGTCGCAGACCAGGTGGCCGGCGTAGCCCAGCGCGAAGCCGCGCCAGCGCCTGCGGTCCAGGAACAGGCCCGCCGCCAGGCAGACGAGGGCGAAGCAGGGCAGGCCGTGCGCCAGCCAGCGAGAAGGCATCAGGCGCAGCACCCAGCCGCCCGTCTTGTCGACGAGGTCCGGCAGGAGGTTGCCGGCGACCGCGGCCGCGCGGTCGGAGTCGGTGGCGTCGGCGATGAGGAGGCTGGCGGCGATGTGGCCGAGGAAGAGCACCCCACTAGCGTGGGGGCAGAGGGCTGCCGCGCGCAACCACGGGCGTCTACAGTGTGCCGAGGGGCGAGTCTGTAGCGATGCTTTGGACGGTAGGCCACTCAAATCAGCCGCAGGAGGGGCTGATAGACGCGCTACTGACCGCGGGCATCGAGCTGCTGGTGGACGTGCGCAGCTTCCCCGTCTCGCGGCGCAACCCGCAGTTCAACCGCGACGCGCTGGCTGCGACGCTAGCGCAGCACGCCATCGAGTACCGCCACCTGCCGGAGCTGGGCGGCTTCCGCCGCGCCCGGCCCGACTCCGTGAACACGGCGCTGCGAACGCCCGGCTTCCGCGGCTACGCCGACTACATGGCGACGCCGGAGTTCGAAGCGGGGCTGGAAAAGCTAATCGAAGCTGCGAATGAGAAGCGGACGGCGATCATGTGCGCAGAGGCGGTGCCCTGGCGCTGCCACCGCTCCCTCATCGCCGACACGCTGGTCGCCCGCGGCGTCGAGGTCGAGCACCTCCTCGGCGGGTCGCGGCGGCGGCACGCCCTGTCGCCGCTCGCGCGCGTCGAGAACGGGCGCGTCAGCTACCCGGCGCTGCTGTAGGCGCCGCTCGTTTGCCAAGCGCGAAAGGCGCGGCTTACGATCGACGGGTGCCGAAGCTGGACGAGTACAGGCGCAAACGCGACTTCATGAAGACGTCCGAGCCGCCGCCGGGCGAGGCCGACGCCGCGACCCGCAACCTCGTCTTCGTCGTGCAGCAGCACGCGGCGCGCCAGATGCACTGGGACTTCCGCCTCGAGGTCGACGGCGTCCTCAAGTCGTGGCCGCTGCCCAAGGGCCCTTCGCTGGACCCGAAGGTGCGCCGCCTGGCCCGTATGGTGGAGGACCACCCCTACGAATACCGCGAGTTCGAGGGCGTCATCCCGAAGAAGGAGTACGGCGCCGGCCAGGTCATCGTCTGGGACGAGGGCGTCTACACGCCGGACGAGGGCGGCATCACCTCCTGGAACGACAAGGACGACGGGAGCCGGCGCATGCGCGAGGGCATCGACGCCGGGAAGCTCTCCTTCACGCTCCTCGGGAAGAAGCTGCGCGGCTCCTTCGCCCTGGTGAAGACGAAGTACGGGCCGGAAACCTGGCTGCTGCTGAAGCACCGCGATGAGCACGCCAGCGAGCGGGACGTCCTGCTGGACGACCGCTCGGTGCGCTCCGGGCTCACCATCGGCGACCTGAAGGAGGGACGCCTGCCGAACCCGGGCGCAACCGCCGTCGAGGCGCACGCCGGCGCCCGCGCCGCGCCCTTCCCGGACGCCCGCAAAGAGCGGCCGATGCTCGCGACGCTGGTCGACGTGGCGTTCGACGCGCCGGGCTGGCTCTGGGAGCCGAAGCTGGACGGCGTCCGCATGCTCGCCTTCATCCGCGACGGCAAGGCGGAGCTACGCAGCCGCCGCGGCGTCGACGTGACGAAGCAGTACCCGTCGCTGGTTGCGTCGCTCGCGGCGCAGCCGGCGGCGACGATGGTGCTGGACGGCGAGGTCTGCGCCCTGGACGAGGCGGGCGTGCCGCGCTTCCAGCTGCTGCAGCCGCGCATCAACCTGACGCGCGGCGTGGACGCCGCCAAGGTCGACGCCGAGCTGCCGGTCGTCTACTTCGTCTTCGACCTCCTCTACCTGGACGGCTACGACTTGCGCGCCGTGCCGCTGCGCGAGCGCAAGGCGCTGCTGCAGTCGCGCTTGCTCCCGAAAGGCGACCTCCGCGTCGTCAGTCACGTGGAGGAGCACGGCCGCGATCTGGAGGCGGGGGCGCGCCGCCTCGGCTTCGAAGGCGTCGTCGGCAAGCGCGCGGACTCTCGCTACGAGCCGGGCGTGCGCAGCCGCGCCTGGCTGAAGGTGAAGGCGGTGCGGGAGCAGGAGTTCGTCGTCGGCGGTTACACGGCCGGCGAAGGGGCGCGACGCGCGACCTTCGGGGCGCTGGCCCTCGGCTGTTACGACGACGGCAAGCTCCGCTACGCGGGGAACGTCGGCAGCGGCTTCGATGAGCGAGAGCTGGCGGCCGTGATCGAGCGACTGAAGGCGCTGTCGACGGAGGCGCCGCCTTTCGCCGACGCGGAGCGCGTCCAGGGACAGGTGCGCTGGGTGCGGCCGGAGCTGGTGGCGGCGGTGAAGTTCGCCGAGTGGACGCAGGACGGCCGCCTGCGGGCGCCGGTCTTCCTCGGCCTGCGCGACGACATCGACCCGAAGCAGGTGCGCCGCGAGGTCGCTAGCGCGACAGCATGGCTCGCGACAGAGGATGTGAACGGTGCAGCCGCATCTCCGCGCACAGGCGCGGCGGAGGTCGCTGCCGTTGTTGACCAGTTGGCGAACCCGAAGGCGAACTTCACCATCCGCGTCGCCGGTGAGGAGATCAAGCTGACGAACCTTGACAAGGTCTTCTGGCCACCCTTCGGCGAGGCGCCGCCGCTCTACAAGCGCGACCTCGTCGAGTATTATGTCAAGGTAGCGCCCTACCTGCTGCCCCACCTGCGCGACCGGCCCCTGACGCTGACGCGCTACCCCAACGGCGTCACGGCCAGGCCCTTCTACCAGAAGCACTACGCCCAGCCGATCCCGGACTTCGTCGAGACGGTGACCATCTGGTCGGAGCACACGCGCTCGGACGGCGAGTACATCCTCTGCAACAACCTGCCGACGCTGGTCTGGCTGGCGCAGATCGCCGACCTGGAGCTGCACGCCTGGATGTCGCGCGTCGACCCGGAGCCGGACGCCCACGGCCGCGGCCGCGACTTCGCCGGCTCGGAGGCGGCGATGGACGCCTCCGCCCTCAACTACCCCGATTTCATGATCTTCGACCTCGACCCCTACATCTACTCAGGGAACGAGGGCGACGGCGAGGAGCCGGAGTTCAACAAGCGGGGCTGGGAGAAGACGGTGGTGGTGGCGCTCAGCCTCAAAGACATGCTGGACCAGCTGCGGCTGTCGTCGTTCGTCAAGACGTCCGGCAAGACGGGCCTGCACGTCTACGTGCCCATCCTGCGCCACTACGACTTCGACGACGTGCGCGCCGCGACGCAGACCATCGGCCGCTTCCTGATGCAGCAGCAGCCGAAGGACGTGACGCTGGAGTGGGACACGTCAAAGCGCCGCGGCAAGGTCTTCTTCGACGCGAACCAGAACACGCGCGGCAAGACGCTGGCGGCGCAGTACTCGCTGCGACCGACGGCCTGGGCCGGCGTCTCGACACCCATCGCCTGGTCTGAGCTGGCGAAGCTCGACCCGACGAGCCTGAACCTGCGCACCGTGCCCGAGCGGCTGGCCCAGCGCGGCGACACCTGGTCGGACATCCTCAGCCGCAAGAACGACCTGGCGGCCCTCATCTCCGCCTGAGCCTGCCTGCCGGCAGCCGGGCGCCTAGCGACCGCAGAGAAATAGGCAAATAGTAGGATTCCTCTATAAACGCGGGGGATATCCCTGCAGATTATCTTAATAGAGAGTCATGGACGTTGAGACGCCCAACGAAGGGACCCGCGATCGCCTGCTAGTCGAGGTGATCCTCGCCGGCGGCCAGCTGGCCAGCGGCCACACGGAGCAGGTGGGAGAGCGCCGGCGGCTGGTGGATGTCCTCAACTCGCCGGAGGAGATCTTCGAGCTGGAGGCGGCGACGGTGGCGTCGACGCCGGGCGCGAAGCCTCGCGCCTTCCCGAAGCTCGCCATCGAGAAGCGCGCCATCCTGGCCGCGATCCCGAGGGAGACGGAGGAGCAGGCGCGGCGCCGCGTCGTGCTGGCGACGGTCGTCGGCCGCGTCGCGACGGTCCGCGCGCCGCTGACGCTCCTCGTCCCGCCCCTGACCATCGAAGGCGTAGCTCACGTCGCGCCCGGCGTCGGCAGGCTGCGCGCCGACCCGGAGATCTTCGCTCACTTCTTCTCGATGACCAACGCGACGATCCACTTCCCTGACGGCCCGACGCTGGAGGCGCTGCCGGTGGCGCTCGTGAACCGGGAGGCCGTCGCCGCCGTCAGCCTCATGGAGCGCGAGCCGGCGGCGGCAAAGCCAAGGCCGCCGGCCGCCTGGCCGGAGGATGAGGACGATCAGGTGCCGCTGCTGCGCGTGGTGCGGCCGCCCAGGCCGCCCATGAGCGCCTGAGCAAGGCGCCGGTGCGCCTGCCAGATCGGCTCCGGCAGGCCGGCGAACTGCGAGAGGTGCTCCTCCCGGCTCTCGACCTCGCGCGACCAGCGGACGAGGTCGACGCTGAGCAGCTGGTCGAGGTTGGCCGCGTCGATCGACAGCCCGTCCAGCCTGAGCTCTTCCTTGCGCGGCAGGACGCCGACCGGCGTCTGCCGGCCCTCGACGCGGCCGTCGGCGAAGTCGAGGAGCCAGAGCAGGGGGCGCAGGTTCTCGCCGTAGCCGGGCCAGAGGTAACGACCGCCGGCGTCGCGCTGGAACCAGTTGACGTGGGCGAAGACCGGTGGCCGCTTCGCCCGGCCGATGAGGTTCAGCCAGCGCTGGACGTAGCGGCCCTCCGGGTAGGACATGAAGGGCCGCATGGACATGGGATCGTAGCGCAGGAGGCCATCCTTGCCCTCGGCGGCGAAGGTCGCCTCGGCGCCGAGGGTGAGGCCGTCGTAGACGCCCTCGGCGAGCGAGGTGAGGGCGCGGATGAGGGGCTCGCGGTCGCGGACGCGG